>VFSW01012203.1_pt1 | contig 12015 bp, 11 predicted proteins | sample 5358111 | NCBI WGS metagenome assembly VFSW01 (sample SAMN11554181, study PRJNA540505) | mine drainage metagenome | isolation source: sediment from site ElyBrook_90M | place: USA: Ely Copper Mine, Vershire, VT | collected 2017 | reverse complement strand
CACGGCAGGCAAGGGCGGCGATGGATCGTCGCATTTCCGACGCGAGAAATTCGCGCCGCTCGGCGGACCGGACGGCGGTGATGGCGGGCGTGGCGGCAGCGTCTATTTCGAGGCGGACCCCAGCTTGAATACGCTGGTGGACTTCCATTATCACCAGCAATTCCGCGCCGAGGAGGGCGGCCCCGGCAAGGGGAATCGGCAGCACGGCAGCGCGGGTGACGATCTCGTGCTCAAAGTGCCCGCCGGCACGGTCGTGCGCCGCGAAGACAGCGGCCAGATTGTCGCCGACCTCACGGCGAGCGGCCAGCGCGTGCTGATCGCGCGTGGCGGGCGCGGTGGCCTGGGCAACGTGCACTTCGCCACGGCGACGAATCAAGCGCCGCGCGAGGCACAGCTCGGCGAGCCGGGCGAAGAGCTGGCCCTCGCGCTCGAGCTCAAGCTCATCGCCGATGTCGGCCTCGTCGGGCTACCCAACGCCGGCAAATCGACGCTGCTCTCCGTCGTCACGTCGGCCAAGCCGAAGATCGCCAACTATCCCTTCACGACGCTGGTACCCAACCTGGGCGTGGTGATTATCGGCGACCCCGCCGGGCGCGACAGCCAGACTTTCGTCATCGCCGACATTCCAGGGCTGATCGAGGGCGCGGCGCAGGGTGTCGGGCTGGGGCACGATTTCTTGCGCCACGTCGAGCGCACGCGCCTCTTGCTGCACCTGATCGACGGCGACAACATCGTGCTGGACCCGTGGGAAGAATTCACCGCGATCAATCGCGAGCTGGCCGCCTATCGGCCTGAGCTGGCTGATCTACCACAGACGATCGTCTTCACCAAAATGGATTTGCCCACAGCGCGCGAGCGCTGGCCAGCGGTGCGCGACCGCGCCGCGGAGGAAGGCATTCCGGCGTTCGCCATCTCGGCGCCCACACGCGAGGGTGTCGATGCGCTGATCAACGACACCGCCGCGCGGCTGCGCGAGCTGCCGGTTCGCGCCCTGGCGGAAGTGATCGCCGCCGGACTGGGCGACGGCGAGGTGACGCTGCGCCCGCAAGACGACGAGAGCTTCGCCATCGAGCGCGAGGGCGATGTCTTCGTCGTGCGGGGCCGGCGTGTCGAGCGACTGGCGGCCATGACCAACACCGAAAACGAAGAAGGCCTCGCCCGGCTGGAAAAGTCGCTCCGCAAGCTGGGCGTCTTTGACGCCCTTGAGCGCGCGGGCATCGCCCCCGGCGATCTCGTGCGGATTGGCGATGTCGAGCTAGGTTGGGGAGAGGGATAACGCTATGACGCCACACATTCAGACACGCTCGCTCGTTCGTTGCCCGGAGTGCGGCTCTGCCAGTGAAGAGACGATGCCCGACGACACCTACGTCATCCGCTATCGATGCGCGCGGTGCGGCGCGACGCTGCGCCCAAAGGCGGGGGACTGCTGTGTCTTTTGCTCGTATGGCAGTGTGCCCTGCCCGCCGGTGCAACGCGAGCGCGCGACCGGCACGCCAGCGGCGCAATGATGCGTCGCGGGCCTGGCGTGTGATATGGTGTACGCGGCCTGATTCGATCGCGATGCCCTGAGCCATGCGAGAAAGCGAGAGCAATCAATCGTGACACAGCCCTTTCCCGCGCCTGCGCCCGCCGTGCGCGATCTCATCGCCGCTCATATTCGCGCCATTCCCGATTTCCCTGAGCCGGGGATTCTCTTTCGCGACATCACGCCACTCTTGGCCGACGCGGGCGCCATGCACGCGACCATCGACGCGCTCACCGCGCCGTTTGGCGACGCGCGCATCGACCAGGTGGTCGGCATCGAGTCGCGCGGCTTCCTTTTCGGCATTCCCGTGGCCTATTTGTTGGGGACGGGCTTCGTGCCCATCCGCAAAAAAGGCAAGCTACCCTCTGTGACTATCAGCGAAGAGTATGCCCTGGAATATGGCGCCAACACGGTCGAGATGCATAGCGACGCTCTGCGCCCTGGCCAGCGCGTGCTCATCGTGGACGATCTCTTGGCGACGGGGGGCACGGCCGCCGCCGCGACGGCGCTCGTGCGGCTGCTCGGAGCCGAGGTGGTGGGGCTGGCCTTCGTCATCGAGCTAGCCGCCCTCAATGGCCGCGCGAGACTAGGCGACTCCCCGGTCTTCACGCTGATCGAATACTGACGCCAGCGCGCATTCAGCGCAAAAAAGCGTGTGCCTGTCGACAGATGATTCGCAATTGAATGAGATTCACGTTATTCTTGCTGAGAGTATGAATGTGACCTACTTCACGTGCCCTGGATTTGTATCTGAATGTGCGCGAAGCCCCGCCTGATCTGGATTTGACGCCACTCGTGCTGAAATGCCACGCCCAAGCGTTATGGTACAATAAGACATAGAGCGACCGTTCACGACGAGCGCGACAGAGAGTTGGCATGAGCGAGCGATCAGAAAGGAACGCACTGTGGCGCTGATTGTCCCTTCGATTCTTTCCGCTGATTTCACGCGGCTGGGCCAGCAGGTGGCTGAGGTCGCCGCTGCGGGCGCCGATCGCATTCAGGTTGATGTGATGGACGGTCATTTCGTGCCGAATATCAGCATCGGCGCGCTGGGCGTCGAGGCGGTGCGGCGCGTGACGGCGCTTCCCATCGAGGCCCATCTGATGATCACTGATCCCGCGCGCTTTGCGGATGACTTTTTGCGCGCGGGCGCCGATGTCATCATCGTGCACAGCGAAGTGCTCGACGATCCGCGCCCGTTGCTGGGCTATCTGCGTGACAAAGGGGTGCGGGCGGGGTTGGCGATTAGCCCTGATACCCCCGTCGATCGCATCGCCGGCGCGCTCGACGCGGCTGATTTGATCCTGGTGATGACGGTGCATCCAGGCTTTGGCGGGCAAGACTTCCTGCCGGAGATGCTACCCAAAGTGCGGCGCGTGCGCGAATTGGTGACGGCGCGGGGATTAGTCTGCGACATCGAGGTCGATGGCGGCATTCACGCGGGGACGGCGGCTGAGGCGGTCGCGGCGGGGGCAAACGTGCTGGTGGCCGGCTCGTCGATCTTTGGGGATCCGGGTGGACCCACAGGCGGCATTGCGCGCTTGCGCGCGAGTCTCACATCTTGATGTGGCGGGCACGATATGACACGGCATCTCATCTGGACCCCCTGGGAAGGCCCCGGGGCCGAGCACTTGCACCTGGCCGCGACAGACGGCGGCGCGATCGCCGATGGTCTGGTGGTGGGGCTGGCTCATGGGCTGCCGTTGCGCGTGCTCTATCGCGTGGCCAGCGACAAGAGCTGGGCGACGCGACTCGTGCGTGTGGCGCTGCTCGATGGCTCTGGCGCCGAGCTGGCTCTGAACGCCGACGGCGCCGGTCACTGGCATGACGCCACCGGGACTTCCGTGGCGCTGCTTTCCGGCTGTCTCGATGTCGATCTGGGGGTCACGCCCTACACCAATACGCTGGCCATCCGCCGCCTCGCGCTCAAGCCGGGGAAATCGACCGAGATCGACGCGGTCTCTATCGAGCCGATCAAGCTGGCGGACGACCCGGAAGGGGACGAGCCGCGCCTGGGCTTGCGCATCAGGCGGGCGCGGCAGCGTTACACCTGCCTGGATGTCGGCCAGAGTGGCGCCAGCTATCGCTATGAGAGCCTCGCCAGCGGATTCGCGGCGACGATCTCGGTGGATGCCGACGGGCTGGTCATCGAATACCCCGGCGCCTGGGTGCGCGTGTGGTCGCGCTGATCGCACGCCGCGCCCCCTTGCCTCACGGCACCCCCGTGTGGTATCGTAAGGCATGGAAAGACGCCGCGTCAGTCGTCCGCACCACCGCTCACGGGGCTGTAGCTCAGTGGATAGAGCATCGATCTCCTAAATCGTGCGTCGCAGGTTCGATTCCTGTCAGCCCCACCATGAAAAAACCTCTAAACCGCCCGTGCCAGCTTCCGCTCACCTCCTCACTTTCACAGGTAATTATGAGGAGGAGCGCCGGCAATTGCTGGTAACTTTGACATGAGGAGGGTATGATGGCTGCACGAGAGTTGACCCCAGGCGTCGTTTCTGATCCGGCAATCTTGGGCGGACGTCCGATCATCAAAGGGCACCGCATCACGGTTTCGCAGATCATCGGGCATATTGCCGCTGGCGATAGTATCGAAGAGGTTTGCGAAAACTTCGATCTGACCGAAGCTGAGATCCGGGCAGCCCTCACATATGCAGCGGAATCCGTGCAAGTGCGTGAATTGACGTATGTCGTCAACCCCTAGCTTTCTCGTGGATGAGAATCTGCCATCCAAGCTTGCTAAACGCTTTATCCAGGCAGGCTATTCGGCAACGTCTGTCGCGCTCGCTGGCCTTGCTGGCCAGGGGGATCATATGGTCTTCCGCTATGCCTGTTCCCATGCACTGATTCTTGTCACCGCTGACAGCGATTTCTTGCGAACAAGTGATTTTCCACCACCCCATGCTGGCATCATCGTCTTAAAATTCCCGCCGAAAACTCGCATCGCTGCGATCATTGCCGAGCTTATGGCAGCGTTGCCAGAAATCACTGCCACTGATCTTATCGACCACACGTACATTTTAGAAGCAGGGAAGCTACGAATAGTCTCATAGATTGACCTTATTCGTTCGCAGAATCAAGAGCGAAGACCGAGGACACGTGATATGCCGACAGTCCTACGCACCTAGCCCCCGGTGATGTCAATTGTTGTAACCCTCTCCCCACATCTCGCGCCGCACTTCGTCAATATCTTTGGCGGAAGGCCCAGGGCAGAGCGAAGAGAGTATGCCGTATACAGGAAGGCCAGCACCTGGTCCCGCTCCCACCACAGCCGCTCCAGCAGGTTGCGAACTGGCGATTGCTTGAGCCTGCCACGCTGATGGGGTCTGCGTTCGGGAGGCGGATTGGCTGCCAGCCCGGCAGCCACCAGTGCGTGATACCCTCTGACCAAGGCGTCGCGCGTTCCTGCTGCCAGATGGGATTGCCCCGGACGACGCGCCTGCTCCGTTCCCTCTTTCATCTCCACCAGCAAGTGCTTACGGTCGGCCGCCCAAGTCTGCTGATACTGCTCTTGCACACAGGTCAGCTCGCGCAGGTGCTGGATGGTGCACAGCGCGTGCCGGCAGTCCTGATGCGCGTGGTAGCCCACCCAGCCATCATGCACGCTGACTCCCCGGTAGCCGGCAAAATGCCAATCGCGGTCGTCGCCTCGGCTCCCCGTTTGGGATGGATGGCAAAGTGCTGCTGGGCGAGCTGCGCGACGAGCTGCGCCGCGCCCACCCCGGCTGGTCGCCGCGCGCGCTGCACGACACGCTGCTGGCCTTTGGCGCTCCGCCGGTCCCCCTCTTGCGGGCGGTGCTACTGGGTGACACCGCCCCACCGCGTGTGATATGATGCCGTCAGATTGACCGATCGCCGAGCCGCGCTGCCACCGCCCCGATCAGGTGGTGGCGTCTTTTTGGGCGGGACGACGGATCTCATCGCCCGCCCTTTCCGCTATCGAATGGGGTGGCGCGCGTGAGATGTCATCTGGACTGACCACAAGCAGTCGCGAGGAAAGAATAGACACGAGCATGCTGTATGAATCGAAGAGCCACGTCTGGAGCTCGATCGAGGTGCTGGCGCCGGTGACGCCAGCGGATATCGCGATGCCGGCGGACGAGCGCGCGGAGCACGCCCAGAGCCTGTGGGAGGACCTGTGCTCGGAATATGACGCCGAGAATCTCTGCCTTGAGCTTGAGCGCCGGCGCGACGCGGGCGCGGAGTATTCACCGGAGTTTTGGTCGCTTGAAAAGGTTTGGCGGCGCGATGAATATAATCACTACGTCGGCTTTCAGCGGCTCTATCACCTGATGTACGGCATCGACGAAGTCGAGATCGACCGGCGCGTGTCGAGCCGCCCCGCAGATTTCACGCCCTTCGACGATCTCTTGCGCGACGAGTTGACGCTCTGCCTGATGATGGCCTATGACGAGCTGGCCACCACGCGCTCCTACGCGCAAGACCTCCCCTTGTATCGCTCGCTGGGCCATCCGGCGATCGTGGATTGGATCATGCGGGTGCGGTCTGACGAAGCGCTGCACTACTTCAATGCGGCGCGCGTGGCCCAGGCACGACACGCGCATCGCATTGGCGAGGCTGAGGCGATCCTCGATCACATCGTCGCGCTCGACCTCGGCTCTGAGTCGTATCAGGCCACGTTCATCTTCGATCACAAAGGGCCGACGTATTGGCCTGAGATGCTGCGCGACTGCGCCGCGACGGTGCTGGCGGTGGTGCGGCGACCCTTCACGCCGGGCGACGGCACACGGGAATAAGCTATACTTTACAGTGAGACGCCAGCGCAAGGCTAAGGTATTCTTGATGCCAGAGGAGCCGCGTATTATGAGTCAGCAGGATCGCACCAGTAGCGTTTCGGAGAAGCTTTGGGGCAGCCCGGCTCGCGGCGCCGACGTGCCGATGCCCGCAGACGATCTGGCCGATCTCGCGCCGGAAGGCTTTCAATATGAGCTGGTGAGAGGAGTGCTGATCCGCATGCCGCCCCCACAGGACGAGCAGGGCGCGATTCAAGTGAATCTCGCGACAGCGATCAAATTATATTGCAAAGTGCATCAGAACGCTGGACGAGTGCGCGTCGAGACTGGTTATCTTTTGAGCGCCGCTGGTGAGCCTGACACCGTTCTCGGCCCCGAAGTGTCATACATCGCGCCTGGGCGACAGGGCGAGCGCACAGGGGCATACGAGCGCATCACGCCCGACCTGGTAGTTGAGATCGCATCTCCCTCGCAATATCGGCCTGAGATGATCAAGAAAGCGCAAATATATCTCGCGGCGGGCACGCGGATGGTCTGGGTGATCTGGCCCAATTCGCAAACGATCGAGATCTGGCGGCAGCCCACCGGCGGCAAGCTACCCAGCGCGATTCTCACCCCAGAGGATGCCCTCGAAGGCGACGACGTACTGCCTGGTTTTCACTGCCCGGCACGCGATCTCTTCGAGAGCGAGTGACAGCGCGCTTGTGAGCGGCTATACTGAAGGGCAACGGAGCGCGCCGCCGTGTGCCCGCTCACACCACGCGAAGGAGCATTGTTCTCCCCCATGTCGAATCTGATTGATCCCGCGCTGCTGATCCTCGGCGAGGATGTCTATCAAGACCCCAACGTGCTCGTGGGCTATCGCACCGGGCGCCGCATCGCCGACCACACGCTGCGCCTGGGCGATCACGCCTATTTGCGCGCGGGCACCGTCATCTATGGCGGCTCAACCATTGGCGCGCACTTCCAGACCGGCCACAACGTCGTGGTGCGCGAGCAAAACACGCTCGGCGACCACGTGCAGATCTGGAATAATACCACTATCGACTATGGCTGCACGCTCGGCAACCACGTCAAGATTCACACCAACTGCTACATCGCGCAGTTCACCATCATGGAAGACGACGTGTTTCTGGCGCCGGGCGTGACCATCGCCAACGACCTGCACCCCAACTGCTTCTATTCCGCCGAATGCATGAAGGGGCCGACACTCAAGCGTGGCGCGCAGATCGGCGTCAACGTTACCATCACCCCCTATGTCACCATCGGCGAATATTCCGTCATCGGGTCGGGCGCGGTTGTTACGCGAGACATCCCGCCGTACTCGCTCGTCGTGGGGAATCCGGGGCGCGTGATCAAGCGCGTCACGGAAGTGACATGCAAGACCGGCGTGGCCAAAGAAGGCCACGGCTATCATCCTTACACCGAGCGCGGCGAGCGGAGCGACTGATCTGCGCCACGAAAGGCGGCGAGTCTTATGATTAATGTCACCCTGGCGGATCTGCACGATCGCCGTGATAATCTGGCGGCGCTGGCTCTGTCACGCCTGGTCGAGCGCACGGAATGGAGCACCAGCGATCTGCGGCGGCTGCTCGATCTGTGCGACGAGGCCGCTCACGCGGCGGCGCTTTCCACCATCGAAGCCGATGGGAGCGTGCTGGCGGAGCGAGGCGATCGGCTCGACATTCGCCTGGAGAGCATCGAGCGGGCAGCGGACGCGATGGGCACGGCGCTCGACACAGAGTTCGCGGAGCGCGACGATCAGCGTCTCATCGCGCGCGAGGTGTTGCGTGAGGCCCGGCGTTTGGCCACCACAACGCTTGCGCGCGGCTTTCAAAGCGCCGCTGAGGGCGCGACCGCGCGTGAGCGTGACCGCGCGATGCACATGCTCAACCGCCTGAGCGCGGTGCAGCGCATCAACTCCTTCACCAATTCTGGACTGGATTTTGACGAGACACTGGCGGGCGTCGCGCGCATCGTGAGCGCGGAGCTTGGCGCCGACCTGTGCGCCATCTTTCTGTATGACATGATGACCAACGAGCTAACCCTGCATTCCACCAACCGCTCGCCGAACGAGGTAGCCGGGCATTACACGATACGCCTGGGCGAATGGCTGACCGGCGAGATCGCGCAGAGCGGCAGGCCGGGCGGCATCGCGGATGTCGCGGAGCTTTCCGTCTCCCCGATCGAGACGCAGCTTTTCGACCGGCGCTATCGCGGCATCTTTGTGGTGCCGGTGATTTTTTTTGGCAGCGACGGCTCGACGCTGGAGGGCGCGCTCACGCTGCTCAGCGAGGCTCCGCGCGCATTTACCACCGAGGAGATCGGGTTCATCGAGCTGGTCGCCGGCCAACTGGCGATGAGCATCGAGAACAGCCACATTTATCGCCGCACCGACGAGCTGGTGCGCCGCCAGATCGCCAGCATCACGACGCTCCAGCGCATCTCGGCAACCGTGGCCACATCCTTTGACTTGCAGCGCGTCTTGCAGTTGATCGTCTCGCAGGCTGTGCAGCTCAGCGCGTCGTCGCACGGCGCCATCTTTCAGCTGGAGCCTGACAAACAGCTGAGGCTGGCGGCGCACCACGACATTGAGGCGCCCGGCGTGCGTGACGCGCGGATCGAGCTTGGCGAATGCTGCGTAGGCCGCTGTGCCGCGCGCGGCGATCGCGTCTGGGGCCTGGACTGCATGCACACCGATCCGACGTGTCTCTTGCGCCGGCTCAATCTGAGCCTGCCCGATGTGCGCTCGTCGCTGGCGATGCCGCTCTTGAGCAAAGGAACGCTGCAAGGCGTGCTCTTTTTGCTCAGCACCAACAGCCACGTGCAGCCCAGCATGCAGGCTAAGATGGTCGAGACCTTTGCCAACGAAGCGGCCGTCGCCATCGAAAGCTCGAATCTCTATCAAGAGACGCTGCGCGCGTTGGAGATCAAGTCGCATCTGTTACAAGAGATGCACCACCGCGTCAAGAACAACCTGATGAGCATCGGGGCTATTCTCAGGCTGGAGCGGCGGCGGACCACGGTGCCTGAGACGGTGCGCGTGCTCTCAGAGAGCATCAGCCGCATCGACGGCATGGCGGCGACGCACGATCTGCTCTCGCGCGAAGAGCGCATCGGCACGGCGTCGGTGAGCGATCTCGCCGCCAAGCTGGTGGGTGTCGTCAGCGCCTATCTGGTGCCGCCCACGCTACGGGTCGATTTCGACGTCAGACCTTGCGCCGTCGAGGTCCATTCCAAAAAGGCGCTGGCCCTGGCACTGGTATTAAATGAGCTGCTCGCCAACACTATCGAGCATGGATTCGAGGGGCGCGATCACGGGCGCATTCTCATAGGCGCGTGGAAAGCCGGCGAGCGCGTCATGCTGATCGTCGCCGACGACGGCGCGGGCCTGCCGCCCGATCTTGAGATCGATTCGCTGTCGAGCCTGGGCCTGTCTCTGGTGCGCGACATGGTGCGCGAGCAGGTGCAAGGAACGTTTCGCCTGGCGCGCGAGCCGCTGCCGCCGCAGCTGCGCGACGAGCCGAGCGATCAGACGCCCTGGACCATCGCCGAGCTGTCTTTCCCCGCCGAGCGCGAGATGGTCCCCGGTCAGTCGCCGTCGCGCGGCTGAGACTCGCTTAATGTGAGGCGCGGCACCACGACGCGCAGGCCGACTCCCTGACCCACCAACGTCACCAGCACCACGCCATAGATAATGGGACGGATAAGCGCGAGAGCGGGGGTCGTGTCTGGCAGGCTGAGCGCCAGCGCCAGCGAGAGCGCGCCACGCAGTCCCGAAAAGAGCACCAGGCCGCGCCAGCGATTGGGCAGCTTTCCGGCGGTCCAGTCAAAGCGATCTGCAAGCAATCGGTTATAGAGGGGACTAATGAGATAGACCATCAGCGCCCGCCCGGCGAGAACCCCCAGCACTCCATATGCGATCCCCGGCAGCGCATCGCCCAGGCGCTCGCGGCCAATCTCAGCGCCGAGCAGCAAAAAAAGCAGCGAGTTAGCGACAAACCCCGCGAAATCCCAGACTTCGGCGGCGGCGTCCAGCGCGCGTGATGAGAGACCCACGCGCCGTCCATAGGTGCCCATCACGATGCCGGCGGCGACGACGGCGAGCAAGCCTGACGTTTGAAGCTCCTCACCGATGAGAAACGAGCCGTAGGCTACTACGAACGTAATGCCCGTCTCGACCAAATGATCGCTCGTCGCGCGCAACAAGCTCGCCGCCAGCAAGCCGAGCGTGGCGCCGATCACCAGGCCACCGATCATCAGCCACAGGGCAGAGAGGGCAAACAGCCACCAATTCGTCGCGGCATCCGGCGGGGTAAGTATTAGCGTCAATAAGAGCGTAAATGCCGCCATGCACGTGCCGTCGTTGAAAAGACTCTCACCCTCGAGGATGAGACAGAGCCGCTCAGGCAACCTGAGAGCGCGAAAGAGGCCGAGCGCCGCGATAGGGTCGGTGGATGAGATGATCGCGCCGATCAGCAGTGCCAGCGGCCAGTCGATGCGCAAGCCGATCACGAGTGTCGTGGCGGAAACGACGAGCGCCAGCCCCAGCCCCGGCACGGCTAACAACGCGACGAGCACGCCGTCACCCTTCAGAGCGCGAGCGTTGATGTTCCACGCGCCCTCAAAGAGCAGCGCCGGCAAAAAGACAAAAAGCACTATCGCCGGGTCGAGCGTGACAAGCGGCGTTACGTGCGTCACGCCAGCGATTAAGCCCACCACCACAAGTACGAGCGTGTAGGGCAATCGCAGCCTGCGGGCAATCAGCGCGACGATGAGAGCCGCGAATAGCAGCAGCACGATCAGCGCGACCTGACCGGGGATGATTGATTCTGTCATCAGCTTCTCTGCAAGCTATGAGGGGATCTGTGATACCTGCAAGGATGTCGTGGGCCAATCACTCTTTATTCATCATAGCAAATTCACGGGGCGCGCCGCATCGCGTGATATACTGAAGCGTCAACAGCGTCAACCCGACGACGAGCCGTTCAATATTCCGGCTGAGCGCGCGAGCCGCGTGAGGCCGTGACCGAGGAGCATGTAGCGATGACCACCATGACCGATCCGCTGACCACCGAATTCGTCAACACGCCTCTGACCGATTTCAGCCAGCCAGGGAATGCGCGCCGGCAAGAGGAAGCGATCGCTGTGGTGCGCTCGCGGCTGGGCCGGACGTATCCGCTGATCATCGGCGGCGAGCGCGTCACCGGTGGCGAGACCTTCACATCGATCAATCCCGCGCGGCCCGACGAAGTGGTTGGCGTGTTCCCCAGGGCGACCGCCGAGCAAGCAAAGGCCGCCATCAGCGCCGCCGCCGGAACCTTTGAGACGTGGAAGCGCGTCGCGCCCGACGAGCGCGCTCGCGTGCTGATCGCCGCCGCCAGCCGGCTGACAGAGCGACGGCTGGAATTCAACGCCTGGCTGATGTTCGAGACGGGCAAGAGCTGGGTCGAGGCTGACGCGGATGTGGCCGAGGGCATCGACTTCCTCAACTTTTATGCCCGCGAGATGCACCGCCTGAGCCAGCCACAGCCCCTGACACGCATCCCCGGCGAGGAGAACGATCTCACCTACATCCCCCTGGGCGTGGGCGTGGTCATCCCGCCGTGGAACTTTCCGCTGGCGATCATGGCCGGCATGACGACGGCGGCGGTCGTGGCCGGCAACACGGTGGTGCTCAAGCCGGCCAGCACGGCGGCGACCATCGCGGCTCATTTTGTGGATCTCTTC
>VFSW01012202.1_pt1 | contig 12016 bp, 12 predicted proteins | sample 5358111 | NCBI WGS metagenome assembly VFSW01 (sample SAMN11554181, study PRJNA540505) | mine drainage metagenome | isolation source: sediment from site ElyBrook_90M | place: USA: Ely Copper Mine, Vershire, VT | collected 2017 | reverse complement strand
TGGAGGCGAGGTATTCGTCGAGCGGCGCGCTGACGGAGGGGACAGGTACGTCCAACCTGCGGACCGCACCCCGCAGCCGAGCGGCGCCGCGCCTGTTCGAGGCGTCCGCCCGGGCCTTGGCTAGCCTGGCCATGCGCGCCGCCTCAGGCTCGGTCCCGAGGATGCGGGTGCTCCGTCTTCCCGAGGGTCGGTGGCGTCCACGGCGACCACTCCCCTAGCCGACCAAGCCCACTCCGACCTTGAGCTGTGAGATGGGCTGGACTTCGACCGCCTTCACGAGCTCGTCGTATCTGAAGAACTGGTGCGCTGAGATGTATGCCGCCTGGACGGCGGCGACCTGCGCCGCGGCCTGGTTGGCGTCAGTGAAGCGAACCACGTAGGTGAAGACCACGGAGCTCTGGGCGGAGTCCACGGAGATCACCGTCGCCTGACCCGTCTGCACAGAGCCCGCGAAGTTCTGGATGCCCAGCGCGAGGTGGCCTTCGGTGCCGTTGACCGCGTACAGCATCCGGTCGACTTCCGTGTCGGTCAGGATCGAGGCGACCGTCCCGCGGTAGACGCCTATGACGTGCTGCAGCGCCTGGAGCGCGTCGTTCGCTCCCGGGGAGTAGACCAGCGCGCGGTCCGAAGGCACGAGCGTCAGCCAGTAGGCCTGCGTCTCGTTTGACTGGGTGCCCGCGGCCGCGTACGCCGTCATGTTCGCGATCTTTTCGGTCGGGATCACGCTGCTCGCCCCCTCGAGGGCGGCGGTCAGGTTCGCGAACGCTGCAGGGTCGAGCGTCGCGATGGTGACGGTGTCGTTCGGCACGGTGAGGCCGATGGTGAGCCTCGAGTCCACGGCGAGCGTGCCGATCGAGACGCTGGGCTCGTCCAGCTCGAAGAACTGCTGGTTGGCGATGACGCTCTGGTTGATCGCCCTGATCGCCGTGAGGTTGTCGAAGCGCACCGGGAGAGAGTCGCTGGGCGCGTATCGCTGCAGGAGCCCCGAGTAGGCGGGGATGTTGCTCGGGATCTGCACAACGGTGACGGCGCGGTTGTTGGCGCTAGACTCCAGCAGGACGAAAGTGAAGAGCGAGAGGACGCCCACGGTCACGACGAACCCGAGGGCGACGCTCCCCCTCTTCGGCTTCTTTCGAGGCACTTTTCGGATTGCCTTCGGAACTGCTTTTAAACCTTGGAGGGGAACTTCGCGCTCATGGGCAGGAAGGCAAAGACCGCAATCACGTCGTTCAAGGGCGTCGGGCTGATAACGGCGGTCGACATCGGACTCGCTGGTGTCGTACAGGCGGCCGTCGGGATGGGATTCATGCCCGCACTGGGGCTGATACTGCTCCTGGAGAGCGCCGCGCTCATGCTCCTGGGGGGCGCGCTCAGCTTCAGCGGCCAGCCAGGCGTCCGCAGGGTGACGGCCCTCCTCACCGGGACGCAGGCCGCGGTCAAGAGAGCAGACCTGGACGACGTCGACGCGAAGGCCGCTGCCTACGCGCTAGTCGGGGTCCTTCTCTTCGTGGAGAGCCTTGCGCTCGCCGCCGCTACGGTCTAGTCTCGTCTAGACGCCTGGGCGCTTTCTCAACGCGAGGCCTATCGCCACGATGCCGAGGACGACCGCCACCCCAAGTGCAGCGTAGGCGACCGTCTGCTGGGTGTTCACGCTCGAGGTGAGCGAGTCAACCGAGGCCTTTAGCCCCGCCACAGTGCTGTTGGTGGCCTTTTGCGACGCCTGGAGGGTGTTCTGTGAGGCCTGGATGGTGTTCAGCGAGAGCTGGAGGTTGCTCAGTGTGTTGCCCAGCGACCCGATGGTCAGCTTGCTGACGGTGCCGTACGAGGTGGCCGTGACGTTCTGCCAGAAGGTCCTGTTGGCGAGGACTGGCGGGACGACCGCCTCTATGGACGCGGGCGAGCCGTATCCCTGCTTGTTGAGGTAGCTCACAGGTACACCCGTGAAGAACAGCCTGTACCAGGCGCTGCCTGTCGCCGTCGGCGTGTAGGTGAGCGTGTAGTATCCTCCAACATTGGTGTATGCGTCGGACACCGCCTGCCACGTTGTTCCTCCGTCGATGCTCTGCTCGAGCGTGACCGCGAAGCCCGAGTAGTTCTGCATCGTAGCGACGTTCACTGGCTGGTAGATACCGGCGAGGGTGAACGAGCTGCCCAGGAAGAAGCTGGGTATCGACGCGTTAGTGGACGGCGTAGGGGTTACCGTCTGGCCGGGCGTGGGCGGCGCGACCCCGGTCGGGTATCCCGCGGCTGCGAGGAAGCTAGCTGCGGCCGTCGGATCGTACGGGTCCGCCGTTATCCCGTTGTAGATGTCTCCTGCCTTTATGACGCCTTGGCTCGGGTAGTACTGGGTGATGCCCGGTAGTGCCAGTCCGCCAAGAAGGTTGTTGATGATCTCTTGCCTAGGGACGAGGTAGCTAAGTGCCTTCCTCACATCTCTGGCAGCAGCGGCCTGCTGGGCCGCAGTCGCCCCCGGTGCGCTCCCTGCAGGAGTCGCGACGCCGGTCCCGAACACCGGGTTGTTGTCGTTGAGCGGCATCTCCTGCCACCCGTTGGCGGGGTCGGCTACCTGTATCACAGTGGCGCCCAATCCCTGCAGTGCTTGGATGTCCTGCGGGTTGAAGCCGTAGTTCGTGTCAAGGAAGTTGATCTGGTGGTTCCCGAACGCTGCTATGGCCGCGTCCTTTGCGAGTATGGACTGGACGTGGATCGTGTTCGCGGTGAACTCGCCCATCGACTGGAGCCCCGTCGCGTTCCAGTATCCTGCCCACTTTACTAGGGTGGCGGTCTGGCTGGTCGTGTCATATCCTCTGTACATGTAGGGGCCGTCACCGACGGGCCCATAGACCCAGGCGTAGCTCCCGTTCCCGCCGTACTGCGCGGTGTTCCATGTCACGGTCTCGGGGGTGTTGGAGAGGCCGCCGGACGAACCGGTGAAGCCGCTAAGGAAGCTGGTCGACCACGTCGCTGCCGGGACCTTCTCGTAGATGTGCATCGGCAGAGAGCCGAAGGCAGTCACTATCGGGTCGGTCAGTATGTACGGCGCTGGCATCGTGAAGCTGAACGCAGTCTTGTTCAGCGACTTCCACGAGGAGGTCGGCGTCCAGCTCGACGGCTGGGTCATAGAGTAGGTGCCATTGCCCACGTACCTGGTTGTCCCGTTGAGGTAAGTGAACTGGGCAAAGGCTGCGCCGTTCGTTCCGAGGACCCCCTGCAAGGTCCCTCCTCCGACGTAGCCGACGTCGAGCCGGAGCTGTGACATCATGGAGAACAGGTAGTCGTCAGCCGTGACGGGCACGCCGTCCTGGAAGTTGTGCGGCTTGAACGTCACCGTCCAAGTCTTGTGGTCGGCGGACGAGGTGATGCTGTTCGCCACGGCGTTGTAGTAGACGCCGACCGCCCTCGCGTTGATTTGCTCGAGGCTGTCCGAGATCGGGCCCCAGATGTACCTGTCGTAGATCGAGTTCTGGGCGGCGGTGGGCAACTGGTTCACGTTGTCGATGTTTCCTGTCACGCCGACGTTAATGGCAGCCGTGGAGCCCGTGTTCCAGTGAGCGTAGTCGATTCCTTCCGCGCTGCTCGTCAGCGGAGCTGTCGCCGAGGGGCCGGTCCCTGTGGCCGAGACGCCCCACGGCTTGAAAGCCGAGTCGTATGCGTACACGCTGAGCGGGTACAAGATGATTATCCCTGGCCTCTCCTGCGCCGCTATCTTCACCATCTTCTGAGCGTCCGCCAGCCTCTGGGTCACGTTGAAGTTGGTGTTGTAGTTGTCCGCCAGCGCGTTGAAGGTCGTATTCTTGAAGAAGTAATAGTTCTGCCCGGCGGGAGGAACGTCGCCAGGGCCCTCGTTCCGATAGAAGGCCACGTTCTGCGTACCCAGGTCTGGGAGAGAAGTCCCTCCGCCGTTTCCTACGAAGGTCGCGTCCCATCCGCCTTGGGCGAAGCTCTTAGCCGGGCACCCGTTGGCGCAGCCCAGGAGGATGCTGAGCATCTGCGAGAAGCTGACGTAGATGAGCTTCGCGTCGATGTTGGCAGACTCGTAAGAGTTCTGTATGATTGCTGCCCACTGCCGCCTCTGCGGGTTCGATGTGGGGGCGATTAGCGTCATTGTGAAGTACGGTCCCGTCGCCGCGTGGACGGTGACCGTCTGCAGCGGCATCGAAGACGAGACCAGGACAAAAGCCAGCAGTCCGAGAACCGCACCTTTCATTGTGTCGTTTGAGTTCCAGGAGGACATCGTATGACGCACAATTGGCGATTTGGCGTATATAACCTTAGCGAGACAGAGCCCTGGTAGGATGGGGGCCGCCGAATTCGCAATCCGGCTTCGGCCTGGAGGAGCCTCACGTCTCTCGGCAACGCAAGTCCGGTCGTTTACTTTTCGAATTGCTCCGCGAAGTGGCATGCGACGAAGTGCCCGGGCTCTATCTCCCGGTACTCCGGGACTGAGTCCCTGCAGAGCTGCTGGGCGTAGGGGCAGCGCGGGTTGAACCTGCACCCCAGCGGCGGGTTTATCGGGCTCGGGACGTCTCCGGGGAGCACGATCCTGGTGACCTTTGTCTCGGGGTCAGGGATGGGGACGGCCGAGAGGAGGGCGATCGTGTAGGGGTTCAGCGGCTTTGTGAAGATGACGTCCGCGGGGGCGTACTCCATGAGAACCCCGAGGTACATCACAGCCACGTTCTGGCACACCTGCCTCACGGAGCTCAGGTCGTGCGAGATGTAGAGGAAGGAGATGCCTTCCTTCGTTTGGAGGTCCTCCAGCAGGTCGAGGACCTGGGCTCGGATGGAGACGTCCAAGGAGGAGACCGGCTCGTCAGCGACTATGAACTTGGGGTCGGTCGCGAGGGCTCTGGCTATGGAAATCCTCTGCCGCTGCCCCCCCGAGAACTCGTGGGGGTAGCGCTCCGCGTGGTACTCCTCCAGCCCCACGAGCTTGAGCAGGGCGTAGACCCGGCCCTTCCATTCGCTCCGGGGGATGTGGTGGTGGACGATGAAGGCTTCCGAGATGATGTCGAAGACGGTCATCCGTGGGTCGAGCGACCCATACGGGTTCTGGAACACCATCTGCATGTTCCTCCTCATGTACTTCTTGTCCGCGGTGGTCCCCGCCTCCATCGTCTGGTGGACGTCCTTTCCCTCGAACAGCACCGCGCCGGAGTCCCTCGGCACCAGGTCGAGGAGCACCTTGCCGACCGTCGTCTTGCCGCAGCCACTCTCTCCCACGAGCCCGAGGGTCTCTCCCTTGGCGATGCTGAAGGTGACGCCGTCCACGGCGTGGACCACTCCCACCTTCCTCTTCATCAGGACGCCCTTCTCGTAGACCGGGAAGTGCTTCACGAGGCCCTCCACCTTCAGGAGAGGCTGGTCCGACGTCCACCCCACTACGACGTCCCCTCCAGGTCGATCTCCCTCCACCTGTGGCACGAGACCTCCCTCTCTCCGCCGATCTTCTCGAGCACGGGCTCCTGCGAGACGCAGACTTCCTTGACGAACCTGCAGCGAGGGTGGAACCTGCAGCCGGTAGGGGGGGTTATGAGGTTGGGGATGTTCCCGCCGATGGGGACGAGCTCCCTCTTGCGGTCGACTCGGGGGACCGCCTTCAACAGCGCGGAGGTGTAGGGATGCTTCGGGGTGGCGAAGGTCTCGGTGGTGGTCGCTATCTCCGCGACCCTGCCTGCGTATAGGACGACCACCTTCTTGGTCATCTCGGCGATTATCCCCATGTCGTGCGTGATGATCACCAACGTCATGCCGAGCTCCCTCTGGAGGTCCCGCAGGAGGTCAAGGACCTGGGCCTGTATGGTGACGTCCAGGTTGGTCGTCGGCTCGTCCGCGATCAACAGGTCAGGCTCCCCAGCGAGCGCCCTTGCTATCGCTATCCTCTGCCTCATCCCGCCGCTGAGCTCGTGCGGGTAGGCTCGCATCCTTGCCTCAGGCTCTGAGATCCTGACCCGCTTGAGGAGCTCTAGGACCTTCTCAGACGCCTGCTCCTTCGGGACATTCGCGTGGACCCTGACCACCTCGGCGAGCTGGTTCCCTACCGTGAACAGTGGGTCGAGGGACGAGTTGGGGTCCTGAGACACGTATCCAATGCGTCTCCCCCTGTACTTCCGCATCTCCTTCTCGGGCTTTGAAAGCAGGTCCTCGCCATCGAAAATGACCCTACCGCTCACTATCCTGCCGGGCCTTGGGACGACCCCCAGGACGGAAAGGGCGGTCACCGTCTTCCCAGATCCGGACTCGCCGACCAGCCCGAGCGGCTCCCCTTTCTCGACGGTGAAGCTCACGCCGTCGACCGCCCGGACCACCCCCGCTTCGGTGAAGAAGTAGGTCTTCAGGTCCTCGACTCTCAGGAGTGGTTCGGCCATCGTTGATTTTCACTCCCTGAGTCGGGGGTTGAGCGCGTCAGACAGGCCGTCCCCGAGAAGGTTGAAGCCGAGGACGCAGAATACGACCGCGAGGCCCGGGAAGAAGGAGACCCACCACGAGGAGCGCACGTACTGCAGGCCTTCCTCCAGGATGAGCCCCCACGTCGAAGACGAGGGATCGGAGAACCCCAGGAAGCTGATGACTACCTCCGTGAGGATGTTGGCGGCCACAAGCAGGCTCGAGACGACTATGATCGAGGAGAGGATGTTGGGCACTATGTGCCTGAAGAGGATGCGCGCCTGGCTCGCGCCCAGCGCCTTCGAAGCCTGGATGTACTCTAGCTCCCTTATCCGGAATATCTCCCCCCTCGCGATGAACGAGATCGAAGGCCACCCGAACATGCCGAGGATCAACACGATGAGCGTGAGGCCGAATCCAGCCGCCACCTCGAGTATGAAGATCCTCGCGAACAAGAGGATGAAGACGAGCACGGGCAGCGTGAAGAATATCTGCGTGACCCCTAAGAGCAGCGCGCCCGCGACGCCTCCCCGGTACCCCGCTACGGCTCCGATGACCACGCCGATGGCGACCCCGATCGCCGTCGCCCCCACGCCCACGTAGAGGTCTCCGGCGCTCCCGTGGATTATCTCCTGCCAGACGTCGATGCCTGACGGCTCGGTCCCCAAGGGATGCGCCCAGTTCGTGAACGGCGCAAGGTTGGTGCAGCCATGGTAGAGGCACGCGTAGCTCCTCGCGGGGATGGGGTCGAGGAAGAGGCCGTAGGCCGCGAGCACAAAGAAGAACGCGACCATCGCGAGCCCTGCGAGGCCGGACCTGTTCTTCCTGAACCTCCGCCACGCCACGGCCCAGGCGCCCGCGCCCCGCTGGGAGGAGGCCTCGGGCTGACTCGGAAGCTGGACCTCTTCCTGCGTCAGGAGATCCTCACCCGGGGGTCGAGCAGAGCGTAGACGAGGTCCAGGCCGACGTTCGCGACGAGGACCATGATCGTGATTATCATCGTGATCGCCTGGACGACGGGGAGGTCCAGGCTGGTGGCGGCCACGACGAACTCATAGCCCAGCCCCGGCCACGAGAACGTCGTCTCCAATGCTGGGGCGCCCGCGAGCACCGACCCGAACGTCAGCGCGACGACCGTAATCACGGGCGTGACCGCGTTCTTGAGCGCGTGCTTGTAGGTCACGTTGAAGTCGCTGAGCCCGCTGGCCTTCGCTCCAAGCACGTAGTCCTGACGGAGCGCCTCGAGCATGTTGGCCCGGATCAGTCGGACGTACGTCGCGAGCGATACGAAGGTCAGCACGAAGAGGGGAAGGATGACGTGAGCAAGCTTGTCGAGCGACTTGTTCCCCCACCAGTAAGGCGGGAACGCCGAGACCGCCCCGAAGGACGGGAGCAGATGCAAGTCGAGCGAGAAGACGATTATCATCATGATCCCGAGCCAGAAGGTGGGCATCGAGATCCCGAAGATGGCCGCCGTGGTCACGGCCACGTCGCTCTTGGAGTACTGGCGCTTTGCGGAAAAGACGCCGAGGGGTATGCCTACCCCGAGAGAAAGGATGAGCGCCGGGATCTGAAGCTCAAGGGTGGTCCCAGTCCAGGGCAGGATCTTCGAGGCCACGGTGCCAGAATAAAGAGACGAGCCGAGGTTGCCGTGCAGGAAGTCAGAGAGCCATAGGAAGTACCTCGTGTAGACGGGCTCGCCGACATGGAAGTACGCGTTGAGGGCGGCGATCTGCGCAGGGGTGGCGTTCTTTATCCCGAGCCGGACGATGTCGACCGGGTTCCCAGACGCGTTGGTGACGAGGAACGTGATGATCGAGACAGTCAGGAAGACGGGGATTGCGAAAAGTATCCTTCGCAGCAGGTAGCTAAGCAGACCCGCCATGCTTGCGCGGATTCGGCCCAGGGTGATAGATATACCTTATTCCGAGGCGGACAACCCCGCGGTCTGGCGGTCGTCCCTGCGCGAGCCGAGGAGGCTCGAAACGTAGATCGCGTCGGTCACCGCGAGGATCAAGATGACGACCTGCTGCCAGTCCACCGTGAGAAGGCCGGGGATCGAGGTCGAGCCCTTCACGGCTGATGTGATGAGGAAGAGCGGGTAGCGGACGGTCGTCGGGGTGAAGCCCTCGCCCCCCCAGTAGGCGGCGCGGAAGCCGTAGTCCCCGGTTATCCAGAGGAGGAGCGCGATCAGCAAGACGTTGACGACGAGCGCCTCCACGAGCGTGAGAAGCTTCAACGAGCCGGAGCCCCCTCCCTCCCCTCAAAAGAGTTTTGCCCGAAGGCGGCGACCGGTCAAGGTGCGCCTAGATCTGAATCCGACGGGAGGGATGAGGTAGGCGGAGAGAGTCCGGCGCGCCCAAGAGGGCGGGACAGATGGAGCGACAAAGGCGAACGAGACGACGGCCCCGAGCGTCTGAGCTGGAGCCCGAGTCGCGGAGTCTGGGTCTCGCATCCTGACAAGCTGGCACAACTCAATCCTTAAAATCGCAGCGGGCCGCCCCAAAGAAATACCGTGCAGCTATCGAAGAACGTGAGCAGGGGGCTCACCTACGTCCTCATCGTCGTCGCCATAGTGATAGGCGCGGAGCTCGTCGTGGGGAGCGCCATGGGCTCTTCCCCTGTCTATGTGGTGGTGAGCAAGAGCATGGTCCCAACGCTCGAGATAGGCGACCTGGTCATCACCCAGACAGTCCCCTTCAGCAGCATCCACGTCGGGCAGGTGATAATCTACCAACAGCCCACGTTCTCTGGGACTTGCCCCAACCCGGCGGGGCTCACGATAGTGCACAGGGTTGTTGCAGTCACCAGCCAGGGGCTGATCACCCAAGGGGACGACAGGGCGACCAACCCTCACCCTGACGAGCCGTACCAGTGGCCTCCGGTCCCCGCGGAGTGCGTCAAGGGCGTCGTCGTGCTCGCGGTCCCGTACCTGGGGCTCATCTCGATGCTCATCCCCTACCCCTGGAACTACGCCCTGGTAGCCCTGATACTCCTCTTCGTCTTCCTTGCGGAGCTCCGCCCGTCGGGCGAGAAGGGCGACGGGGAGCAGACTCTAGGAGGCGGGACGGACGACGTCGCTAATGCGAGGGGACGGGCGCCCCTTGAGGCGCAGTCTCCGAGTCACGGTACTTCTCCGCCGTCATGAGGTACCTGGCGAACCACATGCTGATGACGACGGTCGCGATGGTGAGGGTGATCCAGACGGGTATGAACAAGAGCGGGAAGTTGGTCCCTGTGCTCAGTCCGGTCGCTCCTCTCGAGAAGAGCGCCGGCAGGAACGTCAGCGCGGCGAAGCCGAGCATTACGGCTGTCACCATGACGAGCCGGCGCGACGAGGACCTCTTCGCGCCCGCCCCGTGCGGCGCCTCTTGACCGTGGCTAGCGCTCTCTCCGTGCGAATCTGACAAGGCTCTGCTCTCCCCGCTTGCAACCCTTCTCGGCCAACGGATATAACCTGCGCGATGGAAATTTCGACCCGCCTTTTATACGCCTTATATAGGCGACCCGCTCGGCACGGACAATGCCCCAGACCAAGGCCATCGTGAGCATCGAGAACGTGGTCGCCTCGGCGTCGATCAACCAGACCGTAGACCTGAACCAGATCACAAAGAACTTCGTCGACGTGGAGTACCATCCGGACCAGTTCCCCGGGCTGGTCTTCAGGCTGAAGACCCCGAAGACCGCGACCCTGATATTCAGCTCGGGCAAGATGGTCTGCACAGGCGCCAAGTCGGAGGATATGGCGAGGAAAGCCGTCCAAGAGGTCGTGAGGCGCCTGAAGAAGGGGAGCATCCCGATCAAGAACGAGGCCGAGATTCAGATCCAGAACATCGTGGCCTCCGCGAACCTCGGCGGGAAGGTCCACCTCGAGGAGGCGGCGCGCCAGCTCCCAAAGTCGATGTACGAGCCCGAGCAGTTCCCGGGCCTCATCCACAGGATGGCAGACCCCAAGACCGTGATACTCCTGTTCGCCTCCGGAAAGCTCGTGTGCACGGGCGCCAAGAGGGAGAGCGAGGTCTACAGGGCGGTGAACAACCTCCACGTCCTCCTAGAAGAGAAGAACCTGATGGTCTACTAGTCCTCTAGCGCCTGTTCACCTGGGAAGAGACCGCGTTGGCCTCCTCTGTGGAGAGCAGCGCCTTGGACCTGAGGATCTTGGCGAGCTCCAGGATGTCGGTCATCGCGTGGAGCTTCACGCCCTGCTTCTTCATCGCGACCGTTCCGCCTTCGAGCCTGTCGATCACGACGGAGGCGCTCGCCACTTCGCAACCCTCCGACCTGATCGCCTCGACCGCCGAGAGGATCGAGCCGCCGGTGGTGATCACGTCGTCGACGACGAGGACATTCCATCCCGGCCTGGTGACCCCTTCGACGAGCTTGTTCCTGCCGTGGTCCTTCTCGTCCTTCCTTACGTAGATCATCGGCTTCTCGAGCGCCAGGGCGAGGGGCGAGGAGAGCGTCAGCCCCGCGGTCGGGATGCCGGCGATCGCGTCGTAGCTCGCCTCCTTGAACTCGTGCCTCAGGTACTCGCCGTAGACGTTGGTGAGCGTGCGGTACGCGCCCGGGTAGCTCGGTATGGTGCGCAGGTCGATGTAATACGAGCTGATCCTCCCGCTGGCGAGCGTGAACGTCCCGAACTGGATCGCCTTGACCTTGACGAGCACCATGGCAAGCTCCTCGAGGAGCTCCTTCCTGCGCTTCCACACCATGGACCGAGGTCGTGGGGGGCGCTAGAAAAAGGTGACCTAGGCTCCCGCCGCGGGAGCAAGATTGATAGACGCGGCGGGTGTGGCTCGCGCGATAGAAGCGCCCCATGGAAATCTGGGTCCCTTATGGCGACGTCGAGTCCCTCGTCACGCTGATGCAGGAGAACCTTGGGGAGACCATCGACCCCAAGCCCGAGTCGCACGTCGAAGAGATAGTCGTTCCGCTGGCTGAGAAGCTGAAGGGGGTCGAGAAGGTCTTCATCTGCGACCAAAAGCCCGCGACGCTCAAGGTGCTAAAGGCGCTCCTGGCGAAGGTCCCCAGGGAGGGGCAGAAGTTCTACTCGCCCAACCCGCGCAAGGTGGAGGCCGCGGTCCCGGAGCTCAAGGAGGCCGTCGAGAGGATGCGCCCGCCGGGGGAGACGTCAGCAGACCCCGAAGCGAAGGAGGGCAGGCTCTCGGCGGACGTAGTGGGGGCAGGCAGGAAGTTCGCGATCTCGACGGGGGAGCCCGACCCGCTCGTGGGCTTCATCGACGCGCCGGTGGCGCTGGCCATGGGGTGCATCGACGGGGCCCGTAGGCACGCCTACAAGAAGCGCGACGGGGACGGCCCCCAGCCGCTCCGCGAGGACTCCCCGAGCTACGCGGCGGCCGTCCACGACTTCGCGTCCGTCCAGAACGCCGAGTACGCGACGATAATCACGCGCGGGGGGGAGCCCTACTCGATAGTCGAGGGCGACTCTGTGAAGCAGGCGCGCGCCCACTACCTCTCGGCCGAGGTCCCGCAGGCGAAGGGCATCGTGGTCGGCGCAGGAGGGAGGGGCTACGACGATACCCTCTCGCACGCGATCAGGCTCGCCCTCGGCGCGCTGAAGGCCGTGAGGAAGGGCGGGGAGATAGTCCTCGTCGCAGAGTGCAGGGAC
>VFSW01012201.1_pt1 | contig 12016 bp, 28 predicted proteins | sample 5358111 | NCBI WGS metagenome assembly VFSW01 (sample SAMN11554181, study PRJNA540505) | mine drainage metagenome | isolation source: sediment from site ElyBrook_90M | place: USA: Ely Copper Mine, Vershire, VT | collected 2017 | reverse complement strand
CTCCTCCCGAATACGAGGCTCGCTCGCGAAGAATCCGTCGCGATTTCTGGTGAGTCACCGGCTGGAGAATTCGCCGCTCGTTCGAGGCCCCCCCCTCCTGAATACGAGGCCTGCTCGCGAAGAATCCGGCGCAAGTTCTCGCGAATCGGCTCGAGAATCCGCCGCTCGTTCGAGGCTCGCACGCGAAGAATCCGGCGCAATTTCTCGCGAGGTGGCTCGAGAGTCCGCTCGTTCGAGGCCCCCTCCTCCCCGAATTTGAGTTGTGAAAAAGAGGCTCGCACGTAGAATCCGGCGGAAAATGCGAGGTGGCTCAAGATTGATTAATTTATACAGAAACAAGTCGGATCTATACTCTGAACACGTTTGAGTGGTTTTGATAACGCATTTGCAGAAGGTCTTCTTGCAGTTTCTTGCGATGCTCCTCCGCAGAGTACGTCTCATCTTTGACCGCCTGAATTTGAGATATTGACATCAGCCATCGTACAAAGAAAGACACAGAGCTGTCTCACTCACCTTCAGAAGCTCGTCATGCTGCCTCATTTTGATTTCCAACTTCTGGATTTGCAATTTGATTGCTATGGCCGTTAGCCGCTGAATGTGACTCTCCTCCTTGCTAGCATGCTTTCGAGAAATTTCCACTGCTGCCCGGAGCCCCTCTGTTGCTGCTTTGTTGACGCGATCCACAAGAATTGGAACAGCTGAAAGATCGACATCCTCCGAATCCTACAAGAAGTAAATGACAACTGAAGAATCGCTATAACAGAGAATCAAACAGAGAAACCAATCCGTTTCCAAACTAACGTTTGCAATGGGGGCTGTATCGATCAAGGTTTCCAGGGCGCGCTTGGCAGAAGCCGAGGAAACTTCAGGACCCAGAAACGACGATAAAAAGGCGATCTGCAAGTGATAAGCAAATCAACGTAAGAATCCATTGATTGCACCTTGAGTGAGATCTCAACTCACTTGTGAAGTGACTGCGTTCGATGTCTCCAAGAAGGGAACAACGGCAGTTGAGGGTTGCGAGCCCTTACTTGACATGTTCTCCAGGTCGTTGGTGAAAAACTCCTCAATTGGAATTTGAAGAAAGTGAAGCATGCACTGAACCTGAGAAGTGTCAGTATCACGAATATTGATCATTGCGCGCTCGAGGGCCTTCACTGGAATAACAGAAGAAAAAAATGATGCGCATAAAAGATTTACCTGCGTCTTTGTGCCGACGTGATCCGAAACCTCGTTCCAATTGTCGCCAAACATCTCAAGACCAGTGAGAAGAAGCAATGTCTCTTGAACGGTCCATCCGCTGTCATCCCGCTCATGTAAAGAGCGGTGGGTAATGCGGACAAAATCCTTGCTTGCCATCCCAGGGGGGAAACGGCCTTGAGCGTATGCCTCCGGGCTCAGATCCAAACTAGGTGCCTTGATGCAGTTGTACCTATCATAGAAGTTCAGAGTTAAGAACATAGGTTGAAGGGAAGAATATCATGACAACTTGCCGAATTTCATTGCATTTGATCCAAGGAAAGACGCTGCAATAGACGTCTCTCGGCAGAGCTCGGTCAACCATCGACTTGGTGGTGAAGGCTCCCCTCTTGGCATTGAGAGAAAGGGCATTGCCCCCAACCGCGGTAGCACCGATACCGTCTTCCTACGCGACCGAGAGTGGTCAACACGCGCGCAGTCATCACTACTTAGAGCAAAAGGAATCTTAACTCACATGGTAAGGGACATCGGGGCCGTACAAGAGATTGATATTTGTTCCAATCTTCTCCTTCGCCCGTGCGCTCGCTGCTCGGCCGTTGACGATGCCCTCGGCTTTCAAAAACTCGAATATCCTGATGGGCAACAAGCAACGGGAAGATGGCATATACAAGTGCAAGTCATTTCAAAACGGTGCATTGAGCACCTGAACAACGCATTTGTCTCCACGGTGTCCTCCATCCTGTCGCAAAGCTCCATGAAAGAGACCAGTCTCTCGGGCGTCTCGTTCACCTTGGTCAAGATCAGGTTCCGCAACTCTTTGTAATGTCTGGGTGTCGTGTCCGGGCACCTGATTCCACATTGAAGGATGAAGCTTCGTCAAAAACAGCTTGAAATCTCCTCCCAAAATCATACCTCCCATTGAAGAACTCCGGAACGGCCTCCTTCTCACGATCGGCAATTGCTCCCATGCTGAACCATGATGGAACTTCGCGGCGAGCATCGACATTTCCTTGCTCTTTCGAGACGCGTAGAGCACGAAGGTGTCGTGCATGGCCATAGCTAGACGAAGCTCCAGGGGCACATTGACGCTGCATCGACGCAATTTTTGAAAACATGAGAACAAAGTTGTTGTTTTTTATTACCTGTGATAGATTCTCGGTTGTCATTGTGTTGTCTGTTACTGCCTTGACAGGCTCCACCACCTTGTGCCTGGCGATGTGAGGAGCCAAACGTTTTCCCTCCCCCGTCACTTCGGATAAGACCCCTTCCGACTTTTGTCGCTTTCCCAACGGGTCCACAGAGGCATCTGTGTGGCGCTTCAAAGGAACAAAGCTCCCGTCCTTTGGGTTGGGAGCTTGAGGGATAAGGCGCCCGTCTGGGCCGAACAGAGCTTGTTGGGGTTTGGAACCGATGGTTGCTTGCATTCCTAGAGCATGTGCATCAATCGTCGGGACAATGGGAACGTAAACACATGATAATAGGGCGATTCCTCCTGTTGAGAATCAGGGCAATCACGACCCGTGCAACAAAATCCCCGGTACCTCCACCTTCAGGAGCGGGTTCTTGCTCCTCTTGTGCCTCCTTGGTTTCGTAGTCCGTAGGATTCATCCACTCATTGAACCTCTCACTGTCGTATACCCAACGAAGGTAGACCTGAAATGATAGCGTTGAGAGATTATAATTTTCATCATTGAGTTCCTCAAACTCTCCCACCTTCCAAGGCCCAGACGACGGAGGCACATCCAACTGAATCTGATCTGGAGCATACTCTTTGCTGATCCACTCGTCGTACGAGTCCGGGAGGTACCACCAGTGCACGAATGCTCGCTTGCCCCTGAAAGCGACAGAATTATGTCACAATGAGGCGATAGAAACATGCCCTCTTGCCTGAACTCTTGCACACGGAGGTAAACTTGGCCATCATCCGGATCGCCGGACGGCGGGAAAGGGAACACGTGGTGGGTGACGCCCGTTTCATCTGCATAAAACGAGGGGGGCTTGAGGAGCGGTCGCGAGAACGCAAGCCACATCCAGTTCACCTGCGGCATTGGCCACGAGGCCTCCGAGTCTCTTGACCGCATCCTTCAGCCTCGTCTGGTCCTGCTGGCTGCAGCTGGCATCGATGAAGACCTTTGGGGAGGTTATGAAGCCGTTCTTCTCCAGCTCGCGCCTCACATTCATGTAGACCTCCAAGTTCTGCGCTCGAGCCGGGATGATGCCATCGAAGGGATTCGAAGCGAACAAAGGCATGGAGCCCGCATGCCGCTTCCCCACACCTCTCTCTTGCGCTGCGCGTTTCCAAACTCGATCGTGATGCCGCGCATCTTCTTGATTTGATGGATTCTGGCGGCCATTGCGTAGATCGCTCCCTCTGGCCTGAAATCGCGGAACATGGAGATGGGGATCTTGGGTTGGCCCTTGTTGGTGCCCTGTGGTGGAGAGGAGGGATCGTGACTGCTGAATCGTCAAGCATGCAGATTGGTCGCTCACGTTCACGCCGGCAACGTCGTCCATGAACTGCAGGAGGTCGGCGATCAGTCCTCCAAGGGACTCGCCGTCCAACGAGTCGTCCCCGAGCTCCTTTTTGAGCCGGCTCGCCACTGGCCCCAGCTTCGCGAACATGTCGTCGCTCTGCGCGCACAGGCGAAGGGTCAAGGGGGAGCGGCCGTGGCATCGATCAGGATCACGCGCGCACCCGGAACTGAATGGGGTCTGGCTTCCCGTTCTTCTTCCCCTCGAACAGGCTCTCGGGGCCGTGCATGTTCATTTTGCTTCAAACGCGATTCACACGCGCCGCACTACGTTTTCTTTCTGATGGAGACGCTTGCCTGGCTCGGCGCCTCCACATCCTCGCCGCTTCAGGCGCTTTGCAGAACCGACCTCACGATCGCCGACTTTTTCAAGAATGATTTGGGCAAGTTCACGCCGTGCTTCGTCGACCTGGTCATCCTCGGTGCGCGCATCGCGATCGCTCTGATCGCTCTAGGATGATGCTGATCTTTTCTGCTCAACAGGCCTGGCGCACGCCATCGGGATCGTCATATTCTCCGTCCAGCTCTCGCGGGCGTTCGGCGACGTGTCCCCTCGCTTCTCGCTCAGAGGCCTCTCCAGGGCCATCGGCATCCTCGCGGCGTCGGCAGCGGCGCTGTGCGCTCTGATCCCGCTCCTGGAGCTCAACGGCCGACTGGGACAGGCAGCCTCCTCGGACCCTGGCGCAGAAATTGCGCCGCACGAGTACGCGGGTAGGACCTCCATCTGTGCCACCATTCGTGTGGCTGTATGCTGATTTCGTTTGTGCGTTGCAGCTGCTGCCCTGGCCTTCTGTTCGTGGACCCTTCTGACCGTCCTGCTGGCGAACGAGGCCCAGAGTCGCTTTGTTCGCGTGGGCCGATGGGCAGTGCGTTTCGCTGTCACGCTGCAGGCCTCCAGTGAGCTCGTAAAGCTGAGGTGAGGAGGTCCAAGGGCGACAGTCGTGATGCCATGCGATTTCCTTGCGAGGCAATTCATTCCGGCACAATTCGCAGATTAGCGGCGCTCCCCTCCCTTCCTCTGTTTCAGGCTCCTGGTGGATGTCATGACCAGAGACTACTTCTTTTACCTCTACCTGCTCTACGTGGGGCTTCAGTGCCTCCTCACGTTGACTGCCCTGTGCTGGTGGCCTTCGCCCGAGGAGCTTGAGCTCGTTCACGAGGGCTACCTGCGCCTTTCGTCTGGCCCTCTTGCCGATGGGACCGGAGAACCTTTGTCCAGCCCGGAGGTCAAGGCTGGGCTGCTGAGCAGGCTCACATTCGCATGGCTCTCGCCCCTCATGGGCGCCGGCTATAGCGGCAAGCTGGGACGAGATCAGATCCCTGAGCTCCCTCCGCAGGATTCGGTCGACTCGGTCATGAACACCTTCAAGAGGTAGTATCGTTGTTGCACTTCAGAAAATATCATGTTTTCTAACGCAGCCCTTTTCATTGCTGCTCAGGCATTGGAGGCAGGAGCAGAGAGGAGGAGGCTCGGTGTCCCTAGGCCGTGCATGCTGGAGGACCGTGAGGCCCATCTTCTACTCTGCTTTACCTCTCAAGCTCATCAACGATGCAGCGCAGTTCACTGCGCCAATATTCCTCAACTTGCTGCTGAAAGTCGTGGCGGACAAAGATGCCCCAAAGCTGGAGGGCTACCAGTGGGCAGGTGAGTCCGTTCCCTTTTTTCTTGCGGCTCTCTTTCACGATAGGATCTTCGACTAGGTATCATGTTTTGCGTCTCGATGATGGGGCTGATTAGCGACCATCAGCATTTCCATCTTGTCATGAGGGCTGGCCTCAGACTCGGCGGCGTTCTCGGCGCACAGGTGACGTTTCGTTGACTCTTGGCCTTTTGGTTAGCCCCTCTCATTGTTTGCCTTCAGCCAAAAAATAGTACCCACGCTGTCTCTCAGGTGCAAGCCAAGGTTCTCAAACTAACCCCGAGTGCCCGCAGCCAATTCAGTAGTGGCAGGATCTTCAGCCTCGTCACCAGCGACGCCGAGGCCCTCTCGGGGCTGTGCATGAACGCCATGATGCTCATGTCCGCGCCGCTCAGGATCGCAGGTGGGCAATGAGGGACTTCTGGAACCTTTGTGTGGGCGTCGTTTCTATATCGCTGTGGTCGTTCAATCTTTCTTTGAAAGCCATTGATCCTCCTTCCTGTTTTTAGTGGCCTTGTATCTTCTCTATGAACAGCTCGGTGTTTCGTGCATTGTCACGGTCATCTGCCTGTTGCTGCTGATCCCTGTCAACATGTGGTTGATGAAGCTCTCCGGTGCCATGCTCAAGGCAGCAATGGCGTACTCGGACGAGCGCACAAAACTTGAGGGGGAGCTTGTGGGGGGTGAGTTTCAAGGTTTGCTCATCCTGACGAATCTCAAGGCTCACCCATACATTTCTCAGGCATCGAAGTTGTGAAATGCAGCGCGTGGGAGTCACCGTTCCTCACTCGCATCAACCAAGCCAGAGATAAAGAGCTTGCAAATCTGTGGAGGGTCAGCATCATCAATGCGATCGTCCTCTTTGTCCTTTATGGTGAGGAGGGCTATCACCTGCCCCTTCCGCTAATTGCGTCGTCTTGAATTCACATTTGCATCTCTTATTGTCAACAGCTGTGCCGACCATCATCCCAGTCGCGACATTCTCTGCTTTCCTGCTTCTGGGCAACGACCTCACCTCCAATAAAGCCTTTGTGTCCCTGGCGTTGTTCAACCTGCTGCGATTCCCGCTCTTCATGCTTCCGCAGCTCATGTCTCAGGTCCAAACTGCACGCATCTCTCTAGGCAGGCTGCAGGACTTTCTCCTCGCCGATGACTTGGACGACGAGCCGCCCCGCCCTCGCGCCATCCCCAGTGAGGCCGCCGTGACCCTGTCCGGCGACTTTACGTGGGACGGCAACGGCCTCCCCTCTCTGGTCGATGTAAATTTGGAGCTACCCGCCGGCCAGCTGGTTGTTGTGGTCGGCACTACGGGGAGCGGAAAATCTACTTTGCTGTCTGCCATTTTAGGCCAGATGCAGCAGGTCTACGGTTCGCCCCCTGTCGTCAGGGGACGATTGGCCTACGTTCCTCAGGCTGCCTTCATCATCAATGGGACGGTCAGAGAGAACATATTGTAGGTCTAATTCGGAGAGGGATGGACAAACTGTGTTATGTTCTGCTTCAATTGCACAGTTATTTCTTCTTCTTTCCAAATCATCCGACAGATTTGGCCTTCCTTTCGACGCCGCACGCTACAGCCAGTGTCTATTTGACTCTTGCCTTGACACTGACCTCCGTATGCTGGCCGGGGGGGACGCCACAGAGCTGGGCGACAACGGAGTCAACCTCTCCGGGGGCCAACGCCAGCGCGTGTCTATCGCCCGTGCTCTCTACAGCGATGCTGACGTCTGCCTCCTCGACGACCCCCTATCGGCGCTGGACAGCAGAGTTGGGAAGAGAGTGTTTGAGCGGGCAATCAAGTGAGGCGGGGAACTTGCTCCGATCACGCCCAAATGAATATGATCCTCCCTTGATGTTTCCCAGGTCCACTCTTCAGCGTGCGGGAAAAACGGTGGTGCTTGCGACGAACCAATTGTACTTTGTTCAGTCCGCTGACCTGGTGGTCTACATGTCGGGAGGCCGCGTGGCTGAGACCGGGACCTTTTCGCAGCTCATGGCCGCCCCCAACCAGTTCGCTGCAATGATGAAGGAGGTTCAGGTGGAGGAAGAGGATCTGATTGCCGAAGGAGGCCACGGGGGGGAGGTCGCCACTGTCGAGGGCCCGGCAGAAGCGGCCAAGCCAGAGAACAACAGCAAGGTATATTATTCAGCTGCAGTTCGATATTTGCCCATGTGTCTTAGGGCATCATCATCTAATCATTTACATCAAAGCGTCAGATATCTGTGCCACCTACCCTGCCTAGCCGATCCTTTTCCTCCCCCTCCTCCTTCTCAGGCTGCTCCCGGAGCGAGGCTCACGGTCGACGAGCAAACCGCAGAAGGAAGCATCAGCGCAGCCGTCATTTTCAAGTACATCGGAGCCATGGGAGGCATGCCATGGTTCCTGATGCTCTTCTTAGGCTACATCGGGGTGGAGGTACTGCGAGTCGCAACAACGGTGTGGCTGAGCATTTGGACGGGCAGTTCTGATGCAGCCAGTCAAGGTGGAGGGAAAGAGGGCTACACCCCAATGTTCTACCTGGTGAGTCGGTGAGAGAGGATTGTGGGGCGCCATCTCTCCACCCCTCTCTTGTTGTTTCCCCAAAAGTTCCTATATCTCATCACGACCCTTGTTCTGGCATCCCCTCTCAGGAAGGATTCGCCGTCATCTCAATGGTGCAGCTCGTCGCTCAGTTCGGCAACATTGTGGAGAATAATCGGCTTTGTCTCAAGGCCGCGGCGAACCTTCACAAAGGGATGGTCAACCGGCTTCTCACCGCCCCGATGAGCTTCTTCCACACCACGCCCATTGGCAGGTGAGAGGTGTTGCGAGACTTGACTCGTTTGTTTCGGCCTTTGAACAACAACATCAAGCCTAAGGTCCGTGGCCTCTCAGGATTGTGAATCGTCTCACTAAAGACACCTCTGATGTGGATCGTCAGCTTGGAGGGAATGTCGGCATGACGCTGCGTAGCTTCCTGCAGCTTCTTTCCTCCATCGCTCTCATGGGATGGGTGGCGCCGCTGTCGCTGCCTCCGCTCGTGGTCTGCATGCTGGGCTTCTACCTGCTCTTCAATTATTTTCAGGTGCGACAATCTTCACCTGTAAATTATCCCCGGTGCTTTTTCACTCTCACTTCATCTCCTCCGCTCCGCTCACTGCCCGTCCCCTCCATTTCCATGGGCTCTGCAGTCCACTGTCCGCCAAGTCAAGCGTTTGGAGGCCGTCTCGCGTTCCCCCGTCCTGACCTCGCTCACCGAGTCCATCACGGGTTGTGCAACCATTCGCGCCTTCAACTGCGCCCCGAGGCTGGTTGAGCGACACATCGGGCTGCTGAATGCAAACTTGTCCAAAACTCACGCCAACAACAGCCTTAGCAGGTCAGGATCCTGTTGTGCTTGAGGCGATGGCAGCATCTTTCCTCCTTCACACTTAACACTCCACACCTCAGGTGGCTCGGGGTGCGCCTCGAGACCATCGGCGCTGTTGCCACGCTCCTGGCGTCCGTCTTGGCCGTGGAGCAACGCGAGGGAGCCAGCAACGCGGGCCTCCTTCTCAACTACGCCATGCAGATGAGCATCCTCATGGCGATCACGTTGCGCGTGGGCTCAGTTGTGGAAAACAACGTAAGTGGCCCCAGATCTTCCTCTCAGGCCTGTCCCTCCCTTTTGTGGCCTACGATGGAGGGTCTCTCTCTCTCTCACAAGTGATGGAGGTTCTCTCTCTCACACACAGCTCAACTCTGTGGAGCGCGTGAGCGAGTACACCGACTTGCCGGTCGAGGGCTTGCCGCCGTCGAGCGACGGAGACGGCAGCACCCTGAGCCTCAAGGCTCCTCCCCCACAAGTGAGAGGTTGTATGGAGCTCTTGTGTTGGTCTCCATCACGGCACCTCTGATCCTCGCCGACTCTCCCCCAGGCTCCGCCCAAGGGTTGGCCCCCGAGCGGCGAGGTGGCCTTCAAGCAGGTGGCGATGAGGTACCGCCCGGGCCTGCCACTGGTGCTGAGGGGAGTGACCTTTGTGGCGGCAGCCAAAGAGAAGGTAGGCCATGCTGGCATGATGTCCGGTATTCACTGTTCAGTTCAGTTCAGCATATTGATGGTGCCCCAATTCCGTCATCATGGAAGGTCGGCATTGTCGGCAGAACGGGCGCTGGTAAATCAAGCATGATTGGGTGCCTCTTTCGCCTCACTGAGTTGGACGGGGGAGCAATCGTCATCGATGGCATCAACATTGCCAAGGTGAGAAATAGGAGTCAATCAAACAAGGCCTCTTTGTTTCATGTGGTGAAGGGCAAGGTTTAGCATCTGCTCACCTCGTCCACTCCATCCATCTCCGCCCACCTCTTCAGATCCCCCTCGTCCACCTGCGCTCCAGCATGGCCATCATTCCTCAAGTCCCAGTGCTGTTCACCGGATCGATCCGTCTCAACCTGTCCCCCTTTGGCCTGCACGGCGACGCGGAGCTTTGGAACGCTCTGCGCAGGTGTGCCTTTGATGATTGAATCAGCTCCGCGACGCTCTCAACCATGCCCCTCCCACCCTGTCACCAGAGCCCATCTTGCCAATGTTGTCGAGGCTTGGCCAGCCGGGCTGGACACCCTGCTGCAAGAGGGGGGCGCGCCGCTCTCGGCCGGCCAGAAGCAGCTTCTCGCGCTGGCAAGGGCGCTGCTCAACCCTTCTAGGGTGTTGGTGCTGGATGAGGCCACGGCCAACGTCGATGTGGAGACAGATGCAGTCATCCAGGTAGGAGAGCGTCAGCGGGAAGAGAGTTGCTTGTGGCTTGCTGATTTCCGCCGTGCTCTTTGACGCAGCGCACGATGAGAACCGAGTTCAAGGACCGGACCATCTTGGCCATCGCGCATCGCATTCACACCATCATCGACTACGACAAGGTGCGAACAATCGGCAGTATTTTTAGGTGGCCAGCGGTCGGGGCCGTGGCATGGCATGGCATCAACCTTTCCCCCTCAGGTGCTGGTCCTTGACAAGGGGCTCGTTGCCGAGTTTGGCTCCCCTGGAGACCTGCTATCGAAGCCGACAGGCATCTTCACCCAAATGGTCAACGATACAGGAGAGGCCACCGCCAAATTTCTCAAGGGCGTGGCCGCCGGCAATGTGAGCAAGAGTCGTTTTGTGGTTGGAGTCTTATTCTCCACTGCGTCTTCCCTTTCCTCCAGGTGGACCTGTCCGAGTCGATGAGTGCGATCGTCGATGCCGGCATGGAGAAGCTCTGCGTTCCTGCCAATCCAAGCAGCGGTCTGGAGCTGATGCAGCAGCTCTCCCAGCCTGGGGTGAAGCCCGGGCAGCTGATGCAGGGGATCGCGGCCCAACTGCTTGAGCGCTCGCAAGCGGTCACTAAGATGCTCAAGGTTTGATGCAATAATGCGATTGCACTCGCTAATCATGTTCCGTTTTTTCAGTCGTGATTCAATGTGCTGTAGGAGGTTTCCAAGAGCATCGTCAGAAGGGGGTCTGAAGATGAGGACGATGATCTTGAACTCGAGGCAGAGGGCTTGTTGGAGAACGCTCTGGGCAATGCGCATCAGAGCGATAAGGAGGGGCACTCGGCCGCTCAGAGGGGTCTACTGAAGGCTCTGGAGGTCCAGCTGCAGGTGCAGCAATACGCCGAAGCTGCCATGGCTGCGTTGCAGCAGCAGGCGCCAAGAGAGAGGCTGCTTGGAGAGGATTCAGATGCCCTGTCCTCACCTCCGGTCAACCTGGCTGCGTTTCGGAATACCACATCTTACAGGGTCACCATCTCTCCATCTACTGCCTCGCCGGCCAAGCCTTCCCCGAGCCCCACTCCTGCACTGGGCCGAGCCTCTTTCGCTGGGGACGATGTCAGCAATGGGGAGATCAGGGACCCCGTGGCCAAAGAGCTGCTCAAGGAGCTGATCAAGTCATCAGCAGCGTCGGGGTCCAGCAGCCTCAAACCCTCAGAGGACGCGGTTGGCATGGCCCGCAGGGCGTCCGGTATGGTCCGCGCCAAGTCCGTGCGCAAGGGGCCTCAGGGGGGCAGCGATGTCTCCTGATCTTTCACACTCACGTGTTGAGTTGGGCCTAGTTCTCATGCACCTTTTGCCGCTCTCCGAGTTGTGTTTAGGCCCCATGGATCCTTGCCCTAATCCTAGTCACAAAATTATTAAATTAGTCCAAGTATAATCAATGTAAAACTGATGCTATGTCCAGGGAAGGGCCCCTTGAAAGAGAGCAGGGGCACAGTGACCAAGCAAATCCTTCATGTCCGGACACCGCGACGGATGGATAGGCCCGACAGCAAAAGGGTCCCTCCGCAATCTCTTTTCGAGCAGCAGCTTGCTCGAGCACCCGTACGGATCGTCCGTGAACGCGGCCACCGTCTTTGCCTCGCCCTCCTCGGCACCCTTTGCCTCCGGCGGAACCTGAGGGGCAGTGGGGGGCATGCCTCGAAACTGGAGATGGATCTCGCGAGTCCACACTCACTTCCGTTCCGACGAACGAGAAGCGGTCCGTCGGGAAGAGGAGGGCACTCCTGCATTTTGGACTCGGCGGTCTGTCATCTGCAATTCGAGAAAGAAGCGTGTGGACGCACACCTGTGCAACGTGCTGAAACGGTTTTGCTTCAAGGTGTAGCTGACAACGGTGACATGATTTGGATAGTGACCTGCCAGCTCATAAAACCTTG
>VFSW01012200.1_pt1 | contig 12018 bp, 6 predicted proteins | sample 5358111 | NCBI WGS metagenome assembly VFSW01 (sample SAMN11554181, study PRJNA540505) | mine drainage metagenome | isolation source: sediment from site ElyBrook_90M | place: USA: Ely Copper Mine, Vershire, VT | collected 2017 | reverse complement strand
ACCAGCACGACCCCACAGTGGCGCCGTATGCCTACTCCAACGTCTCGGGCTTCACGCAGCACCTTGACGCAGGAAGCCAGGTCTTCTCCATCAACAACACGCTGATGCTGAAGCCCAACCTGAGCACGACGCAAACCATCGGCGTGCTGCGCGAAAAGGTCTACAGCACGAATGACCAGGTGCTTACACCCGCGGATGCCGGCATCAACGCATTCGGCTCCACTTACTTTCCCGGCGTCAGCATCATCGACTCGCTGGGAGGCAACGCTCCCGCTGGTCTCGGTTCGCAGCAGTTGGCCATTGGCCCGGGCGCAAACTCGCAGGGCTCGTTCACCGGCGTGTTTCAAAACCGCCTGATGCCCTCAGGTAACGCCATCTGGACACTTGGAAAACACAGTGTCACATTCGGCGCCAGCTACTCCTACACGCAGTTGAACACACGCGATGAGCGGACCGGCAAGGGCATGATCGCCACCGCCGATTTCTCTCAGTTCCTCCAGGGTCTGGTCACCACCAACGACGCCTTCGAGTCCACCGTCTTCCTGCAAGGCAACGCGAACCGCTATTATCGCGCCAATCAGGTCGGCACGTATCTGCAGGACAAGTTTCAGGTCTCTCCCAACCTGAGCCTGACGGCAGGCTTACGCTACGACTGGAACGGCGGCCTGTCTGAGAAGAACGGCAACCTGTACAACTTTGACGCATCGCACTACAGCTATGCGCAGGCAAACAATGAGCAGGCTGGTGACATTGGCGCACAGAACGGCTTCATCATCGCTGGCAACAATGTGAACGGCACTCCGGGAGTCAGCAACACGACGCTGACCGGACGGCAGTGGGGCTTCGGCCCGCGTGTTGGCGTGGCATGGCAGCCAACCAAATTTGACAATAAAGTCGTTGTCCGCTCAGGAGCCGGAATCTACTATGACCGTGGCGAACTCTTCACTTACTTCTCTCCAGGATATGCAGCTGGCGAAATCACCGGTGGCCCGTTTGGTGTAAACCAGGCACCACCTTTTGTGAACGGGCAGCTCTGCAACACCATTGGAACCTACTACAACGGCTACATCCCAACCTGCGACCCGGCATCCGCCAACCTCTCCAACCCTTGGGGGCCGACACTTGGGCCAGCCCCGACGGGCAAGGCTTCCGACATTTCGCAATTCCTGCCGAATGCCGCAGCTCTCGTCAACAACGGAGCAAAGCCGTTCTCCATGGGCGTGTATGACCGCGCGAACAAGCTGCCCTACACCATTAATTACACGCTGGATGTGCAGTGGCAGCCGCGCAACGATCTGGCAATCGAGCTTGGCTACGTCGGCAATCTGGGTCGCCACGAGGTGATTCCGGTTCCCTTCAACCAGGCAAGCCTTGCCACTCCCGGCAACCCAGTGCATGGTCAGCAATACACGTATGGCTACCAGGTGCTCGACCCCAACAACGGCTACGGCCCCATCAGCTTGCCCAATGGCCAAGGGCCGATGCTGAACACGTATGAAGGCGGCAATATTGACCTTCGCGTGCCATATATCGGCTACTCGGCAGAGTCTGTCAGCTACAAGGCGGCGGGCGTCTCCGCATACAACGCACTACAGGCCCATGTGGAGAAGCGGCTGAGCCATGGCCTGCAGGCGGGCATCTCCTATACCTACTCGCATGCCCTTGATGAACAGAGCGCCATGGGTCTGTTCTACAACGGCAACAACCCGCTCAACCTTCGTGACGGCTACGCATCATCGGACTTTGACCGCACGCATGTGATCAACTTTACCTACTCCTACACACTACCCAAGTTCTACAGTGAGTCCTCTTTCAAGGGAAAGATGGCAGATGGCTGGTCACTGGTGGGCCTCACCGTCATCCAGAGCGGACAGCCCTACAGCATCATCGATTACACCGGCGCTGTGGGCTCTGTTTACTATGGCGTCTCCGACGGCATCACCAACCCAATCGTTCCTCTTGCTCCGGGTTGCACACCGCAGAACGCCAAGACAGGCGCTTCCGGCGCATTCACCAACAACGGCGGCCTGCCCGCACTCAAGGCATCCTGCTTCACCATTCCCATACTCCACCCCGGAGACCTGGGCGGTGGAGTACCGACTGGCGATACCTTTGAGACCAACTTCACCAGCGGCCAGCGCAATATATTCCGCCAGGCGTACCAGAAGCGTGCGGATATCTCGCTCATGAAAGAGGCCCAGATTACAGAGGGTGTGTCCATGAAGTACACCTTCGACGTCTTCAATCTGACGAACACCACCAGCTTCGACATTCCCATCGATAACGTATCGCAGAACCAGTACTACGATGGGTTCCCCGTGGCTGGCACCACACCGTTGCCAACCGGATGCAGCGCCACCGGTACTCAAACAAACTCCAGCTTCTACAATTGCCCGGGCGGTCTGGGCATCACCACCCACACAATCGGCAGCCCACGGCAGATACAGATGTCCCTCCACCTGAACTTCTAACCTTTCACCTGATCGACAGCAATGCCGGGCAGCATACCTGTCCGGCATTGCTGTTTATATTTAGAATTCAGCCTATGGCCGACACGCTTTCGCCGCTCGCCGCATTGCAACAGCATTATGCAGACAGCACAGCCACTCCACGTTCGGTGGTAGAGGCCGCTCTCAAGCGCACCAACAGCAACACAGGCGCAAACGTATATCTTGCGATGGACAAGGAGCAGACACTCGCCGAGGCCGACGCGCTGCCGATGCGCTTCCCTTCCGGAAGCAGGCCGCGTCTGTTTGGAGTGCCCGTATCCATCAAGGACTGCTTCGACCTGTCAGGCTTCCCCACCACCGGCGGCTCGCATTTCTATGCGGAGCGGAGTGGCCTGGCGCATGAGGATTCCGCAGTAGCCAGGAGGCTGCGCCAAGCCGGAGCGATCATCACCGGCAAGACGCACCTGCATCAGCTTGCTTACGGCATTACGGGCGAGAATCCCGACTATGGAGACTGCGTCCAGCCGCGCAACGCAAACTGGCTCACTGGAGGCTCATCCAGTGGGGCCGCTGCAAGCGTGCAGGAAGGGTCTGCCATCGCGGCCATTGGCACAGATACCGGGGGATCCATCCGTGTGCCCGCAGCGCTCTGCGGGCTGGCGGGCTACCGCTCCTCATATGGCCTGGCGAACTCACTTGGCCTGTGGCGGGGCGCCATGCATCTTGCGCCATCCTTCGACACACTGGGCTGGCTCTTCCGTGACCTGCGCGATGGCCCGCATCTGGCCGAGGCTCTCTTCGGCGCGCCGCAAGCGGCTGTGACCACACCTGATCTGATCGCACATCCTGTAATCGCACATCCTGTAATCGTGCATCCAAGGATCGGCGCTGTTGGCACAGACTTCCTCCACGACTGCGAGGGTGGCGTGCTCGATGTATTCGAAACGTGCAAGACACATCTCCGCAAACACGGTGCGGAAATTGAGGTCTTCGACTCCGGCTATTGGTCAGAAAGCATGGAGATATTTGCCAGCATCCAGGCACATGAAGCGGCGGCCATCCATCATGGCAACTTCGCCCACTTTGAAGCGGGCATCGCGGAGCGGCTGGCATGGGGCGAATCCATACCGGCTGCCGAAGTCACCCGCCTGCGCAAGCGGCACGTTGAATTCCGCGAGCGCATGGACGCTCTGCTCCATCGGTTCGACTTCATCGTGCTGCCCTGCGCGCCCATGTGCGTGCTGCAGGCGGGCGCGGACCACTCAGCCACGCGCAGAACCATCCTGCGCTATACGTCGCCCATCAGCCTTGCAGGCATGCCAACTGTGACTCTGTGCAGCGAGACCCTGGGCAGCACATCAGGCATGGGAAGCGGAGTTCAACTAGTGGCCGCAAGAGGTGACGACGCGCGCCTGCTGGCGTTTGCCGCATCGCTCGTGGGCTGAGCAGGGCCACGAACTTTACTCCTCGCCGATGTCCTCATTCCAGACCGCAGGGTTCATGCGGATATACTCGGCCATCATTGTGACGCACTCATCTGAATCAAGATCGATCACCTGCACACCTGCTGATCGCAGCCAATCCAACCCGCCGCTGAAGTTCCTGCTCTCGCCGACAATGACCGTTCCGAAGCCAAACTGCCTCACCAGTCCACTGCAGTACCAGCAGGGCGCGAGCGTCGTCACCATAATCAAGTTGCGATAGGAGCGCTGCCTGCCTGCACGGCGGAATGCGTCCGTCTCTCCATGGGAGGACGGGTCGCCATCCTGCACGCGACGGTTGTGGCCGGAGGCAACCAGTTCGCCCTGCTGCGTAAAAATGGCCGCTCCAATAGGTATGCCGCCTTCACGCAGGCCGGCTCTCGCCTCTTCGATCGCAACCTTCAACATCTCCAGATACTTCTGATTCATCCGCAAGCTCCGTCTTACTGGTTGATCCATCGCTCCCTGAACTCGGTCCCTGAACTCGGTCCCTGAACTCGGTCCCTGGACTCGCTCCATAGACTCGCTCCATAGACTCGCTCCATAGACTCGCTCCATAGACTCGCTCCATGGACTGCTGTGGTAAGTGGCCGCGCATCCAGTAGCGTTCCGGAGGCTGCTCCTACTCCACCGTCTACCGCGGCCTCTTATTTCACTGCGGGTTCAGTGGCCTGGGTTGCAGCCCATCCATGCAATTGCAGCCAGTGCAGCAACATATCCGGCCACACATGCAGAGTTGGGCTGTTTGCTCCAAGACCTGAACCATGAGCACCGTGCTGGAACACATGCAACTCCGCGGGCACACCGACCTTCACCAGCGCCTCATAAAACATCACACTGTTCATCACGGGAACGGTCTTGTCATCCGTTGTGTGAAACAGGAACGCGGGTGGTGTCTCGGCAGTCACCTGTGTCTCGTCCGACAGCAAGTCCACCAGCGCCGGGTCAGGATTGTCTCCGAGCAGCATCTCCCTGGATCCCTTGTGAACATAGGGTTCTCTCATGGTGATGACCGGATAAGCCAGCACAAGAAAATCCGGACGGCTGCCCACACGCTCAACTGGGTCGGATGCAGAGGGCTGGCCCGCGTCAAAATGAGTGCCAGCGGTCGCGGCCAGATGGCCACCTGCGGAGAAGCCCCACACGCCCACGTGGTCCGGCAGAATGCCTTCCTCACCGGCGTGCGAGCGCACATAGCGTATGGCCCGCTGCGCATCGCCAAGCTCAATGGGATGGTGGTAGCGCGGCCCAAGCCTGTAGCGCAGCACAAAGGCCGCTATACCGCGCTGGTTCAGCCAGTGCGCAATGTCCTCTCCTTCGTGGACCATAGAGAGGTGGCTGTAGCCGCCGCCGGGGAACACTACGATTGCCGTTTGGGTGGGATTGCTGGCCGGCAAATAGGCGGTCAGTAGGGGCTTGTCCTCATCCGCCGTGCCCAGAGCGCCGGGAGCGCCCTGCGGCCACAACAGAATGGACGCTGGCGCGGCAACGGCCTGTTCAGTCATTTGCGCTCCTGCAAGCGCACCTGTCTTGACCGCTGCCAGAGCCAGCACCGCGGCCAATCCAATATGTTTCATCTTCTTCAAATGTTGGCATTTCATCACGGTAGCATTGTAGCCGGGTGGCCCGACGGCTGCAGCTACCCAGCATCGCGCCAATCGAGCAGTACCTTGCCGGAGTTGCCTGTACGCATGGCTTCAAACCCTTGTTCAAAGTCGCGCCAACCGTAGCGGTGCGTAATGACGCCGGAGATGTCCAGGCCGGACTCCAGCATCACCGTCATCTTGTACCAGGTCTCATACATTTCACGCCCGTAGATGCCGCGGATGGTGAGCTGGTTGAAGATTACCTGCCTCCAGTTGATGGCCATCTCTTCGGCGGGAATGCCCAGCATGGAGATTTTGCCGCCATGGCTCATGTTCCCGATCATGTCGCGGAAGGCCGAGCCGTTGCCAGACATCTCAAGCCCAACGTCGAAGCCCTCCTGCATGCCCAGGTCCTGCTGCACCTCTGCGAGAGTTGTTTTGCGGGGGTCGATCGCGCGCGTCACACCAAGCTTTTCCGCCAGCGCCAGCCGGTAGGGGTTCAGGTCTGTGATCACCACATGGCGGGCGCCCGCATGCCGCGCCACCGCCGCAGCCATAATGCCAATCGGCCCCGCACCGGTGACGAGAACATCCTCGCCCAGCACAGGGAACGCCAGCGCAGTGTGGACAGCGTTGCCAAAGGGGTCGAAGATCGCCGCCACCTCGGGTGCAACAGCGGCGCTGTGACGCCACACGTTGGTCATCGGCAGCACGATATATTCGGCGAAGGCTCCGGCGCGGTTCACGCCCACGCCCTGCGTGTGCGCGCACAGGTGGCGGCGGCCAGCCAGGCAGTTGCGGCAGCGTCCGCAGACAACGTGCCCCTCGCCGCTGACCAGGTCCCCGGCGCTGAAATCCGCGACATTGGAGCCAACTTCCACGATCTCGCCAACGAACTCATGCCCAATCACGAGAGGAACCGGGATGGTGGCCTGGGCCCATGCATCCCACTCATAAATGTGCAGGTCTGTGCCGCAGATGCCTGTATAAAGCACGCGGATTCTAATGTCGTTGATGCCGATCTCCGGTTCGGCCACATCCTCCAGCCACAGACCACGCTCACCTTTGCTCTTAACCAATGCCTTCAACGTTCTCTCCCTTATCCCATCCAGCTTCCCTTGATACGCACAGCAACTGGCTATCTTACGCTTCTGTGCGTATGGCTCCTAGTCCCACCCTTTGCGATGAAGTTGCGTAGGATGGGGCGCGCAAAAACCTGCTCACGCTCCCGATGAAAATGCTCGTAATGAATAGCGGCTATGGATGACTGGCTGTGGCGCGCCAAGCAGCAGCACTTGGTGGAGGCAGATACAGGCAGGTCGCCGGCATCCGTGCGCAACTCAAACAGACTCTAAAAATGGCTGAGCGGCTTTCCGGAATCGTCAGCGCGTTTCACCACGTCGCGTTCCAGGGAACGGCTCACCATGTCTCTGGATCCCAGTCCCACCGCGAGCGAGAGCGTAAGCACAATACCGCCGAACAAAATGCCGAAAGCAAGTTCGATAATCACGCCACCAATGCCGACGTGGTCCAGCACCATGGCCGTGGTCAGCACCAGCACCAGCCACTTCACGCCAAGGCTCAGGAAGCGTGCATACTGCAGATTCATGTTCACCGCGCCGATCAGCACCGTGCGCGAAAGGAAGCGCGCGATGATGTTGCCAATGATCAGGATGACCACGGCCCCCACCGCGTGCGCGACATAGGGAAGCAGAAACGCCGTGAGCACCCCGCTGTTGCTGTATGCCCCATCAAACGCAGCGATACCGACCACAAAGCCAGCAACAATAAAGGCCCAGAAGGTGACCCTCGCGGCCAGGTCCGTTGGGCTCTGCTGCGGCGCCCATTCGGAAAGGGCGTTCGTGCTCCCTTTGCCGACGCGCTCATCCAACTTCACCATGGTGAGGATGCGGCGCAGCACGGACGATGCCAGCCACGCCAGCAGCGCAAAGAGCAGAACAGCCACCAGAAGCGCAAGCACAGCGGGCAGAAGCACCGCCAGCTTGGTGATCACCCTCACAAAAGATTCCCGCAACGCGATATGTACCTGTTGCCACATGATGTCTGTCCTCCACTTCAGCAGTTCTGTGTGCCGTTTTTAGTATCTGCAATTACTCCCGGAGGTTCCGGCCATCGCGTCAGGGGTTGAAGCGGTCAGGCCAGCGCCAGCGCGCCACCAGGTAAGCCTTGTCAGATTCAAACGCCGCCGCCAGTCGTTCAATCCTCTGCTCCACGGAAGCGGGATCGCGGCCCGCTTCCGTTACGTAGGAAGCCACCCATCCCAGGTAAAGCGGAGTGAGTGCGCCCAGAAGATGCGAACGGCTGATGGTTCGCAGCCGGTATGCGAGCAGAAAGTCATACACAATGCGAACCCAGAGAGAGTCTGCAATGCGAAACTCGGCAGAAGGCGTCCGGGCCAGCTTCTTGAGCGCGAGCAATGTGTTTGGCGGCAGAACAAGACCCCAGATCTCCTGTAGATTTTTGGCGCCAAGCTGGAACGAGTCGATCATCGCCATAGCGCTGGGCGCGGGCGCGGAGTTTTGCAGCGCGATTGTCTCCGCAGCCGCATCGCCCCCTCCACCAGCCACTGGCTGCGTTTGCCTGACCCTCTGCCAGAAGACCGCCTTCGCCTCCACCTGGGCAAAAAGCGATCCCAGAATGAGCGCAAGAATGGAGCTTAGATCGGTCCCCTCCACATGCGTAATGCGGCGCGCCTCAATCGCCACCTGCTCAATGTTCAGTCCGGCAGCCGCAGCTTCCGTCGCAGGCCAGACGATGGACCCCTCAGTCAGGCCGCCACGCCCAGAGGCTGGCAGCAACTGATCCTGCATCCGTTGCGATATGGCCACATCAAAGCCGAGAGGATAGCGCACACGCTTGCCAAACAGCGAACGGGTGAGCGGGTACAGAATCGCCGTATTCAACAACCCCTCAAAAGGACCAAGCAAGTAGGTTGGCATCACCAGGTCTGCCCTGCCAGACAGAATAGGCCCCGCCAGACGCTGGACGGTATGAGCGCTTAGACTATCAAGCTCAGGCCCCAGGAGAACACAAGCCCGCACATCAAGCGACCGTGCCGCCTTGATGGCAGCCATGTACGCTCCAGCCGAATGTATTCCGGGCATGTTGCTCGCACTGATTTCAGCTCCTGTCGAAGAGATTGCAGGTACCGGATAGGGCATCATTTTGAGCCATGGGTAGCGTTCCTGCCCCTGGGATATGGCTGCCGAGTGAGTCTGTGCGTCGAAGCTGGGAAACGCCATGGCGACCGTGGCATGCATTGCGCCACCCGCAGGCGCCAATGCATTGCCCAGAAGGTCAATCGCGATCTGCAACTCGGCATTACCGGCGGGCGAAATGTGGACCAGAACATCCGCCCGTCCCGCGTCCTGCAACCCCGTCGCCGTATCCTGCAAAGATATGCCGATGTTCCCCATATGTCCTATTCCGCGCCCTGCAAATCGCAAACCAAATGCCGCCGTGCCCCGCTTTATCGTGCCCGTCGTTGTGTCGCTTTATGTGGTGATGGACAACATCGCCTGCAAAGGAATCTCCACCCAATCCGGCCTGTTATCAAGTTCGTACATCAGTTCGTAAAGCGTCTTGCCAAACACGTATATCGCCAGCAGGCGCTCCATCTCCGCGTTACCCGTGTAGAGCGTCTTGTTGTCCGCAGTAGCCTGCCTGTACCCACGAAGGAACTCTGATGACACGGTTCGCTCCCACAGCAGCCTCCACATATCCATTCCGTCCCGATCGTCAGGCGCGCCTGCCGCCTGCCAATGCAGCTTGAGCGCAGCGAACGACGCATAGCTGAAAGAACGCAGCATGCCAGCCACATCTTTCAGCGGAGACTGTTTCTTGCGGCGCTCGGTCAACAGCCGGGCCGGCTCGCCCTCAAAATCCAGAAGGATGAAATCACCATCCACTCGCAGCACCTGCCCCAGATGATAGTCCCCATGGATGCGCGTGAGCGGCCAGTGGATATCGCGTTCCCCGCCGCGCAGGCTGAGCACGTGGCGCAGCAGGGCGCTCCGGCGGCCCAGTACAGAAGCCGCAGGCTCCACCATGTCCTCTGGCAGCCGGTGCAGGTTCATCTTCAATGCCTGCAGAGCCAGTTGCGCCTGTCCATGCAACGCGTCCACCTCGGCAGCCAGACCGGCCGCCTGCATTTCGGCCACCTGAAACGCAGGATTGCCCGTAGGCGTCGCTAGTGCGATATGCAACTCGCCAGTCCGGCGCCCCAGCAAAAATGCGGAAGCCGCGTATCCGCCTACACTCGCCAACGCAAAAGGGGATGCACTCCGCTCTCTTGAGTCCGCAGACTCGCGAAGCATTGCAGCCTCGGACTCTGGCAGCGTGGCCGAAGCAGCGTGAGCGTAGTAGTCGCGTAAAGCATCCAACGTCCACTGCCATCCGTCGCCCTGGTTCTTCACCATCTGCTGCAGCAGGCAGATGGTCGCGGACTCCGAGGCGGCCTGCCCATTCTGAATGACATTCGGGACGTGATCCGTGACACCATCTGCCACACCACATTTGTATTCCAGCTCCCCGTAGAAAGGAGCGATCCTGCCAAACTTCGCTGTCTCCGTCAACCAGCGCCCGATTTCAGCGTCAGGATTCTGCCCGTGCTCCAACCTGCGATAGAGCTTCATAATGAGCTGACCGCCGAACAGGATGGATGTGTTGCTCTGCTCTGCGGTGCTGCGCCGAGCATCAAGCGCTTTCAGCACCGTAGCTTCGGCATGCGAAAAGAGCGGGCTTGGCAGACCTTGCAGTTCCCCGTTTCTCATCCGCAGAGTGGAGCCGGACCGAATCAGCTCCAGCATTTCCTGGCACACATCCTCGCGGCAAAGTCCATCATGCAGCACGCCTCTGCCACCGGCGGCTTCCACGTCGGCTATGACCGCCTCTGGTGACGCAGAACGCAACTGCTCGCCAGCCTCTCCGAAAGATGCGGCGAGCGGCAACGAGTATCTGTCTGCGCCTCCATCGGTATACTTCACATCCACCATCACGTAGGCAGCATCGGGAGATTTAAACTCGCCCCAGTCCACGATGCGCACGCTGGCAATGCTTTTAGACTTGCCGCCGAACCATCTTTGCCGGGCCACATACTCCGGCAGAAACCTCTGCTGCAGCGCCTCCTGGCCTGCACCGGCCAGCATGCCCTCCCATCCCTTCACTTGCAGGTCCAGCACGGGACCCATGGTCTGTGCCACAGGTTCACTGGCCGGCTCTGGAGCAGGCTGCAACTCAAGCCAGAGAAATGCATACGGAGACAACGTGATGGCGTAAGGTGTTGTGTCTATCGGCGGAAAGGAAACGTAACCGAGCATTTCCACCGGCACCATGCCGGCAAACTCGCTCAGGTCCAGCGCGACCGGCTGCGCAAAGCGCGAAAGGTTGGCCACGCACAGCACCTTCTCATCACGATACTTGCGCACATACGCAAGCACCTTGTGGTTTGCGGGATTCAAGAACTCCAGCGTGCCACGGCCGAACACCTGGAACAGCTTGCGCAAGGCGATCATGTTGCGCATCCACTGCAACAGAGAAGACTGGTCGCTCTGCTGTGCCTCCACATTGATCGCCTGGTAACCCCATATGGGGTCCATAATCACAGGGCTGAAGAGCTTGGCCGGCACTGCGCGGGAGAAGCCTGCATTACGGTCAGCGTTCCACTGCATCGGAGTGCGCACACCGTTGCGGTCGCCCAGATAGATGTTGTCCCCCATGCCGATCTCATCGCCGTAATAGAGAATGGGCGTGCCGGGAAATGAAAGCAGAAGACTGTTCAGCAGTTCGATGCGTCTGCGGTTGTTGTCCAGCAGCGGCGCAAGCCTGCGGCGAATGCCAATGTTGATACGCATGCGCGGGTCTGCGCTGTAGGCCAGGTACATATAGTCACGCTCATCCTCGGTCACCATTTCGAGCGTAAGCTCGTCGTGGTTGCGCAGGAACAGTCCCCACTGGCAGGAGTCGGGAATGGCAGGCGTTTGCGCAATGATGTCTGTGATGGGCAGCGTGTCCTCCTGACGCAAGGCCATATAGATGCGCGGCATCAAGGGAAAGTGGAACGCCATATGGCACTCGTCGCCATCGCCGAAATATGGCCGCACATCGCTGGGCCACTGGTTGGCCTCCGCGAGAATGAGTCGGCTGGAGTAGGACTCGTCAATCGCGCCGCGAATTGTTTTCAGGATCGAATGTGTCTCCGGAAGGTTTTCGCAGTTGGTTCCGTCTCTCTCCACCAGGTATGGAATTGCGTCCATGCGCAAGCCATCCACACCCATGTCCAGCCAGAAACGCATGATCTCGAGTATCTCTTCAAGCACCACGGGGTTGTCGAAGTTCAGGTCCGGCTGGTGCGAAAAAAATCTGTGCCAGAAATATGCCTTTGCAACCGGATCGTAGGTCCAGTTGGACTTTTCAGTGTCGGTAAATATGATCCTCGCATCACGGTATCTTTCGTCCGTATCACTCCACACGTAGAAGTCG
>VFSW01012199.1_pt1 | contig 12018 bp, 10 predicted proteins | sample 5358111 | NCBI WGS metagenome assembly VFSW01 (sample SAMN11554181, study PRJNA540505) | mine drainage metagenome | isolation source: sediment from site ElyBrook_90M | place: USA: Ely Copper Mine, Vershire, VT | collected 2017 | reverse complement strand
ACGATAGCCGCCACGGTCTCCGCCACGGTCTCCGCCCCAGCCACCTCCCCGCCAGCCGTGGCCGTACCAGGGGCCAGCGCCGATGAAAACGCCGCCGTTGAACCACTGCGGACCATAGTAGCCGTAGGGCGCACAACCGTAGGGCGCGTATGCGTAGTAGCCGTACTCACATACGGGCGGGGCGTCGGGGTAACCGCCGCCGATGTCGATTCCAAAAGAGATCTGCGCGTGAGCGGCGGGTGCCGGCATCAGGATGAATCCAAAGACTGCAAGCAGCGCGAAATACTTGAGACTACGCATCGTGGTACTCCTTGCTGGCCCTGCCCGAATGCCACATGGTCTTTCGATGCGGGCCACTGGACCTGGACGCGTTACGTCGCGTCCGCTTCCTAAATGATTTAGAACACCAGAGTATCGGAAAAGTATCGCAGCAGTCTACTTCGTCATTCCAACGGACCTGGGAAGAAGTTGAATCTCACCGCATTTAAGATTCGGAGACATTGTCTCGGGCGGTTATAACCGGGCAGGATAGCCACACCTCGTCGTAGTGGCGGAATGACTCACCCACCACATAACCCGGCGGTTCATTGACTTCGGTTCCGGCCTGTGTGAAAATCCGCGCATTGAGTCGTTTCGCCGTGCCCGTTGCGAGGGCGAGACGAAATTGACCTTCCCCTGGCGTTTCCTGAGCTGGCATAAGATGACGCTTTTTCAACAGCATACAAGCAAGATCGCCGCAGCGTTCCAATCCCTGCGCGGGGCGGGACTGTTTTGAAGACGGCAGTTCTGGCTGGCGCCGTGCTGTTGTCGGTAATGGCAGGGTGGACGGATTTTCGCAGCCGACGAATCCCGAATTGGCTGACGGTGCCGGGGTTGGCGGCAGGAATGGCATTGAACACGCTGGCGGCACGATGGATGGGGCTAAAGCTTTCCCTGCTCGGAGCAAGCTTGGGCTTGTTGCTGTTGCTGCCTTTTGTGCTGTTGCGGGCCCTGGGCGCGGGCGACTGGAAATTGGCGGGATCCCTGGGAGCCTTCGTGGGTCCCAGTGTTCTGGCGAATCTGCTGATGGGGTCGATTTTTGTGGCCGGCGTAATGGCATTGGCGCTTGTGATCTACAAAGGCCGGTTGCGGGAAACGCTGCGCAACATCTTTCGCATGCTGGCTTCGCTGCTGAGTCTTCATATGCCGGGACCCGAAGTCTCGCTGGATAATCCGCAATCCCTGAAAGTCCCTTATGGGGTAGCCTTGGCTTTCACCGTGTTGCTCTACGGGATTGGGCACGCGTTGAATCTGGGGTGGGCGGCATGATCGCCAGGATGATGGCCAGCAGGACGGCCAACATGAAGCGTCAGTCGGGTGACGCGCTCTGGCGCCGGACAATCCGCGCAACCGAGGGCTCGGAAATAGCCGAGGCCGCGCTGGTTTTGCCCTTGATGTTCATGACGTTGCTGGCCATTTTCTGGTTCGGCCAGGCCTTCAGCATGTATGGCACCATCACGCATGCGGCGCGGCAGGGCGCACGCGCGGCCGTAGCTCCGGTGTGTACGACTTGCGCGACCGTCAACACTCCGGCCCAAAACGCTTACAACGCCGTGCAGAGCGCTCTGGCGGCGTCCCGCCTCGATCCGGCGCAATTGTCCCGGCCAACGACGGCTCCAGCCCTGTGCAGTTGCGGCAGCACCGACTCCGCCTGCACCGGCGGCAGCGCGGTGGCGTGCGATTCCAGCGAGACTACAGTCTGCGTCCAGACGAATGTGCAGCTCTCGTTTTCTAGTTTTCGTCTGGGCGGCGCAGGCGTGTGCGGCACGTCGGTCAGCTTCCAGTATAAGTATCCTCACCATTTCTATCTGCCTTGCGCCGAGTGGCCGTGTACGTCCCTGGACCTGGGACAAATGAGCCTGCCAGCGCAGGCGCAGATGCGGACGGAAACGCAATGACGCCGATCCGTCAGTTCGCGCACGCTCTGGCACCTTTGCGCCGCGCCTGCGAGAGCGAACAGGCGTCGCAGATTGCCGAGTTCGCAGTTTCGCTTCCTTTGCTGGTCGTTTTCATTGTAGGCATCTTCGATTTCAGCGGCGCTTTCACCTTGAAACAGAAGTTGGCCAACGCGGCGCGCGAAGGGGCGCGGGTGGCGGCCGCTGATCCTGCCAATGACCTTTCGGGCAGCAGCGGCGTCCCGGTTTCGGTCAGCGATGCCTTCCAGGTCGTGGACAACTACCTGCTCGCCGAAAAGATCAACGATTGTGGCCTGGGCGGGAAAACTCCCTCGCAGAGCAGCGGCCTGACCTGGAGCGCCACCTCCACGGGCAGTTGCCCCGGCAGCGGAATCACGTTCTCCATCAACCGCGGCTGCGTGACCCAGCAAACTCTGGGCGGAACCGCGACCAGCATGGTGGCTACGTGCGTAATCATTACTTACCCCTACTCCTGGCGGTTCAGCACCGTGAGTTCTCTGCTGGGAAGTACCATCATGGGACCGAGCAGCCTTGCCACCACAGCCGTGGCCTACAATGAGAACTGAAAGGTCATGAAGCCACTCTTCATCCCCGGTCAGGTTCGCCGGCAGCTTCCAGCGCACCGCCAGGGAGAGCGCGGTGTCACCATGGCGCTGGTGGCCGCCGCGATGGTCGCGATCATGGCCATGGCTGCTCTCTCCATCGATGCGGTTACTCTTTATCTGGCCAATGCCGAAGCCCAACGGGCCGCGGACGCGGCGGCGTTGGCTGGAGCCAGAGTGCTGTCTCTCTCCGGAATCACAGGCGATCCCCTCAACGCGACCGATAGCTGGACGCCGGCGTGTACCGTGGCGCAGCAGGTGGCCACCTCCGTGGCCACACAGAACACCATGGGTGGCGCAAACCTCACATCGGGCCAGGTAGTCGTAACTTTCACGGACAGGAATGGGAACAATTGCACCTCGCAGGGGGCCGTTGCCTTCGGCGTGAATCCCATGGTTCAGGTCAAGATTCAGCGCACCGATCTACCGACCTTTTTTGCCCGCATTTGGGGCAGGCAGGGTAGCAGCGTGAGCGCTACCGCGACCGCCGAGGTTTTCAACTCCTCCGATGCCAAGGACTTCAGCGCCGCAGGCGTGCAGGTTCCGATTCAGCCGCGGTGCGTGAAGCCCTGGATCGTTCCCGATCGAGATCCCTTCGGCGGGGGCACCAGGTTTGTCGCCATCAGCGATGGAGATATCCAGAACAAAGGAGTCTTGCAATTGGGGGGCGGGGTAATCGGAGAGAGTTTCCAACTGGTGGCCGATTGTCTGGGAGCGAACTGCAATCCACCGAAACCTGATAACCCACCAGCGGCGAACGGTGCATCGACGCCCAAGACACTCGACTACGTTCCAGCGTTGATTCAAACTCCCGCCTCCGCCGTTCCGTCTTGCGCTACCACGGACTATCAGAAGGCGATCGCGGGATGCGATCAGGCGACAGTGTATGCCTGCGGCCAGACCAACGGAGCAACTGCGGATCTGACCATCAATCCCGGCGGCAGCAGCGGCGACAGCGCAACCGGCGCACAGTGTCTCACCCATGCAGCCGGCGGAGCGGACACCATTAACACGGGCACGGCCATAACTCCTGTTTTCCCATTTCAAATACTGGCCGGGGGTGGCAATCCGCTGGTCACAACTGGGATCATTGCCAGCGGCGCGGTCATTACCTCCAGCAATTCCATCGTGACGGTTCCCCTGTACGATGACACCGTTGCCCTAACGGGCTCCCAACCCGCCGTGACCATCACTGGGTTCCTGCAGGTGTTTATCAATTCGGTCGACACGACCACCGGCAACATCAACGTAACCGTAATGAACGTCACCGGGTGTGGGGACACGGGAACTACGGCGGGCGTAACCGGATCTTCTCCCGTACCGATTCGGCTCGTCACCAATCAGTAACCGAATAAAAACTTAGTCCGGAGTGTTGTTGTCGTCGGGTCTCATGTCCGGCTGATTTCTCGGAGGAGCCTGGGGCTGGGCGTTGGCCGATGCAGGATCGTTTGGGGTGTTCGGAGCTACGGGCGGCTCGGCTTCCACTTCTTCGGCCCTCTGCATGGGCGGCAGCGGCATCACGGCGCTATCGCCGCGCACGCTGAGAATCACGCGGTCGAGCTTCTGCGGATCGTCCGGGGAACTAAGAATCAAAAAATTGAAGCGGGAGCCGTTCAGAAGCCGGGCCAAAACTTCGGGAGCGGGCCCCGGGCCATATTCGGCAACAACTTGTTCGGCCTCCGCGCCAGCGGCGACGGCAACTTCTGCGCCGGTGCGCTGATGCACAGCGAATAGTATCTCGGACAAGCTGGCCCGGTTGGCGCGGATCGTCAACAACCCATTCCGAAACGTAACTTCGAGCGGAGCCTTGGCGGACTGGGTCTGCACGCCTTCGGCTCCGGCCGTGTAGCTGGCAGCGACCAGCCCAGGACGGGCGACGGGAGGAAAATCATCGACCTCAACCGGGGCGCTGGGCGCAACGCTCGTGACATTCGCGCTGCCCGTAACTTTGATGATGACGGTCCGGCCGGAAGGAAATACCTGGAATGATTGCGCCGTCTTCAGGTCAAGCACGACTCGGGTCACCGGCGGAGTCGACTGAAACAATCCCACGCGCACACTTTTTACTTCGCCCCGATTGATCACTTGATTCCGCGGCGCGTTCCCGGGAAGCGCGTTGGGAAAGTCCACCACTAGGCGGTCAGGCTCCGTCAAAACACGAGTCTCCGGCACGAGGCGGTCGCTGGCCTCGACCTCAATTTCAACGGCATTCTTGCTGTCGAGAACATGCACGCGGCGAACTGAAGGCAAGGAAGATTGGCCGAGAACTACGGAAGGCGCGCAAAGACCCGCAAAAATACCGGCAAGCAGAAACAGACCAAGCGTCTTGCCACGGGGGGTGGGCATGTACACCTTAGTAAAAAGCCGATGTTTTTGTTGCTCTAGCTGGATTGTAACCCGATTAGGCCTGTGCTTTGTGGAAGAACTGCTTACGTAGGTACTAGAACCACGGGCGGGCTCCGGACGGTCCTCGGCCACTTGGTCAGCGGTTTCAGTATCTCTATCAGGATGCCGGCCCAATGAGACGTTGAACCGCATTGCACAAAATGTGCAGTTTATTGTTGGATCTCTTGCTCTCCAAGACCAAACCAGGCGTACGCGAAACCCCGTGCACCGCAGGCTTTACAAGGCGCATCGGATGTCGTAAGCTAGGGCGGTTTTTGTACACCTCCCCCCCGCGCAGCCTGGGCTGCGGTTCACAGGTGCAGGCCCGAGATCTCGGCGCCCGCACCATCGCGGACACAGAATCACCCACCGTCAGAAGGGATCACTCTCTATGTTGCAATCACTGAGGAATCGCTGGGTCCGCCGCGCTGCTGTTCCCATGGCGCTGGCCTGGATTGGTGTCAGTGCTCTGGCCCAAACCTCCGTCACTACCTATCACAACGATACTTATCGCACGGGATGGAATAATCACGAGACCACCTTGACTCCGGCCAACGTGGGCAGCTCCGCCTTCGGCCTGCTCCATAACGTGCCGCTCGACGACCAGGTCGATTCGCAGCCTCTGGTCGTCCCCGGCGTGATGATCACCGCCGGAGCGAACCAGGGTCAACATGATGTGGTCTACGTAGCCACGGAGGGCAACACGATCTACGCCATCGATGTGCACAGCGGCGCCGTTCTGCTCAGCCCGAATTTCGGCAAGCCCGTGCAGTATCCTCTGGGCTGCAGCAACAACGGGCCTAACGTGGGCATCAATTCCACGCCCGTGATCGATCCCGTCAGCAGCACGCTGTACGTGGTGATTTACACCCAGGATTTGCCCGGACCCACTTACCGCATTCATGCTCTCGATCTGGGCAGCCTGACCGACAAAGTCCCCGCGCAGATTGTCGGCGCGGCTCACACCCTCAGCGATGGAACCACGTTCTATTTCACTGCCACTTACCAGCGGCAGCGTCCGGGCCTGCTCATGGCTAACGGCACCGTCTACGCCGGTTTCGGCAGTTTCTGCGATTTTGCCGCCAACGTCTCGCGGGGCTGGCTACTAGGCTGGAGTACCGGCTCGTTAACTCCACTGCCCGCGAATCGGCTCAACGACATTCAGGCATCGTCCCCCGACAGCTTTTTCCTCTCGTCCATCTGGATGTCAGGTTACGGTCCCGCTGCCGACGATTCGGGCAACATTCTTTTTGTGACCGGAAACTCGGATTACTCTGGCACGACTTATGACGGCGTCACGAACATTCAGGAGAGCGTGGTCAAAGTGTCCCCGAACCTGACCACCGTGCTCGACCTGTTCACGCCCAGCAATCAAAGCAGCCTGGATCAGTCCGACGCCGACTTCGGATCCGGAGGCGTGCTGGTTCTCCCCGATCAGCCCGGTTCCAAGCCACATCTGGCGGTGGCGACGGGCAAGGTTGGGTCCATGTTCTTGATGAACGAAGACCACCTGGGCGGCTACTCCACTCTCACCAATAATGTGCTCGGCACCTACTCGGTCGGCGGCTGCTGGTGCGGCGAGTCGTATTACGTGGATCCCTCCGACGGGCTGGCCCGCGTGGTCAGCAGCGGCGGCAAGAATGTTGAGGTCTGGAAGCTTCAGACTTCGCCGAAAATCCTGCTGAAGAGAGTCCACAGCGGTTGGGTCGGCGGCGGACAGTTTCCGGGATTCTTCACCAGCATCTCGTCCAATGGCACAGCGAGTCCCATCATCTGGGCGCTCTCCCACCCGCCGAATACTTCCACGAAGTACCCGATTCACCTCTACGCCTTCGATCCCCAGGCAAGTACTGCAACCATGCCTCACATTTTCCAGGCCAGCGCCGGCAACTGGCCCAACACCGGCGGGGATGCGAATCTGGTTCCAGTGGTGGCCAACGGCGAAGTCTTCGTCGCCAGCTACAAACAGCTGCAGATTTTTGGGCTGACGGGGACGAACGCCACCAAGGCAAACCGGAAAACTAAGTAATCTCGGCCCCCCGGGACCGCTAGCACCGGCCGTCCCGGGGTTTCCATCGAGTCAATTCTTGTCCGGAGTGCCGCGTGAAACAGCCGCGAAAGACGTGGACCGGACAGACTCCTCAGGCACACTTCAGAATTTGGTGGAGCTAGTCGGGCTCGAACCGACGACCTCATCGTTGCGAACGATGCGCTCTCCCAGCTGAGCTATAGCCCCACGTTGCGGGTTTGACGCTGTTTTTTTATTTTACCAGCGTTCTCAAATACGCACCAAAAGCGCCCTGGCCGGCGCGTACCGGAGTGCATCCCCCGACTGCAAAACATCTTGACGAAAACACTGTCCATGCGTCTAACTATCAATTAGAGCAATCCGCCAATTGAGGCAATCGGCCGCGTGGGGTTGGCCAGCATGTTTGCGCAGTTTCGTTCGAGCACATCGCAAAGGAACGAGATTCTATGGGGCTCCGTGGCCACGCACGGCCTGCTGCTGGCCTGGCTGCTGCATGCGCCGGAACCGCAACTCTTGACACCCGTGTCGATCGCCCTGGGCCGCAACGGCAACGCCGTCACACGAGTTTACTTTCCCTCCAGGAATCCCGACGACAGCAAGAATAGTTCGCCCGACCGTTCGTCCCAGGTCTATCGCCACCAGCGGATGGGCCATGAAAAGCTGGTTCTGAAACCGAACACCCAGCTGGCGAAGTTGAATCCTCCGCCGGTTCAACTTTCTCCTTCGGGCGCTGAAGATCAATCCAAGACGGCCACGGTTTCGAACCTGGGCCACGGCACGCCCGCGGGACTTCCCTATGGCACGCTGATACGCGGCCCCGGATTCGGCGACGAAATCCGTCCCGCGCTTCCCGTCGCCACTTCCGATCCCGTCGTCTATCCCTGGCAGTTGCCTGACTTCGAAGGCAACGTCGTCGTCGAGATCACGATCGACACGCGCGGCGAAATCACCAAGAAAACCGTTCTGCAAAGCATGGGCCCCAATATCGACGAAAAGGTTCTCATCGCTCTGGATAACTGGCACTTCCACCCCGCAACCAAGAACGGCGCGCCGATTCCATCCAAGCAGGATGCCGTCTTCCACTTCCGCGCCCGCGGATAGATTCAAGCGTCTGTCAACTTGATGTAAATTCTTATGATTGCAGCGCACCCTGAATCGTGGCCCGAATCAAACCCGCTATAATCGAGAAGTGAATAAGCAGTCCGTTCAACAAATCGCGTCCGCGGATTTCCCTACCCGCTGGGGCCAGTTTCGCATTCATGGCTTTCGCGGCGAATCCGGTTCTGACGGCCAACGCCGCGTCGAGGAAGCCGTGGCGCTGGTCATGGGCGACGTTCAATCGCAGCCGCCGCTGGTGCGCGTGCACTCGCAGTGCCTTACCGGCGACGTGTTTCATTCCCTGCGCTGCGATTGCCGCCAGCAGTTGGAGATGGCTCTCGCGATGATTGCTCGGGAAGGCGCGGGCATCCTGATCTACGAACAACAGGAAGGCCGCGGCATTGGCCTGATGGCCAAGCTGCAAGCCTACGAACTGCAGGACTCCGGCCTGGACACGGTGGAAGCCAACGAGCGCCTGGGCTTCAAAGCCGATCACCGCGACTTCACTCTGCCCGGCGAAATTCTCAAGGCGCTGGGAGTGACGCAGGTCCGCCTGCTCTCCAACAATCCCGACAAGGTGGAAGCCCTGGAGCGCGCCGGGGTCAAGGTGGTGGAGCGCGTCCCCTGCGAGGTCGAGTCCAGCCCCCAAGCCGAAGAGTATTTGAAAACCAAGAAAGAAAAGCTCGGCCACCTGTTCACGTTCAGATAGCGTCGTGCGACAGCTGAGGGCCTCGTCTCTTGCTGATAGCGAGCCTTGCTTCGCGTCCTTCGCGCTTCCCTTTGCGATCTTCGCGGTTAAAAGCTGTTCTTTGGCGCCTGCCAAGTCGTGGACGGTTCGCAGCAACGCTCGTCCGGCTCCGTTACGTGGCTTGACTCACGCATCCAACAATTTCTTGACCAGCTGCTTTCGCTTTCCCGGCAGGTACCGCACCGCCGCCCTCGCCAATGCCAAGTAGACCTCGCGAGCGGCCGGCACCTGGCGCAGAAGCCCCAGATGCCGCCGGATGGTTTCTGCATCACCCCGCACGATGGGTCCACTGAAAGAGCCTGCCGCATCCAGCGTCGCGTAATTCGCCAACGTCTGTCGCAGGATCGGAAGCATCCTGCGCTTCGTCTCCCGCAGATTGACTCCCGCCGCGGCCGCCACCTGCTCAGTAGTCGCGAGCAGCGCCGTCAACAGCGGGCTGGCGAACGTCCCCCAGGCGTGGTAAGCGACTTTCTCCTGCTTCCGAATCGCATACGCCACGCCGCCCAGTTCCTTCACAATGCGGCGGCTCGCACGGGCGGCCGCAGCGTCTCCCTCGATGGCAAATGGCACTCCTGCCAGCGCAGGCTGCGAACCTGTCTGCGACGAACCAGCCACAAACGTCATCATGGGATGCGCGGAAGCCACCTGCGCTCCGCGCCGACGCAGCACCGCCAATTCGTCACTGGTGAGCGCGCCGCTGGAATGCAACGCCACTCTTCCCTTCCAGTCCGTGTTCCCGGCCAGCGAGCCTGCCACGTTGGCGATGGCATCATCCGGCACGCAGAACCAAACCAGATCCGCTTCGATCTTCACTCGCGCGATGGCCACAGCCCGCGCGCCGATTTTCCTGGCCAGCACCCTGGCTTTTCGCCGCGAGGCACGGCTGTTTCGGAACAAGATCTGATCGACGGCATACCCGGCCCGATGCAGACACATTGCCAGCGTCGCGCCCAGATTCCCCGCTCCAACGATTGTGATCCGTGGACGGCGAGACATGCCGGGCAGGATAGCAGAAGCGGAAGAATGCAGAAGTCAGAAGTCGAAATGCAGAAGTAGGCCCGTCCATCGCGGAAGGGCAAGGGGTTAACTTCTGCATTCTGACTTCTAAGTTCTGCATTCTTACTCCTTACCCCTGGCCCCTGATTTAAATTCGTCCCACCAATCCCCTGCTTTATATTGTCTGCATGCCGAAATCGTCCCGATCTCGCAGTAAGAAGCCCCGCCCGAGCAGGAAAGCCAAAGTCCGCCTGCTCTCTTCCCGCACCGTCTACCGCGGCCCGGTCTTCTGGATCACCACCGACCATGTGCAAGAGCCCGGCGGCATCCGCGTCCGCCGCGATCTGATTCATCATTCAGGATCAGTCGTCATCCTCGCTGTGGACCAATCCGGCGATCAGTCGGGCTCCACGCCCCGCGTGTTGCTCGAACGCCAGTATCGCCACGCCGCCGGCGACTATCTCTGGGAGCTGCCCGCCGGACGCATCGATCCCGGCGAGCACGAACTGAAGGCCGCCAAACGCGAACTCCTCGAAGAAACCGGATACACCGCGGCCCATTGGCGCCGCATCCTGAAGTTCTACGCCAGTCCTGGATTTATGGCCGAGACCATGTCCGTATTTCTCGCCACAGGGCTGCGCGCGGGCATCGCCCAGCCGGAAGAAGACGAGATCATCTACAAGCGCCTGGTACCACTGCCCACGGCGGTCCGCATGGTCACAGGCGGCACCATCCGCGATGGCAAGACCATTTCCTCCGTGCTCTGGCTGCAGCATCGCATGGCAGAGGGAAACGATGGACCGATGCCGATCTGAAGCCACCAACTCCTTTAAGCCTGTCATCCTGAGCGAAGCGAAGGACCCCTGTAGCTGCACCGCCGTCGGAATGGCTCTCAGACAATTGTTGAGGACGTTTGCCTTCGTGTTCCTTGGCGCGACTTCATGGGTAGGTCAGGATGCCACTTCCCTAGCATCTGCTCTTGACAGGCCTACCCCTTCGCTCCAAAATGCATCGTAAAGAGTAGCGGGCACGTCCTGGGCCCCCGAGCAGGAGGGGACGTGCAGAAAGCGGGGGTACGTGGAACGCCTGAAAGGAACCGTCAAGTGGTTCAATAACGCAAAAGGTTATGGTTTCATCGGCCGCGCCGATGGGCCCGATGTTTTCGTTCACTACAGCGCGATCACTTCTGAGGGTTACAAGAGCCTGCAAGAAGGCGACGCCGTAGAGTTCGAAATCACCGAAGGCACAAAGGGTCCTCAGGCCGCGAACGTCAGCAAGGCTACTTGAGGCAAAGTTTCAAGGTTTCAAGCTTGCAATGTTTCAAGGTCTCAACGTCTAAGGTTCAGCGTCTCCCGCGCCGGCCGCAAACGTTGAAACCTTGAAACCTCCGAAACTTTGAAACCTCTCTCCTGCCAACTTCGTTTAACCTTATCCCGCGCTTACTCCAACCAAATGGACAACAAGGCCATCGCCGGCATTCTCTACGAAACTGCCGATCTGCAGGAAATCGACGGGCAGGATTCTTTCCGCATCCGTTCTTACCGCAACGCGGCGCAGGCCATCGAAAATTCGCCGCAGCAGATGAAAGACATCATCGCCGACCCCGCGCAGGTGCTGGCGATTCCGGGCATCGGAAAGAAAATGCTGCTGAATGTGCAGGAACTGCTGAAGGACGGCAAACTCACCGCGCACGCCGAACTGCTGAAGAAATACCATCCCTCGATGCTGCAGTTGCTCAAGATTCAGGGTCTCGGCCCGAAGACGATTGCCCTGATCTGGAGCGCCTACCAGGTCAGCGACGTAGACGGTGTCGAAAAACTGGCCCGCGAAGGCAAGATTCGCGAACTGCCGCGCATGGGCGAAAAGCACGAAGCCAAGCTGCTCAAGGCCATCGAAGACTACCGCCGCGTCAGTGGACGCTTCCTAATCGACGCCGCCGAAACCGAAGCAGAGAAACTCACCGACTATCTCAGGAAGTTCCCTGGCATCGACAAGATCACACCCGCCGGATCCTTGCGCCGCGGACGCGAAACCGTGGGCGATCTCGACATTCTCGTCACCGGCCCGGCCTGCGCGTCCGAAGAAGGCCGCCAGAAAGCGATCGAATATGTCGCGCCGTATCCGCCGCTCATCGACATCATTGCCCGCGGCGCCAACAAGATCAGCTTCCACCTTCGCCGCGGAATGCAGGTCGACGTCCGCCTG
>VFSW01012198.1_pt1 | contig 12018 bp, 6 predicted proteins | sample 5358111 | NCBI WGS metagenome assembly VFSW01 (sample SAMN11554181, study PRJNA540505) | mine drainage metagenome | isolation source: sediment from site ElyBrook_90M | place: USA: Ely Copper Mine, Vershire, VT | collected 2017 | reverse complement strand
AGCGCAGCGCTCTTCTGCCCAGTTTGAAGAAGGCTGATGGCGAGATGTGACTTCAGATCGGGGTCGCGTGAGAGGAACTGCTGAGCGTGTGGAAGCAGCTCTGAGGATCGCTTGAAATCATGTTGCGCGAAGGCAACTTCCCCCAGGTATAGGTTGATGACGGGGTCATCGGGAGAGCGTTGAAACGCCAGCTCCAGATGCTTGCTTGATTCCGTGAGGTCGTGCAGATTGTACTCATTGATGCCGAGGTTCTTGAGCGACGGGACAAATCCGGGATTAGTCTTCAAAGCACGGCGGAAGTAATCGTTGGCCTGCTTGAGATCGCCCTTACCGGTGAAAGCGAGTCCTGCGAGGTTGAGCACTTTTGGATCGGAGGGTTGGGTTTTGAGTAAAGGCCGCAGAAGTTCGAGCCCCTTGTCCCAATCATGGGATCGCACCATGTCTTCGGCAAGTTTGTAATTCTCAGAGGCAGGCGACGCAGGCATGTTTTGCGCGCCGGATGCAGGCAGAGCACACAGCGCGAGTAAGAGTGCAATGAGAAACGAATTGGAGAGGCGTATCACAATGGAGCCGCGTTAAACGCCCTGCATCTGTCCGTCGAGGGGAAGTGCAGGGGCATGAGTCGGGTCCGTCGATTGACGAACCACGAGTTGAAAGTCGACCAGGCAATCGCGGGACGGCATGGCTGGCCGGGATATCCGGTCAAGCATTACGCCCAGCGCGGCCACGCCAAGTTCGAGGCAGGGTTGATGAATTGAAGTCAGCGGCGTCTGCAGCATACTTGCGTAGCGTATGTCGTCCATTCCAGTTACCCGAATATCATCGGGCACGCGGATTCCTAATCTGTTGAGTGAGGTCATGAATTGCGCCGCGGTGAAGTCGTTTGCGCATACCACCGCGTCGGGTTGATGCTCGGCGATCACCTCGCCCACCGCGGAAAGGTCTGCCGGATCGTCGATGATGACCGCTTCATGGGCGCGAAGGCCAGGCTGCATCGAGATCGCTTCGCGGTAGCCAAGGGAACGTGCGGTAACAGTGGGAGCGGAGTTCGGACGGCCCCAGAACACGATACGCTTAGCTCCGCAATCGACGAGATGCTGGGTGATGACGAAGCCGGCTCGGCGGTTATCGATGCCGACCAGATCGTAGCGGCTGCGGCGCGGATAATCGCAAATGTCACGATCCAGGAGAACGATGGGAATCTGGGCATCATCCAGGATCCGCGTGATGCGCTGATTGACCTCGTCCTTTCTTTCCGTCAATTCCATTGGTGCGAAAAAGACACCGGACACGCTGCGCTTGAGGTAGTACTCGCAAAGCTGTTCTGCCTGCTCCTCCTCCGGAGCTCCCGGTGAGGAGGTGGTTCCCCAGAGCAGGTCATGGTGCCCTCCCACGCGCGCGATGGAGATGCCTTGGCAGATGGGCTCGAAGATCTCAGTCGTGCCCAGGCCGGGGATGAGGAGTCCAAACACAAACCCTTCATGTCGATTTTGAACGCGAACGAAGGTCCCCGATCCCGCCCGGCGCTCGACCATGCCATCCGTTTCGAGTTGTGCCAAAGCCCGACCGACAGTCGGCCGACTGGCGCCGTAGCGCTCAACCAGCTCGTTTTCGCTGGGGAGCTTGTCGCCAGGCGAGTACTCGTTGGTGGTCAATGCCCGGCGCAGATGAGTGTAAATCTGCTTGTACTTCGGTCCGGCATCTTCGGAATCGACGATTTTCGCTTTGGCCATTTTTGGATCCTTGCTTTTACTAGCAGCAAGTATCATCCCTGAGAGTGTTTTTGTCTACACCCTGACTTAGCAGCTTTGAGTCACACCGGAACGCTCCTTTTTTGGGAAATGGTATTCAACAGGTTGGATTGGCCGAAGTGAGGTAAATATCAGGCAAAATGTAATCATTTACAGAGATGTAATGACAACTTTACGAAAAAGAACGTACAAATTTATTTACATTTGTTATTGACAACTTTGTGAAAAACAGCCTAGCATCCTGTCTGAATCCAGAGGGACCTCTCCACCCTGCCTCGATTGAAAGAGGCAATGTTGAGCAGAGGGTGACTCTGGGTTCGATTCAGGAGGCGGCGAATGAAAAACCCAAAACGACAGTTATTCTGGGCTTCGTTGCTGATGCTGTTCGGATGCGGATGGGCATACGGACAATTCAGCAGCGCGATCGAAGGCAGCACAACCGATGCCACCGGCGCGATCATACCTTCGGCGAAGGTGGTGCTCACCAACAGCGAAACCGGGGTGAGCCAAACGATCGAATCGAACTCAGCAGGGCTCTACCGCTTCTCGGCACTCGGTCCCGGGCACTACAGGGTGACTGTCTCAGCTCCGGGATTTGCGACCGTAACGCAGGAGAACATCGACCTTACCGCGAATCGGGTACAGGAAGTGGCGGTGCAGCTTCCCGTTTCAGGTGGGCAATCGACGGTTACTGTCACTGCGACTCCCTCTGCCGTTGAAACCGACGAAGCCAAGATTCAGTCGGTCACGGATGCCGAGCAGGTGGCTGAACTGCCCATTGAGGGGCGCAACATCTACGGCGTTGCGAACCAGACTCCCGGCATCACGGGGGCAGGCCTGATGGGCCAGACCGCGGCGAACGCCGACATCTTTTACGCAACCACCACGCCGGCGATTGTCGCCAATGGCGCTCCCAACCACAGCAACACTTACCTTTTAGACGGTGTGTCGCTGGATGATTCTCCGTCGGGCGGGGATGCGAAGCTGGTTCCGAATCCCGACTCAGTACAGGAAGTGGTGGTTTCCACGTCGAACTACTCGGCCGAGTTTGGCAAAGCCGCTAGCCTGGTCACGCAGATCACGACCAAGTCGGGAACGAACAAGTTTCACGGGACGGGGTACGAGCAGTATCAGAGCAACGGCCTCACGGCACGCAACGAATTTCAGAATTTCAAAGATCCGATCAACGGCTATATCACGCCATATCACCGCAACGAGTTCGGCGGCTCCTTTGGCGGACCAATCCGGCGGGACCGGACATTTGTCTTCGGCAGTTGGGACCAAGTGATTTCGCAGACCACGTCGACCAGTCCGGTGACAGTGGAGGATCCTGCACTCACGTCGTGGATGACGGCGAACCTTCCCAATAATCTGTCTACCTCGCTGCTGTCCCAATACAAGCCGACGGTGTCGTCTTCCGCAACCTCGGTGGCTACGGTTGCCAACGTCGAACAGTCCCAGGGCGGAGTTCCCGATGCGGCGCACAACTGCGCGGACCCGGTGAACGATCCGAATGGAATCGGCCCGTTGGGAATGCCATGCAACATGGCGATGATCGATACGGCTAACGGCACCTTTATCTCGCCGCACAATGGGCGCCAGTTCAACATCCGCGTGGATCAGACTTTTGCTCAGTCAAGGGACCGAATCTACGCGAACATGTATAACACGCACCTAATCGGACCTTGGGATAACGGCATCCGTCACTCGTTCGACATTGACTTTCCCCAGGACGCATGGTTCGGCGCAGTCAACTACACCCATGTCTTTTCTCCCTCGATGCTGAATGAGATGGGTGCCGGCTATACTCGGACGACGGTGCTGATCCCGTGCAAGTACTGCAATCTGCTGCCGACAAACGTGAATGGAATCGCGGGTTTTGGCGATGGCTTCTCTCCGGTCGGATTTGCACAGAACGACTTTCACTGGCGCGACATGGTCACAATTACTCGCGGCAAACACGCGCTGAAAACCGGGTTCGAGTGGTTCCACAACCAGGACTATGCCCCATTTACAGTTCCCGACAATCGTCAGCAGGCATGGGGATTCGACACCGTGTTTGATTTTGCCGCCGACAAGCCAGACAACTACGGCACGATATCGTTTGACCCGACAACGGGCGGAGTCGCCAACAACAACCGATACTTCCTTGACAGCACCTATGGCGCATACATTCAGGATGACTGGAAGATTCGACCCGACCTGACACTGAACCTTGGCCTGCGCTGGGATGCAACGTCGAACCCCTCAGAAGCTCGCGGAACGCTCTCGACACTGACCGTGCCGACATCTGCGGATCTTCTTACGCAGATCGAAGGAATCTCTGTGGGGCTCAACCCCGATCGCAGCAAGCGCCGCCCATTCATCGATCACAAGAAGACGTACTTCGCGCCGCGCTTTGGATTTGCATGGCAGCCATTTGGACTGAGGAACTGGTCGGTGCGCGGAGGAGCGGGCGTCTTCTTCGATCGTGGCGGCAACACAAACTGGAGCGACACGGAAACCGGCAATCCGCCCATCGACGCGAACTTCAACGCCAGCGTGCATACTCCGGGGTCTCCGCAGCCGCCTGCTTATGGGCTTTGCGCATCTTCCACTTACCCCTATAACTGCCCACTCCCGGCCGGTCTCACAACGACGTTGCCGCCGATTAATGTGCGCGGCGGGTTCGGCAACTTCAACAATATCGGCGGCCCCGATCCTCACCTGAAGATGGCCTATATGGAGAACTTCTTCTTCGGTGTGCAGCGCGGCTTCGGTTCAAACTGGATCGCCGAAGCTGACTTCATCCACTCGATTGGAGTGCACGAGTACTCGATCACCAACATGAACCGCGTGGATGGAGTAAACCACATCGTGAATAACGGAAGTGGCGGATTCACGGAGACTCTAGGACCTCTGCCGAACCCATACTTCTCGGCCATCAATTACGCCACCAACCGCGATGGATCCCGCTACAACGGCTTTACAACCTATGTCCGCAGGTCATTCAATGCGGGATACAGTTTCCAGGTTGCGTTTACCGCGCAGAAGACAATCGATCTCATGAGCACAGTTCCCGGGCAACAGAAGGGCGCTGAATACTCGGTGGTGATCGATGCCTACAATGTGAACGCACAACGGGGGCTGTCGAGCCAGGATATTGCCAAGCAGATTACGTACAACGGTCTATGGAAGATTCCGACACCTGGTATTGGAAACAGTCTCGTGAAGAGCGTTGTGGGAGGCTGGCAGTTGAGCGCCATGGGCACCCTGATGGGCGGATTTCCCGCGACGGTTTACAGCAGCAGGCCGCAGGACGACTTCAATCTTGACGGCTTCAACTATGACCTGCCCAACAAGCCCGCATTTGGAGCGACTCTGAAGGGCCTAAGCCGCTCCAAATATCTCAAGGGAACGTTCAAGACGACGGACTTCCCGCTGCCGGTTGATCCGAATGGCGTGCCGCTCGGGCATGAGGGCAACCTGGGACGAAACACCTTCCGCGGGCCGGGCTTTGCACAAACGGACGCCGCGCTTGCCAAGGATACGAACATGCCATGGTTCTTCAAGGAGTCGGCAAACCTGCAATTCCGCGTGGACATGTACAACGCGCTCAATCGCGTCAATCTGCAGGGCTGGGATACCAACCTGGCCGATGGCGGAGTGGACGGGACCACCGGGCTGCCGTTTGGAAACTTCGGGAAAGCTACCGGAGTGGCGCAGGCACGAACGGTGCAGTTGAGCACCAAGATCGTGTTCTGACCTTTGCAGGCGAGGGATCAAACTCCTTGAACTGCGCGGTCTCGAATGAGGGCAGAAGCATAGCAACTTTACCTGCATCTGCCCTCGTTTCTTTTGGAAGTACGCCGACCTCAGGTGAACTAGTTTGCGGAATGTTCGTGTTCGGATTTCCGGAGATGGAGTTGCAACCCGGAGTCAAACCTCTGGAGTAAACAAGATGCCCCGACTGAGAGCCTGGTTCCTGATCACAGCTTTCGCCTGTGTTTATAGTTCCTGCAGTTCGAGTTCCGTTTCGGTTGGGGCCAACGCGCAAGAGCAACCCAATGCAGCGCTCTATCGCCCGGCATTTCATTTCAGCCCGGAGAAGAACTGGATCAACGATCCGGCCGGACTTGTTTTCGACGGTTCCGATTACCATCTCTTCAATCAGTACAACCCGTATGGCGATCAGTGGGGCCACATGAGCTGGAGCCATTCGGTGAGCAAGGATCTTGTTTCGTGGCAAGAACTTCCCGTAGCTTTAATGGAGGCAAATGGGATTGGAATCTTTACCGGGTCCGCAGTACTCGATGCGGGGAATACCAGCGGGTTCGGTAGAAACGGTATCTCACCACTGGTCGCCATCTACACCGGAAATTCCGCTGGGCTGCAAACACAGAACGTCGCCTACAGCATCGACCGCGGGCGCACGTGGAGCCGCTACGAAGGGAATCCGGTCCTCGATCTTCACGAATCCGATTTCCGAGACCCGATGGTCTTTTGGCACGAGCCAACGAAGCGATGGGTGATGGTTGCGTCACTTGCTCTGAAGCACAAGGTTCTCTTCTTTTCTTCACCTGACCTGAAGACCTGGACAAAGCTGAGCGAGTTTGGCCCTGCCGGCGCCAATGGTGCGCCGAATTGGGAATGCCCAAATCTGTTCCAGTTGCCGGTAGCGAATCAAGCCGGGCAGGAAAAGTGGGTGCTTGAGTTGGGCATTGGCGACAACGGCCCGGCTGGTGGTTCCGCCACGCAGTATTTTGTTGGCGAGTTCGATGGAACGAAGTTCGTTGACGTAAATCCCCTCAATCAAACGTTGTGGGTGGACTATGGCAGCGATTTCTATGCGGCGCAGACATGGTCGAACATCCCTAAGGCCGATGGTCGCCGAATCGCAATCGCCTGGATGGACAATTGGAAGTATGCCGATAAGCTGCCCACGAGCCCATGGCGCGGGCAGACGACGGCTCCGCGAACTTTGGGGTTGCTACAGACAAGAGATGGCATTCGCTTGACCCAGATTCCCGCGAAAGAACTGGAAGTGCTGCGGGATGAACACGTGCAACTGCGCAACGCCACCTGGGTGGATGCCGAAGCACTCCTTTCGCGACGAGACTGGCCGGAGACAATCGAAATCGATGCGGACCTGGAGCTCAATGGATCTCAGGATTTCGGGTTCGTTCTGCGCAAGGGCGCATCATTCGGAACCCGTGTGGGCTATGACGCGACATGGAGCGATGTCTACGTGGATCGTACTCACTTCGGGGATGTCATCATAGCCCCGACATTTGCCGCAAAGCACGAAGCTCCAATTGCAATCCAAAACGGACGCATTCATCTGCACATCCTTCTCGATCGTTCATCCGTTGAACTCTTTGCTGACAACGGACTCGTGACTATCACCGACCTGATCTATCCTCGCGCAGTCGATCGGGGACTCGGAGTCTATGCGACGGGAAAGCCACCATCGGTGATCGCGCTGGATGTCTGGACACTGAAACGCAGGGCAAGGCAGGACTGATCCCGAATCTAAACTTTGAGGGAAGATAGAATGCGACCTAACTCCCAACTGATGAAAGCCACACTGACGGGTGCGCTGGGCGGTCTGCTTTTTGGTTTCGATACGGTGGTCATCTCCGGCGCGCTCGATGCGCTTGTGAAGCTCTATCACCTGAGCGACTACGGCAAAGGATGGACGGTGGCCATCGCGCTGATCGGCACAGTGGTTGGGTCATTCAGCGCCGGTGTCGTGGGACAAAAACTGGGTGGCCGCGAGACGCTGCGCATCACCGCGCTTCTCTATGTCATTTCGGCCCTCGGCAGCGCGCTTGCGTGGAACTGGCCTTCGCTGATGATCTTTCGATTCATTGGCGGCCTCGGCATCGGAGCGTCTTCGGTTCTCGGTCCCGTGTACATTGCTGAACTGGCTCCGGCGAAATGGCGAGGGCGCCTCGTGGGTGCATTTCAGTTCAACGTGGTGTTCGGAATCCTGGTAGCGTATACCTCGAACTATCTGATCCGTCTGCTTCACCTGGGCGCGGTGGAATGGCGCTGGCAGGTAGGCATTGCGGCGGTTCCGGCTTTGGGCTTTCTGATTCTGCTGTTTAGAATTCCGCGCAGCCCGCGCTGGTCGGCATCGAAGAATCGCATCGATGAGGCTCTAGAAATTCTGAAGCTGATGGGCGAGCCGAATCCGGAGACAGAACTGGCAGAGATTCGCGCAGCGCTCGATCAGGAACATGCCACGGCGCATGAGCCGGTGTTCCGATGGAAGTATCGCTACCCACTCTTTCTCGCCATTACGATCGGCGCATTCAATCAGCTGGCGGGCATCAATGCAATTTTGTACTACCTCAACAACATTTTTGCGGCGGCAGGTTTCAGCCAGGTTTCGGGAGATCAGCAGGCTATCGCCATCGGGTTCACAAATCTGATCTTCACCATGGTTGGAATGTCTGTAATCGATAAGGTTGGGCGCAAGACTCTATTGCTGATCGGCGCGGCCGGCACCGCTACTTGCCTCGGTGGGGTTGCATGGATCTTCACCACCAATTCGCATCCGGGCGCGCTGGTGTGGCTGCTGGTTACCTATATTGCATTCTTCGCACTGTCGCAAGGCGCAGTCATCTGGGTATATATAGGCGAAGTGTTTCCCAACCATGTTCGATCGAAAGGCCAAGGCGTGGGCAATGCCAGCCACTGGATCATGAACACATTCATCGCATTGAGTTTTCCGACGGTGGCTACCAACATGGGCCGAGGTGCGCCGTTCGTATTCTTCTCTGTGATGACCGCAGTGCAGTTCCTTGTCGTGCTCTTGACCTATCCGGAGACAAAGGGGCAGACTCTCGAACAACTGCAGCTTCGCCTGGTGAAGGCATGAACAATACACCGGCATCTCACCTTTCCCGACGATCATTTCTGACCACGTCGAGTCTGGCTGCATCAGCCGGATTTCTGATGCCACAGTTGACCTGGACACAGAGTGTTTGGAGGTCGGTTCTTTGCTGGAAGCTCCAAGATGGTGGCGATACTGCGAGAGAGCAATATAGTGGAACCGGTGATCCGATCGCATCGCGTACCGGCCATGCCATCTGGGTGGGAAGCGGTGAGGAGCGCGCGCTCCGGCTGGATGGATACTCGGTTTGGATCACTCAACAAGATGGGGCGATTGCGATCAGCGGCAGCTCGGTGTCCATCTCGTCGTGGGTGGCACTGGAGTCTTACCCAGTTAATGAAGCGGCCATTGTTCATCTGGAAGGCCTGCCTGATGGCGAGATATGTTTCGCTGTGGATCGCTGGGGATACCTGGTCGCTACGACGCGATTCGGCGAAAACTCCGTCTCCTGCAGATCGACGCAGCCTATTCCCAAATCAGAATGGCATCACCTTGCGGTGGTTGTCGATCAGACAGGCACGACTCTCTTCATGAATGGCCGGGCCTGCGGTCACCAGGCCGGAGTGAATCAACCCAGCCGCACTGCGCGCCTTGTGAACGTCACGCTGGGTAAATCTCCGCGGTCCGAAATCATCGCCGGCGTGTTTCCAACCGGTGTATTGAATGGATTGCTCCGCGATGTGTGTGTGTTCGATGGTGCCCCATCACGGAGGGATCTTGGGCGACTCATCGAAGAATCAAGACCGGGCGGTCCGCCCGACCTTCAAATCAACGCAGCATGGTGCGCCGATGATCTGCACCGCCCGTCATATCATGCGCTTCCGCCGCGCGCCTGGACAAACGAGCCGCATGGGCTCATTCACTGGGGCGGCCAGTATCACCTCTTCTACCAGAAGAACCCTAACGGACCGTATTGGGGCCACATCCACTGGGGCCACATGACGAGTCCAGATCTGTATCGATGGACTGAGATGTCTGTGGCGCTTTCGCCTGAACCTGGTCCCGACAGCGAGGGGTGCTGGTCAGGAAGCGTCATCGACTACAACGGCAGGCTCGCCATCGTCTACACCGCTGGCGATGGTCACCGGGCCAGCATCTGCCTCGCGCTCAGCGAGGACGGCATCCACTTCACCAAGTATCACAGCAACCCTGTCATCTCTGAGCCGCCGCAAGGCCATGGATTTCCCGAGTTCCGCGATCCGTTTGTGTGGCGCGAGGGAGAAACGTACTATCTGATCATCGGTTCGGCGATTAAAGACAAAGGAGGAACCGCGCTACTTTATCGGTCGAAGGATCTGACCACGTGGGAGTATCGCAAGCCGCTCCTTGTCGGAGATCGCGAGAGTTCCGGCGTGTTCTGGGAGATGCCGATCTTCGTCAAAGTTGGCGACCAGCATGCGCTCATCGTGTGTGAGGTTCCGGGACGAGCTTCGTATTGGGTGGGTAGCTGGAAAGACGAAACGTTTGTGCCGAAGACGGCCTACCCGCAGCGTATGGAACTGTTTAACCATCTGCTCAGCCCCACTCCGCACACCCTCGAAGACGGCCGCGTCGTCGCCATGGGAATCATTCCCGACGAGCGCAGCCCCAAGGAGAGCTGGCGTGCGGGTTGGGCACATCACTATTCGCTGCCTAGGCTTCTGTCTTCCGATGCTCAGGGCCGCCTGCATCAGACACCGTTTGAGCGTATAAAGCAGTGGAGCGAACCGGTGTCGTCTTTGTCGGAGATGGATCTGCCCGAAGGTGCGATGAAGCCAATTGAAAAGGGCTCGGGCAACTGTCTCAATATACACGCTGTCTTCAAAAGAGGAGAGTCGAGGTCGGTGACGCTACGGGTCCGATCTTCGCCGGATGGGCAGGAATATACCGACATCCATTATCACTGGGAGATTGGAAGACTCATTCTGGACAGAAGTCATTCCAGCCTTGACCCGATGGTGCATAGAGACGTGCAGGATGCGACTTACTTTCCTGACGTTAAAGATATGCTGGGATTAGACCTTTTTCTCGATGAATCTGTTGTGGAAGTTTTCGTGGACCAACGCAGCGCGTTCGCAGCACGGATATATCCGACGCTCGCCGCGAGTACGAACGTTTTGGTCGGCAGCGAGGGGAGCAAGGCAAGCCTTGAATCCATCACGGTAGCAAAGATCAAAAGTCAGGCAATAAGGGGGCAAAGATGAAGCTTGGAGTAAGTGCTTTTGCCTGGACAGCAAAATTTGACCGGTGTCATCTCGAGCTGGTACCCGCCGTGAAGAAGATGGGATTCAGCGGCTTTGAGATCGCCATGTTCGACCCGGCAGACCTCGCCGTCAAAGAGATTCGCCGCGCGTTTGAGGCTAATGAATTGGAATGCACGGTGTGCGCAATTCTGCCTGCCGGCATCAATCCGATCAGCCCCGATGCCGCGGTAAGAAAGAAGTCTATGCAGCACCTTGTACGCTGCGTCGAGACATGTTCGGAACTTGGCGCGACCCTTCTAGGAGGCCCACTCTACGCACCCATCGGATATCTTCCCGAACATCGCCCGACTGCTGATGAATGGTCGTGGGCGGTCGAGACATTTAGAGCGATCAGCGACACGCTTGATTCTTACCAGGTGAATCTCTCGATTGAGCCCGTGAATCGCTCGGAGACGTTTTTTCTCAGAACGGCAGAAGAGGCGAAGCGATTCTGCCAGTCTATTGGTCATCCCCGGATCGGGGTCACGATCGACACATTTCATGCCAACATCGAAGAGCGAAGCATCGCGGGTGCGGTCACATTCCTGGGTCCATACCTCAAGCATCTCCACGCAAGCGAAAACGACCGTGGGCCGCTGGGCAGGGGCCATGTCGATTTCCCTGCAATCATTGCTGCCCTAATCGATATTGGCTATGACGGCTACCTGATGATCGAGGGGTTCGGTTACTCAACTTCTGAGGTGAATTCTCCTGGAACGCTGTGGGCGGATCTCTCCGTTTCTCCGCAAAAGATTGCCTCCGACGGCGCGCGTTACTTGAAAAGCATCCTTGCTGCACACCCTCTTTTCGCGGCTGGAGTCTGATTCGTCGACACCTTTTTAAGTTGGTGCAGGGCGTGTGAGTATGATGGAAAGCCCGGATTCAACCGAGGAACTCGGAATTCTGGAACCGTCGCACCTTATTTGGATTGTTGACAGCCGAAAGCGCTCATCGAACTTAATTTGCGCGACAGGATGAGTCCTGAAAATGGACCAGGATCGGGAGTGATGTTGACGCATTTAGCTGCGGCGATTTAACTGATTGAATAGTCGCCTTTCCGAACAAACTGAACCGCTCGTTGACTCTTGAAAACAACGCGCTCATTGACCCAACTGGCTGGGATGGAGGCATCGGAATGGGCGGCTGTCGAGGCCGGTTACGTCCC
>VFSW01012197.1_pt1 | contig 12020 bp, 9 predicted proteins | sample 5358111 | NCBI WGS metagenome assembly VFSW01 (sample SAMN11554181, study PRJNA540505) | mine drainage metagenome | isolation source: sediment from site ElyBrook_90M | place: USA: Ely Copper Mine, Vershire, VT | collected 2017 | reverse complement strand
AGGATAGCCCAAAACATTATGAAATGGAAATGTTATTTCTTAACAGTACCTAAGCTGGAGTTTGCCGAAGAGATCCAAACGGGAAGCTGAACCCGAAGTCGCCTATACACGGCTTCGTTCAGGTATCGTCGAATTGCTTGAGATGGCACGCCGCGGAGCGGCGCGGACGGCGAACTCCATTATTACGTCGGCGTACTGGGAGGTTGGCCGCCGTATTGTTCAGGAAGAACAGAATGGCAACGAGAAAGCGGGATACGGCGAGCGGTTGATCGATCGCCTTTCTTCAGACCTGATGGCGCAGTTTGGGCGCGGCTTCTCTCGCAGCAACGTTTTCCAGATGCGCCAGTTCTATCTGGCGCATCTGGAGATTGTCCAGACGGCGTCTGGGCAATCGGAGGCCGCGGGAATCGTTCAGACACCGTCCAGACAATTGCAGCAACTTCCGGCGTTCCCGCTTTCGTGGTCTCACTACGTTCGCCTGCTGACCGTGCAGGACGGGACTGCCCGGTCTTTCTTATGAGACCGAAGCGCTTCGCGGCGGCTGGTCCGTCCGCCAACTGGATCGGCAGATCGCTTCCCAGTTCTATGAACGGTCGAAGGCTGCCAGGCGCACGCTCGCAGCGAAGTCGAAGCCGGACGACGAAATCTCCCCCGACGACCACCTCCGCGATCCTTTCGTTCTCGAATTTCTGAACCTGAAGGACGAATACTCCGAGAGTGAACTGGAAGACGCTCTCATCGAGCATCTGGAGAAATTCCTTCTGGAGCCTGGAGGCGAGTTCACGTTTATCGCCCTCCAAAAACGCCTTCGCGTCGGGGACCAATGGTATCGGGTCGACTTGCTCCTGTTTCATCGACGGCTCCGCTGCCTGATTTTAATCGATCTGAAGCAGTTCCCGAACCGTCCGCGGAACGGTGAGTAACGGCGAACAAAAGGCGGTGAGCGCCGCGATCGGCCACGCCATTCCCCATCAACGAAACTGATAAATCCCATCAAGCGCACACGCTTTGACTCCGTCCAGGCCGCTGGTTATAATCCACTTGGCTCAGATCCCTTTGAAACACTTCGCCCGCCTCCTGGTCTTCCGCGCGGCCTGCGCCGGTAGCCTTGGCGCACTCGCCTTCGCGCAACAGTCCGATCCCGCGCCGCACGCGGCGACGCTGAACCGATACTGCATCTCATGCCATAACGATAAAGCCCGCACTGGCGGACTCTCCCTGCAATCGGCCGACCTCGCCGCTCCCGAACGCAGTGCGGAAACCTGGGAGAAAGCGATTCGCAAACTCCGCACTGGGGCCATGCCTCCGCCGGGCTCGCCTCGTCCGGATCCGTCTGCCGGCGAAGGCCTCGCCGCTTATCTTGAAACCTCGCTCGATCGCGCCGCGGCCGCCAGGCCCAACCCCGGCCACGCCTCCATGCACCGGCTGAACCGCACCGAATACGCCAACGCCATCCAGGATCTCCTGGCGCTCGATGTCGACTCCGCCGCGCTGCTTCCTCCCGACGACGAAAGCAGCGGGTTCGACAACATCGCCGACGTTCTCCGCATGTCGCCGTCGCTGATGGAGCGCTATCTCTCCGCGTCCTGGAACATCAGCCGCGAAGCCGTGGGCGACATGAATATCGCGTCCGAGACCGCCACCTATCGCGTGCGCCCCGATCTTTCTCAAGACCAGCACATCGAAGGCCTGCCGCTCGGCACCCGCGGCGGCATCGTGGTGAAACACTACTTTCCGCTCGACGCCGATTACATCGTCAAGGTCCGTTTGTGGCGCAATACGTTCGATCTGATGCGCGGCATGGAAGACACGCACCAGATCGAAATCAGTATCGACGGCAAGCGCGCCGCCCTCATCAACGCCGGCGGCAGGAGCGATTTCGTGCGCATGGCGCAGAACCCGGGTGAGTACGGCGCCGAACTCGACCGCAGGCTGACGGTTCGGATCCCGGTCAAAGCGGGTCCGCACGCCGTGGCGGCCGCAGTGATCCTGCGGAGTCACGCCGAGAAAGACGACCTCATCAAGCCCTTCCTGAGAACCACGATCGACGGCCTTGACATTACCGGCGATCCCTCGGTCGATCGCCTCAGCGTCGAGGGGCCGTTTGCGGCCACCGGCCCCGGCAGCACGCCCGCCCGCGAGAAGGTATTCATCTGCAGGCCCGCGGCCGGGCAGGACGAATTGCCCTGCGCGCGCCGGATTATTTCCGGGCTTCTCCGCCGCGCCTACCGCAGACCCGTTGAAGACAGAGATCTCGAGACGCCTCTCACTTTTTATCAACGGCAGCGCAACGCCAAAGGCACGTTCGACGCCGGCATCGAAGCCGCTTTGCAGTTCATTCTGGCGAGCCCGGAGTTCCTGTTCCGCTTTGAAGCCGACCCGCGCGATCTGGCCCCCGGCTCGGTCTATCGCGTCAGCGACGTCGCCCTGGCTTCCCGCCTTTCGTTCTTCCTCTGGAGCAGTCCGCCCGACGAAGAGCTGCTGACTCTCGCGGGCCAGGGCAAACTGCGCGACCATGCATTGCTCGAGAAGCAGGTCAGGCGCATGCTCGCCGATCCGCGCGCCGGCGCTCTGGTGGACAACTTCGCGGCCCAATGGCTCTTCCTGCGCAATCTGAAAAACTTCACGCCCGATCCGGAAGCTTTCCCCGATTTCGACGATAACCTTCGCCAGTCGATGGAACAGGAGACCCGCCTCTTCTTCCAGAGCGTGATCCGCGAAGACCGCAGCGCGATGGATCTGCTCACCGCCGATTACACCTTCGTCAACGAGCGGCTGGCGCGGCATTACGGCATTCCGAACATATACGGGAATCAGTTCCGCCGCGTGAGCCTCGACAATCCGGAGCGCCGCGGCCTGCTTGGCCAGGCCAGCATCCTGGCCGTCACGTCGTATCCGAACCGGACATCGCCCGTGCAGCGCGGCAAGTGGGTACTCACGAATCTTCTCGGCATCCCGCCCACGCCGCCGCCACCCGACGTTCCTCCGCTGAAGGAGAACGCCGCCAGCGCTCCGAAGTCGCTGCGCGAACGCATGGAGCAGCATCGCGCCGATCCCGTCTGCGCTGGCTGCCATAAAGCGATGGACCCGATCGGATTTTCGCTGGAGAACTTCGATGCCTCGGGCCGCTGGCGCGATAACGACGACGGCGGCCGGATCGATCCCTCGGGCACTCTCTACAACGGTGAGCGCGTCGACGGGCCGGAGGGGCTGCGGACGATGCTGGCCGGCCATCCCGACGTGTTCACCGGCGTGCTGACGGAAAAGCTTCTGACATACGCTCTTGGCCGCGGCACGCAGTATTTCGACATGCCCGCCGTACGCGGCATTGTTCGCGAGGCACGGGATCGCGACTACCGCTTTTCCGCGATCGTCCTCGGGATTGTGGAAAGCACGCCATTCCAGATGAGAACCAAATCCGCGATGCCGCCGGGGGTCTCACGTTGACCTTGTTCCGCGGTATCTCGCGGGTGACGCTCCACAGGAGTTCCAAATGACATTCATTACAAAGAAGCACATCCCCCGCCGCACGTTCCTGCGGGGCTTGAGCACGGCCATCTCGCTTCCGCTCCTCGAATCGATGGTTCCGGCCCAGACGCCTTTGTCCAAAACGGCGGCAAATCCTCAGATCCGGCTGGGCCTGTGCTTCATTCCCCACGGCGCGGTCATGTCCAACTGGACTCCTGTCGGAGAGGGGACGGACTTCAAGCTCTCCCGCACGCTCGCGCCCCTCGAGCCTTTCCGCGATCGACTCACGGTGGTCTCAAACCTCGCGCACAAAATGGCCGCACCGGGCGGCCCCGGCGATAATGGCGGCGACCACACACGCTCCCCGGCCGTCTTCCTCAACGGCGTTCATCCAAAGCGTACGGATGGCCCGGACATCCAGGCCGGCGTCACCATCGATCAAATCGCGGCGGCGCATATGGGCCAGGACACTCCTCTGCCCTCGCTCGAACTCGCCACCGAAGACTTCAGCGGTCTGGTAGGCTCCTGCGACGTGGGCTTCAGCTGTGCGTACATGAACACCATCTCCTGGCGCACGCCGACGACGCCGTTGCCGATGGAGATCAACCCGCGCGTGGTTTTCGACCGACTCTTCGGCGACGGTTCGAATACGCAGGAGCGCCTTGAGCGCATCCGGCAGCAGCGCAGCATTCTCGACGCGGCCATGGATCAGATACGCCACCTCGAAGGCGGCCTGGGCGCGAACGACCGCAACCGCGTGGCCGAGTATCTCGACACCATCCGCGAAATCGAACGCCGTATCCAGCTTGCCGAAAAGCAGAATTCCAATTCCAGCCTTGCGGTACCCGCGTCGCCGCCGGGAATTCCCGACGATCATCAGCAGCACTCGAAGCTGATGTTCGACCTGATGGCGCTCGCGTTCCAGGCGGATATCACCCGCATCTCCACCTTCATGATGGCGCGCGAGGTCAGCTACCGCACGTTCCCGATGCTGGGCATTTCGGAAGGCTTTCATCCGGCGTCTCACCATCTGAACGACCCGGCGCGCCTCGAAAACCTGACGAAGATCAACACGTATCACGTCGAACTGCTCAGCTATTTTCTCGGGCGCCTGAAGGCCACGCCCGATGGAGACGGCAACCTCCTTGACCACTCGCTCATCCTCTATGGCAGCGGCATGAGCAACAGCAACGTTCATAATCACTCGCCCCTGCCCGTGCTGGTCGCGGGCGGCGCGGCCGGGAAGATCAAGGGCGGCCGGCATCTGAAGAATCCGGAAGAAACTCCCATGGCGAATCTTCTGGTTTCCATCCTGGATAAGGCCGGCGTGCCGCAGGAGAGTGTCGGCGACAGCACCGGGCATCTGACGGACCTCTGAGGAGACATCGATGCAAAGGCTTCCAGTCATTCTGATGCTCGCCGGCGCGGCTTTTGCCGCGCCGCTCCCCCCCGCGAAAACCCATGTTGCCGATGCCGCCCAGCGTCAGGACATCGCCGCGTTGCACGCCCTCGTGTTGCAGCACGCAAGCGTCAACGCCGCGCAGACCGATGGAACCACCGCCCTGCATTGGGCCGCGCACTGGAACGACGCCGAAACCGTGAAACTATTGCTTGCCACGGGCGCGGACGCCAAAGCGGTCAATCGATACGGCGCGACTCCTCTATCCGAAGCGGCCGCCCTCGGGAATGCGCCCATCGTCGATATGCTGCTCAAAGCCGGCGCGGATCCAAACACGCGCACAACCTGGGACGGCGAGACAGTCCTGATGACCGCCGCCCGAAGCGGCAATCCGGATGCCGTGCGCAGCCTGCTCGACCATGGCGCCGACGCGAATGCAAGAGAATCTTACAAAGGCCAGACCGCTCTGATGTGGGCCGCCGCCGAGCGTCATCCGGAAGTAGTGAAACTGCTCCTGCTGCATGGGGCCGATTGGAAGGTCCGTTCTTTCGACCGGGAAACCAGACTCCCGAAGCTCAGCGCGGCTTCTTCGGTAACGCCGTTCGCCCGCGGCGGCATGACCGCGTTCCAATTCACGGCGCGCGAAGGCGATCTCGAAACCGCGAAAGCGATGCTCGATGCCGGCGTGGATATCGACAATAGCGACGTCGACGGGACCAGCGCGCTGGTCTTCGCAATCATGAACAAGCGCTACACCTTCGCGAAATTCCTGCTGGACCGGGGAGCCAACCCCAACGTAACCGATGTGAAGGGGCGCGCGGCTCTCTACGCCGCCATCGACATGCGCAATGAAGACTGGTCCGCCCTGCCGTCCCGCAAGCTTGAGGATTCGTACCCGAGCCTCGAACTGATCAAGGCGATTGTCGCGCGCGGCGCGAGCCTCGACGCCAGGCTGACGCGAAATCTGCCCGGCCGCAGCGGCATGGATTCCGGCGACACCACGCTCGACGAAGGCGCCACGCCTCTGATGCGCGCGGCGCGTTCCGGCGACGCCGCCGCCATGCGGATTCTGATCGGCGCGGGAGCCGACCCGCGGCTCGCCACGAACGAAGGCAACACCGCTCTGCAGTTCGCGGCGGGAGTCGGGTACCGCGACAAGAGCACGAAGGGAACAGAGGCTGAAGCGCTCGAGGCCCTCAAGCTCTGCGTCGATAAGGGAATGGACATCGATCGGGCGAACTCAAAAGGAGAGACCGCTCTGCACGGCGCCGCATCCCGGGGAGCCGACAGCATCGTCAAATATCTGGTCGATCGCGGCGCGAAGCTGGATGTCAAAACGAAACGGGGATTCACGCCGCTCGATGTCGCAATGGGAAAGGACAGCTTCGGTCTCCCGGTTCCTCATGACAGCACGGTGGTGCTGATCCGGTCTTTGGGTGGCGTCGAAGGCGCGCACTGATCGCATCGAACAGCCTGCGCTAGCGTAGAAGCACAGGGCGCCGCAGTCCCGCGGACAAAGCCGCATGGATGGGAGAACGTAACGCCGAGACTGAAAAATGCCGCGAAACGGGCCACGGCCTTTTCGTCCGCGACCCGGTTTGCGCGAAGAATCTGGTCTCGCCTTCCTCTGGACGGAGCAGGTATCGTGCCTCCCCGATCCCCCCGGCTTCGCCTGTTTCAACGAGTAGCCGCGCGTGGATTCTGGAAGCGTTTGCCCGCCGTGTACCGGCCCCCCGCAATCGTTGTGGCGCGGCTGCTCTGGCTTGCCGCCTGCCCCGTGTGGACTGTCCTGGAATGGCGAAAGGCCGGCGCTCGAATTGCCGACGCCCGGGCGGCGCTTTGGGCCGGCTGGACGATCGGCACGCATCCCCGCGATACGATCCTGTATCGCCTGATGACGGGAGACGACCCGGCGCGCGTCCGCCTTGTCCAGGAGCTTCCCGGCGTCGCGCAGTCGATCCTGCTGTTGCTGGCGCTGGGAGATCCCAGTGAGATTGCACTCGCGTCCGACAAGCTGGAGTGCGCCGAGCGGCTTGCGAGGCTCGGATTTCCGATCGCGCCAATTCTTGCCGTAGTGACTTCGGGACAGGCTCCGCTCCTCGATCGAGCGCCGTGGAACGGCCCGAACAAGCTATTGGTCAAACCCCGTCACGGAGGTGTGGCGCAGGGTCTGTTTTCGGTTTGTTACCGGGGGAGCGGACTATTCTCCGTTCGCGACCGGATCGTCATGAATGGCACGGAGCTTGCGCGTCAGATGGCGGTGGCGGCGCGGCGCGACTCCCTGCTCGTGCAGTCCTATATCGGACCGTCTCCCGCGACTCTCGATCTTTGCCGCGACGCGCCCGCGATCGTGCGCCTCTTCACAATGCGGCGTGCCCCTGGTGAGTCCGCGTTTGTTGTTTCGGCGATGCTCAAGGTTTTGCCGCCCGGTATGGATGCGCCTCAGGGAATCGACGAATTGCTTTTGATGCCGATTGACGTGGAGACGGGAACCCTCGAAGACGGTATTCTGCTGAGCCGCCCGCGGGAGCGCTGGTCACGCACGCCCTGGAACAACGCGCCGGTTCGCGGCCGCCCCGCGCCGGGCTGGACCGCGATTCGGGACATGGCGATCGGGGCCAGCGAAATTCTGCCGGGCACGCCCGTGATCGGCTGGGACATCCTGCTGGGACCGGATGGGCCGGTAATCCTCGAAGCCAACACCAGCATCAGTTTGTTTCGGGCCATGCTGTGGCACTTCGAGAAGGGGGTTTCCTCGCCGCTCGGGGCCGCGCTGGAAACGTGGTGTCTGGCGCAAAACAACGCCATGAAGCCGCAGTACCGTCAAGCCGCAGTAACATCAAAAGAGTGACATTCGGCAGTCCGGCAATATGATTCAACTTACGCAGACGGCGGTGCTGAGCGATCCCGCGGATATCCCGCGGCTCGCGGAGGAATTTGCCGGGACCGGCTGCGCCCGGCTCCCCGGATTTCTGGCGCAGCCGCTTCTGGGACACCTTCTGGAGTGGCTCGAAGCGACGCAATTCGAGCAGAGAAACGAGGTCGGGCACGCAGGGGTCTTCGGAACCACCCTATTCGCGCCGGAGACCGAACGGTCTTTGTTCCTGCTCCACTTTATTTTGAACCGGCCCGAGCTTTACGACATAGTCGGGAAGGTGGCCGGCTGTCCGAAGATCGGTAATTTCATGGGCAGGCTGCACCGAACCGTCGGCGGGACCGATCAGCACATCGACTGGCACCGCGACGCCGTGGAAGCACGCACATTGGGCATAACCATCAATCTCAGCGCGGAAGAATACACTGGAGGCATATTCCAGTTGCGCGATCCCGCTCAAAAGATACGCGCGGAAGTCGGGCGCGCCGCGCCGGGCGATGCTTACCTGTTTCGCATCGATCAGGAGTGGCAGCATCGGTTAACGCGCGTTGAATCGGGCCGGCGCACCGTTGGTGTCGGCTGGTTTCGAACCGAGCCGGAGTGGCGAAAGTACGCTCTGAGCGCGGATCGCACCCGTATAATTCTTATGAAAGGCGGGGCATTGCGCGAAAAAAACCTCGGGCCGCATTAGAAAATTATCTTCCCCTTTCCTATCGACCGGGAGTGGGAGCATCGGTTCACGGGCGTTGAGTCCGGTGCGGAGAAAACACCCGCCGAGCCCGGATCGCATCCGTATAATTCTTATTAAATGCGGGAAATTGCACGGAAAAAATATCAGGAATACATTAGAAAATAATACTCGTTAATCAAACTATGCTAAGGTTTGATTTAGTTGGGTTAAGCGAGGATTAAGATCATGGAAGCTGCGAACGCGGATACGGAACATCCCGGCGGGGAAAAGCAGGTGCGGTTGCCATACCATGCACCTGAATTGATTAAGCTTGGGGAAATCGGGTCCATTACCCAGTGCGGCGGTGCAATTGGCAACGATGCCATGCATGGGGGCTTTTGCGCCTCCTGATCGCGGCCCGGCGGACTCACGTCGCGTAGTCGTGGTTTCAACCGAAGAATGACTCTGAATGGCCTCTGGGGGGCTGTGAACTTTGCCCCGAAACTTCACGACCTTAGCTGGATTCGCGAGACGCCGGATGGGCAGAACAGGCGAGCGTACGTAGTCCCGTCCGGCGCCTGTATCCTCTGTCCCTGCGCGCCACCAGATTCCGCGGATTTGCCCCTGGCCCCGTCTCCGCCGCCTTTTTCTCATCTATCCATAACTGCGGACGTCCAGTTGCATAACCGCTAAGATCTGCGCCTGGCGCTGGGATCTGACACGCCTGGGTTGGACGTTGCCGACGATGGCATACTGCTTCTAGCCGCCTATGCGAAATGGGGAGACGCTTGCCCGGATTTTCTGTTGGGGGAGTTTGCTTTCGCCATTTGGGATGAACGCCTCCGGCGTCTGTTTTGTTGCCGCGACCACATCGGCTTCCGGTCATTTCTGTACTGGGGGAATCAAACTCGTTTCATATTTGCGGGCGATATCGAACCCATCCTCCAGTTCCCCGATGTACCGGCGAAGCTGAACCGGCGGAAACTCGCCGCTCTGGCGATTCGCACTGGAGAATGCGTTTATCCGGAAGAGACTTTTCATGAGGGAATCTTCTCCCTCCCGCCGGGTTCCTGCATGACGGTCGAGCCCGGCCGCACCCGGCAGTGGAAATATTGGGAACTGAAACCGGATGGCGGGCAGATGGCGGGGCGGCGGCCGGAGGAGCAGTTCGAGGCGCTCCGTGAACTTCTTTTTCGTTCGGTCGAATGCCGGCTGGATCGGGACCATCCGGTGGCTGCAGCGTTCAGCGGAGGTTTGGATTCGTCTGCAATCGTCGCTATTGCCGCAGGCGCTCTGGCGAAGCGGAATCGGGAATTGACGGCCATCGCGGCCGTCCTGCCCGAAGAAAGCAAGCCGCAATTTACCGACGAACGGGAGTACATGGAAGAATTCCGCTCATGGCCCAATGTCCGGATTCAGTATGTTACCGCTTCCGGGCGCGGACCGTTCGATGCGCTCAACGATTCGAGCCGTTTCAGGAGCTTTTTTCTGCGGACTTCCCGCTTCTACCTGACCGATGAGTGCGAAAAGATCGCGGTAGCCGGGGGCTCCAGGAGTCTTCTCTCGGGATCGTTCGGCGAATTCGGCCCCAGCTCATGGGGTGAGCGTTATCATCTGGAACTCGCTCTCAAGCTGCGTTTGCCGACGCTTTTCCGGGAGATGAAAAACAGCCGGACATGCCGGAGCAGTTCTCCGCTTCGTGCGCTGGCAGGGCAACTCCGCCGGATGCTGACGCCGCGTCTCGGAATCGATGTCAGTCTGCCGTTTACGCGGGATTTCCAGCAGGAATGCGAGGCGAAACCGGTCTGGAGAAGCCGGTCGCCCTGGCCGCGCAGGCATCAGGCGGCGTCGATCCGATATTGGCTTGGCAAGCACGCCGTGGAACGCGGTCAAAGCGTCAATCTGGTCCGTCCGAGTTTTCCGTTGATCGACAAACGAATACTGGAGTTTTGTCTGGCATTACCCTGCAGCATGGATGTGGGCAAGGGCTACCAGCGATTCCCGGTTCGGGCCGCTCTGGACGGAATTCTCCCACCGCGAATTCAGTGGCGAACGGGCAAGATGCACTACTCCCCGGACTATTATGTCCGCTACAATGCGCAACTCGGAATGGCGCAGGATTTTGTGGCGGCGATCGGCGCGCGCGATCCGGTTCGCACCATTGTCGATGTGGAAAGGCTCGGGAAAATGCTGGCGCCCGTCGACCCTGCGGTTGGCCTCGCATCCGCGCGGGACGAAGTGCCGATGACGCTGTATCTGATCGGTTTTCTGCGGCAATTCTCCGAATTCCGGCCCTGACCGGAATGTTCCGCTATGCCTGCTTCGAAATCGCGCTTTCAGAATCAGGCACGCGCCTGAGGACACCGCTCATGACCATTGCCCCCAGCAGAGCAGTAAAGGGGGTGTCCGGGACAGTGGAAAGCTCGCCGATCGAATGCGGGCGCCCATCGTTGAGCGCCCGCAGTCTTTCAGCCACAGCGGTCTCCATCCGCCATTTCATCCCGCCGGCCTTGCAGACCGCCTTCCCGTCCTGTGTTGAGAATTGAAGAGGACGTGGAGCGGCCAGTTCCAGCAGCGTCGTCCTTCGAAGCGGGTTCCGGTGCAGGTTCACGTCGGCGGGCAGTGAAATGCGAGGGTAAGCGACGGCCTTCGAATCCAGCTCGGCAAGGTACCGGTCAATCGGATTTCCATCCCAAAGCGCCAGCAGCTCCTCGCGGAGACTTTCCAGCCATTCGGTGCGCTCAAGCGGCCCCGCTTGCACCGGTATATCCATGCGCGCGGTCTCGCTCGATTTCATCCGCTCGGCGAGCCAGTGCAGCAAGTCGATTCCCGTGGGACTTTTCAGCGTAACCGTCAGATGCAGACAGGGCTCATCCATTGGATAGGCGACATGCCACCACCCGCGCGGGATGCTCAGCAGACCGCCGGGCTCCAGTGTCCGGTCCCAAACAGGCTCCCCGGACGGCGCATGGGCGGTATCCCCAACGTCATCCAGGAACGGATGTGCGCGGGTTGGATTCCAGACCTTCCATTGTTTCCGGCCCGCGACCTGGAGGATGACGGTGTTATGGTCGTCCCAATGGATATTGAACCCGTTGTCCCGGCGCCAGCCCGCATACAAATTCACAAACACCCGGTGATGAAACAGACGTTCGAGGTGGATACATAAATCCCTGAGCGGAGGGTGAACCTCTTCGCAACCATTGAAAATGAGGGTTGCGCCGCTCGATAACTCGTTGACCAGCCGGTGCGCATCGACCCAACTGCCATTCAAATACCGGTCAGGTTCGATTTTCAGACCCGCCTTGAAAAGGATAAGGCGCCTGGGGCTAAACCGGTGCTGTTCGAGCGCTTCATTCAGCACCTCCCATGGGAAAAGATGGCTGAACTTATCCGCCGGTCCTGGAATATGAAGGAATTTGCGGCTCCAGAACTCGCGAAAAAAGTCTTCCGGCGAAAGAGGCGCGAGAATGTCGCTCAGCATGCGTTTCAAGCCGGAACGCCGGCCGAACTTCGCTCAGCATAACACGAAGGCGCGGGAGCTGGACATGACAGTCTCTTCCAACGCCAGATGAGCCTGAAGAGCCAGTGCGTTTCCAACGCCGAAT
>VFSW01012196.1_pt1 | contig 12020 bp, 7 predicted proteins | sample 5358111 | NCBI WGS metagenome assembly VFSW01 (sample SAMN11554181, study PRJNA540505) | mine drainage metagenome | isolation source: sediment from site ElyBrook_90M | place: USA: Ely Copper Mine, Vershire, VT | collected 2017 | reverse complement strand
CCAGTTCTTGCAGACCCGCCACGTGGCCCCCGACGAGTCCACTGAGCGCCCCCACCATGATCAACGCCGCGGCGCTGACGACGCCGCCGGTGCGCGAGAGTCCGCCCACGATCGCCGCCTCCCACGAGTCGCCCGCGTCACGGGCCTCGCGCATTCGCGCCACGATGAACACTTCGTAGTCCATGGAGAGCCCAAAGAGCATCGCGAAGACGAATACGGGTACCCAGCCCTCGATCTGGCCCACCCGGTACGTCGCGAGCCACGACGCCCCTACACCGAAGCGAAACACCGCGACGGTGATGCCGTAGGCCGCCACGACGCTCAAGAGGTCGCCGGCGATCGCCAGGAGGGCCAGGAGGGCCGAACCGAAGGCGCGCCAGAGGATCACCAGCGCCGACACCAATGCCGCGACGACCACCCAAAGGAAGGATCCGTAGAGGTGGCGAAGGAAGTCGACCCCCTGCGCCGGTGCGCCGCCCACGTACACCCGCACGCCACGGGGGAGATGTGCGGCGGGTACGTCGCGATCGCGGATACGCGACACGAGTTGTTGCGACGCGGGCGCGCCGAACTCGTGTAACCCCACCACGAAGATCTGTGCGTACCTTCCGGTGGCGTCGACGTAGGGGCTTCGCACGCCGATTGCCACGTCGGCCACCTCGGGCTCGGCCAAGATCAAGGTCGCCAGCCGCGTCTCCTCGCGCTGTCCGGCGGGACTAGCCCAGTCCACTCCTCGGGGTGCCGCCAGGACCACTTGATCCGGGGTGATCACGCCCGAACCCACGTGGTGACTCATGAACGCATTGGCCTGCGCCGAGAGCAAGGACGAGGGGATCGCGCTCAGAGAGCCGGGCGTCAACGCCAACCACCCCACCGTCGACGCGCTGAGGGCCACCACCGTGAGACCGGCCGCCAAGACCCGTCGCGGGTGCTGGAGCACCATTCGTGTCAGTGCCGCCCACGCCGCCGCGAGACGGTCATGCTCGCCCATCAGACCCGAGATGGCCAGCGTGGCCAGTCCGCGCCTACCCCAGTAGGAGAGCAACACCGGCTGCAGCGTGAGGGCCGCCGCCAACGACACCACCGCCACCGTCATGCCGGCGACGCCCAAGGAACGCAGAAACGGCACCGGCACGAGCAACAACGTGGCCAGGCCCACCATCACCGCCAGGCTCGAGACCGCGACGGTGCGCCCCGCGCGGGCGACGGTGGCCACGACAGCTTCACGCGTCGATCCGTCCCTGGACATCTCGCCGCGAAACCGGTGCACGATCAACAGTGAGTAATCGATGGCCAGGCCCAGTCCGATCAGCTCGATCACGTTGGGGACGTAGAGCACCATCGAGAACACGTACGAGAGCAGGTAGACCACCAACAGCGACGTCGCGATCGTCACCGCCGCCACCACGAAAGGGATCACGACCGCGGCACTCAGCCCAAGCAGCGCGACGAGGAGAATGAGGGCAACGACAATCGCGATCGTCTCACCTCGACGCAGATCGCCGCGCAGGACGGGGGTCATATCACTCTGCAACGCCGCGGGCCCGGTGACGAGCGCACGCGACAGGCCCTCGCCGGCCAACGCTCGACGAAGCAGTGGCGTGTATGGCGCCGCGTGAGCCAGGTCGAGGTCGGTATCGGCCTCGACATAGAGAGCCCCGCCGATCTCCTTGGACTGCAAGACCTGACCCGTGCGAATCGAGGACACCGCGACGCCCACTCGCCGTTCGACCGACGCGACCATCAGCGCACCCGGTGACACCGCGGGCACGATGATCGTGAAGGAGCCCTCGACGTTCTCGTGGAAGCGTTGCGCGAGGATCTCGTTAGCCCTACCCGAGTCGGAGTGGGGCACGGTGAGCGAAGTGGTGAGTCGAGCGTTCAGCGCGCCACTGACCGAGATCCCCACGACGGCGAGGACGATCCACACCGACATGAACACGACGCGGTGGCGCAGGACGAGCCGCGTGCACCGGTTCAACATACGTGCAGTGTAGGACCAGGGGTCGGGGATCCTCGAGTTCGCCGACGCCGTCGACGAACTCCTTGGGCCACCGCGGGTGCCCCGCGACGCGCGAGCCTGACCATGTCCACGACCGCGTTGGCACCAACTTCGTCGAGATCCTCCTAGGATCGAACTTCGAAAGAGGAATCCCATGACCCATCCCAGCACCTTCACCTTCGCCAACCAGACGATCCACCGACTCGGCTATGGCGCCATGCGTATCACCGGCGACGGCGTCTGGGGCTACCCCGCCGATCGCGCCCAATGTCTCGACGTGTTGCGCCGGGCCGTGGAACTCGGTGTGGACTTCATCGATACGGCCGACTCCTATGGTCCCAACGTCTCGGAGGAACTCATCGCCGAGGCTCTCCATCCCTACGGCCAGGTGAAGATCGCCACCAAGGCCGGACTGTTGCGAACGGGTCCCAACGTCTGGGTACCCTGCGGACGACCCGCTTATCTGCGCCAGCAGTGCGAACTGTCCCTCCGTCGACTCGGCCAAGACTCGTTGGACCTCTTCCAGCTGCACCGCATCGACGCCACCGTCGATCGCGACGAGCAGTTCGACGTCCTACGCGCGCTGCTCCAAGAAGGAAAGGTCAAGGCGGTCGGTCTCTCCGAGGTCAACGTCGACGAGATCGAGGCCGCGCGGTCCATCGTGGAGATCGCCACGGTGCAGAATCGCTACAACGTGACGGACCGAGCGAGCGAGGACGTCCTGGAGTATTGCGAAGCGAACGGTATTGGCTTCATTCCCTGGTTCCCCGTCGCGGCCGGGGACCTCGCGCGCCCGGGAGGACCACTGGACACGCTGGCCCAGCAACTCGGGATCAGCGTCGCTCAGCTGTCGCTGGCCTGGCTGCTGCACCGGTCACCGGTCATCATCCCCATTCCGGGCACCTCCTCGGTCGCGCACCTCGAAGAGAACTGCGCAGCCCGTGAAGTGACGCTGGATGAGGCGACCATGAGGGCTATCGACTCGATGAGGGTCTAGCACCGCCGCAACACCTCCGTTGACGAATCGGCCTCTACGTTCCCCAGGCCTCCGATCGAGGTTTAGGACTTGAAGGTGATCACCTTGGCGGCGGTGTCGCCGCCCGACGCGTTGCCCACACTGATGGCGCACGCCGACGCGTTGGCGGCGGTGGTGCCACACGTGCCCGTGCCGATGTGTCCCGTGACCACCTTGAAGGTCGTCACCGGCAACGTCCCGGCGGCGGTGATGGTGATCGGCGTCGGGATGCCCTGGATATTGCAGCCGCTCTGACCCGTCGCGTTCGCGAGACATTCCAGGATGAAGACCGAGTCGTGAGGCGTGAAACCCGAACCCGATACCTTCACGGACTGGCCGTTGCTCAGTCCCGTCGACGGCGTCACGCTCAGTGCTCGCGCCACCACCGTGGCGGCCTTGGGAGTGACCTTGTTCGAGAGAGCTGAGCGGATCCCCGCCCCGTTCTTGTTGTAGGCCTGGACCGTGAAACGATACGCCGTCTTGTTCTTGAGACCGGTCACTCGGCACGAGGTCTTGGTCGACGTGCACGACTTGTTCGCCGGCGACGACATCACCACGTACTTGGTGATGGGCGAGCCGCCGGTGCTCGCGGGGGCGCTCCAGCCGACCGTGGCCGACGCGTTACCCGCCACCGCGTGGACGCCGCGCGGCGCCGAGGGCTTGTTTGACGAGGCCAGCGCGGGTACGGCCAACATCGTCGCCACACTCATGACGAGTGCGCCCACGAGAGAAGTTCGAAACGACAGTCGCATGGCCATCTCCTTCTTTGCATCGCGTTAATGACGTTTCTATCGCATCCTCGACGTCGACGCCAGGGTCGCATGACCCAGAGGGCTTGACAGGTGTCAAGGTTGACGTCAAATATCGAAGTTGTCTCCCGATTCGACGCGGCCATTTCGTGGTCCAAGCGTCTGCACGGCGATGATCGCGGCCACGAGCATGCCCAGCCCCGCCACCACGAGCGACTGCTCGAGGCCGGAGCGAAACGCGCCGTACACCGCCTCGATGACGTGATCCTCGATGGCGTTACCGGTGCCGTGGCCGGGTGCCACTCCGGTGGGCACTGTGCCGGTCTCGACCGCCGAGATGATGGTCGAGAAGAAATTGGTCGGGATCTTGAGTTCACGCAGGCGTTGGGTCAACGCTCCCGTCAGTTGCGCGTTGACGAGCGCCCCGAGCACCGCGACGCCAAAGACCGCGCCCAATTCGCGGCTGGTGTTCGTGGCCGACGCCGCCATTCCCGATCTCTCCGGGGGCACCTCACTCAGGGCGACCGACGTCATCGGGACCACGCTGTCGCCGAAACCGTAGCCCGCCAGCGCCAAGGTGGCCATGAGCCACAGGGAAGGATGGGCCGACTGCAACAACAGCGCCGAGAGCAGGATGCCCGCGCCCGCCATGAAGCAACCTTCGGCCATCGGAGCGCGCGGTCCCACTTTCGCCACTCGACGACCGGCCAAGACCGCCGAGGCGATCATCGCCAGGGCCATGGGGACAAACTCAACCGCGACGCGATCAGCTGAGTACCCGAGAACCGCCGAGAGGTAGAGCGCCGTGAAGAAGAAGATGGAGAAGATGGAGAAGTACAAGATGAAGGCGACGGCCATCGCCCCGCTGAAGCGCCGCGATCTAAAATACGCCATCTCGAGCAGTGGCGACGTCGCACGACGTTCCACGCGCACGAAGGCGACGAGCGACACGACGCCCACGAGGAAGAGGGCGATCACCGTCGAATCGCGGTAGCCGTCGGTCTCACCCATGATGACGGCGAAGGTCAGCGTGCTCAGACCCAACGCGCCCAAGACGAATCCCTTGACGTCGAGTCGCTGCGTCTGGGGATCGGAGGACTCGGGCACGCTGGGCACCGCGAGCACGATGATCAACACCGACGCCGCGACGTTGAACCAGAAGACCCCCTGCCAGCCCCCCACGGCGACGAGCAGACCACCGATCACCGGTCCCAGCGCCAGGGCGAGACCCGACACGGCCGCCCACGAGCCGATCGCCCTCGCTCGCAACGCGGGTTCGGGGTACATCTGGCGCAGCACGGACAGGGTGCCGGGTTCTGACGCCGCGGCGCCCACCCCCATCACGACGCGCGCGGCAATCAGGGTTTGGGGGTTCGTCGCCAGCGCCCCGATGAGCGAACCGATTGCGAACAGGCCCAGCCCGAGCAGCATGACCTTCTTGCGTCCGACGCGATCGCCGAGGGTACCGCCGAGCAACATGAAACCTGCGAACGTGAGACCGTATCCGTTGACCACCCACTGCAGCTGCGTGACTCCGGCGTGCAGGTTGGATTGCACGCTCCCCAGCGCCACCGAGACGATGGTCATGTCCATGAATGTCAGGAACATCACCAGACACAAGGCGACCAGACCGACCCGACGCGAACGCCGCCGGCCCGTGCTCTCGTCAGTCTCGCGCTCACTCGCCACTGAGGTCTCGTTTCGCCGTTGGTGGACGTCCTGAGCACAAACTACTCGCCGATCATGCGTTCTGGCCGCACGACGCTCGCTCCCTCGTCCCCTCCGCGCGCGCACGGGAGCCGAGAGGCCGCCGACGAGCGCCACCCGGGGCTACTATCACTGAAACGTTAAAATCAAGTGACGCCAGGGGGCCATCACCGTGACCGATAGATATTGTCGAGATGACGTGGCCGTGCGCGCCCGAGGAAGGCTCCCGCGATGAAAGTGGCCCTCTTCATCACGTGCGTCAATGACGGCCTGTTCCCCAATACGCCACGCGCGGTGGTCGAGGTGCTCGAGCGCCTGGGACACCAGGTCGTCTTTCCCACCCAGCAGACGTGCTGCGGTCAGATGCATCTCAACGCCGGATATCGCCAGGAGGGTCTGCACCTGGCCGAGCGATTCCGTGAGGTCTTTCACGACTTCGACGTCGTCGTATCACCCTCAGCGTCGTGCGTGGGCACGGTCCGTGACCTCTACGCGACGTCGGCACGCTCGCTCGGTGAGGATGCGCTCGCCGACGATCTCGAGTCCATGGGACAGCGCACCTTTGAGTTCAGCGAGTTCCTCACCGACGTGCTCAAGGTCACCGACGTCGGCGCGAGTTTTCACCACACCGTCGCGTATCATCCGACGTGCCACTCGCTGCGAGTACTTGGCCTCGATGAGTCCCCGAAGACGCTTCTGCGACACGTCGACGGCCTGACGCTCGTCGACGTCGACGGCGAGAAGGAATGCTGCGGCTTCGGCGGCATGTTCTCCATCAAGAACGCGGAGACGTCCGTGGCCATGGGACGCGACAAATTGGCCCACGTGCGAGCGACTCGTGCCGAGGTGCTGTGCGCACTTGACAACTCGTGCCTGACGCACATCGGCGGACTGGCGTCGCGGGCCAGGAGTGAACTGAGGACCATGCACCTGGCCGAGATCCTCGCGTCACCGCGGAGCGCCTCGTGACGAGGGTATTCGACGGCCATCTGCCGTTCCCGACCCTCGCCCACCAGGCACTGGGCGACGCCCAATTGCGCGCCAACCTCGCGCACGCGACGACGACCATTCGCGACAAGCGGCTGCGCGTCGTGGGCGAACTCGATGACTGGGAGCAACTGCGCGAGGCCGGCGCCGCGATCAAGGATTATTCACTCGACCATCTCGACGAGCTGTGCGTCGAGTTGGAGAAGAACGTGATCGCTCACGGCGGTGTCGTGCACTGGGCGCGCGACGCCGCCGAGGCCAACGACATCGTCGTCGGCCTCGTGACCTCCCTCGGCGTTGACTCCGTGGTCAAGGTGAAGTCCATGGTCACCGCCGAGATCGAACTCAACGCCGCGCTCGAGCGTCACGGCATCACGGCCTACGAGACCGACCTGGCCGAATTGATCGTCCAACTCGGTGACGACCTTCCCTCGCACATCCTGGTCCCGGCCATCCACAAGAATCGGTCCCAGATACGTCAAATCTTCCTCGACGAGATGGGCAAGTCGGGCATGCCCGCGCCCGAGGACCTCACCAACGAGCCCGCCGCACTAGCCGCGGCGGCGCGCGCACACTTGCGCCAACGATTCCTGTCGGCCAAGGTGGCGATCTCGGGCGCCAACTTCGTCATCGCCGACACGGGAGCCCTGGTCGTCGTCGAATCAGAGGGCAACGGCCGCATGTGCCTCACCCTGCCCGAGACCCTAATCTCGGTGGTGGGCATCGAGAAGGTGCTGCCCAACTGGCAGAGCCTCGAGGTCTTCATGCAGCTCCTGCCGCGTTCGTCCACGGGCGAACGGATGAATCCCTACACCTCGATCTTCACCGGCGCGACTCCCGGCAACGGTCCCTCCAACTTCCACCTGGTCCTCATCGACAACGGTCGCAGTTCCGCCCTCGCCGAAGTCGACGGGCGCGACGTCCTGCGATGCATTCGCTGCTCGGCGTGCCTGAACGTGTGTCCCGTCTACGAGCGCACGGGCGGACACAGTTACGGCAATCCCTATCCAGGTCCGATCGGCGCGGTCCTAGTTCCCCAATTACGCCGGGGCCAACGTACCGCGCTCGAGGACTCGCTTCCCTACGCGTCCTCGCTCTGCGGGGCCTGCTACGAGGCCTGTCCCGTCAAGATCGACATCCCCAAGATCCTCGTGCGACTGCGCTCGGAGATCGTCGACGAGAAACGCCGGTCCACGCCCCACGACCCCGAGCTCGTCGCGATGGGCATCGTGGAGAGGGGATTCTCGTCGGCGAGGTTCTTCCAGCGAGTCGTCGCCGTCGGTCAAGTGATCGGGCGCCTGCCGCTGCGCACCCTGCGATTCCTGCCGCCGCCGCTCAACCGCTGGAGTTCCTCGCGCGACGCTCCCCTGCCGGCGACCACCTCCTTTCGATCCTGGTTCGCCGCGACCCACCGAGAGGACAACCTCGACGCCGTCGCGCCGCGACCGTCCCAACGTCCCTTGGTGCATCGTCACGACCCCGTGCACGACGCCGCGCCCGGCCATCTCGGGGCCGACCACGCGGGGCGCGAGGGAGTGCTCGGATCGATCGCCACCGCGCTCGGCCAGCGACGAAGTGCGCCAGGGCCCACGCCGCGCGACTACGCGCTACGGGGTCACCTCGACCCCGCGGCGCGCCGAGCCCTCCTAACGGACCGTCTGGTGGACTACCGCACCACTGTCGTGGAGTGCGACGACGCGTCGCTCTCGGCCACGATCAACACTCTCCTCGAGGCCCACGGGAGCACGTCGGTGGCCACACCCGCCGATGTCCCCGACTCGTGGCTCGAATCAGTCCGAGCCCGCGTCCACCGCGATGAACCGGTCCTCTCGGTGCGCGACCTCGACGCCATCGACTCGACGGTGTCGGGGTGCGCGGTGGCCATCGCTCAGACCGGCACGATCATCCTGGACTCGGGCGCGCGCCAGGGGCGCCGAGCCCTCTCTCTCGTCCCCGACCACCTCATCATCGTGGTCTACGACGAGCAGATCGTCGAAGTGGTACCCGAGGGCGTGGCTCGCCTGGTTCCCGACGCTCCCCAGACGTGGATCTCGGGGCCCTCGGCCACCTCGGACATCGAACTCGAGCGCATCGAGGGCGTCCACGGACCGCGGACACTCGACGTCATTCTCGTCACCGCGCGTGTCGCACTGTAATCACGTTACGGATTCAATGCCCAATTCGCCCGGTAGATTGGAGAGGACTTCGTCGTCATCACGAGTGACGGCAATGACACGACGTGAGGCAAGGAGAGTCGCTGTGAGGATTCGCAAAGGTAAGTTGATGGCTATCGTCGCGGGTGCGTCACTGGGTCTGTCCGCCTGCAGCGTGCCCGTCGCACTCTCGGACACGAATGCGACCCTGGGTGGGAGCCAATTCCTTCAGGTGCATTTCTCGGCCAACCTCTTCGCCCGAGGGGCCTCGGCCGCCAAGGTGATCAAGGTCCTCAAAGCCCTCAACTTCGAGCTCGACTACCAGAGTGCCAACGGCGGCCCCCTGTCGTCGTCGCTCAACACCGCGCGTAGCCAGGTCGTCGTCTACAGCGGGACGGAGCGAGTGCTCACCATCGTCGACGTCAACTCCAACGAGTACCTCAACGTCAACATCGCCGCGCTCGCTCACGTCCCCGGTCTCAACCTCACACCGGCCAAGCTGGCCCCCATCAACCTGATCTTGGGCAGTCGCTGGTTCGAGTTCCCCTACAGCCTGGTGGCCCAGTACGAGACCTCGACGCTGCACATCAAGCCGACTCGTACCCTGGCCGCCCAGAACGACATCAAGCTCGTCAATGCCCTGGTGACGTTCTTCGCGAACCAGCCCACCACCACGACCACCAATGGGTTCAGCCAGAGTGGCACGCTCGCGAATCTGGAGAGCGCGCTGTTGCCGATGCTGAAGACCGCGATCAAGACTCCCCTTCCCACCGGCACGCCGCCGCGGGGCACGTACAATTTGTCGGTCACGATGAACGGCAGTGTCGCCACGGCGGCCCAGATCGCCGTCACCGCACCCAACGGCAAGTACGGCGACGGGACGCTCACCCTTAGTGCCACCTTCGCGCAGGCCAACGTTCCCGTGAGCACCCCGTCGGGCGCCTTGGTCGTCACCAAGTCGCTGTTGAAGCAGTTCAGCGGCGGCGCCAGCGGAGTCCTCGGGGGCTCCCTCGGCTGAGGGACGACTACGCGCGCAACTTCTCGAGGATCGCCTCGGCGTGGTCCCATCGAGCCATGTCAGCCACGACGGGTTCGTAGATCCGGGTCGTGAACGACGTGGCCACCAGCTGACGCATCTCGCCGAGGTCCGCGTCCAGCAGACCGAGCCCACGCAGTTGCATCAACGCGTTGCCAATGGCCGCCGCTTCGACGGGCCCGGCGACCACCCTCACGCCGCACGCATCGGCGGTCAACTGACACAGCAGTTCATTGAGCGCCCCGCCCCCAACGATGTGCACCGCGTCGACGCGCACGCCCGTGACCGCCGAGATCCCGCGAATGGCGATGCGGTACGACAGGGCGAGCGAATCGATAATGCACCGTGCGAACTCGGCGGCGCTCACCGGCGCCTCACCCCCCGAGCGCGCACACTGCGTGGCCAGTCGACCGCGCATGTCGCCCGTGGCGAGCAGTGCCTCGCTCTGCGCATCCACCAGAAAGCGCTGCGGGGTGATCGACATCGCGTCGCGGGTCAAGGTGGCCGCGTCGTAGTCGTGGCCCTCGAGCGCGAACTCGCGAATGACCTCTTGGAGTAGCCAGAATCCCATGACGTTGCGCAAGAAGCGCGTGCGGCCGAATGCGCCGAGTTCGTTGGTGTACCCCTCCTCGAAGGCCGCGCGGTCGATCAGAGGTGCGTCGATCTCGACTCCCACCAGTGACCACGTGCCCGAAGAGACGTAGGCGAAGTTCGCGTCCCTCGCGGGGACCGCCATCACCGCGGACGCGGTATCGTGCGACGCTACCGCGATGACCCGGGTGTCGGGCGAGACCCCCAACGACAACGCTCGGGGTGACGTCACCGTGCCCAGGACCCGGCCCGGTTCGACGAGGTCGCCCACGAGTCGCCGTGGCACGCCCAGTGACGCGAAGAGCGTCTCGTCCCAGTGACGATGGCGATCGAGCAACTGGGTCGTCGACGCGTTGGTCACCTCCCAGGCCCGTACGCCCGAGAGGAGGTACTCGACCAAATCGGGGATGAGCAGGAGACTGCGGGCCTCCGCGAGGAGATCGCCGTCAGCGACGAGTTGGAACAGCGTGTTGAACGTCAACAGCGCGATGCCGCTTCGTTGGTAGAGCGACCAGGGATCCATCCGTGCGGTGACGGCGGCGAAGGAGGCGTTGGTACGAGGATCGCGATGGTGCGCGGGCGCCCTCACCAGCGCGCCCTCGGCGTCGAGGAGCCCGTAGTCCACCGCCCACGCATCGACGCCCACCGACGAGAGGGCGAGCCCCCGAGCGGACGCGGCGCGCGTCGCCGCGGCGAGACCCTGTTCGATCTCGGCCATGAGATAGTCGATGTCCCACGAGAAGACGCCCTCGATGTCGCGACCGCCGTTGGCGAACCGGGCCACCTGTTCAAGGTCAAGGCGACCGTGCGTGAACGTCGCGAGCAGTACTCGTCCGCTCGAGGCGCCCAGGTCGACCGCGGCGACGGCGGCGTGCGAGGTCACGGGCGAGCGCTAGCGCAAGAACGCCGCGGCCACTCCCGAATCAACGGGGATGTGCGCGCCGGTGGTCAGGGCGAGGTCACCGCCGAGCAGGGCGAATACCGCGCTCGCGATGCTGTCGGGCAGGACTTCACGCTTGAGGAGGGTGCGACCGGCGTAGTAGGCGCCGAGGTCCTCCTCCTTGACACCGTAGACGGCGGCGCGTTGCGCGCCCCAGCCCCCGGCGAAGATCTTGGACCCGCGCACGACGCCGTCGGGATTGACCCCGTTCACGCGGATGCCCAGTTCTCCGAGCTCCGCGGCGAGCAGTCGTACCTGATGAGCCTGATCGGCTTTGGCCGATCCGTACGCCACGTTGTTGGGGCCAGCGAACACGGCGTTCTTGGACACGATGTAGACGATGTCGCCGCCCATGTGCTGATCCGTCATCACCCGTACGACGGCCTGGGCGGCGAGAAAGGAGCCCTTGGCCATCACGTCGTGCTGCAGGTCCCAGTCTCGCTCGGTGGTCTCGAGGAGCGACTTCGAGATCGACAGGCCGGCGTTGTTGATCAAGATGTCCACGCCACCAAAGGCCAGGACCGCCTCGTCGACGGCGGCCTGGACCGCGTCCTTGGACGACACGTCGATCCCGACGCCGCGGGCGACGTCGCGTGACCCCAATTCACCCGCCAGCGAGGTGGCGGACTGCGCGTCCAGATCGGCGACGACGACGTGGGCGCCCTCCGCGGCCAGACGACGCGCGGTCGCGGCCCCGATGCCTGAGCCGCCGCCGGTGACCAACGCCACCCGCGAGGCCAGGGGCTTAGCCTTGGGCATGCGCTGGAGCTTCTCCTCCTCGAGTTGCCAGTACTCGATGCGGAACTTCTCGGACTCCTCGATCGGCGCGTAGGTCGAGAT
>VFSW01012195.1_pt1 | contig 12020 bp, 9 predicted proteins | sample 5358111 | NCBI WGS metagenome assembly VFSW01 (sample SAMN11554181, study PRJNA540505) | mine drainage metagenome | isolation source: sediment from site ElyBrook_90M | place: USA: Ely Copper Mine, Vershire, VT | collected 2017 | reverse complement strand
CCGACGATGCGGACGCAAACTTGCGGAACTTGCAAGAGAGGCGGCGGCATGAGCAAAGGAGCAGGGGCCCCGCTTTGCGGGGATGCGACCGGCCCGATTGCCGCCGGGCGCCGACAGTGGTGCTGCTCGAATTGAGACCATGGATCGGAGGCAACATATGAAGTCCATGATTCTGCGCTGTGTGTCGGCGCTCGCCATGGTGCTGGCGGGCGCTGCGGCCGCGAGCGAGGTCCGCGTCGCCGACGATGCCGGCCGCATGCTGGTCCTGGCACAGCCGGCGCGGCGTGTTATCAGCCTGGCGCCGGATTTGACCGAGCTGATGTTTGCCGCCGGCGCAGGCTCTCGCGTGGTGGGCACGGTCGAATACAGCAACTATCCCGAGGCGGCCAAGGCCATTCCCCGCGTCGGCGACAGCGCGTCGCTCGACCTGGAGCGTATCGTCGCACTCAAGCCCGACGTCATCCTTGTATGGCAAAGCGGCGACGCGCAGCGCCAGCTCGACAAGCTGCTCAGCCTCGGTATCCCGGTCTTTTACAGCCAATCGCACCACCTGTCCGACGTGGCGCGCTCGCTCGAAAAGCTCGGCCGGCTGGCCGGCACCGAGGCGATCGCGTCAACGGTGGCCGGCGCGTTCCTCGCGCGCGAGGCTGAGCTGCGCGAGCGCTATGCTGCCCGGCCGCCGGTGCGGGTGTTCTACCAGATCTGGGAAAAGCCGCTGATGACCGTCAACAACGATCACCTCATCAGCGACGTGATCCGCCTGTGCGGCGGGCAAAACGTCATGGGCGAACTCAAGCAACTGGTGCCCGTCATTTCGACCGAGGCGGTGCTGGAATCCGATCCGGAAGTGATTGCCGGCGCGTCCGCCGAGTCCGATATGCGCGGCGACCTCGACCACTGGAAAGCCTGGCCGCGCCTCCTGGCGGTAAAGCGCGACAACCTGTTCGTTATTCCCACCGACCTCATCAGCCGGCAGACGCCGCGCATACTCGACGCCGCGCAGCAGCTGTGCGAAGACCTGGACAAGGCGCGGGCGAAGCGGCCCAAATGAGCTACCGGCGCATCGCCTGCCTGTCGACGGACGCGGTGGAGACGCTCTACCTGCTGGGCGCCGAAGATTGTATCGCCGGGATTTCCGGGTTCACCACACGTCCGGCTCGGGCGCGCAAGGAGAAGCCCAAGGTGAGCGGGTTCTCGAGCGCAAACATCGAACGCATCCTGGCGGTTGAACCAGACCTGGTCATCGCCTTTTCGGACCTTCAAGCCGATATCGTGCGCGAATTGATACGCGCGGGGGTGGAGGTACACGTGTTCAATCAACGCAGCATTGCTGGCATTCTGCGCATGATCCGTACTGTTGCAGCGCTGGTTGATAGGTCACGGGCTGGCGATCGGCTCGTGGCCGACTTGCAGGATCGGCTTGATGCGGTACGAATGCGTGCACGCGAGCGTTCGCTGCATCCGCGCGTCTATTTCGAGGAATGGAACGATCCGTTGATCTCGGGCATACGCTGGGTTTCGGAACTGATCGAGGTGGCAGGCGGCGAAGACTGCTTCGCCGAGGAATCGCTGCGCCCGGCCGCGCCGGAACGCGCGATCTCCGATCCCGCGGAGGTGATACGGCGCGCACCGGACATCATCATCGGTTCCTGGTGCGGCAAGAAATTCCGTCCGGAGCAAGTGCGCGCCCGGCCCGGCTGGGCAGCGCTGCCGGCAGTGCGCGACGGTCAACTCCACGAGATCAAGTCAGCCGACATCCTCTCGCCCGGACCGGGAGCGATCACCGAGGGCCTGGCACAGATAGAGCGCATCGTCGCAAATTGGGCGGCGCGCGCATGAGCTCCGTCCGCGGCGCGCTGATGGTGCAGGGCACGACCTCCGATGCAGGCAAGAGCACGCTGGTGGCCGGGCTGTGCCGGGTGCTCGCGCGCCGGGGTACGCGCGTGACGCCGTTCAAGCCGCAGAATATGGCGCTGAACAGCGCGGTAAGCGCCGACGGAGGCGAGATCGGCCGTGCGCAGGCGCTGCAGGCGCAGGCGGCCGGATTAGCGCCGCACAGCGACATGAATCCGGTCTTGCTCAAGCCCAATTCCGACACTGGTGCGCAGATCATCATTCACGGCAAGGCGCGCATGGACATGGACGCGCGCGCTTACGACGCGTACAAGCCGCGCGCGATGGCGGCGGTGCTCGAGTCCTGGCAACGACTGCGGGCGCAATACGACTGCGTGCTGGTGGAGGGCGCCGGCAGCCCGGCGGAAATCAACCTGCGGGAGCGCGACATTGCCAACATGGGATTTGCCGAGACGGTCGATTGCCCGGTGATCCTGGTGGCCGACATCGACCGCGGCGGCGTGTTCGCGCATTTTCTGGGCACACTGGAATGCCTGTCGGCCACCGAGCGTGAGCGCGTGCGCGGTTTCGTGATCAATCGTTTTCGCGGCGACATCGGCCTGCTGCAGCCCGGCGTGGAATGGCTGGAGGAAAGGACAGGTAAGCCGGTGTTCGGGGTGCTGCCTTACTTGCAGGGCCTGCATTTGGATGCAGAAGATGCAATCAAGACCGAGCAGGGCGAAAAAGTGCAAGGTGAACGGCTGCGGCTAATCGTACCGGTGCTGCCGCGCATCAGTAACCATACCGATTTCGACGCACTGCGCGCGCATCCACAGGTCGATATCCAGTTCATCGGGCCGGGCATGCGCATCCCCGGCGCCGATCTGATCGTGCTGCCGGGCAGCAAGAGCGTGCAGGCCGATCTCGCCTGGTTGGAGCGCGAAGGCTGGTCCGTAGAAATCCAGCGGCACCTGCGCTATGGCGGCAAACTCATAGGCATCTGCGGCGGCATGCAGATGCTGGGCGCGCATCTGCACGATCCGTGCGGGGTGGAAGGCACGGCGGGCAGCCGACCGGGACTGGGCTTGCTCGATTTCGACACTACGCTCGAAGGGCAAAAGCGTCTGCAGCAGATGGGCGGGCGGCTCATCGCCTCGGGTGCGCGCGTTGCCGGCTACGAGATTCACCTGGGGATCTCGACAGGACCGGCACTCGCGCATGCCGCGATCGAGCTCGACGACGGGCGTCGCGACGGCGCGTTGTCCGCGGACGGACAGATTTTGGTCACTTACTTGCACGGCCTGTTCGACGCGCCGGAAGCCTGCGTCGCGCTGCTCGCCTGGGCCGGCCTGCAACGCCCGCTGGCGCAGGATTACGGCGCATTGCGTGAAGCGAGCATCGATCGCCTGGCCGACGCGATGATGGAGCATATGAACATAGAGCGTCTGCTCGCGGAGCTGCGCTAGGGTTCTCCGCCATGGGCTTCTCTGCTATTGTGACGCCATGCTGAAGGATGGCGTCAACTTGCAGAGCGTGCACCGCGTGCTGGTGACCAAGCTGCGCCACCACGGCGACGTGCTGCTCGCCTCGCCGGTGTTCTCCGTGCTGAAAGCGCAGGCGCCGCATCTGGAGATCGACGCGCTGGTCTACACCGATACGGCGCCCATGCTGGCCGGCAACCCGGCGGTATCCCGGGTGTTCGGGGTGGACCGCGGCTGGAAGAACCTGGGCCGGCTGGCTCAGATGGCCGAGGAATGGCGCTTGCTGCAGCAACTGCGCCGCCGCGAATACGATCTGCTGATCCATCTGACCGAGCATCCGCGCGGCGCCTGGCTGGCGCGGGCGCTCGGTCCGCGCTTCCGCGTCGCCGCCGATTACCCGAAGGCGCGCGGCTGGTGGAAGTCAAGTTTCAGCCATCTGTACCCCTTGCCCGGCAACGGCCGGCGTCATGTGGTCGAGACCAATCTCGATGCGCTGCGCCGCATCGGCGTGCAACCTGGGGAAAATGAGCGCGCGCTGAGTTTCGTGCCCGGCGAGGAAGCTGAACGCGACGTTGCGCGCATGCTGGAGGAGAGGGGGCTGGCGAGCGGCGGCTATATCCATGTGCATCCGGCCTCGCGCTGGCAATTCAAGTGTTGGCCGGCGCAGAAGACGGCCGAGTTGATCGACAAACTGCAGGGTTTGGGGGAGCGGGTGGTGGTGAGCGCGGCGGCCAATGCGGACGAACTCGAGCTCATCGGGCGCATCCGCGCCCTGGCGGTGACGCCGTTTGCCGATGTCTCGGGCAAGCTCACGCTGAAGCAGCTGGGCGCGCTCACGCGCCAGGCCAAGCTGTTCGTCGGTGTCGATTCCGCGCCGATGCATATCGCGAGTGCCATGGGGACACCGGTGGTGGCCTTGTTTGGCCCCAGCGGAGAGTTCAACTGGAGCCCCTGGCGGGTGCCGCATCGCGTGGTCGCGTCCGATAATTATCCTTGCCGGCCGTGCGGCAACGACGGCTGCGGCGGCGGCAAGGTGAGCGAATGCCTCACCACCCTGCCCGTATCCGCGGTACTGCAGGCGGTCCAAGCCTTGCAGTCGCGCTAGTTGAAAATCGCCCTGGTACGCCAGCGCTACAACCCCTACGGCGGCGCCGAGCGCTTCGTCGAGCGGGCGATGACGGCGCTTGCGGCGCAGGACGTTGAGCTCACGCTCCTGGCGCGGGCGTGGTTTGACGCGCCCGGCGCAGGCGAACAGCGGCGCCTGATCCGCTGCGACCCGTTCTATATCGGCCGCGTCTGGCGCGACTGGGGTTTTGCCCGCGCCGTCTGCGCCGCTGTGCAAACGCACAGTTTCGATCTGGTGCAGTCGCATGAGCGCATCAGTTGCTGCGACGTATACCGCGCCGGCGATGGCGTGCATCGGCAGTGGCTCGCCAACCGCAAGCGCGGCGCCGGCGTCTGGGAGCGCATCGCCCTCACACTCAATCCGTACCACTGGTACACGCTGGCGGCGGAAAAGCGCTTGTTCCAAAGCCCGCGCCTGCGCGCGGTGATCTGCAATTCCAACATGGTCAAGGAGGAAGTGCGCCGCCACTTCGACCTGGCCGAGGACAAGCTGCACGTGATTTACAACGGCGTCGATCTCGCCGCCTACAATCCGGCGCTACGCGAGGAGTGGCGCGCGCGCAAGCGCGCTGAGCTCGGCATCGCCGATTCGGCGATGGTATTCCTGTTCGTCGGCTCCGGCTTCGCGCGCAAGGGCGTGCCGCAATTGCTGCGCGCCATGACCGGTATGCGTGGCGCACACCTGATGGTGGTGGGCAAGGACCGGGAGCTTGCGCTTATGCAACGGACGGCGGGAGACATGAAGCTTGCCGATCGCGTGCATTTCACAGGTGGACAGGATGATGTGAAACCCTGGTACGGCATGGCCGATTGTTTCGTCCTGCCCACGCTCTACGATCCCTTTCCCAATGCCGCGCTGGAAGCAATGGCCTGCGGCTTACCGCTGATCACCAGCTTGCAGTGCGGCGCGGCCGAATTCGTCGAAAGCAGCGTCGAGGGCTATGTCTGCCGCGATCCTCTCGACGTGCTCGAACTGGCGCGCTGCCTGAATCTGGCGGCCGCCCCGGGGCAGGCGCAGCGCATGGGTGCGGCCGCGCGGCGCAGGGTCGAACCTTACGGCCTCGACGCCATGGCACGACGACTGACCGGCTTGTATGCGGATCTGCTGCTCACGGGGTCGCCATAGCGGGCCACTTTCGCGCACGAACTCGTACGCGGCCCTGCGGCCGGGGAGCCTTTGTCCTGCTTTCGGCCTGTCCGGCTTATGGCTCTGATATAATTAGATATTTTTCAATTTCGATGCAGTTCCAATAATGGCCGTTACCGAAACCAAGAGCCGGGTCCTGTACCTGCGCCTGCTGCGCTATGTCAGGCCGTACTGGCGCATGTTTGCGCTGTCGATCCTGGCGATGGTAATGGTGGCGGCGACCGAGCCCTTGCTGCCGGCGCTGATGAAGCCCCTGCTGGACGGCAGCTTCGTCAATAAGAATCCCACCACCATCCGCTACATACCTTTCGCCCTGGTCGGCTTGTTCCTGGTGCGCGGCGTGTTCGGCTTCGTCAGCGACTATGCCCTGAACTGGGTAGCCAACCGCGTGGTGTTCGATCTGCGCGGCGAGATGTTCGGCCGCCTGGTCAATCTGCCCACGCGCTATTACGACGACGCCTCCTCGGGCACGCTGATTTCCAAGGTCACCTACGATGTGACCGGCGTCACCGCGGCCGCGACCACCGTGCTGACGGTGATGGTGCGCGACAGCCTCACCGTGGTCGGCTTGCTCGGCTGGATTTTCTACCTCGACTGGAAACTGTCGCTGATCACGCTGGTGATCGGACCGATCATCGCGCTGGTGATCCGGTCATTCAGCAATCGCTTGCGCGAAACGAGCCGCGGCGCGCAGCACGCGATGGGCGACATCACTCATGTGCTCGACGAGGCGATCGAGTGCCACAAGGTGGTGAAGGTGTTCGGCGGCCAGGATTACGAGCAACGCCACTTCGGCGCGGCGATCAAGCGCATGCGCGATTACGCCATGCGCCAGACCGTTGCCGCGGGCGCATCGGTGCCGCTGGTGCAGGTTTGCGCCGCCGTCGCCGTCGCGGTCATCGTCTACTATTCCACGCAGCAAAGCGGGGCCGGCGGCGTGACCGTGGGCAGTTTCGTTTCGTTCATGACCGCGACGCTGATGCTGCTGTCGCCGCTCAAGCGTTTGACCGGCGTCAACGCATCGCTGCAGCGAGGTCTCGCGGCGGCCGAAAGCGTGTTCGCCGTCATCGACGAAAAGCCCGAGGAAGACAGCGGCACGCAGATCCTGCAGCGGGCGCAGGGCCGGATCGAGTTCGAGCACTTGTGTTTTTCCTACCCCAACGCCGGCCGGCCGGCCCTGGACGACATCAATCTTGCGATCGCCGCGGGGGAAACCGTCGCTCTGGTGGGTGGCTCGGGCGGAGGCAAGACGACGCTCGCGAACCTGATCCCGCGCTTTTACCAACCCAGCGCCGGGAGCATCCTGCTCGACGGCATCGACACGCAGACGCTGACTCTGGCCAGCCTGCGCGCCAACCTCGCGCTGGTCAGCCAGGACGTGGTGCTGTTCAACGACACGGTTGCGGCCAATATCGCCTACGGCCCTTTGGCCGGCGCCGGCGAGGCTGCGATCGCCGCCGCCGCCGAAGCAGCGCACGCGATGGATTTCATCCGCGAAATGCCGGAGGGCCTGCAGACGATGATCGGCGAAAACGGCGTGCGCCTGTCGGGCGGGCAGCGCCAGCGCCTGGCAATCGCGCGCGCATTGCTGAAGAATGCGCCGGTGCTGATCCTGGACGAGGCCACCTCGGCCCTGGATACCGAGTCGGAGCGGGTGGTGCAGGCGGCGCTGGAGACGCTGATGCAGGGCCGCACCACGCTGATCATCGCGCACCGCCTGTCCACCATCGAGAAAGCCAACCGCATCGTGGTGTTGCAAAAAGGCATGATCGCCGAAATCGGCTCGCACACCGAGCTGCTCGCGCGCGACGGGCTGTATGCGCACCTGTATAAAATCCAGTTCGCTGTTGAAGACGCCACGCCCGGGCATCCGCAGGACCGGGCTCGTGTCCGCGACCGGTCTGCCGCGGCGAACTGAGGCGGCCATCGGGGCGATGCATATCGTTCACACCGAGTCCTCCTGCGGTTGGGGCGGGCAGGAGATCCGCGTGCTGGAGGAGGCGGTCGGCATTCAGGCGCGCGGTCACCGCGTGACCCTGTTGTGTCCGCGCGAGGCACCCATACACGCCGAGGCGGCAAGGCGCGGCGTGACCGCAGTGGCTCTGCCGATCGCGCGCAAAGGCCCGGGTGGCGTAGGCGCGATGCGCGCCTGGCTCGCGCGCAATCGCAGCGACGTGCTGAACAGCCACAGCTCCACCGACAGCTGGCTGGCGGCGCTTGCGCTCCTCGGCCTGAGTCCGCGCCCGGCGCTGGTGCGCACCCGCCACATTTCCGCCGCGATTCCAGACAATCTTGCCACGCGCTGGCTGTACCAGTCGGCCACGCGCCGGATCGTCACGACCGGGGAGCGTTTGCGCGAGCAACTGATCCGCGACAACCGTTTTCGGCCGGAGTCGATTGTCTCAGTGCCTACCGGAATAGACCTGGCGCGCTATGCTCCGGCGGACAGGGCGCAAGCGAAGCTGCACCTGGGCCTGGATCCGGAGCAAGCGTGCATCGGCATCGTCGCCACGCTGCGCAGCTGGAAAGGTCACCGCTACCTGGTGGAGGCCTTCGCCGGCCTCGCGCGAATGGATGCGCGCCTGCTCATGGTCGGCGACGGGCCGGGCCGGGACAACTTGCGCGAGCAGGTGGCGCGGCTCGGCCTGGGGGAACGCGTGCTTATGCCGGGCAATCAGTCCGAGGTGACCCCATGGCTGCAGGCGCTGGACGTATTCGCGCTGCCATCCTATGCCAACGAAGGTGTGCCGCAGGCGCTGATGCAGGCCATGGCCGTGGGCGTGCCGGTGGTTTCCACGCCGGTCGGCAGCATAGACGAGTTGGTGCGGCACGAGGAAACAGGATTGCTGGTGCCGCCGCAGGACTCGGACGCGCTGCGCGCTGCCATCGAACGCCTGTTGACTGGGCCTGAACTGGCGCAGCGGCTGGCGCGCGAAGCGCGCGCCCGGGTTCTCAGCCGCTGCTCGCGTGAGCGCATGCTCGATAGCATGGAAGCGGTTTTCCGCGAGGCCACGGCATGATGTGGCTTGGCCTCGGCCGGCGCGCGATCTCGGGACCGCATGTGCCAGAAGGGCAGCGATGAAGAGCTGGGTGCGCCTGCTGCCTCTTGCCGTGTTCCTGTTCGTCCTGCCGTTTCCCGGCACGGTGACACTGCGCCTGCTGGCGCTCGCAGTCGGTTTGGTCGCGTCCGCATGGAGCTGGCACAAAGAAGGTTTGCCGCAAATTCCGGCGAAGGCGGCGCTGTTGCTATGGTTGGCCTGCGCTTTGCTTTCCCTGATCACCGCAGTCGATCCCGCCTACTCGCTGGGCGAGATCAAGAACGAAATCGGCTATGCCATGGTCGCGTACCTCGGGTTCCTCACCCTGACGCGTACGCGTGCGGACGCAGGTTTGCTCGTCACGGCGCTGATCCTGGGCAACCTGGCGCTCGCCGCACTCGCCTTGTGGGGGTACGCTTTCTCGGACTCTGCCTACTGGAACGAACGCGGCCTTGCCGGTGGTTCGGGCAGTTACACCACCTATTTGCTTGCGCTGTTTCCTGTTTTGCTATGGGCGGGCGGCATGCTGCGGTATAGGCACCGCTGGACCCTGATTGCGGGCCTGATCGCGCTGCAGCTGATTGTCGCCGCGCTGGCCGGGCAGCGCACGTTCTGGCTGGTGTTCGCGCTACAGGCGTTGTTGGCTTTGTACCTGCTGCGCGCGCGCGGCTTCATCGCGATTTCGGCGTCGCGTGCGCGCGCCATCGGCGCGGTTGCGGTGATACTGTCCGCGCTGGCGATTGTAGGGGGAACCGTAAAGCGCGACACCACCGGCTGGACCCAGGACCCGCGCCTCGCGATCTGGCCTGCGGTCGCTGCGCGGATTCTGGAGCATCCCCTGACCGGCAAGGGCTTCGGCAGGGAGATCATGAGGAAGGCTTATCCGGACCTGCTGTCCTCGAAATATCCCGCGGTGTGGCACGCGCATAATCTGTTTCTGAATTACGGCCTGTCGCTGGGAATTCCGGGGATGGTCGCAATTTTGCTGCTGTTCTTCGTGCTGCTGCGGAAATTCTGGGATTTGAGCCGCGCCGACGATCGCGTGATCGCCATGGCTGGCATTTGCGGCGTGTTGTTGGTAATTGGGGTGGTCGCGCGCAATCTGACCAACGATTTCTTTCAGCGCGATCTGGCACTGCTGTTCTGGTCGATCGCCGGCATGCTGCTCGGATACGCGCAGCATGCGCAAAGTCCCGGTCGGTTGAAGGCTGAGCCGTGACGGCGGGCGTCCGCCTTGGTGATGCCGCGACGTGAGCGCCGTGGACTCGCGCAGCGTATTTCAGGTCAACCTGCAGGACCAGTTCGGCGGCGGCGAGGTCTATACCCGTTTTTTCAGCTTGGCGCTGATCGATCTGGGATACCGGGTGGTGTTATTCGTCAGCCGCAAGGCGGGTTTCTGGAAGTCGCTCCTGCCTGCCGGCATCGAAATCGTGCGGGTGGACGGCTCCGGCGAATTTCTGCGCCGGCTGCCGCGGGCGAAGTCCCTGATCGTGACCCAGACCGCGCTGGAAGCGGGCGCGGCGCAATGGGTGGCACAGCGCCATGTGCTGTGCGGTTTCGTCCACATGCCTCTGTACGAGCGCGATCCGCCGGGACTCGGTTACTATCACCTGCTGCTGCCGGTGTCCCGGCATGTGCTGGACAGCATCCGCTGGCGCGGCCATCGCAACGCTTATGCCGAACCCATGTACGGCGTGGCCGCCCCGCCGCGCGCCGCCGACGGCGAAGCCATTAGCGCGCGCTCGGAATACGACTGGGACAGGCGCAAGCTACGCGACCGGCTCCTCGGGCTGGTGGAACCCTGGTGGCGGGCGCGCCAGCCATCACTGGCGTTCGAGAAACGGCCGGGCGTGACCCTCGGCATCGTGTCGCGGCTGACACCGATCAAACAATTTCCCCTGATGTTCGGCATCATCGCGCCGGAAATCGCCCGGCACCCGCAGCTCAATCTGGAGATTTTCGGCAGCGGCGGTTACGCTTCTGTGCGCGATCTGCGCGCGAGCCTGGCGCCCGCGGCAAAGCAGCTGCGCTTGTGGGGCCATCAGCCAAACGTGGCCGCGGTCTACCCGTGGCTCGACTTCGTCCTGAGCGGATTGCCGGAGAAGGAGGCGCTGGGACTGAACCTGATCGAGGCCCAGTATTGCGGCACGCCGGTGCTCGCGGTGCGTGCTCCGCCGTTCACTGAAACCGTGATCGAGCCCGATACCGGATTTTTCTTTGCGGATCCGCGCAAGGACGGCGGCGAGTCGTTCGCGCGGCTGCTGCGGGGGCTGCTTGCAGGCGTGCCGCGCCCGGACCCGCGTCAGGCAAAAGCCCACCTGGCGCGCTTTTCTTCTGCGGCGTTTCGCGAGCGGGTGGAGCGGGCGCTTGCCGCTGCGGCGCAGATCCAGCAAGGCAATAGCATCGGGCAGTCCGGGGATCAATCCTGAGTTTGCCGGCGACGGAGGCGGGACGTAATGACAGGCCAGATGGCGCAAAATGGTTCCGGACTGGAGCATACGGAGGCTCGCAATTACATGTCGTGCAGGCAGGATCTTGGCCGCTAAGCCGCCTTCTTTTCTGATCATCAACGTTTCCCGCATTGGCGATACGCTGCTGGTCACGCCGGCGATTCGTGCGGTGGCCAGGGCATTTCCCGGGGCTGCCATCACGTTTGTGGGCCATCCGAAGCGCTGCGAGGTGGTTCGCCATCTGCCGTTTGTTTCTGCGGTGAAGGGATTTACCAAGAATCGGGCCTGGCTGCTGGGCCATTGGCCGGCGCCGCGTTATGACTTTGCCATCGTCTACGGTTTTGACCTGCAACTGGTCAAATATGCGCTGCGGGTGGCCACGCGGGTGGTGGCCTTTCGGCAGAAAGACGCTGCCATCAACGATCGGCTTTATCGCGCGGTGGCGTATCCGCCGTTTCAGTCCATGCATTCGGCGCACATTCCCCTGTTGCTCACGCAGGCGCTGGATATCGAATCGGACGGCTATCATCTCGCTTATCAGGCAACGGATGACGAGCGCGCCTGGGCGCTGTCCTTCCTGCAACAGCAGGTGCCCGCAGGGAAGCGCCCGCTGATCGGCTTGCAGGTGGCGAGTTTTCCGACCAAGGCCTACAGGGATTGGCCGGTGGGGCATTTCGCCGTCCTGTGCGAAAAAATTCTGAACGCCTACCCGCAAGCGCACTTTATCTTGCTCGGCGGCAAGGAAGAAGCAGCCAAAATAAGGCAGTTGGAACAACGCCTGGGCGATCACGTCACCGTGGTGGCGGGAAAGCTTAGCTTGCGCCAAACCACAGCGCTGATGCAGCAACTGGGGCTATATGTGGGGGTGGACACCGGGCCCACCCATTTGGCCGGGGCGATCGGCGTACCGATGGTCGCGCTATACCATTGTTATTCCCCGGGGCGG
>VFSW01012194.1_pt1 | contig 12021 bp, 20 predicted proteins | sample 5358111 | NCBI WGS metagenome assembly VFSW01 (sample SAMN11554181, study PRJNA540505) | mine drainage metagenome | isolation source: sediment from site ElyBrook_90M | place: USA: Ely Copper Mine, Vershire, VT | collected 2017 | reverse complement strand
ATGCTCGGAGTTGGCGTCGCTCGTATCTCACAGGGTGCTGAGGCCAATGTGGGCAAGATGCAGTCGTTCATGCGCGAGTTTCTTCCGCATGTCGAGGCCGGAGCCGCTCAGGTTCGCAATATGCCCAAGGCCACTCTTCAGGACGGCATCAACCGTGCTGTTGCTCAGATCACGCATAACGCTAATTTCAAGCGTTCCGGCCGCTGATAACTGCCACACCCAAAACCAGAGAATAAACAAGAAAAGGATATTTAGATGGGTGCAGCACTCGAAGTTGTTTCGGGTCGGGCGGTCAATCCGAGCGGTACTTTCACCGCTCTGACGCCCAACACGAACGACTCTTTTTCCGTCCGTAATTTCGCCGATGGTTCGCCTGCCTTTCTCGTGACTGGTTGGGCGCTTGGAGCCACTGCGGGAATTACTCGACTCCGTTCGCCACGACTTCACGACAATGTTCAGGGTATTCGTACCAAGTACACTGCGGCTCAGTCTGGCCCTACGATTCCCCGTCCGTTTCTTCAGAAGCTTTACGCTCAGGACTTGCTCGTAGCGGAAATGACTGGTGGTGCCGCTGAGACTGATTTGGCGTCATTCCTCATTTACTACACGGACCTTCCTGGCAGTGCTGGCCGGTTTATGACTGCCGACCAGGTGGACGCTCGTGGCGTCAACATTCTGAGCAACGAAGTTTCGTTGGTTTCGGGCGCTACGTTGGGCGACTATTCGGGCGCTGTTGCGCTGAATAGCTCGTTTGATCTGCTTAAGGCCAATACCGACTATGCCGTTATCGGTTATTTGACTGATACTATGGTCGGAACTGTTGGCCTTCGTGGGCCTGACGTTGGTGGCGTTCGGGTTGGTATGCCTGGCACTACTGACCGTAACGTTACTCGTGAGTGGTTTACTGAGCTTTCCCGCTTCACCGGCCTTCCTACCATTCCAGTGATTAACTCGGCTAATAAGGCCGGTACGATCATTGATGTTGCCCACACTGCGAATGCTGTCACGACTATTGTTGACTTCATCCTTGTGGAACTGGCCCGATAAATAGGAAAGCGGTGAGGGTATGTTTGTTCCCGGTACCGCATTCAGCCTTGTGAGTGTCCCTACCGGCGGCCAGTTGGTCGGCGGTAGGGGCATCTTTCAAGGTGCGGTGATTGACGTTACGGCTGGTGCTGCATTTGCCGTGAAGCTATTTGATGGGCCCCCGGCTAATGGGCAACTTGTCTATTCGGCCGTTTATGACACTGTGAATTATAACGATTCGCAGTGGCTCCCAAATGATGGCGTTGTATTCGTCCGTGGCCTCTTCGTGGTCTATACGGGTACTGTGCTGGGGTCCGCTTTTGTTGTGCCCGAAACTCGTATCTCTTCCGAGTGGGTTGCACAGCGTGGCGAAGGTGGCGACTCCGTGCGTGAATCTTGGGATACTATCTCCCGCTCTATTTTCCTCTAGGATTGGAGATAAGCCCAATGCTTAACGCACTCGCAAACACTGCCGTGGTCGCAGCGGCTCCCGTTAACACCACTGAGACGATTATTGCTCAGGTGGCAGGCGTCTCCCCTGGCGTCGGTTCACAGAAGGTGGCACTTACCGCCAGTATTCAGTTCACTCCCGGCGCTTCCACTACGGGACTTGTCTTCCGTTGGCGCAGGGGACCATTGGTCACTGACACCGTGGTCGGTGGTGCATCGAACGTAACCGCAGGCGTGACGGCTGGAGCGTTGGGCGAATATACGCACAACGTGATTGACGTCCCCGCCGATGGTGCGTATACCTATAGCCTCACAGTTACGCAGACTGCCGGTGCCGCTAACGGTGCTGTTGGCTCTGTCGCTGTTGCGGCTTTGATTGGATAATGCTTTATGGCGGGACAGACGACTCTAGGGACCAGAGTCATACGACAGTCTATAACAGTGCCCATTGGCACTACGTCGTCTGTCCCGCAAAGCACTAGCATAAATCTTGGAACTGTTAGAATTATCAATGTAGAAATAACGATACCGCCGGGTCACGCAGGAACGACAGGCATCGCTTTTGAGTATTCCGGGCAAAGACTCCTACCATGGAATGACTTTAACGCCTGGGTGCTCGGTAACGATCATATATTCGACTACCCATTAGACTTTGTGGTTAGTTCCCCTTTGATCGTAAAGACATTCAACGCAGGTTCGTATGTGCATACCTTTCCGATAGCCATTACGGTTACGGATCAAGGGGTATTGGCTAATACGAGTGGTGCGTCAATCATTCCCATCTGAGACAGGAATCTCTAAATGCCTATCGGCACGATTGGGCCAGACTCGCCAGACTGGACTACAGGGCAGGCTAATAGCCAATTCCTCTGGCGAGGCATTGCCGAGGCTCACGGTGCGGACGGGGAGTCAGTCGCGATACCGTGCGGCAACTGGTCAAGCATCTACCTCAACTTTCAGTCTGCCGCCGCAACCGATGCTCGCATTACTATTTCCTTTTATGCAGATAGCGCAAAGACTCTCGCACTGTCGAGTGCTGTGTATGTCGTAGTTAACGGCACGTCGGTTTATGCGGATATACCTGTAATTGGCCCATATGTGACGTTTACTGTTGTAAATACGCCAGGTGGGTCGAACCTTTGCACGGTGATCCTGCTCGGGCGCAATGGCGTAGTCATGCCAGGGCAAATAGCGAACAACTCGATAGATGTTCTTGACGCAAACCGTTCGCAAGGTACTGGCGTTAGCGGAACAATTACGCCGACAGCGTACCAACCTGGCGATTACGTTCTAAACGTATCGACCAGCACTAACAATTTCACGGTCGACGTCCAGTTCTATACGCAGGCAGGCGGATGGGCTCGCTACGCCAAGAGTCCAACGCCAACCAATAGCCAAATTAGCGTGCTGTTCACTTGTCCCGCAAACCCTTGGAGGATAGTTATATTCAACTTTGATCCCGGGACGCTCGTTCTCAATTCATCCATACTGCGCAGAAAAGCCTAACTAAAAGGAGAAATAATGAAGGTCCAGGATTATGGCAAGCTGCTTTTGTTTGCACTTATCATTGGTTGCATTACGACGCTGCTAGCTTTGCACTCAATCTCGGATACCGAAGGCGTAGGAATAATTGCTACGATTCTCGGTTATGTGACTGGAAACGGCCGGCTTGCCGTGCAAGGAAAGAACCAGTCTCCCGCCCTAGCTTCAAAAGATACGCCAACGGAAGTTTGAGCCATGTTTAAGAAGCTCTTTGGCCTCGTTCATACCGCTCACGATGCGGAGGGATTCACGTCCACTCAGTACGTTGACGACAATGGGCGTAGTCACTGGGTTTTGATGGTTTCCGACTCGATGACAGACGATAGGCGAGCCGCCGTTATGATGGCTCAGGACGAGTACCGCCGAAGGATTGTGAAGCCGGAATGATTTGGAATGCACAAACCCTAACTAATGCTCTAGCCACTGCTAAAGTCCCTCGCAAACAGATACCCACGATTGTGGCTATGTCGTGGGCTATGAGCAAAGGCGATGATAGCTACGTCTATGGCGGAGACGTACCTTATTCTGAGCGTTATTTAGGGGCATTCTCCATTCCTCAAAGTGCCATGAATCCTAGCGATGGGTTAAACCCATTTAATTTGCGTGATTCTAGCGTCATCGTGGCAAGGCTAGCGAAGGACTACCCGAATGGGGTAGAATGGCATCCTGCTTACGCATCGCAGTTTTGGGCGCAATACTTGCCCGAGATTCAGGCGATGGTTCCAGATGCTAGACAGGGACAGAAAGTCAATCCGATTGAATCATCGGGATTGGCGCCGAATAGTGCTGATGGTTTGCTCACTTCCGTGGGCACGCTTCGGCAGAATGTTTTTAACTCCATTCGCAACATGCGAAACCATATAAAGTGAGGCATTAGAGCCATGGCAGAAAAGTACACGGTTATCGACCAACGGCAAACTTCGGAATTGACTCCGAGCGGAAGCTTTAGAGACGTTTTCGAGGTTACGTTTCAGGACAACTATGGGCATCAAGGTAAGGTCAGTATTCCCAAGGCTGGGTACTCGCCCGAGGCCGTTAATGCGGCCATCCTGCCTTTGGTTGACGCCATGGACGCAGTAAAGAACCTCTAATGTCCCGCTATAAGCGTCGTCTGGCCTTCGCTGCTGTTGCTGTTTTTGGTGTGGCAGTTACGGCCAAGAAGGTCAGACGGCACCATGTGAGCGTGGGCAGTGAAGCGACCAAAAAGGTTCGTAATCCTGTCTACGAACCTCTACGGCTGGTATTGCTCCTGCCCACGCTCATGCTCGCCATCGGAATCCCTAACATAGAGTGGCCTTGGGATTACGCCAAGAAAGGTGGCGAAGCAGTAGTTAACTTCATTAAGGATTGGGTAGTGGACGTTATCACGTTCACTGCCCAATTCTTGATTAAGCTAATAGGCGATGTTAGGGACATTCTCGCCAAGAGTATTCGTGCTGTTTCTGACGCTATTGGAGACGTCAATAGCTTCGTAATTCATTACCTTGACGTAGCGGAGGACTTCGCTACGGCTATTGGCAATAAGGCGCAGTCCTTTGCGTCATACATCGTTGGTAATGCGATGGGGATTCTCAATGGCCTTATTGATGAAGCAAAGTCCCTAGCTCGCTTCGCCCTAGATTCCATTGGTGGCGAAATACTTAAAGTCTTAGCTTGGGTCAAAACTAACGTACTCGATCCCCTATATAACCAGATTCTCAGTGTTATTAAATGGGTGAACGAAACCGTTATTAAACAAATCCTAGATATGTTTGGAGACTTGATCCGACCGATCAAGGATTTGCTAGATCAAGCTTGGGCAGAGTTTAAAGAAGTAAAAGACTTCGTAGTTAGGTACGCCAAAGATGCCGTTAACCTTGTCTTTAAAGTCTGGGATTTCCTTACCTTCGTCGCTACTCATCCGTTTACATGGTGGCGCCAATATGCAGACTCCATCCTCACTGCCGCCCCTGATTTCTTCATGTCCCATGTCTCTAATGCAGTTGCGTCTAAGGGCGGATTCATCGAGGACTTTCTCACAAGGCTCATTCAGTGAGTCTTAATGCGACGGAACGTAGGCAACGTGAAAAGCCTAGATGTACTTCTTGTGATCTATGGTTGTTCCCTCATACTGCTGGTATGTATTGTCGGAACTGTGGAACGCTTTACTGCGAGACAGATTCACCGCCGAATACGCCAGAATGGCTCAACCGTGGGTTCACTTCCACCGGAGTTAAAGCGCAAGGCGTATCTGTTACACGTAAAGACAGGACGCAGTTATATCGAGACGCTCAGAGAATGCGCGAGGCAGAAAAAGGACTGTCCAGCGTGCATACTGAACAAACCACATTGGCGATATAGAAACTACGGAAAGCAAAGCTGATGGGCGATACGCCTGGTGGTAAAGTAGGGTCGGCAATTGCCGATCATTTAGTTAAGGCTATTGTGGCGACCAAATCCGCCATGCTTCCAGCCGAGGCCGAACATGCGGCCAAGATGCGTACCGCTCAGATGGAAACCTGGGAGCGTGAGCTAGCGGAACGATGGAAGTCGATTGCTCCGCTTTCGTCGTCTGATACCGATATGCCCGAACACCTGGCAAACTTTCTACACAAGATCGAGAATCCCGGCCACCAGACAGATTTCCTTTTCGAGATAATCGCACTCTTGGGAGTAGCCGTAACCGGAGCCTTTGCAGCGGCCGCAGGTTATAACCAACAGTTAACGCAGATTGCTCTTAAGCGTCAGGGTGCTGCACTGCCAGGCGAGTCAACGATTGCCGCCATGTCGGCCGCTCGGATCATTAGCGAAGGTACGGCTAGCAGTTGGCTCCAATGGCATGGGCTTTCGGCCGATCGACTTTCAGCGACCATCGAGGCCGGTAAGAATTACCCGAGTCTCGGAGCGTTACTAGAGCTTTGGCGAAGAGACTTCATCGGGGCGGGAGCCGTACAGAAAGCCCTAGAGCGGAACGGCGTCCCTGACGAGTACCTATCTCAGATGATGCTCTTGAAAGAAGGCCCGCCGAGTGCGGAAGTCGCTATTCAGGCTGTTGTTCAGTCACAGCTTGATCCGGCCTCTGCAATGGAAATCATGGCGGAGCAAGGGATTGATCCGACCCACTTTCAATGGCTGTTTGAGACGGCCGGCTCGCCACCGGGAATCCATGAGTTGCTAGAGTTGCTTAACCGTGGCCTCATTTCCGAAGCAGACATGATTCAGGCCATCAAGGAAAGCCGGATCAAAACTAAGTACATTCCTCAAATCCTATTGCTACGCAAGAAGATTCCTCCTATGCGTAGCGTCGTTAGCATGTTACGCAAGAAAGTCATTACGCCTGAACATGCTCTCGATAATCTTCATAAGCTTGGGTATTATGATGAAGATGCGGCCGCTTTGGTTGCAGAAGCTAGCCAAGAGACTCACTCAGGCGCTAAGGATCTTACGGTTGCTCAAATAACTGAGTCCTATGAGCTCGCTCTTATTACTAAAGAACAAGCTATCTCAATGATTGCTCAGCTTGGATTCGATAACAACGAATCCGGTATGATGCTCGCCTTAGCCGATGCAAAGAATGCACGCAAGGCATACGATCGAGAAGTCAAGAAGATTAGCTCTAAGTTCATTGCCCATCATCTGACTGAGCAACAGGCGTCAAACTTGCTCGATAGAGTCGGCATGAGAGGCGAGGCCAGAGACAGGCTACTAGTCGAGTGGACGCTAGAGCGGGACTCCAACGTAGCTCGACTCACGGCTGCACAGATCATTAAACTCACGAAGATAGCTGAGTTTGACGAGAAGGAGGCCACGAAGAGACTCGTAAACTTGGGCTACACTCCCGAGGATGCGAAACTAGTCCTTATCGCAGGCGATGCAATTGCGCCTACGGCCGCACAGCAAGGAGCCTAATAGTGTACGAACATCTTAAAGCTTGTGTAGACGCTCACTGCGAGCTTGACTCAGCCATCAAGGCTAGGCATTTGGAAGCATCACGCAAATATCAGCTTAATCTTGCGATGAAGCATGATGAACATTCACATGGTCCACTGATTAACACCCAAAGAGAAAGCAGTACGTCAAATGACTGAATGGATTACTCGTGATAAGTGGGGAGCGGAGCCAATTCGTGGCGACCGGCTCAACCACCAATCTCCCGATGATATCGAAGAAGTGGTTTTGCACTATGCCGATGTGTACCCAGAGGATTACGAGACGGGCGACGAGTACGCCCATAATGATGCGGAATTCCGTACCGTTAAGGCCATCGAGCAATTCCATATCCATGGGCGAGATTGGGCAACGATTGCGTACCACACTCTTATCGGCGCTAAGGACCAAATCTTCGTTGGGCGTGACACCAACATGGTTGGCGCACATACGCTTAACCACAATCAGAATACGCTTGGCGTATGTGTGCTTGCTGGTAAGGGAAAAGGCGGAGCAATCTCGCTAGCCCAAGCGGCTAACCTCTGCGCCTGTCTTAACCTCTTCGTGTTCATCCGTGGGCGTTCGTTTAAGCTCGCGCCCCATTCCGACTATGTGGCTACGGGATGCTGTGGCGACCCGCTACGGAATTGGATTACCAAGGTAACCGACGAGAACGGCATTTACGTCCCGCAAGGGTGAAATGTTACAGTCTCGTTACCGGCTTGATTCCCGTCCCAAGGCCCGCTACAGTTCTTGGGACGGGAACAACCCCTAACGCTGAGGCAGGAACCATGGCGCAAGAAGTTCTAGGACTCGAAATCGTTTTCGCTTCCGAGGCCGACCATTCAGACCACACCAAGCACGGCGGCTACATCGTCTCCCTCGATGACTGCTGGATTGCCGACTTCGATACGGCCACGAGTGCGGCCGCTTACTTCGACATGCAGCGTGGCGCACGCCACAACTCGATTGAGCTTCCGTCCACGCTTCGTGACGGCAAAGTGGTGCAGCATGGGGCACTGACGGTTGGTCCCGCTAGCCGCTGGATTCAAGGAGAATGGCAGTGACGATTCTCAGCGACAATCAGCGTTCCGTGAAGAGTGCGTTTGAGCACCTGGCAAACGCCTTTACCGAGTACGAGTTGCTCGACTTAGGACGGCTCGAAACCGACGATGGCACGCAAGCGGCCAAGCGGGAGCGCAAGTCCGATAAGACGGCCGCAACCATCGCTAATCTCATGCTCACCCTACGGCGTCAGACCATGGAAGAGGCGAGGCGAGCTAATGGCCTCTGAGCAACCTTATGGAGATTTCGAAATGAATCTCCTAGAGCATCGGAAAATGGTGCGAGCCGCCATGGCGGAAACCGTGCTGGACATGGCCTTTGAGAACGATACCGAAGGCACGATGATTGCCACGCTTGTTGGTTACTTGGTACAGCAAGTGTCCCAAGATAAAGCCAGAGGCTATATAGATAAGCTCAGTGATTGCTACGATCATTGGTACGGCCGGCCTTTCTCGGATGATGTAAAGAAATTCATTGTGGAAGGCCCTAATTAATGCTCAATGGCTGGACGACGTTTACTCGCTGTGGGGCCTGTCATCGCTTCTATACCCCGGTGATTAGCCTCACAAACGGCTCGCCCCAATGGGAGCCGCCGGCCGTAGTCAAAGGCCAGTGCAGTCACAGAATAGTCGAATGGTTTAACGGTAAAGAATGGGTCCGAAAGCAGCCCATAATTATAGAAGGTAGAGTGTTAAAAGATGTCTGACACGCCAGAGGCTACTCAGGAAGAGATTGAGCTAGCGGTTTGCCTTGCGATGGGCAATGCCGTTGGTCTATTGAGCGGGGAGGATGCGAAAGAGGCTCAGGACTCATTCGCCATCCTTTGGCCGGAATATATTTCGGCCGACGCTCTAAACATCGCTAGTCAGGCTGTGCTCGCACTCTGCCTGTCTTGCGAGATACCGATTGCCGCACTCATGGCAACGGCCGAAGCACTCACACCAACGGAAGGGCAATAGACATGGTAAAAGAGAAGCCGGTAGAGTCTGTGGAAATCACAGAGTCGTATGACTTCATCGAGAAGCTAATTAACTCGATGGGTGACATTGTTGTCACTACTCCCGAAGAGGTTACTCAGAGCATTAGTGAGCGGCTCCTTAAGGCGGAAAGCCTTGAGCAACTCCTTTCGCCACAGTCCACAGTGGAGGCCAAGAGTATCCTTGGCAAGCCCATTGTCGTGACCGATGTGCACTGGAATCGGTCCACTCTGGCAGACAACGAAGGCCAGGTTTATGCGGTGATTGACGCCATCATTGATGGAGTCCCGGCCGCTGTAACGACAGGCTCCCGCACCATTATGATTCAGGTGCTCAAAGCCAAGCAAGCTGGTTGGCTCCCGATGGACGTCCAGATTAAAGAGAGTCCACAGCGCACAGCGGCCGGCTTTAAGCCCATGTGGTTTGAGGCCGTTACTCCCGGGAGTGGCAGTGTCGAAGGCAATAAGGAAGAAGAACCATTCTGAAGCTCTGAATTACCCGACTACGTATGCAACTCCCGTTGTAGACGAGTGGGAGTCAGAGACAGAGAAAGGCGTCTACGTAGGGTTTGAGTTTCTTGGAAGAGGAACCGCCCATTGGCGTTACTACTTTGGTTCAGAGCGTGGACCATGGCGCAGTGCCAAACTAGACGCTAACGATGACTTGAATAGTGCCATGGAGTTTCACGCTAGGATGACTCCATGGCGTTCAGGTAACACAAGAGAAGCAATCCCATTAGACCTATCTCAAACACCAAAGGAATAACAATGGCAGATAAGAAGACTGAAGAGGCTCCCAAGAAGCGTGGCCGCTCAGGCGTTCGCAAGTTGGTTGCATTCAATATTACCGGGACTGTCACTGTGGGAGTTTCGCTCCCCACTGGCGCTACCGATGAAGAGTACGAAGCGGCCGCCCGAGTCAGGGTGCTGGGTTCGCCCGCCCGAGACGTTGGTGCCGCTCTGACCACTGTGACGGTTACAGATGAACTCGGCACCGTTTCAAAGCCTGCCCGAACGCTCTAAGCGTAGGCGTCAAATCTGGCTAAGTATTCTTGTCTTAGTCATTCTCTGGCTAGTCATCATCTGGTCAGTAGCAATCAACATACAAACGGTTAAGTAGCACGGAGCGTCGCAGTGGCCGAACCATCGGGTAATTCTCTAGTCTCGTTTATTCAGCGAGCCATCAGGGAAGGAATGGGCCCCACTGCGACGCTTCGTGCGTTCCGTGAGACTGGTCTAAAGATACAGACTCAGCGGTTCTATCAGGCGTTCAGTAACACGAGAGACGGCATGGCGAATAGCGCCAACGTATCTCAGCTACCGGGGCACCTTCGGCCGGATGACAATGCCTTCACTCCATGGGCGACCAGGAAAGAAGGTTGGTACGTCTACCAGGTCAAGATTCAGGTATTCGATAAGGACACGCAGACAACTACGTCTCGTGACTACACACATTTCAGCAAGTCCAAGATAAGCCCAAACAAGGCCATCAAAGAAGGCGTGCGAACCTTCAATGAGGGCCTAGAGGGCAGTGAAGAGTACGAGAACGAAGTCATCCTAGGTGGCTTCGTCTCTGGTCTTTACATCACAGAGAAAGCAGAAGGTGGAGTGTAGCAAATGAACGATGGCCTGGTGCGAGGCCGATACATTGCAAAGAACGAACGTTGCATTATGCCTAAGAATTGGGTCATTCTCGATTCCGAAGCAGTCTCCACAGTCGAGAACAATGTGGAGACACAGACTTTCCGCCTAGCAGTAACGGCAAATGAGAAAGTGTCAACCAAAACCGGCCTCTTAATGGAGACGGAATGGCAAACCCATTTTACGCCTTACTCGGTATGGGAATATATCGTTAGTAGATGCCGCTCCGGGGAAAAGCTCGTAGTAGTGGCTCATAACGCATCATATGATCTTAGAATAACAGACGGCTTGGGCTGTATGTCTGAGCTTGGTTGGAAGCTGGACAATCTAGCAATTGGCTCACGGAACACTTGGGTGGCTTGGCGCGATGGACAACGGCGTATTATCCTCATTGACAGTATCAGTTGGTACAACGTTGGACTTGCGAAGGTTGGGCAAGCCATCGGATATCCCAAATGGGACTTTCCGGTGGGCGATGCGTCTCTTTCGGAATGGGAAGCTTATTGCAAGAGGGACGTTGACATACTCAGGCGAGCATGGCTCGATACGGTTCGATGGCTCAATTCCACTGGACAAGGCAACTTCCGTCCTACTGGCGCTGGACAAGCATGGGCGAGCTTTCGGCATAACCACATGGCTTATAGAATTCTGGTCCATACAGACGAGTCGGCTAGACAGGCAGAACGACGTTCTAGCTGGACGGGGAGGAATGAAGCCTATCGACATGGAAAGCTCAATAAAGGCCCATACTACGAATGGGACTATAACAACGCCTATGCCCGAATTGCTAGCACACATACGATCCCATCGAGGTTACTTGGGGAAATAACTCCCAAGCAAGCCGCCCGACACCTAGCCAAATCCAGTAAATATGCAGTTCTAGCGAAATGCATCGTGACTACGGAGACTCCAATTGTACCGTGCTTATTGGGTGAGCGGATTATCTGGCCGATCGGGACATTTGGTACTACTCTGTGGCAACCCGAGATTAACGAAGCAATCAAGAATGGTGCCAGGGTTACTATCGTTCGCAGTTGGCTCTACCGTTGCCGCCCGATTCTCCAAAGCTGGGGAGAATCTATATTACAGCAACTTGCGGCCCCAGACGATGAAGTTCTACCTATCACTAAACTAGTCCTAAAGAATTGGGCGAGAGCACTCATTGGCCGGTTCGGGTATAGGTATCCAGTTTGGGAAGACTTCGGCACGCTACCCGATGAAGGTATATCTATGGGTTGGACTCGTGGACTTAACGGAGACGAAGCCAGTAAGATGCTCAATTTAAACGGCCGCATTATGATTCAGTCAGGAGTACAAGATGCCCACGACTCTGCCCCACAAGTCATGTCCTATATCATGTCTATTGCCAGAGTCAATCTGTGGCGAATCATGGAGAAGGCTGGACGAGAAAATGT
>VFSW01012193.1_pt1 | contig 12021 bp, 7 predicted proteins | sample 5358111 | NCBI WGS metagenome assembly VFSW01 (sample SAMN11554181, study PRJNA540505) | mine drainage metagenome | isolation source: sediment from site ElyBrook_90M | place: USA: Ely Copper Mine, Vershire, VT | collected 2017 | reverse complement strand
CGTTCCTGGTTTTCTGGCTAGGCGTTCTACAGGTGCACGTGTTGCTGAAGGGACTGGAACTTGTCGGCGGCGATCACCCTTAGTATTTTGAATATCAAAGCGGCGGCACGGTACGCGATTCTGTTCAGGAGCATTTCAAATGAAAGACACGATGGGTGCGTTTTTCGGGTTCACTTTATTCTGCGTCGGACTCCTCGCCGTCGTTATGGGCGTGTGGGGAATCTTCTCGAACAACGGCGTGATCGGGGGCTTTCTTGTATTCGGCGGCGGCACGGCAGCGCTCGCGGGCGCGCGCTTTGCCAGTATGCCGGCGAAACCCCAAATGAAAATTCCGATGGTCGGCAACTACCTCTTTGCGTTTTGCTTTGTCGTTTCCATCTTGATTCTGTTGCTGGGATTGGCGGGCATCTTCACCAACACGTTGGCGAGTGTTTATTTCTTGCTGATGGCATTTGCCGGCGCCACGATTTCAGCGTGGTCCGTCGTCCGGGCTAGTCGACCCGGGTAAACGCAACGGATGGCAAAATTGGATGCGACTGCCGCGCGACCTCGTTCGGGCAAGTCCAAGTTGTCGTGAGGTCTGACCATGACTGAACGGGGACCGACCGGCGCGAAACTGTGGCGGCGTTATCGCGCCTCAATTTTCCAAGGGTATCTGATTGGCGCGATTGTCGTTTTCCTCCTGCTTGCCGTGCTTGCGCATACGGTCGCCTATTTTACTTTCGACGTAGCGATTACGCGCGAGGTGCAAGAATTCAGGGCGGGTTGGTTCGACGTGCTCATGCGAGCCTTGAGTTGGATTGGGTTCGCTCCCCAGGTGAACGTGATCTCTTTCCTGATTCTCTTATTCCTCTACGCGAGCGGACTGAAATGGGAATCGGTCGTCGCTTTTGCCAGCGCGGTCGGTATTTCGGTCCTGGGACTCGGCATCAAACTGTTGGTGGATCGTCCGCGACCAAGCGCCGACTTGGTAAACGTCATTAGCCAGCTGAGAGATTACTCTTTTCCGAGCGGGCATGTGCTGTACTTTACCGCGTTCTTTGGCTATTTGGTGTTTTTGGTTTACACCTTGCTCAAACATTCTTGGTGGCGAACGTTGCTGATTATTATTCTCGGCGGGATGGTTGCATTGATTGGGTTGTCGCGGATCTACGAGGGACAGCATTGGGCAAGCGATGTGCTCGCCGCGTACTTGCTCGGAAGCGTTTGGCTTACGCTGTCGGTCTATGTTTACCGCTGGAACAAACCCTCTTATGCGTTGTCCGGGGATTGAAGGCTGTTGTGGTGAATCACAATCGGTGATTCGTTGCACGGAACCTGAATTGGATATCGGAAGGATGAAATTGATGAACCAGAATGCTCTGATCAACGAGAAACAAACGAAACTACTGGTTGAGACAATTGGAAAGAATGCGTGGTTCAACGCAAACCCCGGCGTCCGCGTGGATGCGTGGTCCAACTTTCACCAGTCGCCCGATGTGCTTCGCAACTATTTGTGCAAAGATGGAAGCGGCTACATTCGGGGCTATTACGATGGCGGAACGTTCTATGTAAAGCGGTTTCACCTCCGGGATGAAGAGTGGACCGATTCGCAATCAGCTCCATCCTAACTCGGTCGAGCCGAAACCAAATAAGCTCAACTGCGAAGAACGCAAACCCTGGCGCCGCCGGGGCAGGTGGAGCGCGAAGGAACAATCCTGGACTTGCGGACCTTTGCGCTCTTTGCGATTCAAGGTCTTTGCTTTCTCCACGACGATTACATTGCATGGTTTGGCAATGTCAGATGGGATGAACGCTATGTCGGCGAATCCCAAGCGATGATACGATGAGGTCAGTAGAGATATGCCCGATGAGCAACCACATTGCTGCTCGCGCTCGCCCAAATGATTTGTTTCTGCCCTCGTGTTGTGCTACAATGCCCCACGGTCTTGTACTTCATCCGATGCCCGGTCAAGCCACACTGATTGAACCGAAAAGATGGGTGTGCGGGCGTTCTCAGGAACTCCCAAATTCACTCGCACGGTGAAAGAAAGTGCAGAAAACTGGGTATCATATGAACATTCCGTATCGGTACGATGTGTCGCTCAAAGCGATTTCGGACGCAATGGCAAAGTGAATCGTTCAAACGTCGAAATGTCATGACTCGAAGTTTTCTCCCCGCCACCATCTACGCGCTCGCCCTCGGCGTGTTCGGCGTTGGCGCGCTCGTCGCGTTGACCAACCCGCACGAGCTGATCCAGTCCGCGCTGCCGCTCACGTTCTTTGCCCTCCTGTCGTTCATTCTTAAACGCGCCGGCTTTCACGCCGCGCCCGAGGTGACGCACAGTCTCGTCGGCATCGTCGATCTCGCCGCCGTGTTCATCTTTGGTCCCGTGCTCGGCGCGTGGGTCGGCGCGTCGAGTGGATTTGTCTACCTGTTCCTCAACGCGTGGCGGCGGAACAAGCATACCTTCCGCGAACTGTTCGAGATTCCGGTGTTCAACGCCGGTCTTAAAATTGGAATGGCGTATGCGAGCAGTCATCTCTATCTGACGTTCGGCGGCAAGTTTATGCCGCGCGACTTCACGATCGCCACACTGGCACCCATCATCGCCGCGGCAGTGGCGTGGTTCGTCATCGATCATATCGGTTGGGGCGTGCTAGAGTTTTTGCGCGGCGGCGCGGCGGGACTATCGAATTTTCTGCGCACGATTGTCCTCTATTCTGTTTTTATCGAACTACTGCCGCTGCCATTTGCGATTGTGATCGCGGTCGTCTACTCGACCCTCAACGTCGAGATGGTCTTGATGATCGCGCTCGGCTTGGTCGGCACCGCCGTCGTCGTCCAGCGGTTTGCCGACGCGAGTCTGGACCTCGAACGCCGACGCCGCGAAATGACGGTGATGAACGAGTTTGGCAATGCCTTGTCGCGCGCAGTGTTCGATTCGGAAAAAGTGATCGATCTACTGTACGAACACGCGCAGCGGATCGTCCCGGCGGATCTGTATCGCATCGAACTGGCGCAGGACGAGCGCGCGCCGAAAACCGTCCTGCTCGCGCTGGAGGCGACGGCGCGCGAAACGCGGCATCCGTACGAGACGCGCTCCAGTCCGCTCCTGGAATATTTTGCCGCGCACCGTGATTTCGTCCGCGCAGTCGATCTCGTCAAATCGTTCGTCCAGCCGCTCGACGCGACCGGCATCGCGCTCAGCGCCGGCAATCAAGCGCAGATCGACGGGCGTTCGCCGCGCAGCGCGCTGCTCGTCCCGATGCGCGCCGGCGACGAGTTGATCGGCGTCCTGTCGCTGTTTGCCGCCAAGCCGCGCGCCTATGTTCAGATCCACGGACGCAATCTCGCGTCGATGTGCGCGCAAGCCGCGGTGACGATTCAGAACGCGCGCCTCTACGCGGCTGAACGCAAGCGCGCCGCGCAGCTCGCGGCGATCAGCGAAATCAGCCGACAGATCGCCGCGCTGATCGATCTGGACGAGTTGCTGCAAAAGGTGGTCAACCAGATTCGTGAGCGCTTTGGTTATACGCACGTCCACATTTTCACGGTCGAAGAGGGCTATGCCGTTTTCCGCGCCAGCACGCATCCGCGCGGCGCCGAGTGGCGCGAGCGCGGCGTGGGGCATCGCGTCGGCGTGGACGGCATTGTCGGCTGGGTTGCCGCTGCCGGCGAGCCGCTGGTCGCGAACGACGTGAGCCAAGAGCCGCGCTTTATGCCTTACCCGGATCAGGAACCCACCGAAACGCGCTCGGAGATCGTCGTGCCGCTCACCATCGGCAAGCAAGTCACCGGCGTGCTGGACATTGAGAGTCGCGAGTTGAACGCGTTCGGCGACGAAGACCTTTTCGTCTCGAAAACTCTCGCCGCGCAAATCGCCGTCGCGGTGGAAGACGCGCGGCTGTTCGACTCGCAAAAAGAGGAAGCGTACTATCTCAACGTGATGCTTCAGGTTTCGCAGAACCTCGCGGCGACAGCCGATCTGGATGAGGCGTTGGAGACGGTCGTCCGCATCACGCCGCTGCTCGTCGGCGTGGCGCGCTGCGCGGCGTTGCTGTACCATCCAGGCGAGCGCAAGTTCGCGCCCGCCAAAGCGTATGGTCTGTCGAAACATTTGCAAGCCGCGCTGATGGATTTTGAATTCCGTTCGGACGATGCGTTCGCGTTCGCCCAAATGTACCGCGATCAAACGCCGTTGATGATCGAAGACGCCGCGTCGAGCGGATTGCTGCGCCCGGAATTGATCCAGATGTTTGGCATCCGCTCGCTGCTGCTCGCGCCGCTGATCACGCGCGGTGAAATCGTCGGCGCGCTGATGGTCGATCAAGGCGCGCGGCCGCGCCGCTTTAGCGCGCACGAGATCGAAGTGGTGATGGGCATCGCGAACCAGGCGGCGGTTGCGATCGAGAGCGCGCGACTCAACCAGTCCGCGGAAGAAAAAAAACGACTCGATCACGAACTGCGGTTGGCGCGGCAGATTCAAAAGAGTTTTTTGCCGGACGCGTGCCCGCGCGTGCCGGGCTATGAACTCTGCTCGCTGTGGCAGACCGCGCGTGAGGTGAGCGGCGATTTCTACGATTTCGTCACGCTGCACGGCGGTCGCGTGGGGATGACGATTGCCGACGTCTCTGACAAGGGCATGGCGGCGGCGATGTTTATGGCGCTGTCGCGCACGATCCTGCGGACGATGGCGATCGGCAAGCCCACCGCGCGCGAGACCATCGAGCGCGCGAACGATTTGATCTTGGCGGACGCGCATTCGGATATGTTCGTCACGGTTTTTTACGCGATCCTCGATCCACAGGCGCATCGACTGACGTACGTCAACGCTGGGCACAACCCGCCGTTGTTCTATCACGCGGCGCGCAAGGAGTTGACGACGCTAAAGGAGCACGGTCTGGCGCTGGGTGTGCTGGAAGGAATCTCACAAAAAGAACACGAAGTCGATATTGCGCCGGGTGACTTGATTTTGATGTACACTGATGGCGTGACGGACGCGATCAACGCCCAGGAAGAAGAGTTTGGCGAGGACCGCTTGGCGGACCTGGTCGTCGCCAACGCGCACCTGAGCGTGGAAGGTCTGGTCGATGAGATCAAACAGGCAGTCACCGATTTTGCCGGCGAGGGTGTGCGTTTTGACGACGTGACGATGATCGCGCTCAAGCGCATGTGATGCGCGCCTTGTCCGATTGCCCAAATCGGGCGGCTATTCCGCCTCCTGCCGGTTGCAATCTGCGAGAGGCAGGGCGCAAAACAAAAAACTCAGGGGGAGGAGGAACCCTGAGTTTTTGTTCAGCCGCGCCGGGGGAAGCGCTGGCTGATTTCTAATCGCATCTTATCACGTGACGGTCTAGGTGTCTGTAGTACTTTCGTACTGACGCCGCGGTACTTGCGCGCGGAGGCGCGGAATTTTCTCCAACGGGCTTGACAACCGGGTGAGTTTATGTGATAATTAAATTGTAGGAACGGCAAGTGCGCGTTTGGTGTGAGGTGTGTGATCGCCAAGGCAGGAACTTCCGGCCGCGGCGATTTTATTTTACGAACTTTTCCTTCATCCGAAACCTGAAATGAAGGGAGGTGTCAGGGGCATGGCTGATCGCATCACGGGCACGGTCAAGTGGTTCAACGCGGCAAAGGGCTATGGCTTTATCGCGCACGACGGCGGCAAAGATGTCTTTGTCCACTTTTCCGCGATCCAGTCCGAGGGCTATCGCAGTCTCACCGAGGGCGACAAGGTAGAATTTTCCATCGAAGACAGTCCCAAAGGACCGCAAGCCACCAATGTAGTGAAACTGACCTAATTCATCTTTTTTAGGCAGCGCTTCACGACACAACAGCCGTTGGCGAGAAATCGTTAACGGCTGTCTGTTTTTGACTGCTAGTCTAATCCGCGCTATGATGGGTACAGATTGATTCTGGGTATCTGAGTGAAATTAGACCAGCAGCACAAACTTGATGCAGTTGGGCAACCGGGAATCGTAACGAAATTCCTGCGTTCCCTCTACGCCAGTCTGCGCGCGCGTTTGGTGCTCCTCGCCCTCCTGGCGCTGCTGCCTGCCTTCGGACTGGCGCTGTATGGCGACTTGGAACAGCACCGTCTGGCGACGCAACAGGAGCAGGACAATGCGCTGCGCCTCGCGAATATCGCGGCGGACAATCAGTCGCAATTGATCGACGCGGCGGACCACCAGCTCATCGCACTCGCTCAAGCGCCCCAAGTCCTCAGCCGCAACTCGACGGCGTGCAATGCCCTCTTCGCCGGGGTGCTTCAACAGCATCCCAATTACGTCAATCTGGGCGCGGCGGACCCCAGCGGCAATGTCTTTTGCAGCGCCGTTCCCATTCAATCGCCCGTCAACATTGCCGACCGCACCTTCTTCCAGCGCGCGCTCCAAACGCGCGCTTTTTCTATCGGCGGATACCAGGTGGGGCAAATCACCGGCGCGCCGGTCCTTCACACCAGTCTGCCCGTTTTGGACGAAGCGGGCAACGTACGCGCCGTGATTTACATTTCCCTGAGTCTCGATTGGTTCAGTCGGCTTGCCTCCAACGCGGCGCTGCCTTCCGGCTCGACGTTCGACGTGACGGATCGTAACTTGACCATCCTGGCGCGCTACCCGAATCCGGCGGAATGGGTTGGCAAATCGTTGCCCGCGGCGCTTGGTCGTCAACTACCGCAAGGCGAGGGCACGGCGGAGGCGGTGGGCGCGGATGGGGTCGCGCGGCTGTATGCCTTCACCTCCGTGCGCGACGCGGCGCAAGCGCCGGTTCTGTACGTGAGCGTCGGCATTCCAACCAGCGTTGCCTATGCCCAGGTCGATCAAGCGTTCGCCCGCAATCTGATTGGGCTGGGACTCGTGACTCTTCTGGCGATGATCGCCGCGTGGATCGTCGGCGACATTTTCATCGTCCGCCGCGTGACCGCGCTATCGGATGTTGCCAGCCAGCTGGCTGCCGGCAATCTGAGAGTGCGGAGCGGGCCCTCCTACGAAATCAGCGAACTGGGTCAATTGGAGCGCCGGCTGGACGAAATGGCGGCGGCGCTGCAAAAGCGCGAGCTGGAACGCGCCGAATCCGACGCGACGATGCGGAACTGGATGCAAGTCCTCGAAAATACCCAGGTGGGCATTGTCATCACCGGACCCGACGCCGACGCGATGGACATGATCAACCCGGCTTTCGCGCGGATGCACGGCTACACCGTGGAAGAACTATTCGGCAGACCATTTCAGACCGTGCTGGCGGCGGAGTCGTATCCCCAGATCGATGAATTGATCCGCATCCTGCGCGAGCAAACCCAGTACGTTTTCGAGTCGCAGAATCAGCGCAAAGATGGCACGCTTTTTCCGTCGCTGATCCAAGTCACATCCGTCCGAAACGCCAAAGGCGAATTGGACTATTTCATCGTCAACGTGCAAGACTTGAGCGAACTCCGGCGCGTCCAAGCGGCGGAGCGCGATCAGCGCGCGTTGGCGGACGCGCTACGCGACACCACTGCCGCGCTCACCAGTACCCTGAACTTTAACCAAGTCCTGAAGCGCATTCTGGACAACGTTGGGCGGGTGGTGCCGCATGACGCCGCCGATATGATGCTGATCGAATCGGACGCGGCGCGCCCGGTGGGTTGCCGCGGATACGCCCAGCATGGCGTGGAAGACTGGTTCATGGCGCAACGGTTTCCGATCGCGAAATTCGCGCGGATGCGTCGAATGTTGGAAACCGGTCATTCGGTGCTGGTCGCCGATACCAAGAATGATCCAACCTGGGTCGACCTGTTGGAAACGCGTTGGATTCGATCCGTGATCGGCGCGCCGATTCGCGTCCGTGAGCAGGTGATCGGCTTTCTCAACCTCAGCAGCGTCACGCCGGGTTTTTTCGACGAGACTCACCTCGCGCGGCTGGAGACGTTCGCCAACCAAGCGGCGATCGCGCTCGAAAACGCGCGGCTGCTGGCGGACAGCGAAAAGCGCGCGAACGAATTCGCCGTGCTGTATCAGATCACCCTCGATCTAGCAACGCACCTGGATTTGCCGACTCTGTTGCAAACCATCGTCGAACGCGCAGTAAAGATGTTTTCCGCCTCTGGCGGCGGGATGTATCTGTATGACGCGGCGCGCGGCGATTTGGTCGTGACCGTGGCAACCCACCCATGGACGCCGCTGGGTACGCGCCTGCGAATGGGCGAGGGAATGGCAGGCAGAGTAGCGCAAACGCGCCAGCCGCTGATCGTGAACGATTATCGGACTTGGCGTCTGCGCGCGCCCCAATTTGAAGGAACGCCACTGTCTGCCGTTATCGAAGTGCCGATGCTCTCCGGCGGGGAGTTGATCGGAGTACTCGTCGTCGAAGAATTTGGCGAGACGACGCGTCAATTTACCGAAGAGGATGCGCGACTCTTGTCGCTCTTTGCCGCGCACGTCGCTGGCGCGGCGCATAACGCGCGATTGCTGCAAGAGGCGCGTTCGCGCGCCGAACAACTTGGACTCTTGTACGACGCCGGCTTGGCGTTGAACAGCGTCCTCGATTCGCACGCGCAGTTGGAGTTCCTTTTGAAGATCGCGATGCGCGCGCTGAATGCCGAACGCGCCGAATTCTTCCGTTACGACGCATCGCTGGACCAGCTCAGTTTTGAACTGAACATCGGGTACGGCGATGCGCATTCAGCTGAAGCCGCCGCGCGTCTTCGCTTTTCAGCCGCAGACGAACAGCTGGTCGCCTGGGTCGCGCGGCAGCGTACCCCGCTCAACGTGGGCGACGTTCAAGCCGATTCACGCTGGATCCTCATCGATCCTGAGATTCGCTCAGGGCTGTGGGCGCCCATTCAGCATGAAAACCAATTGCGCGGTATCCTGGGCGTTCTGAGCACGCGGCTGAACGCGTTTACGCCGCAGGACGAGCGACTGATCGTTCTCTTTGCGAATCAAGTCGCCGTGGCGATGGAGAACGCGCGGTTGTTCGAGGCGCAAAGCAAGCGCACGGCGGAGCTGGAAGCCCTGCGGCAAGCCAGTCTGCATGTGACATCGACGCTAGATTTGCGCCAAGTCCTGAACCAAATCATCGAGCACGCGCTCAAACTGGTCAATGCCAGCGACACGCACATCTTTTTGTACGACGGCGAACGCCTCACGTTTGGCGCGGCGATTTTCGCCGGCGGCGCGCAGGACCGAGCCATCGAAGAACCGCGTTCCCAGGGTATTACCTACACGGTCGCGCGGCAAGGCGCTTCCATCGTTGTGCCGGATACGCTTCATCACCCGCTCTTCCAGGACCGACCGTGGAGCGGCGCGATCGCGAGTTTTCCGTTGAAAATTGGCGGTCAAGTCCGCGGCGTGATGAACGTCGCCTTCGCTCAGCCGCGCGCGTTCGATGCGGACGAACTGCGCGTTCTCGAGCTCCTCGCGGATCAAGCGGCGGTTGCGCTGGAAAACGCACGGCTATTTGACGAAACGCGCCACCGTCTTGCCGAACTAGAGGCAGTTGCCAAACTCTCAACTGCTCTCCGCCAAGCTCAAACCGTCGACGAAATGGTTCCGTTGCTGCTGGATGAACTGCTGGCGGCGCTGGACACGAATGCCGGGGAACTCGCGCTTTATGACGCATCGTCTGACGAATTGCGCGTCCTAGCGACGCGTGGTTGGTTTGCCGAAACGCCCCAAGTCTCGCCGGCGGACGACGGAGTCGCCGGGCAGGTCTTTCGATCCGGTCAGTCGCGCGTCGTTCGAGAATTTCTGACGGATCCGCAGACCAGCGAACTGGCGCGTCCTGCGGTGCCGGCAGGTTGGGGCGGCGCAGTCGTGCCGATTCGCACCGCCCAGGAGGTCATCGGCGTTCTAGACGTCGCAGTCCCATTACCGCGCGTGTTGACTGCGGACGAGGTGCGGCTGCTGAATACGTTGACCGAAATCGCCGGGAACTCGATTCACCGCGCTGCGCTCCATCAGCAGACCGAGCAACGCTTGCAACGGCTCGACGCGCTGCACGTCATCGATATCGCCATCAGTGCCAGTCTCGACCTGCGCGTCACATTGAACGTCCTGCTCGATCAAATCATCTCTCAGTTGCGCGTGGACGCGGCGGATGTGCTCTTGCTGAATCCGCAAACCCAGATGCTGGAATATTCTGCCGGGCGTGGATTTCGCACGATGGCGGCTGAACGCGCCCGCGTCCGGATCGGGCAAGACTACGCCGGGCGTGCCGCGCTGGAGCGACGCTTGATCCAGATTCCCAATCTGCACGCTGCCGACGCGGCAGCAAAAATCCCGGAACGGATCGAAGGCGAAGGATTTTTCGCCTATTACGCCGCGCCGCTTATCGCCAAAGGACAGCTCAAAGGCGTTCTGGAAATCTTTCACCGCGCTCGGCTGGATCACGACGCCGAGTGGTTGGATTTCATCGAAACGCTCGCCGGGCAGACGGCGATCGCGGTCGACAACGCGGCGTTGTTCGACGGCTTGCAGCGCTCGAATTTTGACATTTCGCTGGCATACGACGCGACCCTGGAGGGTTGGGCGCGCTCGCTCGATTTGCGCGATCCAGAGACGGGCAGCCGTACAGAGCGGGTCACGGATCTGGCGGTGACGTTGGCGCGCGCGATGGGAATGCGCGGCGAAGACCTGGCGCACGTTCGTCGCGGCGCGCTGCTGCACGACATCGGCAAGATCGCGATTCCAGACCGCGTCCTGCTCAAGCGCGATCCGCTCACCCCGCCCGAAGAAGAAATTCTGCGTCAACATCCAACGATTGCCAACGAACTGTTGTCGCCGATCGCGTACCTGCAGCCCGCAGTAGATATTCCGTACTGCCACCACGAACGCTGGGACGGAAAGGGCTACCCGCGCGGGCTAAAGGGCGATCAGATTCCCCTGTCCGCGCGCATCTTTGCCGTCGCCGATGCGTGGGACGGTCTGCTCACCGCCCGAACATCCCGCCCGGCACTAACGGTTGAGCAAGCGCGGCAACAACTCCACGAACAATCGGGCAACTGCCTAGACCCCGCGATCGTCCAAGTCTTCCTCAAGATCATTGACGAGCCCTATTACAATCCCTAAACCTCCGCCGCGGCGCGCGGGTTAGTCCGCGTGCGCCTCACACGCCAAAAATTCGAGTTTTTGTGCGCTTGACACAGAACAAGCGTTCGTGGTATAATATGGACAAATGTTCGATGGCGCGCGTGCCTGTCAGACGCGAATCGCCGATAGAGCCGAGGAGGTTGGAGATGGGACTCTCAGAAAGACAACAACGCATCTACGAGTTCATTACAAAATTCATGGGCGAGAAGGGCCGTCCGCCGACCATTCGCGAGATCGGCGCGAAGGTGGGCATCACCTCGACGTCGGTCGTGAACTATAATCTCAACATCCTGGTGCGCGAAGGGTTGATCCAGCGCGAGAAAGAAGTCTCGCGCGGCTTGCGCGTCATCGGCGCGAACGCCAAGTCGATGGTCGGCGGCGCGAGCTTTGTGCAGATTCCGCTGCTCGGCAAAATTGCCGCCGGGCATCCGATCCCGGTGCCGGATGCCGGCTTGGCGCCGCTCGACGGTGAAGTCTTATCGCTGACGCGCGATCTCATTCCGGATCAAGAAGGACTTTTCGCGTTGGAAGTAAAAGGGAATTCGATGATCGACGCGCTCATCAACGACGGCGATATCGTCGTGATGAAAAAACAGGAAACCGCGCAGAATGGCGATATGGTCGCCGTCTGGCTCAAGGACGAAAAGGAAACCACCCTCAAGCGGCTCTACCGCGAGCGCAGCCGGATTCGCCTTCAGCCGATGAACCCGACGATGAAACCGTTCTACGCCGATCCGCGTAACGTCGAAGTTCAGGGCAAGGTGGTACTCGTCATCCGACAGCTTCAGAAATTGCCCGCGTAGCCGATCCCCGCGTTCCGGTTTTTCAAACAACTCCCTTGACAGAACGAAGGTTCTGATTTATAATATAATCAGAACAAGTGTTCTGTTGAGGGAGTTTTGTTTTGAATCTGAAACCCTGCCCGTATCGTCAGGTGGATGACGACGGGCACATCCTCTGCGATAA
>VFSW01012192.1_pt1 | contig 12021 bp, 7 predicted proteins | sample 5358111 | NCBI WGS metagenome assembly VFSW01 (sample SAMN11554181, study PRJNA540505) | mine drainage metagenome | isolation source: sediment from site ElyBrook_90M | place: USA: Ely Copper Mine, Vershire, VT | collected 2017 | reverse complement strand
GAGCGCCTGCATGGCATGCAGGAGGTCGGCGGTTCGATCCCGCCTGGCTCCACCATTCCCGTCTCCGCCGCTTTTGCGTCAGGCTTCCCTCGCAGGTACGGTGGTCATCAGTGTAATCGCCGCCTACCTAGCGTGGTGCAGGACCAGCTGGGGCATTGTCGTGAACCCGGCGGGTTCGCCAGTGTCCATCGTTGCAGATCAAGTGGATACGATCAGTGCCCGTCTGACCGATCGGTTCAACCAAGAGGCAACGAAGAGTGTTGCCAGCGGGCCTTGCGCCCCTTCCAGTCCAGCGCGAGATAGATGATCGGTGTTGTATAGAGCGTCAAGGCCTGGGACACGATCAGGCCGCCGATCACGGATACACCCAACGGCTGCCGCAGATGGTGCCCGGTGCCAACCGCCAAGGCGAGCGGCAGTGCCCCCAGAATCGCCGCGAGTGTCGTCATCATGATGGGACGAAAGCGTTCGAGGCAGGCGGTCCGGATCGCATCCTCCGGGTTCAGACCCAGTTTGCGCTCGGCTTCCAACGCAAAATCCACCAGCATGATGCCGTTCTTCTTCACGATCCCCATCAGCAGGAAGATACCTATGACTCCGATCACGGACAGCGGTATACCGGTGATCAGCAGCGCCAGTAATGCCCCGACGCCGGCGGATGGCAGGGTGGAGAGAATAGTCAGGGGTTGGGTCAGGCTTTCGTAGAGAACGCCGAGCACGATATAGATCGCTACAAGCGCTGCCAGGATCAGCAGCGGCTCGGCCGACAGTGATTCAAGAAAATATTTGGCATTGCTGGAGAAGGTGATGCGGACGCCAGCCGGCAGTTCCATGCCTGCCACCGCATTTTTGATCTGGGCGACCGCTGGGCCCAGCGCGACACCGTGTGCGAGGTTGAAGCTAATCGTTCCGGCCGGCATCTGTCCGTCATGGCGCACCGACAACGGCGCCGAGCTGCGTACGAAGTGCGCCACCGACCGCAGAGGTACGGGACCATTGGTGCCCGGCACATACAAGAGGTCCAGCTGGTTCGGGGACGCCTGGAGTAGCGCGCCCACTTTGAGGATAACCTGGTACTGATTCTGATCCTCGTAGATGCGCGAAATCTGTCGCTGTGCGTAGGCGTTGTCGAGCGCCACATCGATTGCCGCCACTGAAACGCCGAGCCGGGCCGCGGTTGCCCGATTAATATCGACCGTGATCTGCGGCGCGCTCTCGTCCTGGTCTGAAGAGACATCGGTGATCGCAGTCAATTGGTGCAGTCGTGCTTCGATTTTGGGTATAACCTTATCGAGGTCAGAGATGGACGGGTCGAGCACCGTGAACTGATATTCTCCGTTAGCGGCGCGACCACCGACGAAGATGTCCTGGGCCGCCTGCAGGAAGGCCTCAATGCCGGTAATGCGCGCAAGCCGCGGTCTGATGCGCGCGATGACCGTCTGCGCAGAGACGTTGCGCTGGCTCCTTGGCTTGAGCTCGATAAACAGCTTTCCACGGTTTGCGGTGGAAAATCCATTGACCACGCCGACGCTTGAACTCACGTTCCCAATCGCCGGATCATGCAGCAGCACGGACACCACTTTCCTCTGCAACTCTTTCATCGAGTCAAAGGAGATGCCTGGGCTGGCGATGGTATTCCCTATGATCAGGCCCGTATCCTCCTCCGGCAGGAAGCTCTTGGGTATTTGCACATAAAGGACCACTGTCATCACTACGGTGAGCAGCGTGAGGCCAAGCATGAGCGAACGGTGGGCCAACGCCCAGTCCAGGCTGCGTTCATATCCGTCGATTGTTTTGCGATAGGCGAAATCAAACAGCGCCACGAATCGGGACCGGCGCGGCGTAGTGTCCCCGCGACGCATAAAGTGGGCACAGATCATGGGCGTGACAGTGAGAGATACAAGCGCAGAAACGGCGATCGCGACGGTCAGGGTCACGGCAAATTCGTGGAACAACCTTCCAACTAGTCCCGGCATCAGCGTCAGTGGGATGAACACCGCGATCAGCGACAGGGTTATGGACATGACGGTAAAGCCAATCTGTTGCGCACCCTTGATTGCCGCCTCCATGGGTGGCACTCCCCGATCGATCTGGGTAACGATGTTTTCAATCATTACGATCGCGTCATCGACCACGAAGCCTACCGATATGGTAAGTGCAAGCAACGAAAAATTGTCCAGCGAAAATCCGAGCGCCCACATGGCCGCGAGAGAACCAGCGATGGACAGCGGCAGGGTGATGGCGGCGGCAATGGTCGGAGCGCCCCGCTGCATAAACATCAACACGACGGCCAGCACAAGGATCATGGTAATACCCAAGGTCACCTCCATATCTGCAATGCTTGCGCGGATGGTGGCAGTGCGATCTGTCAGGATCGACAGACTCACATCGGGCGGCAGCCAGTGCCGGATTTCGGGAAGCAGCTGCTTGATGTGGTCAACGGTCGCAATCACGTTGGCTTCTGGTGTCTTGGTTACAGTGACGAGAACTGCCGGCGTCGTGTCTTCCCATGCGGCCAGCTGGGCATTGCTGGTCCCATCGATCACGGAGGCGACATCACCGAGGCGGATGAGCGATGTTCCGTCCGCCTTCAGAATGATGTGGCGATAATCAGCGGCGGTGTGGAGCTGGCCGTTGATCGCCAGAAAATTGGCGGCACGCCTGCCGTCCAATTCGCCGATCGGCATAAGCTCGTTTGCGGCCCTTACCTCGGAGAACACATCCGCTGCCGTAAGGCCAGCGCGCGCCAGCGCGCCCGGCCTCGTGCGAATGCGTACCGCCGGGGATTGCGCGCCATCGAGCTGGACCTGGGCGACGCCGGATATCTGCGATAGGTGCTGCACTAGAATCGTGTCGGCAGCGTCAAAGAGGGAGCCCATGGAGCGGGTCGGCGAAGTGAGCGCCATAGTCAGGATCGGTCGCGACGCCGGATTGAACTCCTTGTAAAAAGGCCGGCTTGGCAGGTCGGACGGAAGGTTGGGCAGGGCATTGTTGATAGCCGCCTGAACGTCATAGGCTGCGCCGACGGGGTTCCGATCGACCGAGAACAGGATGATTATGGAGCTTGCACCTGTCGAGTTGATGGAAAACATCTGGGATATTCCGGGGATATGTCCCAGGGTGCGTTCCAGTGGTGCCGCGACGGTGCTTGCCATGGTCTCCGGGGCGGCGCCCGGTTCATTCGTGAACACCACGAATGCCGGCATGGGGATACTGGGGACCGCCGCGACCGGCAGTAGGCGAAAGGCAATGATCCCTGCCAGCAGCAGCCCGAGCGCAAGCAGTGCAGTCCCGATTGGGCGGCGGATGAAAGGGGTCGAGAAACCCATCGACTATTCCAGCTGCGCGGCAGCGGGAAGCGTTCGCGGCCGGAGCTTGTCGAGTGCGAGGTAGATGACAGGTGTCGTAAACAGTGTCAGCAGCTGACTTAGCAGCAGTCCGCCGATGATAGTGATGCCAAGCGGCACCCGCAGTTCCGCGCCTGCGCCACGTTCGAGAACGAGCGGTATCGCGCCGAACAGGGCCGCCATAGTGGTCATCATGATCGGGCGGAACCGTAGCAGACAGGCCTCGATAATCGCATCCTCCGGCGCCAGGCCGCGCGTGCGTTCAGCCTCGATCGCAAAATCCACCATGATGATACCGTTCTTCTTGACGATACCCATGAGCAGCACGATGCCGACAAGCGCCACAATCGTGAATTGCGTGCCGGTTAGCATGAGCGCGAGCAATGCGCCTATCCCGGCTGAAGGCAAGGTCGACAGAATCGTGACTGGGTGGATCGTGCTCTCGTACAGCACTCCGAGCACGATATAGATGACCAGCAAGGTGGCAACGATCAGCCACGGGTTGGAGGCAAGTGCAGACTCGAATTGGGCTGCGGCACCGGAGAATGTTCCGGAAATGGCCGAAGGCATTTTTAAGGTGTTCTCCACGGTCCGGATCGCGCTTTCCGCCTGATCGAGAGATACGTCTGGCGCAAGATTGAAGCTGATGGTGGTGGATGGAAACTGGTTTTCGCGGGTGATGGCGAGCGGTGCATATCTCTGTTCGATCGATGCAACCTGATAGAGCGGGATCTGGACATTGTTGGTGCCGGGTACATACAGACCGGCGAGGTCGGCCGGTGACGTGGCGGCGGCTGCGTCGACACCCAACACGACGCGATATTGGCCATTCTGTGCGTATATGGTCGAAATCTGGCGCTGGCCATAGGCGTCATAAAGTACGTTTTCAATCGCGAGCATGTTGATCCCGAGCCGCTCAGCTGCAGCACGATCGACGTCAATATAGGTCTCAGATCCACTGTTTTCCTCGTCGCTCGCGACGTCCTGCAGTTCAGGGAGAATGCTCAACTTTTGGGCGATCCGCTGCGTCCATGTGTCTAGTTCCGCCTGATTGGTATCCACAAGTGTGTACTGATACTGGGTAGCCGAAACGCGCGAGGACAGCGTGATGTCCTGGACCGGCTGCATGTAGAAGGATAGCCCAGGGATCGCCTGCAGCGCATGCTGCAGCTGCGGCATCACCGTGCGCAGCGCCGGTCGCGAACCGATGGGCTTTAGTGTGATTGTCAGGCGACCGGTGTTCGGGGTGGGATTGGTGACGCCGGCGCCGAGCAGAGAGGTGACACCCGCCACCGCTTTGTTACAGCGGATGATGATAACGGCCTGGCTCTCAAGTTGTGCGAGGGCGCGGAGCGATATTCCTCCACGCCCCTGCGTAACCGCAACGATCTGTCCGGTATCTTCCTGAGGCAGCAGCCCTTTGGGGATCACGGTGTAGAGTGCGACTGTTCCGAGGATGGTTGCAGCGAACAGCCATAGAACCGCGCTACGGTGCTGCAGCGTTTTTCTGAGCGCGTGTCCATACGCATCCCGGACCCGTTGCAGACCGCGCTCGACCGCTACAGTCAGCCGCCCGGTCGACTGCTCTCCAACAGGTTTAAGCAAACGTCCACACATCATGGGCGTTAGCGTGAGAGAGACCACGGCGGAGATGATCACAGCCACCGCGAGTGTTACCGAGAACTCAGCAAATAGCCGACCGACCACGCCGGGCATGAACAGCAGCGGGATGAACACGGCGAGCAACGATACCGTCAGCGATATGATGGTGAAACCGATCTGTTGTGCCCCGGCATAAGCCGCCGCCAGTGGCGGCATTCCATCCTCGATGAAGCGAACGATGTTTTCAATCATCACGATGGCATCGTCCACGACAAATCCCGAGGCTACCGTGAGTGCCATCAACGACAGATTATCGAGGCTGAAGCCGAGTTCATGCATGACCGAAAAGGCGGCAACCAGAGAAAGTGGCAGCGTGACTGCAGGGATGACGGCCGCACGCAGTGTCGGCAGAAATAGAAAAATGACCAGGATAACAAGGGTCGCCGATGTCAGCAGGGTGATCTGCACGTCTCGCACCGATGCCCGAATGGTCTGGGTCCGATCCGCGACAACCTGCATCCGGATGCCGGACGGCAGTGAGCGGGTCAGCGCCGGCAGCGCAGACCGGATTTCAGCGACAGTCTGGACGATGTTGGCGCCCGGCTCGCGCTGGATATCCAGGATGACTGCGGGCACACCATTGTAGGTCGCCTCGGCGGCATCATTTTCCAGTCCATCTTGGACGCTGCCGACATCGGCAAGGCGCACGGGGGCGCCGGCATGATAGGCGATGATGATATGTCGGTAGGCCCGCGCATCTGGTAGCTGATCATTGGCGGCGAGCAAGAATGACTGCTTGGTGCCGTTGAACTCCCCTTTGGCACCATTCTGGTTGGCATTGGCAACGGCGTTGCGCACATCCTCCATGGACAATCCATAGGCAGCAAGGCGCGTCGGGTCGACGGCTAACCGTACTGCTGGCTTCAGACCGCCCTCCACAGTTACCTTGCCGATACCGTTGATCTGGCTGAGCTTGGGCTCTATCAGTGTTTCGGCGGTGCCGGAGACCTCGAACAGTGGAAGCGTCCGTGAGGTCAATGCAAGTGTCAGAATCGGTGCGTCTGCCGGATTCACCTTGGTGTAAACCGGGGGATAGGGGAGGTTGGGTGGAAGTGTCGCGGCCGCAGCGTTGATTGCAGCCTGTACATCCTGAGCCGCTGAGTCGATAGATTTCGTCAGCGCAAAGCGAAGAGTGATGGCGCTGGTGCCGGCGGAGCTGATTGAGCTCATGGCATCGAGGCCCGAAATCTCGCCGAACTGGCGCTCGAGCGAAGCAGTAATGAGTTTCGATACCGTGTCCGGGCTCGCGCCGGGAAGTTTGGTGGTGATCAGGATCGTCGGAAAATCCACGCTCGGCAGAGAGGCGACAGGCAGTGCCCGGTACCCCAGCACACCCATGAGAAACAGCGCGATCGCAAGCAAAGACGTCGCAATCGGTCTCGCAATAAACGGTTTGGAGATGTTCATTTGGAGCGCGGCTGCTGCGTCTAGCCTCGCGGCCGCGGGAGAGCGACCGCGGCCGGCGCGTGTGCCGCAGCGTGACCGGCGGCGGGTCGAGGAGTCTGTTCGATATGGATCACAGATCCGTTGCGCAGGCGTGAGCCGCCTTCGGTTACGACGCGATCGCCCGCAGTGAGGCCCGCGTCGATCTCAGCGATATCCTGATTGCTGTAGGCGACGCGGACCAAGCGGACGACGACATGCGGTCCCTTCGGAACCGGGGCTGTACCTTTAGGCACTGCCTCGGAAGCGATGCGGGGCGGTGGGCCGGAAGAAATCAGATAGACGAACGAGCCGTCGGGACCCTGCCGCACTGCAACGGCGGGTACAGTGATGACGTTATGATCGGTGCGGGCTTTCAGCCTGATATTCACGAAGGCCCCGGGCCAAAGCGCGAATGCCGGATTAGGGAATCGAGCCCGCATGGTCAGAGTACCGGTACTGGTGTTCACTAGATTATCGAGGACTGCGAGCACCCCGTGGTCGATCGGCGTATTGTGACTGTCCACAGCGATTACGTCAGGGGACCGGCCAGTGATCGCTTTTTGTACCGTTGGAAGATCCTGCTGGGGCAGACTGAAGGAGACATAAATCGGCCGTAGCGTGTTGATCACGACAATGCCGCCGCTGAGGCTGGGCGTGACGATATTGCCAGCATTGACCTGCAGGATTCCAGTGCGCCCGCTGATTGGCGCTCCGATCCGGGTATAGCTGAAATTGGTCCGTGCCGTTTCCACTGCCGCTTGGTCCTGTTTGACCAGCGCCGTATCTTCGGCAACCGTTGCCGCCTGGTCTGAGACTTGCTGAGCGGACGCGTATTTCTGCTTAATCAGCATCTGGTAGCGTTTCAGATTCACGCGTGCTTCAGTGAGAGTAGCCTCATCCTGCGCCTGCTTGGCAAGCGTCTGGTCGAGGGCCGCGCGGTAAGGCCGCGGATCGATCTCTGCCAGCAGTTGGCCTTTCCTGACGTCCTGCCCCTCATGAAAATCGACTGAAATCAGAGGGCCGCTGATCATCGGCTGTACGACCACGGTGCGATATGCTTGCACGGTTCCCAGGGCATCGAGATAGATGGACACGTTCTTGCGCACGGCGGCTGCGACGTTGACCGGGATCGGCTGTTGCCTCCCGAGGGGTTTGCCAGACCCCCGGTGGCTGAACAGGCGATAGCCGATCAGGATTGCAGCGAGTGTGATGACAATAATGATGATATGGCGTCTTTTGACCAACACAGTGTTTATCCTCCCGCTAGCAGGGAATGAGCAGGGGCGCGCCAGCCGCCGCCCAGCGCCTGGTAGAGATTGACTGCTGCCAGAAACCGGGCAAGCCGCGCCTGCTCGAGCGTATTCTGATCGCCAAGCAGCGTCTGCTGCGCGATCAGCACCGAACCTATGGATACTGTGCCAGCGTTGAGTTGCGCCTTGACGGCTTCGAAGGCGATTGCCGCGCGATCCACAGCGATCCGTTCTTCTTGCTCCTGTTCCGTGGCGAAACGGAGCGCGGTCAGCGCAGTTTCGACATCGCTGAAGGCCTTGACAACTGTCTGCTGATAAACCGCCACGTCTTGCCGGTAGGTTGCACGGTTGACCGCAAGCTGACCGGAAATGGCACCGCCCTCGAAAAGGGATTGGGCAAGGGACGCGGTTGCGCTGAGCAGCTCAGAGCCGGGGGTGAATAGGGCATTCAACGCCGTGCTCTGCCAGCCGGCCGATCCGGTAAGACCGATGGATGGAAAGTAGGCCGCGATGGCGCCGCGAATATTGGCGTTGGCGGCAATCAGTGTAGCTTCCGCCTGTGCGATATCAGGCCGGCGGGTCAGCAGAGCGGATGGCAGGCCGGGCATGAGAGGCGGCACGTGCAGTGTGTCGAGCGTCGCAGGTATCAGTTTCAGCATCTCGGGCGGCTTTCCGACGAGGATGCCGAGAGCGATTTCCTGCTGGCGCAATTGCGACCGTAGATTGGGAATGGTCGCCCGCTCCCCCGCGACCAGTGCCGCCTGCTGCGCGACAGTTCCGGCATCCACGACGCCTGCGTTCAGTTCCGCCCTGAGCTGTGCCAAAAGTCCCTCGGCTGCAGCGAGATTCTTCTCGCCGATCGCGAGTCCATCTCGATCGGCGAGGATCTGGAACCAAGTGGTGGCGACGGCGCTGACCGCTGTCAGTGCGACCGTGTCTCGGTTGAAGCGTGAGGCGGCGGCATTTGCCTCGGCGGCGCGTAAGGCGTCCCGGTTCTTGCCCCAGAAATCGAGCTCGTAGGAAACTTGCAGCGAGGCAGCGAACTGATGGGTATTGATGCTCTGGCCATTTCCAGCCGGCACACCTGATACCACGACCCCGCTGCCGTACCGCTGGTCATTGGCGCTGGCGTTTGCTCCGAGGGAGGGGAGTAGCGGGGCACCGGCGACCTGAGCTTCCGCATTGGCTGCCTGTAACTGAGCGACGGCAATGCGAATGCTGAAATTATGGGTCTCCGCTTCTGTGATCAGCTGGTCGAGGTCGGGAGAGCCGAAGTTGCGCCACCAGTCTTTACTCGGCCAGGCCGGCGGGGCGTTTTCCGGTGCGGCCGCGAAGCGTGCCGGCACCGTAGCCTGCGGTGGCGCAAATCGCGGACCTACAGCGCAGGCGGACAGTACGATGCACAACAGTGACGTATGGACGGCGCGGCAGAAGGGGAGCCTCGGCGTATGGCCAGCATTTTGATCCGATCGTGGCGCATTCCGGACGACGGTTGCGTTTGCCACCGGCGACAAATGCTCGGTCGCAGCAGTGCCGGCAGCGCGCTTCAGCTCCCGAACGGAAATCCGTATGTGATGCATCACCGGCACTGTACCGGCAGAGACGTCGCGACCGGAACTCGGAAAGTGTGACGAATCGTTACGGGAATGGTTGGAGTCTGTTCAATGGGCACAGGCCGCAGTCTTCGATATCAGAGGGTTTGTTACCATTTGTCATAAATGGCCGCTCTCGGTGTTACTTGTGATGCGTCTAGCATGAGCGCAGTCGACAGCCATTGTACACACCGCTAGGATACGATTATGAACCATTTAGCCCTTGCCGCGAAGCATGCGGGGCCTTTCATTATGGGTATACCGCCCGGCCAGGTTGTGGCAAACCCCCGCCATGCAGACAGCGTGATATGGTTCGTGACCGGTACCCGACGGCGGGTGCGAGAACCCGCCGTCGGCATGAATCGGTGACGCACTCGGCATGGCGTCGATCAAAGTCCTCGTGGTCGAAGATGATGCTCGTTTGCGTAGCATGCTGAGGCGGTATTTGCGCGATCAGGAAATGGAAGTCAGCGATGCTGCTGATGGTGACCACATGCAGCGCCTTCTGTTGCGGGAGCGTTTTGATTGCATCGTGCTGGATCTCATGCTTCCTGGGCGCGATGGGCTCGCGATTTGCCGCGCACTGCGAGCTGAAGGCAGCCCAGTTCCGATCATCATGCTGACCGCGAAAGGCGATCTGACCGATAAGATTGCAGGGCTTGAAAGCGGCGCCGACGATTATTTGGCAAAGCCGTTCGAGCCAGCTGAATTGGTCGCCCGCATTCGTGCCGTGGTTCGCAGGCAGCCAGCCCCTGCACAGTTTGCAGCGGATCCGAGCCAATCCAAGGTCCAGTTGGGGGATCTCGTGTTCGATCCGGTCGCGCGGCGGCTCATGCGTGGTGACGCTGTTCTCCCTCTGGGGGACCGTGAGTATGCGTTGCTCAGTTGTTTTGTTACGCATCCTCGTCGGCCTCTGTCACGCGAACATCTGGCTGTGGCGGCACTTGGTGGCCGCGACAAGGCCTCGCTTCGGAGTATCGATGTTTATGTGCACCGGCTTAGGCGCAATATCGAATCCGATCCACGACATCCACGATACATCCAGCGGGTATGGGGTGTTGGATACGTGTTTATCCCGGATCCTTCTTGAACAGTGGCAATGCGCTTCCCAGACTCTTTGTTCGGCCGGCTCGTGATCGTGATTGCGCTGGTTATCGTTGCCAATCAGGTAGCGTTGTACTTGTTTGTCCGGAATACGCTGGCGACTGCGCGAGCTCAAAGAATGGGGGAGCTATTTGCCGGGCAGATCCAGCTGGTGCGCGAAATACACGGCCGCGCACCCACGCCGTCGGACCCGCGCGCAAATACGCTCCGTCTGGTCTCGGGGGCGGTTTTGGGTACGCCGCCGTCGGCGGGGAGCGATCTGGCGCAGGCTGAGAGAACGCTGCAGGCGCGCCTCGGACCGCATGCTTCATTGCGCCTCGCCAGGAACGACCGCCTGTGGCTCGAATGGCGGGGGAAGCACCCATTCAGCCTGTCCCTACCAGCATATCCGTGGCGCTCTGTTAAATTACTGTTCCTGTACTGGAAATTTATCACCGTTGCGCTGCTCGCATTTATCGGGGCGCTGTTGGCGCTGCGCCAGATTAACCGTCCGTTATCGTGTCTGGTCGCTGCGATGGAGGAGCGCGGACCGCACGGCTTGCCTATGGCGGCGCCACTGGCGGGGCCGCGCGAGATCCGGCGCTTGGTTCAGCATTACAACCGGATGCTGGCCGATCTGCGTGTGTTGTTGGACGAGCGGGATCTGGTTCTGGTCGGCATCTCGCACGACTTGCGCACGCCGCTGACGCGGCTGCGTCTGGGATGCGAATTTCTGCCGGATTCGGCACGGGATTCACGCGAGGAGCTAATTAGCGATATTCAGGCGCTCGATGCAATTCTGGACCAATTCATCGCGTTTTCACGGCGTGGACAGGGTGAAGACTGGGTACTTTGTCAGCTCAACGATATCGTGAACGAGGCAGTTCAGCAGTTTTCCAAGCCGGCTCTCGCGCTGTGTGTGATTGGCGATTGTGCGCCACTGCCAGAGATTCTGATCCAACCGCTTGGTATGCGCCGCTTGCTCGACAACCTTATCGAGAATGCGCGCCGCTACGCGCCGGGAGAGATCGCCGTCAGGACCCGCCTAGCCAGTGGGATGATCGAATTGATTGTTGAAGATCGAGGCCCTGGCATTCCAGAATCACTTCATCCACAGCTCGGCCGGCCATTCGCGGGTATCAGCCAGGGCGTTTCGGGAACCGGGTTGGGCATCGCGATCGTGTGGAACATTGCCCGCATGCATGACGGTGAGGTGTTGTTTGAGGATCGCCCCGATGGGGGCCTACGCGTCGTTGTACGTTTCCCAACGGATCATGATCGGCGAGAGCAGGAGACGTGATGCGAAGCTGGTATGGTATCTAGCAGTTTGGCGCTTCTGGCGCATGCCCGCACATCATTATATTGGTCCTGGCCGCTAAGTGGCTTATATGATAACGGCATCAGTGGGGTGCGGACGACTCGCCTGCTGGTCGAGTTTCTACCCCCCTTTTTTTCCGGGGTGGGTACTATTCAGCCGGGGGCTATTAGATTAGAGGTTTTTACCTGTTACCCTTGATTTTGCTGGTGTAGGCACGTAGAGTACCGGCACTTCGTGGCCCAGCGGGCCACCGTGATCTATACCGTTGTCCCCATCGTCTAGAGGCCTAGGACATCGCCCTTTCACGGCGGTAACACCGGTTCGAATCCGGTTGGGGACGCCAC
>VFSW01012191.1_pt1 | contig 12022 bp, 13 predicted proteins | sample 5358111 | NCBI WGS metagenome assembly VFSW01 (sample SAMN11554181, study PRJNA540505) | mine drainage metagenome | isolation source: sediment from site ElyBrook_90M | place: USA: Ely Copper Mine, Vershire, VT | collected 2017 | reverse complement strand
TGACCCAATTCCGCCAGATGCTGCAATCTTCCTTACCCCAACTCTGAACACTTACGTTACTGCTATCGCTTGACAGTGTAGTATTGATTGTCGGATAATTCCCGCAGCCATGTGTGCAAATTCGACAGTCTTCGATTCAAATAAACCTGCATACAGAATAGGTTTTGGAGATGCGACCCATTGAATTATGAAATCCCACACTTCCGAATGCAACCACCTCTCGTCCATCTGCCGTATCCTCGTCTCACGATCCTAATTATTACTTTTGTTGTGATTTTCATAACTGTATCCTGTACAATTATGATCTCAGTGCTAGTCATGGGAAGTAAGCGTATAAAACATATGAGAAGCACTGCGCACCATATAGCGCGTCATCCGCGCGCGCCAGAGCATGTACAAATCGAGGATTTTGCTGAGAGAATTAGTCCTCCAGCATCTTCTGGTAGTGAATCGGATCCCCACTTTGCAATGGGAGGAGATAGTACTGTGGACCCGCTATCATTCGTGCTGACAGTGGCTGCCAATGTATTGTCAACGGTAATTAGTAAGCTTGCAGAAGGTTCGGTAGAAACAGTGCTTTCTCACGATATAAAGCAACTCGTATTTATTCGCGTGCGACAAGGACCGAATAGTCAAATTGTGATAAACGACAGCAACCTTGGAGCGATAGCTAATTCCGTGCTGGGTGAGGTGTACGAGATTGCGGGCCGAGACGAAGTTCTGCAGATTGAGCATGGAGATTTAAAGCTTCAGCCAGGCATATCCATCCCTTCAGATATGATCGCGTTTCAGATTGCGCATCTTCGGGAAATCGTCGAGATACGCCGCCGTGAACTCTCGTTACATGGCTCCCACACACTGGACGATACAGACGTAAGCGATAGCGATAACAATGTCACTATTTCATCGGATAATGATCGCAGCACGAGAACCGGATCATATGAATGGGTTGAGCGGGATCAAGAAATCACATCGAGTCCGTGGGATACTGCGATTCGTGATATGCATCAGCGCATCCGTGATAGAAGATTGGGAGGCAGCCGATAATGGGGAATGATAAATTATTCATTGCTGAGCGCTTTCGCAAAATTGTCACACTCCATATAATCAAGAATTTGCTTCCATTAGCCGATGGTCAAGTGCCTCTCATCCTAGGGGTTCACGGTTCACCTGGTTCCGGTAAGACATATCAATGTGAGTGTCTATTAAATGAACTTCAGGTCACTCCATTCGTCATTTCGGGTGGTGAATTAGAAAGCCCAGATGCTGGTGCTCCGGCAAGACTTATTCGTTCAGTTTATTTGCAAGCGAGCAAACATGTGGCTGAACAAAAGTCCGATGCGGCTGTCATTCTGATTAATGACATCGACACTGCCATCGGAGACTTTGGCCCTCTCGTACAGTATACAGTAAATCGGCAGATGGTATTTGTGGAACTGATGAATCGGGCAGATTATCCTCGAATGGTAGAAGGACAGAAGACACGCCGTATCCCGTTCATTTTCACTGGCAATGACTTCACGAAGCTGTATGCCCCACTTATAAGAGCTGGGCGAATGACAGCTTTTGAGTGGGAGCCTTCGTTAGAGGAGACACAGGCGGTTGTCGAGACGATATTTCCTTCACTGACGCCTGCTGAGGTACACAGCCTCGTTAAGCGATTTCCCACTGCACAGATTGCTTTGTATTCGGCATTGAGATCTCTGCTGTTAGATGAGCAATTATACGGAATAATTCGGCATGAAGGTGCTGAGAGAGTTATCAACTACCTTGCCGGTGGTAAAGACCTCAGGATGAACTGGCCGATTACCTACGCAGATGTGGTTGCAAAGGCCGACGAACTCGTAAGGCAAGGTATGTTTGTAAATCATCTAGAAAGAATCGATTGATGAGTCATTCAGGAAGCAGTTCAACATCCAAGACAAAGACTTATCCGCGTCTCGAACTAGTCATCATGCAGTTTAGACGCCTCATAAGGCGGTGCGGTGTAAACACGAGCGATGAATATATCGAGAAACTTTGCAATGCGCTTCGTCAAGGCTGGGTACAAACCGTGTCAATCTATGGAATGGACAGCGCGAACCTGTCTCACGTTGAGGTCACCCTTCACGTGGATTGGAATGAACATAACCGCCAAATGTCTAGAGGAGTAGTTACGGTCAGTATCGATGAGGATGTGTGGCGCGACGATCTTGCTGTTGAGATTGAGTCGATGATCATTGTATTTGTTGAAGCACGGGAGCGAGATTCTCTTAACGTGGATTGGCGCATAACACTAAGCGAGCGGGTCGCTGCAGATAGAGTGCTTAAGGAGCGGGTATACAGAGAACTCAATCTCGTTGATACGGCAGCAGTGAAGTGGGCTTCTAGTGACATAGAGAGCGACAGTATGAGCATTCAGGAACTCTCTGAGTTAAACGCGCGAATCAGATATGGTCGGTGATGACTTAGCATGTACGGTTAGTCTTTCTGGCGTATAGTCTGATTGACGCTCGCAGCATCACCAACCGCCGCTGACGGTGTCTTATGGCATGCTGACTGCTAAGCACATCATGTCAATCGGGGGGGCAGCTCATCTGCGCGTGGCATCGGCGTCTGATCCAGCAAGACGGGCAGCGCGCGGCCGGGCTTCAGAAGCGCGATCTCGATCTCCTTGCGCACCCAGTCATTCTTGCGCCAGAGGCTGCGCCGACGCCACCAGCCCTTGCGCGCATGCGCGATCCAGCCAGGGCCGATGATGACCAGCGCACACGCGGCGTTCATCGCGGCGATCCCGATCCTGTCGGGGAACGCTGCGCCGGTGGGAATCGAGATACGCGAGGTATCGAGAAAAATCTCCTCCGGTGGAACGCCGTGCTCTACCAGCCAGTTGTAGATCGCGTTCACAAGATAGCGGCTGTCGTCGCGACGATAGGAGAGAAATATCGCAGGCACATGCACGCTCCTCACCCCACGACGAAGCAGCCGTTCCAGCGGGAGTCGCCATCCGCTTACATTCACCGGCGCATCTCGCAGGCAGTATGGCATCCCAGGTCGCACAGCGCAAGCCCGTGAGCTGGTGGCCCGCGCTCAGCGCGCCTGTGCGCGACTGCTCCCTCGCCACGCGCATGCGCGCAACAGTGAGGGCGACCGGGAAGGAGTGGATACGCGGGCTGCGGCGTCCACCGCTCCGTGTTTCAGTCATTCATAGCGTGTCAGCGCATCATGCGCCAGCGCCACGGCCTCCGCGCGTGAGAGCGCCCGCCCCGCAGCGACAAGCTCATCCCAGGCGGCGGCGCCCAGCGCTGCGCGCAGGCGGGCCAGATCGCGCTCGCGCAGGTCGCGCGCGGCAGGCTCGATACGGCCGGGCGTCGCATCGAGGCGATGGATCGCCGCAGCGTACAGGCGCGCGGCCATTTCCGGCTCGCCATACAGGCCAGCGAACATGGCGACCCGCTCGACCAGCCACCAGAGCGCGTGGCTCTCCTGCGCATCACGCGCAAGGTCGCTCAGCGCCTGGGCCAGCTCACTGTGCGCAGCCGCCAGCTCACCAGCGGCGAGCGCGAGGCTGGCGCGAACCGAGCGGATGCGCGCGACCATAACACGATTCCCCAGAACAGCAAACAGTCGTTCCGCTTCATCCAGACACGCGCGCGCTTGCGCCACGGCGCCGAGACGCCACGCCGCGCGTCCCAGCGTGAAGGCGCAGGTGGCGATGCCAAAGGTGTCATGCTTCTCAGTAAAGATGCGATACCCAGGCTCAGTGACTTCGAGCGCGCGCGACGGCTCATCGAGCAGGATATAGACCTCGCCAATGTTGTTCCAGGTGAGCGCGCGCGCCCAGTCGCTCTCCCCAACCTCCTGGCTGAGCGTGAGGCTGGCTTCATAGTAGGCCAGCGCCTCGTGTAACTGGCCCATCTCACAGCGCAAATCGCCCAGGTTCAGCAGCGGCATGACCATTGCCGGGCGGTTGTTGGATGCGCGATGGAGCGCCCGACACTCATCATAGAGCGCGACTGCGCGCGCGAAGTCGCGCAAGGCCACGATAGGATTCGCCAGATTGTTCAACGCCCAGGCGATTTGCGTCTTATCGCCGATGGCCTGCCGCAGCGCCAGCGCCTTCTCGCCAGCGGCGCGCGCATACTCGAACCTGTCCAGGCGATGTGAGAGCGCCGTGACACCCGTCCAGGCTTCGGCCTGGAGCGCCAGCTCCTCTCGTGCGCTCGCAGGCGATGCTCGTGCGAGAAAGCGTTCCAGCCAATCCAGTCCTTCCAGGTAGTGTGAGTGGAGAAACCAGAAGCGCCGCAGCGCAGCCACCATACGCAGCCCAAGCGCGTTGTCGTGCGTCTCCAGCGCCCAGGTGAGCGCGGCGCGCACATTCTCGTACTCCGCCTCTACTCGCGCCATCTGGCTCTCGGCCTGATTCGCTGGCTGTGTCGTCAGCGCATCGGTCAGCGTCAGATAATACGCAGCGTGCCGCCGTCGCGCCTCCTCCCACTCGCCTGCGTCGCGCAGGCGCTCCAGCGCGTAGGCCCGTATCGTCATGAACTGCGTGTAGCGTCGCGCGCCTGCGCTATCCTCATACTGGAGCAGGCTGGCGTCCACCAGGGCGGCAAGGCTCGCGATCAGCGCATCGTCATTCAGCCCGGAAACCGATTCGATGGCGTCGGCGCTGGCTACGCCGGAGAATACCCCCAGCCAGCGAAACATCCGTTGCTCGCGCTCGTCGAGCAGGTCGTAGCTCCATGCGATGGTCGAACGCATCGTGCGCTGGTGATCGGCGAGATCCTGCGCGCCGTCGGTCAGCACGCCGAGGAACGTGGAGCGGGTCAGTCGGGCTTGCAGTTCTGGCAGCTCAAAATGCCTGACACGCGCCGCCGCCAGCTCGATGGCCAGCGGCAGACCATCGAGCTGAACGCAGATATCAGCGACGAGCCGGGCTTCCTCCAGCGTGATGGCGCGCATTTTCCGCCAGCCATCGGCGCGCTCCAGGAAGAGCGCGACACTGGGAACCTGGCGCAACGCTTCGAGGGTGGCTGGCTGGGTGAGATCGGGAAGGGCAAGTGGCGACACAGAAAAACACTGCTCGCCACGTACGTTCAACGGGATACGGCTCGTCACCAGCGCCTTGACCTGTGGGCAGGCGATCAACAAATCCAGCACGGCGCGCGCGGCTGGGAGCGCCTGCTCGAAGTTATCGAGCAGCAGGATGAGGCGCTGCTCGCGCAATGCGCGTATGAGAGTATCTCGCAGCGTGAACGCGCCCTGCTCCTGAACACCCAGCGCCTGCGCGATGGTTGGCAGCACGCGCGCTGGCTCCTGCGCGTGGATAAGCCCAACGAATACGACATCCTGCCCGTGCTCGCGCCGCAGCAGCGAGGCCAACTCCAGCGCCAGGCGAGTCTTGCCGACACCGGCTGGGCCGGTCAGGGTCAGCAGATGTGTCTGTGGGTGCATGAACTGATCGCGTATCGCGGCGATAGCGCGTTCGCGCCCGATGAGTGGCGTCAGCGGAACTGGCAGGCTTCGTTCGGGGGCGCTGTCTGTGGTGTGCGGTGGCGCATTCCGCTGCGTGACAGCGTTTGCTGGCGACGCGCAACGAGCTGCCACAGCGAATGTGGCTGCTTCGTCGGGCGCGAGCAGCAGCGCGGCGCTGAGCAGGCGCACGGTCGCCTGCTGTGGCGCCTGGGTGAGGCCGCGTTCGAGCAGGCTGATCGCGTCAGCGCTGATCCCTGCCCGCTCGGCAAGCTGCGCTTGCGTGAGGTGTCGCTGGCGGCGATAGCTCCTGAGCAACTCAGCGAAACTGGGCGAGTCCATGACGGGCCTGCTCCTCCCTCAGCGTCGCTCAATCAGAATGGGCGCTTCTATTCTAACACTCCGCCGTAGCGCAGTTTTCCGTGCGCTTTTCCGTGCGCTTTTCCGGATTCTCGGTGGTGGCTGGCGATTGCTCCATGCACACTATCTCTCGTGGGGAAACGTGGCGTTATCACCCGAACGCCACAAAAGCGCCGCAGAGGTGAATGGAGCCTGAACTGATGGTTCCCTGGTCAGATGTCGAGCAGACATGGGGCGCGCAATGTACGCACGCCGAGCGGCTACTCGCGACGCGCGCGGGGGCTGGAGCGGGTGAGGAGGCGGCGCGGCTGCTCGGGGCGCTGCTCAGGGAGCCGCTGGCGTTGCTGCGGGCGCGGCCCGATACGCCCATGCGCGGGAGTGATACAGCGCTGTTCGCGCACTGGGTGGAGCGGCGGATGGCAGGGGAGGAGCTTGCGCACATCACCGGACACCTGGCGTTCATGGAGCTGGATCTTGCGGTAGAGCGCGGTTGCCCGCTGGTCTCGCCAGCGGCGCAGCGGCTGGTCGAGGTGGCGTTGCAGTGCGCGCGCGCGCGAACGGCGGCTGAGATCCTGGTGGCCGAGATCGGCGCGGGTTGCGGCGCGATTACGCTGGCGCTCGCCACATTCGAGCCGCGTTTTGCGCGTATCTATGCGGTTGATTCGTCCCCAGAGGCGTTGCGTGTGGCGGCTGCCAATGGCGCCAGATACCTGCTCAACCTGGTCATCAACTGGCGAGTCGGCGATGGTCTCGATGCAATCCCTGAGCCAGTAGACATGATCATCTGCGATGCCTCGGTCGCGGCGCTGGCGTCACGAGCGACGCGGTTGTTCGCGGAGGCGTCGGGGTGGTTGCGTCCGGGTGGCGCGTTGCTCTGCGCGCTGGATGCGACGCAGGAGTCGTCGGCGCTGGCGTCACTGCAGCGCGCCTTACCGGATGCGCGTATTTGGGCGGCGCCATTGTCTCGCGGCGCCACTGTCACCGTCGCGCAGACGCCGGGACCGCCGTAAAGCCTATCAGGAATTTTGACATGCGTGAGGGAGGAGAAAGATCATGAAGCGCTCTTGGACATCTGTGTCGCTCGTGTTGCTGGTCTGTCTGTCACTGGCTGTTGCGGCATGCGGTAGCGTATCAGCCGGGTCGGGGGGTAGTAGTAGTAGTGGTGGTGGAGGTGGAAGCAGTAGCGGCCCCGCCGCTCAGCCGACGGCGACGCCGAAGCCCAAGCCAACGGCGATCCCGAAGATTACGGTCGCCTTTTGCCAGGGCATCATGACGGTGGCCCAGGCGAATCAGTTCATGCAGCCGCCCATGCCGGCGACGACGATCCGTGTTGATACGAGCGTGAACGGCGGCTCGTGCAACTACGAGTATAAGCCCTATTTGTCAGTGGTCACGATCCTCTTTGTGCCTTTTACGGGAAGCGCTGGCGATGCGCAAGCGTTTTTTACCGGCATAGACAAACAGCAACTGCAGTTGAATAACGCCACCACGACCACGACTACGCTGCCAGGGATTGGGGACGCTGCGCAATACGTGACAGGCGTTCTGACGGTACCAGGACTGAAGATCGCAGCAGTGCAGGTCATCTACGGCGCGATCTTCTTCGCGTGCGCCAACGATAATGTGCAGGGGTCGTCGTTCGCCGCGCAGCAAACCGCGCTGACACAGGTGTGCCAGCAGTTCGCCAGTCAACTCTAGCGGCGAATATCCGCTGAGGCGCTGGGCCATATGTCGCATTGCCCGCGCCGATGCCCAGCGCCAGCGCCAGCGCGCGAGCGCCGTCACACTCCAGCGATGGAGCGGACGGCGCTCGTCGCTGTGAGCGCGAGGCTCAGGCCAGCTGAGGGCGCGCGCGGGCGACGATGGCGAACAGCCTGTGATACACTGGCGCTAGACTTCTCCAGTGGGGTCGCGTGTCATGGAAGGACGATCAGCCGATGTCTACGCCGCTCAGCGATGTCGAGAACAAGCTGTGGAGCGCCGCCGAAGACTGTAGTAGGATGTAGTAGGTGTGGCGGAGATGGAAATCGAGATAGGCGCCCAATAGTCTGAGCCAGCTTGCCACACTCTGCCGCGTCAGCAGCGGAGGGTATGCTACAATGTCGCCAATATTGTCGGTTCGCGCCGCGCCAGCGCGATAAGCGATCAGAGAGGAGGGTACTGCGCATGTCTATCATCACCCCTTCTGACGCTTATCTGCTCGAAGGGGCCGAGCGGCAGCCCTCCGACATGCACGTGCGCAGTGGCTATCCTATCTGGATGCTCGTGAGCGTCTGGTTCGCGCGCGAGCAGTCCGACGACGCGGTGATCGCCGAATACGCGCTCGACCCGCAGGAGTGGGCAGCGGCCAAGGCGTACTACTTCGCGCACCAGCGCGCAATAGACGCCCGCTGCGCGCTGAATGACGAGCCAGGCCTGCCATTGCCCGGCGCCGTCTCGCTCACCGATCTGCTCAAGGAGCAGCCCGATCCCCAGCGTCAGGACTGACGCTCCATGCTGCGATTGCTGCTCGACGAAGGCGTCTCACGTGAGATCAAGCGTGAGTTGGTTAGCCAGGTTTTTACTGTCGAGCATGTGATTGATCTCGGTCTCAAGGCCAAGCCGGACCCGCTCATCTTCCTGACAGCACAACAGCAGTAGTCCGCGCTCTATACCCTCAACCGCGCGCACTTCGAACTCCTCGTCAACGCATGGGTGACGTGGGGGCATCCCCCACATGCTGGTCTGATTGTTCCAGGCAAGGGACAACCTCCGCCATCTGAGGCTGTCCAGTCGCTTGGCGCCATTCTGCGGCGTGTAGCCTCACTGACAGGCCGAGTGGTGTATCTCTAATGCATAATTCTAGTGAAGTTGCCCTCATCGAGTAGTTCACCATTGCCCTTCGCTGCGCAGGCGTCGCTGTGAGTGCGAGGCTCAGCCCAGCTGCGGGCGCGCGCGGGCGACGATGGCGAACAGCCTGTGATACACTGGCGCTAGACTTCTCCAGTGGGGTCGCGTGTCATGGAAGGACGATCAGCCGATGTCTACGCCGCTCAGCGATGTCGAGAACAAGCTGTGGAGCGCCGCCGATAATCTGCGCGCGAACTCAGGACTGCGTTCGTCGGAGTATTCGGCGCCCGTGCTGGGGCTGCTCTTCCTGCGCTTCGCTGATGAGCGCTTCGAGTCGGTGGCTCGCGAGTTGAAGGCCCAGGCGCAGGTGGAGGGAAGCCGCCGCAGCATCGGCAAGACTGACTACCTGGCGCGCGGCGTCGTCTACCTTCCACCCGAAGCGCGCTACGACTATCTGCTCAAGCTGCCGGAGAGCGAGAACTTGGGCAAAGCGGTCAATGAGGCGATGAAAGCCATCGAGGAGGCGAACGACGACCTCAAAGGCGCCTTGCCAAAAAACTACACACGACTGGACAACGCGACGCTGGGGCCGCTGCTCAGAGTGTTCGCTCCCCGTCTTCCTTCGCCGCATGGCGCCTCCGCGATGGTCGAGAACGGGCAGGCGCTCAGCGAGATCGAGGGGGACGCTTTCGGCAAGATTTATGAGTATTTCCTCGGCAAGTTCGCGATGTCAGAGGGGCAGAAGGGTGGCGAGTTTTTCACGCCGACGGCGCTCGTTCGGCTGATTGTTGAGGTGATCGAACCGTTCAATGGCCGCATCCTCGATCCAGCGTGCGGGTCGGGCGGCATGTTCGTGCAGAGCGCCCGCTTTGTCGCGGAGCACCGACGCAACCCCAACGCGGATATCTCGATCTATGGGCAGGAGAAGGTGGCCGAGACGATTCGCCTGTGCCGTATGAATCTGGCGGTCAATGGCCTCACGGGCGATATCAAGCAGGCAAACACCTTTTACGAGAATGTCCACAACAGCTTTGAGCGTTTCGACTTCGTCATGGCCAATCCACCGTTCAATCTGGACGGTGTGGACAAGGAGCGCATCAAAGACGATACGAAGCCCTATCCGTTCGGCATGCCCAAGGTGGACAATGCGAATTACCTGTGGATTCAGCAGTTCTACAGCGCACTGAATGCGCGGGGCCGCGCGGGCTTTGTGATGGCGAACTCGGCCAGCGACGCGCGCAGTTCGGAGCAGGAGATCCGCCGCCAGCTGATCGAGGATGGCGTGGTGGATGTGATGGTGGCCATCGGCCCCAACTTCTTCTACACCGTGACGCTGCCCTGCACGCTGTGGTTTTTCGATAAGGGCAAGCGAGCGACGCCGCGCCGCGACCAGACGCTCTTCATTGACGCTCGCCACCTCTACCAGCAGGTGGACCGCGCGCACCGCGAGTTTCGCCCCGACCAGATCGAGTTTCTCGCCAACATCGTGCGCTTGTGGCGGGGTGAAGCGCCGGAGACACGCCAGGGCAGCGGCGAGCGCGTGGCGGAGGTCTTCCCTGGCGGCGTCTACCGCGATGTGGCGGGGCTGTGCAAGGTGGCGACCATCACAGAGATCGCGGGGCAGGGCTGGAGCCTGAACCCGGGTCGCTACGTCGGCGTGGCGGAGCGCGAGGCGGAGGCGTTCGACTTCCGCGAGCAGCTGGAAGAGCTGAGCGAGGAGTTCGAGCGGCTGACCAGCGAGGCGCACGCGCTGGAGGAGCGCATCAGCGCGAACGTGGCGGCGCTGCTGGAGGCGGAATAGGTCACGCGCGCGAGCGCAGCGATATACAATAGAAGCGCATCATGCGCGCAGCGGGCTATCCGTTCCAGCGAGCGACAGGAGGAAGCGACGATGGCTTACACGATCACCCTCACCGATGACGAATACGCCGCGCTCTCGGCTGCGGCTGCGCAGCGTGGGCAGCCCATCGAGGCGCTGGTACACGAGGCGCTGGCCGATCGCTACGCCAGAGGCGGCGCGGGCGCGCAGCCATCCACCCAGGCGGATCCCCTGATCGCCTACATGCTGCGAGTGGGCCACATCCGCCAGGCGCCGACAGGAGCCGCAGACACCCCAGAAGCGCGCGCCAAACGCCAGCGGCTGGCAGCGAGCGCTGGCCCTGGCAAGCTGGCATCTGAGGTGGCGCTCGATGACCGGGGGCCACGCTAATGGCGCGCTACTTTCTCGATACGAGCGCGCTGATCAAGCGGTATGTGAATGATGAGCCGGGCTACCAGTGGATTTCGGATATGTGCGTGGCTGAGGCTGGGCATACCATCATGATCTCGGAGGTGGCGCTGGTCGAAGTGGTGGCGACATTCTGCCGTATGGCGCGTGGGACGCCGCCACGCCTGGACAGGGAGAACCGCGACGCGCTGATTGCGCTCTTCCGCGAGCGCGATGTGCTCCAGAGCTACGCCGTTGTCACTGTGCAACGTGAGTTGATCGAGCGGGCCGCTACACTGTGCCTCACCCACCCACTGCGCGCCTACGACGCTATACAGCTTGCCAGCGCGCTGCAAGCCAGCGATGACGCTACGGCTGTTGGCGGCGCGTCGCCTGTCTTTGTTTGCGCCGATGGCCATCTGCTCGCAGCTGCGCAGACGGAAGGGCTGACTGTGGCGAATCCGAATCAGCATATCTAGCAGCGCAAAATAGGGGGCGCAAAAATGTGTCAGCGGTACACCGCGCGAGAGTTGATGCGAATACCACGCGAGGAACGCAACCGCATCCTGGCGGAAGCAGCCAAAGAAGCAGAAGAAGAGTACAGGGTGACAACTCCCCATGCCTAAAGGCAGGGGTCTTCAGCCGCGATTTTGATAAACCCTGAATTGACGGACGTTGAGGCGCTCAGTGGTGAAGACTTCTTCGATGATTATCCCGAAGACGAATGAGGCCGGGAACGGTGTAGCGGTCCCAACCTGTAGGGGACAGGATTCCACAATCATCGGGCATGCGAATGTGGCGGCGCTGCTGGAGGCGAAGTGATGATAGTACGAGTTCAGACTGAAGTATGGCCCGTGGTCTCGTTGCGCACTTTGTGTGATCGTATTTCCAGCGGTGGTACTCCATCACGTGCGCGGCCAGAATACTTCGTTAGTGATGGTCATCTTTGGGTTAAATCGAAAGAACTGCTTGATGGCTCTATCTTTGAAACAGAAGAAACCATCAGCGATGATGCGCTGGCAAGCTCATCTGCTCGTATTTATCCAGAAGACACAATACTGATCGCAATGTATGGAGCTACTGTAGGGCAACTCGGCATATTGCGTCGCAGATCATCAGTGAATCAGGCAATCTGCTCGCTTGTTGTATACAGCAGGTTTGCTGATTATCGGT
>VFSW01012190.1_pt1 | contig 12022 bp, 3 predicted proteins | sample 5358111 | NCBI WGS metagenome assembly VFSW01 (sample SAMN11554181, study PRJNA540505) | mine drainage metagenome | isolation source: sediment from site ElyBrook_90M | place: USA: Ely Copper Mine, Vershire, VT | collected 2017 | reverse complement strand
GGGCTCGAATCGATGGTGCTCTTTTCCGTGGTCCAATTGCGGGCCTAGGGCAGTGCGGAAGGGCCCTGCGGGCGTGTGTTGCCGGCATGACTGAAAGTCATGCCCCTTCACTTTTCGGTGCCGAAGGCGAGTCTTTTGGCAGTCAGAAATCATGCCCCTTCACTTTTTCGTGCTGAAGGCGAGTCTTTCTGCAGTCTGCGGAAATACGAAGGAAAACGCCGGAGCTTTTGGCTCCGGCGTTTGTTCTTGTTGACGATCCGAATGAGTGTCGTGGCTTCCCACATCTGCCAAAAACGTGCAGATGTGGGGCACCCCTGGGGTGCGAGTCAGACCAGCGCGGGCACGTTGACTTTGTCGTACCAGGAGTGGGCGGACTTGAGGGCCTTGTTGACGTTCTCGATGTTCTCGACGCCTTTGGTGAGGAGCCAGTCCTCGAAGGCCTTCGCGCCCTGCTTCGCGTAGATCGCGATGCCGTCTTTCCAGGTGGCTCGGCCGCAGAGGACGCCGTTGTAGGTGGCGCCGGATTCATTGGCCAGTTCGAGGGTCTCGATGAAGACCGGGTTCGAGACGCCGGCCGACAGATAGATGAAGGGCTTGTGCGTGGAGGAGGCGGCGAGGCGGAAATGCTCGAGGGCCTCGGCGCGGGTGTAGGCCTGTTCGCCCTTGAACGCCTTGGTGCCGGCGACGAACTCCATCTGAATGGGGACTTCAACCTTCAGGACATCGACGCCGTAGCGCTCCTTGCCGAACTCTTCCATGGAGCCGGTGACGATGTCGGGCTTGCGCTTCGCGTAGGCGACGGACTTCTCATCCTCGCCGTGGACGGCGTAGCCGACGGTCTCGAGGAAGAAGGGGATGTCGTGGGCGCGGCACTCGTCGCCGATGCGCTCGGTCCAGGCGTGCTTGTGCTCGTTGACGCGCGACTTCTCGTAGGGGGTGTAGTAGAGGAGGATTTTGATGCAGTCGGCGCCGGCTTCCTTGAGGCGGCGGACGCTCCACAGGTCGAGCAGGTCGGGAAGGCGGCCGGGCAGGGCGGCGTCGTAGCCGGTCTTCTCATAGGCGAGCAGCAGACCCTTGCCGTTGCGGCGCTTTGAGGCGGGCAGGCCGAATTCCGGATCGAGGAGGATGGCGGAGGCGTGCTTCGTCAGGACCTCGGTGACGAGGGACTTGAACTCCTCGAGGGCGGAGTCGGGGACTTCGGCGACTCCCTTCTCTTTGGCCAGGGATTTCTTCAGCGAACCGCGCTGGTCCATGGCGGCAGCGGCGATGACGCCGCGCGCGTCCGATACGGATTTCAGTCCGGCCAGTTTGCCGGGGGTCATGTTGATCGACATCGTTTCCTCTCCTGCGCTCAATATTCGAAAAGGTCGTTTCCCATACGATTTTACCCGCCGGTGGGGAGGGTTGGACAGGTAGCGAAAGTAACGTATGGGAAATGGGGCAATATGGGGCACCCGGTGTGTTCTACCTCAGGGGGCGAGGTAGGGGCGGAGGCCGTCCCAGGGATAGAGGCCGGTGGGGCCTGAGTCGTATTCGACCTGAGAGCGGCTGGTGAAGCGGACGAAAAATCCGACGGTCTGGCTGTTGTAGTTGCGGGTGTTGTTGAGGGAGAGGAAGCCGCCGGCGTACCAGTGGTCGCTCATGTGGTACGAGAGCTCGCCTTTGAAGTCGTAGTTGCCGCTGACGACGGACTCGGCGGAGTAGGAGGCGTTTCTGTTGGCGACTTCGAGGGCGTTGTCGAGGGGGAAGTACGGCACGCTGTCCTGCTGGAAGGCCTCGAGACCGAAGGCCGCGGTGGCGGCGTAGTGGACGTTGAGGCCGTAGCGGCCTTCGAAGGAGAAGGGCACGTTGGCGAGATAGTAGGCCTGGGGGCTGAAGTATCCGCCGTGTCCGTAGGTAAAGAAGTTCTCGTTGGTGCTGTAGTGCATGCCGAAGAAGTTGACGCCGACGGTGAGATTGCCCTGGTCGGGAACTTCTTTGACGCGGAAGTATGCGCCGGCATCGCCGTCGATGCGGTTATTGCTCTCGACGTGGACGCCGTTGAGGTGCTGGCCGCCGGCGCTGATATAGAAGCCGGAGTTGGGATCGCTCTTGCCGAACTGCACTTCGCCGCCGGTAGAGACGACGCCGCCCCAGACATTGCCGGAGTATCCGGGACCGATGGAGCCGGGATCGCGGAGGCCGGCATAGGAAAGCTGGGAGTCTTTGACCGAGTCGCGGGTGCCGGTAAAGGTGAGGGGGCCATTGCCGGGCTTCCAGTAGACGCGGCCGATGACGTTGGAGACGAGAAATCCCCAGGGGGAATAGCCTGCGGCTGCGGCGAAGTTATCTGTGGCGAACTGGACTTCTCCACCGACACCGGCGGCGTTCTGCTGGTTGAGGACGGCATTGGCTGGAGCGGTGCCGAGCTGCTCGGCGATGCCGCCGGGGAGCAGCGGCGATTTGGTGACGGCGCCGGAGTCGAGGAAGACGGGGTTGGAGACGATGGTGAGGCGGCCGCCGGTGCTGAGTGGGGCGGAGACCTCAAAGGGGGCCTGCAGGGCGGTGAGGGAGTCGAAGCCGGCGGTGCCGCTGCGGTGATTCACGATGCCAGTGCCGCCGAGCCACGGAGTGTAGCCGGCTTCAATGTTGGAGAGGTTCATCTGGGCCTGCTCGCGCAGGTCGCGCTGGCGCACGATGGCGGGGCGCTCATAGTGGCCGCGGAGGGGTGGGAGGTTTTCCTTCATCAGATCGTCGTCGCTGATGCCTTCGGGACGCTCGAAGTAGTCGGGGGGCTGGACCTGCGCGATGACCTGCGAGGGTGGCGCGTATTGCGTGGCGACGAGGGTAGGGTCGATGGGTTTTTGCGCGGCTTTGAGGGCGGCCTGGGCTCTGACCTGTGCCGGATTCCAGGAGGTGGCGAGCGCACTGAGCGCGGGCGTGGTGTCGAGGCCGATTTCGACCGGCTGGTCTTCTGTTTTGAGAGGCGGGGGTGGCGCGGCGCTGGCGCCGGTGTGGACATGAGCGAGAGTCACCGAGGCATCCGGGGAGAGAGTCGCAGGCCCCATGGAGATGGGCGGCGTGGTTGTCGGCTGCGCGAAGCTTGCGTCGGGGCTGTTGGCGGAGCCGGGGGGCGGCGTGAGCGGGACGATCGCGCCGGTTCCTGAGGGTGCGTTGTTGTCGGGCGCGTTGTTGTCGAGCTGAACCGGAGCTGTGCCCATGTAATAAGGATCGGGTCCGAGGGTCTGGCTGTTGGCGTGCGTCGTATTTGGATGGCTGTAGCTGGGCAGAGGAATGCCGCCGCTGTCTGCGGGGGTTTCCTCGGAGTCAGGGTTGAGGAGTTTGACGAGGTCGGCGGGGCCGCGGGGCCGGGCTTGTTGGACGAGGTCGGCCTGGTTGAGCTGGTGGGCGAGTTCGGTGGCGGGACTGACGGGCGGCATGGCTTTCAGCGAGGCGCGCCAGTAGTCGGCCGCTTTGGCGCGGTCGCCGCGCGCGGTTTCAAACTGCGCGGCGGAGGCGAGGATCCTGGGGTCGTTGGGAAATTTTCCGAGTGCTTCGCGCAACCAGGTTTCGGCCTGCTTCATGTTCTGAGCGCCGAGGGCGGCGCCGATCAGGCTCTGGTAGTCAGCGGCGGAGGCGTTGGTCATGGCATCGCTCATCTGCGGCGACAGATAGATGGCCATTGCGTCTTTGGGCTGACCGGCTTGAACGAATCCTGCTGCAAGGGCTTTACCGACGGCGGGATTGCCCGGGAATGCCTGCGCGGCAGCGGTAAGGATTTCGATGGCGCGCCGCGTATTGCCGGCGGCAGAAGCACGCGCTGCGCGACGCTGCGCCCAGGTGGCCCAGATGGTCTGCACCTGGCGGCGCTGCTCGTCGGTCATGTCGCGGCGATCGCCGAGGGTCATCAGCTGACGGTAGAGGTCGCGATCGTCGCCGACGTTCATCAGCGTCCAGGCATTCGCGATGTCGACCGAAGCGGGCGCCTGCCTGCCCGCGGCGTGGTAGGAATCCTCGACCTGGGTGAGGAGGCCGAGCGCGCCGCGCTCGTCGCCATTAGCGGCGTAGATGGCGGCAAGGGTCTGCTGGAATTCGGGATTGGTGGCGAGCTGCTTGCGGACGGACTGGGGAATCTGCTGGAGCTGGGCGAGCGCGTCGGCGTCATGATCGGTGGCGTGCAGCGCGGCCATGAGGCCTTTCCAGGCGTCGAGATTGTCCGGGTGCTGCGTGAGAACGCCGCGGTAGATGTTGTACGCGCCGTCGGGGTGATTGCGGTCGAGATCGAGGGCGGCGACCTGGAGCTGAAGCGAGATGGGCAGCGTCTCGCCATTGTTCTGGTAGACCTTGACGGCGCGCTGGAGGAAATCCTGCGCGACGTCGGGATGATTCTGACTTTGATAAATCGCAGCGAGCTCGGAGAGGAAGCCGGCGTTGCGCAGCGCGCTGTCGTAGGCGTCGGGGGGCATACGCTCCACGATGGCGATCGCGTCGGCATCATGGCCGGCGAGATGCTGCATGGAGACCAGACCCTGCCACGCATCGATGTTGTTGGGATCGGCGCGGAGGACGCGATGATAAATGTCGGCCGACTGCGGATAGCTCTTGTCCTGGGCAAGCAGGGCTGCGTACTGCAGCGTGATCTCGGTGCGGATCTTCTCCTCGCCCGCGGGATACTTCAGGTTGATCGCCTGGACGAGAATTTTCTGCGCCTGAGCATTCTGGCCGGCGGCGACGTAGGCGCGCGCGAGATTGCGGAGGTAGTCGGGATCGCGGGCGACGGACTTCTTCAGCGCGGGCGGGAACTTGTTGACGGTCAGGATGGCGTCTCTTCCCTGCCCTGCCTGGGCCTGGGCCATGAAGAGGCCGCGCCACCAGGCGGATGAGCGGGGCTCGCGGTGGAGCAAGGCCTGATAGACAGGGACAGCGAGGTCGGGCGCCTGCATCCTCATATAGGCACCGGCCTCGCCGCTGAGCGCGTCGATGTTGCCGGGGCGCAGCGCGAGCGCGGCCTGATACTGCTTGACGGCTTCGCTGAGGTGGTTGGCATTGAGCGCCTGCGTGCCCTGCTGCATGGCGTTCCAGAAGCGCGCGGTAGAGAGGGACTGCGCGATGAGCGGAATCTTGAGGCCGTTCTGCTGCGCCTGCTCGAAATTCTGCGCCGCTTCAGCGAAATTACTTTGCTTCATGCGGACGAAGCCGAGGCCGGCGAGCGCGCGCGGGTTCTTCGGATCCCTCACGAGGAGGTCGACAAACATCTGCTGCGCGCGGTCGAGGTGGTTGGCCGCGAGTTCGTTGAAGGCCTCGCGCTCGGCGGGAGTGCGTGCGATGCCTGCTGTCAAGCTGGATTGCCGTGCTTCGGTTTCGGCCAGCTCTTTGGCCAGCTCGGGGTCGGGATGCAGCTTGAGGTACTCGCGCACGGCGGGCATGGTGGCGGGGTTCTGCACATCCCAACTCAGCGCGGTGCGCAGCGCGGTTTGTGCCGTAGTGTCCTGCGGATACTGGCTGAGAATCTTCTCGCCTTCGGCACGGGTATGCGGATCGTAGGTGAGGACGCGGCCGAGGTCGATGGTGTACTGCGGATCGCTGGGATACTTCGCGGCGAGACCGCGCAGGCCGTTGATGGCGTCGGGCAGCTCGGAGGGAATGCCGGCTTCGGTGTCGTAATAGGCGAGGGCCCAGTTGTCGGGCGGATGCGTGCCGAAAGACTGGCGGTAGATCTTGAGAGCTTCTTCGTTGTGGCCATTCCGGGCGAGTTCCGCAGCTTGTTCGAGGAGCTGGTTCTGGGTCTTGTTGCTGACCAGCGCCTCGATCTTCGCGATCTCGGGGCTGTTGGGATTCACGGCGCGCAGGCGTTCGATATAGGTCTGGGCTTCGGCGTCGGTGCCGGCGAGTCCGGCCCAGCGGCCGAGTCCGGCGAGGGATTCCTGGTTATTGGGATCGGAGAGGAGAATCTGCTGCCAGGTTTGCGCGGCGAGATCGATATGGCCGGACAGTTCCTGGGAGTGCGCTTTTTCGAGGAGCGTCGTTTCTGCCGAAGACTGCGCGCGGGCGGGGAGCGCGCACATGAGCATCGCGAAGGTGAGGATTGCAGCCGTGTTGCGGAGATGCTGTTTCATCGTCGCTCTCTGCATATCAGTGGTCTGCCTGGCGATGTGGCGCTGAAGTTCTACGAGGGAGTGCTATGCGGACCGCGCATACGGGCCGAAGTCCGGTTGATCTCCATTCCGGCGCTGAAGCCCCTTTTTGGGGGCGAGGCTGGATCCACGACCTGAAGGCCGTGGCTTCTACCGTCCGTGCCGCTTGCGTGACACGTGAAGTGCGAATGCTGTCACGGTCATGCTTCTTCGACGGGGCAGGGGCTAAAGCCCGGATGTTTTTGGGCTGGATCGGCACGACTGAAAGTCGTGCCCTGTTACGAAGGCGGCTGGCCTGGGGTTGTGCCTTCGCCCATCTGCCAACATCGGGCAGATAGGGGGCACCCGTTGAGTCGCGCCCTGAACCAAGGGTGGTCGCGCATAGCGCGATCCCCACATCCCCAACAGCAAGGATGTGGGGCACCCAAAGGGGTGTTTTCCCGCAAGGTGTGAAGTCCTGTTGCGGGCTCCGGCTCATAGGCTCTCCACGACCTGCAGACGGCGGCGGGCGCGGGCGCGCAGCCAGCTGCGGATCCAGATAGCAAAAACGAAGCTGATGGCGAGCACCACGAGGTCGACCATCCACGGCACCTGCATGAACCAGAGCTGGAGGGCGGTCCACGATGGCAGCTCGCCGACGTGATACACGTCATTGCCGATGCGATAGCTCTCGAAGCGTGGCCCTTCAAGCAGAGCGACAGTGCCCGATACGGCGCTGGACTGTGAGGCCTCGAGGAACGCCTTCATCATGACGGGGAAATTCGCGGCGCTCTTCATGTCGATGAGGACCACGGTGCGGCCGCTGGAGTAAGGTGACTCGCTCTCCTCGATCATGGCGTCGGGAACGCCGGTGGTGCCGATGAGGCCGGAGGAGAGCTGATCGGGAGCGGGAATGCGCCACCACATGTTGTGAAAGGTGGAGAAGAAGCCGCGCGTGTCCTGGACTTTGAGGCTGTTGTCGCCGAAGGTGACGGGCATGCCTGAAGCCAGCTGGCCGACGGTTCCGGTACCCTGGCCGGTGGTGATGACGAGGAAGTCACGGTCGGCGCCCGACTGCAGGGCATCAGGACCGGCGACGGTGACGCGCAGGGCCGGGTAGCCGGTCTCGGCGCCAAAGTGGCCCAGCATCGTCAGGTAGGTTTCGATCTCCTGCGGCGAGGGCTGATCGGGCAGGACAACGGTGGTCAGGCTGAGGTCGGCGTAGCGCGTGAAGGGGAATCCCGCATTCGAGAACAGCTCGAGATTCGGCATCGCCGCCCAGTGCGGCAGGCCGTGCAGGTCGATATAGGAGCTGCGCAGGATCGCGCCGATCTGGTTTGCGGGAATTGAATTGCCGCAGGCGCCTCCCTTGAGCAACTGGAAGGTCAGCTTGAAACGCATCGAGTTCGAGAAGGGCCGCAGGTTGACGATGGGGATCGCCATGGTGACCGAGTCCCGCCGTGAGGCTTCTTTGCCGGGGGGCAACGGGATCGATCCGAGGTAGGCGTCGTTCGATTCCACCTGCAGGCTGGAGATGGGACCGATGGGGATCGAGTTATAGCGGTAGTCGAGATGCAGGCGGATGTTTTGCTGCGGGTCCTGGAAGAAGAGATCGGGTGGAATTTTGTAGTAGGCGATGAGCGGGGCGTTGCCGTCGCCCTGCAGAGTCTGAGCGGGGCCGGTCCAGAGCGGCACGCGGCCGCGGTCGTCAGCCACATGCCAGCGCGGCGCGTCGTCGGGAGTGCTCTTCGCGGGCAGATTGAGCTGGTCGATCACGGCCGTTGTTCCCTGCAGTCCTGGCCAGCCGGTGGCGAGAGCCTGGGCCGCGGCCAGGGTCTGGTCGGCGTTGTTGCCGGTGACGATCAGCACTTTGCCGTAGGGATCGACGGGGTTGGTACGGATGGCGAGCGTGGAGGACAGAGGCGGGTCGAGATGGAGACCGGGAGGAAGCGCGTTCGGGTTCTCGGCGATGAGGACGACGTTGCCGGTGGGCAGATCGCCGATGGATACCGGGAAGTGCATGGAGCGATAGTCGCCGAGGACGCCGAACCACGAAGTGACGACACCGGCGGCTTCGAGTCCTTTCAGCGAGGGCGCGGAGCCGAAGACGATGGGGATGACGGGAGGCTGGGCGAGCTGCGCATCGAAGAACGGGAGCGGCAGCAGCTTCAGTTCGTTCGCGAGCGGCAACAGAACGCCGGACATGGCGATGGTGGTGTTGGGATCGACGTGAGCCCAGAGCGCGGAGTTGGTTGGATCTTCGCAGCTGTTCGTGTAATGGCCGATGAAGTCGAAGGTGAGCTGATTGTTGCGGACGAGCAGGTCTGGAGGTACCACGATGTCGGACTGGATCACCGCACCGTTGTTCGGGGTCTGCGGGACGGGCAGGGTCGCGAAGGTGGTTCCGTTGAGGATCACTTTCAGGTGACTCTGCGCGGGAATCAGGCTCGGCGAGAAGTGGTAGTAGATGTGCATCGAAGCCTGCTTCACCACCTGGTTCTGCGGGATGGCGAAGTAGATGGTGTCGTAGGCGTCGGTACCCTTGAGGTTGACGGTGTTGGTCGAGCCCAGATCGAAGAGGTTGGTCTGGGTATTGAAGGCGCCGGCGGCGGGCGGTGTGGCTTCGCTCTGGGTGGCAGCGGCCGGCGTTGGATTCTGCGCGTCAGCGGCGCTGGTCTGCGCCTTTGCCGTCGCACACAACCCGGCGAGACCGAACGCCAGCAGGAGCACGAGGGTCTCGGCTGCGACGCGCGTCCCCTTGTGCTGCTTTTCACTGCGGCGGGGAATGAGGGCGGCGAGGGACATACCCAGGCCGCGAACCGCGATGCGGACGATGCGGGCGAGGCTGCGGAGGGGTCGATCGACTTCGCGGGATTCGCCCCAGCCCAGCCAGGAGTCGGCGCGCGAGAAGAGCACGGTGGTGAGCATCTCTTCTTCGCTGACGGTGAGCGGATCGAATTGCAGGCGAAGAACATTGTTGGCGAGGCCGACGACTTTTGCGGGCAGCTCGGCGTCGCCGGTACGGAGCGGGAAGATGACCCGAAGCGGATCGCCGTGCTCGGAGTGCATGCCCTCGAGCAGCTCCATCGCGAGGCCGCCGGAAGACACGTCGATGGTCTGGCCGGGGACGATGCGGCCGTCGCCCATCAGGACGCGAACCGGCGCGGCGAAATTGATGCGCACATGCTGGCGGGTCTGGCGGGCTTCGCGCGCGACCGCAACGCAGACGCTGAGAATCACGATGTTGAAAGTGGTCCACAGGGCGTTGGTGATGATGGTGCCGGGGTGTGTGCCATCCCACAGCCAGCCGAGGCCGGGAACATGCATGAAGCGCGGGATGACCATCAGAAGGCCGAGCGCGTTGAAGGCCAGCAGCACGATGAAGGGCTGCGCGATGCGCGCGTCGAAGAAGGTGCGCGTGACGAGGCCACCTTTGGCCGTGACGTTGAACTTGCCGGCTTTCGGATTGAACAGCGCCATCAGCGTGGGCAGCAGAATGTAGGGAGAGAGGACGGTCTCGTAGATCTCGTTCCAGAACGAGTGGCGGTGATAGCCCTGGATGCGGCTGTTGGTAACACTGGACAGCGTGAGGTGAGGCAGCGCGTAGGCGAGGATGGCGATCCAGTAGCCGGGCACGTTGGTGAAACCGAAGATGAGGTAGATGAGCGGCGCGGTGAGGAAGATGAGCCTCGGCAACGCGTAGAGGAAGTGGGTCATCGCGTTGAAGTAACAGAGCCGCTGCGGCCAGGTAAGGTTCGGCGCGAAGAGCGGGTTCTCGATGCGGAGGATCTGAATCATGCCGCGCGCCCAGCGGATGCGCTGCTTGACGTGCGAGCTGAGGCGCTCGGTGGCGAGGCCGGCGGCCTGCGGGATATTAATGTAGGCGGTATTCCAGCCGCGAATCTGCAGGCGCAGGCAGGTGTGCGCGTCTTCGGTGACGGTTTCGGCAGCGATGCCACCGATCTCGTCGAGGGCCTCGCGGCGCAGGACCGCGCACGATCCGCAGAAGAAGGCGGCGTTCCAGAAATCGTTGCCGTCCTGGACGATGCCGTAGAAGAGCTCGCCTTCGTTGGGAATGACCCGGAACTGGCCGAGGTTCCGCTCGAAGGGATCGGGCGAATAGAAATGATGCGGCGTCTGCAGCATGCCGAGGTTGGGATCTTTGAGGAACCAGCCGACGGTCATTTGTAAGAAGCTGCGCGTGGGGACGTGGTCGGAATCGAAGATGGCGACGTACGGAGAGCTGAGGCTCTTGAGGGCGTTGTTGATGTTGCCCGCTTTGGCCTGTGCGTTGTCACCGCGCGTCATGTAGCCGATGCCGGCTTCGATGGCGAACTCGCGGAACTCTTCGCGGTTGCCGTCGTCGAGGATGTAGACGTGGAGCTTGTCCGCAGGCCAATCAATATTGAGCGAGGCCAGCGCTGTGTAGCGGACGACGCTGAGCGGCTCGTTATAGGTGGGGATGAGCAGATCGACTTCGGGCCAGTCCTCGGGATCATCGGGCAGGGCGACGGGGGCGCGGCGCAGAGGCCAGACGGTCTGCAGAAATCCGAGGTACAGGATGCCGAAGGCATAGGCTTCGGCGCCCAGCAGCAGGACGATGAAGAAGACGTCGACGGGACCCCACTTCGTGCCGGGATCCTGAAAGAAAGCGAAGATGCTGCTCACGCGCCACCATCCGTAGCGGAAGGTCGCGAACATGGAGAGCATCATCAGGGTGAGGGTGATGAGGTAGGAATCCGAGACGCGGCTGAGCCAGACGCACAGCAGCACCATGAGGAGGCCGAGCACGGCTTGCTGCGGCCAGGAAAGAGCCAGCGATCCGAAGAAGAAGAGTGCAACGATGCCGAAAGCGATCAGGACCACGCGCAGGAGTTTGAAGAACGGCCCGCGTCCGGTTTCAAACCCTTCCCAGATTTCTTCCTGGGTCATCGTTCGCTCCAGCGCGTACCGCGCTGTGCTGCGCCGACTGCGATCGAGGTATTTCGGATCCAGCCGACGAGGTTCATGATGTCTTCGGCAGCCGGCGAACCGGGAGCGTAATCGATCACAGTCATGCCTTCCGCAAGAGCCTCGCTCACCGCCGGACTACGGTGGATGGCAAAGGGCAGGAGCCGTTCGCCGAGCTGCTGGCGGAGGACCTCGCGGACGTCGAGTTGCAGGGGCGACGATGGATCGAACTGATTCAAGACATACCAGGCATGCAACGGCTTGCCGCTGAGCCCTTCCTGATTGCGGAAGAATCCTTCGAGCACCGGGAGCGTGACCACGGAGGCCATGTCGGGCACAACGGGCACAACGACGATGGGCGAGAGGCGAGCGGCCTGGCGCAACATCGGCGCCGAGCCGGTGGCGACGTCGATGCCGATGCGGCTGACGTCCTGGGCCCCGCGCGTCATTTCGCGGCGCAGCAGGTCGGGGTCGGCATCGTAGCGCTCGGCTTCAAGTGTCAGGACGCGGATGGGCGGGTCGATGGTGCCGCCGCTGAAGGTGCGGACGACGCCGGGCTTGATTTCGCGGGCGCCAAAGTAGAACGGCAGCACGCCGAAAGAGCAGGTGTCGGTGAGCAGGACGCGCTCTCCGCGCGCGGCCAGAGCGCGCCCCACTGCGGCGACGAGACTTGTCTTGCCGACGCCGCCGGCGATGGAGAAGAACGTCAGGACGGGGACCTGACCCTCGGCTCGCAGAGGCTGGAGTTCTTCCGGATTCCGTCCGAAGACGCCGCGCAGAGCGTACCAGCGTGAGGCGACTCGTTCGCGCGATTGCTGCAGAGAGTCGGTCCCCGGAACCGGCGATTGAGGTTGAGGCAGCGGCGACAGGGGCTGAATCAATGGCGGCGCGGGCGGAGCCAATGACGACACGGGCGGAGGCAATGGCGGCGCGGGCTGGGGCAACGGCGCCGGAATTGGGGCGTGGCTGAACTGTGGAGC
>VFSW01012189.1_pt1 | contig 12023 bp, 5 predicted proteins | sample 5358111 | NCBI WGS metagenome assembly VFSW01 (sample SAMN11554181, study PRJNA540505) | mine drainage metagenome | isolation source: sediment from site ElyBrook_90M | place: USA: Ely Copper Mine, Vershire, VT | collected 2017 | reverse complement strand
AAACGAAATCGGTCCATCCCTCTCCCGCCAGAAGGGCGGCCATCGCGACGGACTGAATGCCGGGAAGCGCGAGGAGATCCTGGTCCAGCTGGCGATGGAACAAGATTTGCGACTGCGGAGTGGAGTACTTCCTTGCGCGAAGGATTAAATCCATGCTGAGGATGTGGTCCGTGCGTACGCCGATGGGAGTCCCTGTCATGTTCAGAAAGCTGCGAATCATCAGGCCAGCGCCGACAAGAAGAACAAAAGCAAGAGCGGTTTCACCGACGACCAACGCGGCGGAAAAGAAGTGCATTTGCCTGCCGCCGCTGGAAGTCTGGCCGCCTTCCTTCAACGCTTCGCTTGGATTCAGGCGGGCAAGCCGGAGAGCGGGAGCGAGTCCAAACAAGATACCGGTCAGAAAAACGACTATGATGAGAAAGGTCAAGACGCGGTAATCCATGGTTAACGACCCGTAACCTGCGGCATCGTCAGGAATGAGTGTCGCTTTGAAAATATGTACTCCCCAGATTCCCAGAAACGAACCGAGGATCCCTGCCACGCCCGCAAGGATCACGCTTTCAACGAGCAATTGGCGGATCACGCGCAGTTTGCCCGCTCCGAGCGTTGTGCGGATGGAGATTTCGCGTGCACTGAGTGCCGCGCGCCCTAGCAGAAGATTGGCGACATTGGCGCAGGCGATCAGGAGGACAAATGCCACGGCACCGAGAAGAGCGAAGTAGGTCATTCGAGTATCGCTGCCGGTGAAGTAGTCGTTGTAGGTTTCCACTTGGATGCCGACGCCCCTGTCGATGGCAGGAAACGAGGAGGCTAGGTCCGCGGCCAAGAGGTTCATCTCGGCTCGGGCAGAGGAGAGCGATGCTGAAGATGCCAGCCGGCCAAAGACAGTTAGCCCGCGGTATTCACGATTCTGCCAATGGCCCAAAGGAATCAGCGGGAGCCACACATCGGTCGCACGAGGAAAACCGAAGCCGGGAGGCATTACGCCGATAACTACGGTGGGAACATTGTTGACCAGAATGGTCTTTCCGATGATGTTGCGATCCATGCCGTAGCGGTTCTGCCACAGGGTGTGCGCGAGAATTGCGACGGGTGCGGCACCGGGGCGAACATCTTCTGGCAGGAAATCACGCCCCAGGAAAGGTTCCACTCCGATGGCTGAGAAAGTGTTGTAAGTCGCTTGCAGGCCGCGGACTTGGGTTGGCACGGTGCTGCGATCGCTGATGTCGACGTCAAGACCAGAGAACGCGGCCAGGGACTGGAAAGACTTTACCCTAGACTGAACGTAAGAATAATCTGGATAAGACTCACCGCGCCTGGAGCCAGTTTGGCGATTTACGCTCGATATGTACAGAACGCGATCGCTGCCCTCAAACGGGAGATTCTTGAACAGTACAGCGTTGGCTAGTATGAAAACCGTGGCGGTAGCGCCGATGCCGAGGGCGAGGGTTAGGATGGCAACGGCGGTGAAGCCGGGGGATTTGCGAAGCATGCGGAGCGCGTAGCGAAGGTCCTGAACGAGTGTTTCGAGCCATTGGATTCCCCACGCTCGGCGCACGTCTTCTTCTATCTTCAATGTGTTGCCCAATGCCCGGTGCGCGGCGTAGGCGGCCCGTTCCGGCGACAGACCGGCGGCTCTCTGTTCGTCAGCTTCTAAATCGAGGTGGTCGCGCAATTCACGCGCGAGGTCGGCGTCGCGAGTCTGGCGGCGATACCACGGGAACCAGGAGAGCCATGATTCGAGCCTACGCCAGATGGCCATTTCATCCCTCCTAGCGGCCTGAGTTGCAAGTTCCTTGCAAAAATGATGCTCCGACTTCAGGGGCTAAAGCCCATTGAAATTGCGCCCCGAATGTCGGAGCTGAAGCTCCGACCCCCTTAAAAGACCATGCACGAATCTCTGACTCTCGCGACCCTAGGCTGGTTCCATCACGCGGCCAATCGAGGCGACCAGCCGCCGCCATTTGGAGTGTTCAGCCAGGAGCCGCTTTTTGCCCGCCGGAGTGAGCCGGTAATACTTGAACTCGCGCTTGCCGCCGTGGGGCATCTCCCACTTGGCGTTGACCCAGCCTTTGCGTTCGAGGCGGTGGAGCGCCGGATAAAGCGAGCCGTGCTCGACCTGCAAAACGTCGTTCGTGGTGCGCTGGATGTGCTTGGCTATCTCGTGGCCGTGGGCGGGACCGAGCATGAGCGTCCGCAGGATGAGCATGTCCAGTGTGCCTTGCATGAGATCGAGTCTGTTTTTCGCTTCTTCATTGGTGCGCATGGTAGATATTCTACCCTAACAAGGGTAGACGTTCAACCATTATTTTTTTCCGAAGGGCAACAGGAGCGAACAGCGACGAGGCTTGCGCGGGCGGGGCTGAAGCCCCGTCCTTATAAAAAGCGAAAAGCCGCAGAGCTTCGCAGGAGCAGCGAAGTTCTGCGCTACAAAGGCGGCACAGGGAGAGTTTGGAATTATTTTGATCGGAAGAAAAAAAACGGGCCCGGCTGAAGCCGAGCCCGTTAGTTGTTACGAGGGCGCCTGGAGTTGAAAATCGAGACGCCCAATTTTTGTAGCGGAAGTTAACCTCTCTGGCCAACTTTCAAATTGTTGGTTACGGAGAAAACGTTCGGCACGGAACTGGCGCGAAGCGTGGCGAGATGGACGTCCGTCTCATTGTCCACGTAACCGACGAGCGTCACGTGGCCGTTGTCGACGATGATGTGAATGGAAGGATTCACGCCCATCGAGTAGCCGCTCAGCTGCGCTTCCGAAAAGATCGCGCGATATTCCGCACGCCGGATTTGATTGTCAAACCCCGATGGCGGCAACACGGTGATGTTGTCGACGACATTGCCGACACCTTCGATGTGCTTGACCGACGCGAGCGCGTCGCTCTTGGTCGAAGGATTGACGACCTGACCGCTCAGCGTCACGTCATTTCCGTTGATCGTGTATTCAAGATTGTCGAACACGCCATACCACGGGAGCATGGCGAGTCGATGATGCACTTCCTTGTTCAAGAAGCCGTCGTACTTGGCGCCGCTGGCTGCACTGTCCCGCTGCGTTACTCTGCTCGAGGCGGCAAATCCGCCAGGAGCCGCCATCAGTAACGTGGCGGACGCCAAAGCGGCCATCCCGGCCCATTTCGTAAGTCTATTCGTGAGGTTCATGGTCATCCTCCGCTTTTTCTGTAATTCCCCAAGTCGGTCATCTGCCCGTGTCCATTACATTGGATGCCGATTTTACGTTCGGCGATTGCCATGCAAATACATGTATGCAATGGACATATAGAATATTTCGAGTGGTTGAAAAGAACCACTTCTTGGGCCAGGAATGGGGAAGGCGGTTTCGAGGATTTCAGGAAGGACTACGTAAGGATTCGGCGCTTGTCCGCCGATGGGGGAGGGTTATCCAGTGAGAATTATTGTGTTAATCCAACGCGACGCAGCAAGGTCTGGAAGCGCGGGTCGGCACGAAAAGGATCGTAGATGGGATCGACTTTGAGAGCAGTCAGAGAATTGGAGCGTTCTACGAATGCCTTTTGCAAGCAATTGAAGAGTTTTTCCTTGTCGCCCATGCCCGCGTAGGCGAGAGCAAGCAAGACCGGGGAATCCACTTGTCCACGCCGGTTCGATTGTTCGAACTTTGCCAACGCGTGCCGAGCTTGTACTAACTGACCGGCGCGGCCGTACACGTAGGACTCCATAACCCAGATTCCCGGGGAGTCGTCCACGCGGCGCAATTTCTCGATGGCGGCCAAGGCGTGCGCGAATTGGCCCTTCTCAACATAGGCCTGAATTAGGAGGCCGTTGGCCCGGGGGAAATCTGGTTCCATATCCAGGACGGTGCGAAGTTGTTCGATGGCGCGGTCATACTGCCCGGAGTAATACAGGATTGCAGCATGGTCGGTGGATATGATGAGCGACAAAGGGTCAAGCTGGCGCGCGCGTTCGCTTTCTGCAAGTGCTTCACCGAAGCGTCCTTGCCATGCAAGGTACTCGGCATACCACTCGTGAGCTGTGGGGTAGTTGGGATTCAACTCGATGGCGCGACGGAATTCTCTGCCGGCGGTCTGCCAGTCCCAATCGTAATTCTCGGCAATCAGAGCGAGTGCGGTGTGGGCTTCCGCCAGGTTTTCATCAATTTGCAGGGCACGCAACGCCGCCGCGCGCGCCTTGGGTGGAAGATTCCCGCCCGGGTCCAGATTGTAGCTGCTGGTGAGGGCATAGGAGTCAGCCAAGCCCGCATAGGCCAGGGCATAACGAGGATCCTTGGCGATGGCCTGTTGGAAATAGTCAATTGCCTGCTGAAACCCCTGAGCGTTTCTCTTGTTCAGGAAGTAGCGGCCTTTCAGATAGAGGTCGTAGGCCTCATAGGAAGGTGGAGAAGCGGCAAGACCAGGAGCAGGGGCAATGCGTCTGGGGGTGTCGCCGAGAGTGAGCTGTATCTCATCGGCGATTTCTTGTGCAATTTCCTCTTGCAGAGCGAGAGTGCTGGTAAGTTCGCGATCGTATTCGCGCGACCAGACCGTCCTTTGATCGCTGATTCGAATCAACTGGGCTGTAATGCGCACTGTCTTGGAATCGCGGCGGACGCTGCCTTCAAGGACGTACTGGATTCCCAGGTCGCGAGCGATTTGTTGCAGATCTTGATCGTGGCGATAATGCATCACGGATGCACGGCCGATGACTCCGAGGCGTTGGGGATTGAGTTGACCGAGTTGTGCAATCATTTCCTCGGTGAGACCGTCGCTGAAATAATCCTGAGACGCGTCTCCCGTAAGGTTTTCAAAGGGAAGAACCGCCAGCATTACGCGGCCAGTGGGCGGCTGAGGAGCGCGAGGAGAACGCGAGCGCAAAAGATAAGCAGCCGCCGAGACAGTCAAGCCCATAGAGATCGCCGCATAAATTGGCCAGAAGCGAAGAGCCCGGTGTCGCCAAGTGCGGCGGGACACCGAAATATTCGTGCCGCCTGAATTCTCGGGAATGATTTGCGGAGTGGAAATAGTTGCGTTCGCAGGGGTCTCGGCGACGTTTACAGAGGCGATGAAGCGATAGCCGACGCGCGGGACGGTTTCAATGAACCGCTGCTCATCGGCGGAATCTCCCAGAGTGCGGCGGAGTTTTTTGACGGCGGTATTTACGCCGTGCTCGAAATCCACAAAGGTATTCGCAGGCCAGAGTTTGGTTCGCAATTCCTCGCGAGTGACTACCTCGCCGGGACGCTCCAGTAACAAAAGGAGAATTTCAAAGGGCTGGCCATGAAGCTTGAGGCGAACTCCGTGCTTGTGAATGCTGTGTGCGCGGGGGTTCACAGTAAAGTCGCCGAAGTTGAACAGGGGCAAGTCTCGAACTTGAGCCATTAGATGTCGATGAAACCCTCGGAATGGTACAGAAGTCTACACCGCCCGGAACGCCGAAGGCAATAGGGGATTAGTAAGTGGCTTACATTCAGGAAATTGGAGAGTCACCTTCTGACTAGCAAGAAATCACCCCCCATCCATTGTCTTTGGATAGAGCGGACGGTAATGTGGCGCCACGTTGAACTGGTGTGCTTCGCAAGGATTCCGATTGGTGCAGGTTGTGAAGATCGCGCTGAGGGTACTGCTACTTGAATAGTAGCTAACCAGACCTTTCGGATTCCATTTATAGAGCCCAGGAGGCCGGGAATGTTGAGGAATGTGGGAGTGCAGGTGAAGAGCTTTTTGAGAAAATGCCAGGTGTCGGTGGGAATCGTAGCCTTTGTAGGAGCAGCAACCGCTGTCGCGGCGATGACCATTCCCAAACTTTTCCCGTTCCGCGATTCAACGGGTGCGGTGTCTACATTTACTCCGGCGGGCGAATTCGTCGAGAAGGGAGCGTTCTTTGCCAGCCTGGGAACGAACGGGCGGACGTGCGCAAGTTGCCACATCGTAGGGAACGCAATGGGGTTGAGCGCTAAGCACGCGGAGCGCGTCTTTGAACGGACGAATGGAAAAGATCCGCTATTTGCGGCAGTCGACGGAGCAGTGTGCCCGACGGCCGCGCCGGGGCAGCAGTTGAATTTCAGTTTGCTGCGGCACTATGGACTGATTCGGATTGGATTGACGGTACCGTCGAATGCGCAGTTCACGATCACGGCGGTCCATGATCCTTACGGATGCGCGTTGGTGACCGATCCTTTGACGGGGGAGCAGACGCTTTCGACATACCGGCGCCCGCTTCCCGGGACGAACCTGGGATTTTTAAGCGCAGTGATGTTCGATGGCCGCGAGACGGTTGCACCGTTGACGAGCCAGGCGACTTTCGCGGCGAATTTGATCACCGACCTGAAGCACCAGGCTCTTGATGCGACGCTTGGCCATGCACAGGCTTCCGTGACGCCTTCGGACGCCCAGCTTATGGAGATGGTCAATTTCGAATTGTCGCTGAATTCGGCGCAGGCGTTCGATTTCAGGGCGGGGGATTTGGACGATGACGGGGCGCATGGCGGCGCACGCTTCCTTGCGGCAGTGCCGTTTTTTCCTGGGATTAACGATTCGCTGGGGCCGCCGGCGCAGTTCACTCCGAACGCATTCACGATCTATTCGAAGTGGCAGTATTCGGGAAATCCGATGCGGCGTTCGATCTCGCGCGGCGAACAGATTTTCAACACGCACGCCCTGACAATCACGAACGTGCGAGGGCTTAACGACGCACTCAAGCTACCGGCAATTCCCGGAACATGCACAACGTGTCACGACACGCCAAACGTGGGCAATCATTCGCTGCCGGTGCCGCTGGAAATTGGCACCAGCCGCACCGTGAATTATGAAACGGACTCGACGATTCAAGCCGCGGTGAGCCAGCTTTCCATGCCGGATTTGCCCGTGTTTCAGATTGTTTGCAACGCGGGCCCGGACGCCGGTCAGGTTACTTACACGTCCGATCCCGGTAAGGCACTGCTGCCCACATCCGGATTGTGCAGTGATGTGGGAAGAGGGAAGGGGCCGATTCTGCGCGGGCTTGCGGCGCGTGCGCCGTACTTCCACAATGGGGCGGCGGCGACGCTGGAAGAGGTGGTTGATTTCTACAACGTGCGTTTTCAGATGAACCTGACGCCGCGGGAGAAGCGCGATTTGGTGAATTTCCTGCAGACACTGTAGGAAACCAGTGGTGGCGCGAAAGGGGGGGCCGGAAATGAGAACGAGAGATCTCCGGCCTTGTCTACCTCGATTGCGCCACTTCAACGAAGAGAGAATTACCGCCGCATAGCGCGATTCGGTATTGGGTCAGTTTGAATTTTGACTCTTTGTGGCACGATCAAGAAAATTCAAACTGACCCCGACCCGCAATTCTGGCGACACCGGCCGCTACAACCATCCCCAATGACTGAGCATCCCCTGTAGGTCATTCTTTCGATTTCTTAGATATTTATATTAATGCTTTGCGTGTTTCGCTTAAACTTGGGACGGTAATGGGTCAGTTTGAATTTTGACTGTTTGTGTCACGATCAGAAAATTCAAACTGACCCACCAGCCTTGGGACCGTGAAGTGGAGATGGCCTAAGCGAGTGATGTAAACTGCTTGTCCCATTGCGGCGCGCTTGCCAGCGTGAACCGTGGGGAACCGGGGGTTTTTAGGCGTCCGATCGAGAACCGTATACCGCAGCCTGGCCCGCAATCAAAAAATCGATGGAGGAATTTTAATGAGTTTGAAACGTTTGTTGTTGGTGGTCTTCGCGCTGCTGCTGGCGCTGTCGTTTAATTTCAGGCGCGTCGCGGCCCAGACGATGACGACGGGAGGCATCGCCGGCGTGGTGACCAACCCGAAAAATGCGGTGGTTCCCAACGCCACGGTCACTTTGCAAAGCAACGCGAAGGGCACGACGCAGACGACGACGACCAGCGACACAGGGACCTACCAGTTCGGGTTGCTGGATCCCGGTTTGTACACGGTTACCGTGACGATGACCGGCTTTCAACCAGCGAGCAAGGAAGTGACCGTGCCGCTGGGCCAGCCAGTGATGGTTGATTTCGCACTGAACGTAAAAGCGAAGCTGCCGACGGAACGCGTAGGGCCGGGACTCGTTGAGACAGAAAATGGCAACCTGGACATTACGCTAACGCACCAGCAAGTCCAGCAAGTCCCTAACCCCGGCAATGACATGACGTATCTTGCGCAGCTTACTCCCGGGACAATCATGAATACACAGGGAGGGACGGGAAATTTTTCGAACTACGGCATGCCGGCGACTACGAACCGATTCAGCCTGAACGGGATGACCGACAACGAGCCTTTTGAGAACATCAACAATTCGGGAGCCACACGGTTGCTGTTGGGCACAAATGAAATTCAAGAAGTGAATATCGTGAGCAACGGCTACACGGGGAATTATGGTGAATTCGCGGGCGCGACGGTTAATTACGTGACCAGCTCGGGTGGCAACAGACTGCACGGGAATGCGAATTACACTTGGAACAGCCGGATATTGAATGCGAATGATTTCTTCAACAACTCGAGCAACACTCCGCGGCCATTTGACACGGCGCATCAATGGTCCGCGTCTCTGGGCGGGCCGCTGAAAAAGGACAAGATGTTTTTCTTTTTCAACACCGAGGGACTGCGAGTGCTGATTCCGACAAGCCCGCTGGTGGTGACACCGAGCCCGCAATTCGAAACTGCAACGGTAACCAACCTGCAGAAAATCGGGCGACCTGACGTCGCGAGTTTCTATCAGAACTCGATTTTCAGCGTTCTGAATAACGCGCCGAATGCAAACAGCGCACTAGACAATCAATTTCCCGGACAGTTTACGGATACTACCGGCCAAGTGGTTCCAACCGGGGACGGTTGCGGGGCCTTCAATCAGAATCCACAATTTTTCGGTTCGGGGGCGCAGCCATGCGCACTCGGCTATCGGGCGACGGCGAGCAATTTTTCGCACGAGATGCAGTTCGCCGGACGGGTTGACTACATTGCAGGCGCAAAGGATCGTGTGTTCGTGCGTTATCAGCGCGACATGGGGACGCAGGCCACCTACACGGACCCTATCAACTCCGTATTCAATGTGCAGAGCTCGATGCCGGAAGATCAGGGGCAGTTAGAATGGACGCACGCTTTTGGGCCCTCGACCGCGAACCAGTTCCTGGTTGCCGGGCAGTGGTATTCGGCAGTCTTCAATACCGCAAATCCCACTTCGGGAACTTTCTTGACAACTCTGGCGCTTGCGGACGGCACGTTCTTTAACACGGCGGGGCCTAATCCGTGTTCGAACGCGCCGCTAGGGCAGGGGCCGGTGCTTCTGGGAGGGCAGGACTGCGTGCTCCCGAATGGCCGCAGCTCGACCCAAGTGCAAGTGTCGGATGACCTGTCGAAAACGTTTGGGAGACAGACGATAAAGATCGGGGGGCAATTCCGAAGGGTCGACGTGAGCGATCACGATTTCGGGCAGCTGCAGAGCGGCCTGCTGACGGTCAACACGATTAATGATTTTTACAACGGAGGGGCTACCGGCGACACGTTTACACAATCATTTCCTCAGTCGCTGAATCAACCGATCGCGTATTACACGGCTGGAGGCTATTTGGAGGACGATTGGCGCTGGAGCAAGACGCTGAACTTTACTTTCGCGCTGCGCGTGGAGCACGATTCAAATCCGATTTGCAGGCATTTGTGTTTTTCGCAACTGGTGGCTCCCTTCAATGGAGTTGCGGGCATAAACTGCGCGACAAATGCCGACGGATCGCAGACCTGCAGCGGAACCAGACAGGCGTTTTTGCTGACCGTGCCCTACAACCAAGCCATCAAGACGAACCAGTTGCAGGCACTGCCGACGTTCGAGAATATTTTGTATGAGCCGCGGTTCGGCTTCGCGTGGCAGCCCTTTGGAACGGAGAGCAAGACCGTGTTGCGCGGAGGCGCGGGCATCTTCTACAACTTGTTCCCGGTTTCCATCGTGGATAATTTCGCGCAGAACCCGCCCAATGATGCGACGTTTGTGAGCAAGAACGATTTCATTATTCCTGCGGGACAATCATCGGACGGGACGAGTATCTTCGGAGATTCCACAGCGACCAATACGGCTTTCCAGAACGGGTTCTTAACCGGACAAACACTGGGGCAAATTCAAGCCAACAGCTCAGCCGGCTCGGCGTTCACGCCGCCGAATCTGTTCACTTCAGAGGCGCAGACGAAGGTGCCGCGGTATTACAAATGGGACCTGGAGCTTCAGCACCAACTGGGTGCTGCGACTTCCGTAAGTATCAGCTACGTGGGAAACCGCGGCAAACACGAGCCGGTGATCGATAATTCCGCGAACGCCTTTGGATCAGGGTTTGGGACGTTACCTGCGCTGGCTCCGGACCCACGATTTACGGGCGTTACGATTCTTTATGCCGGAGGCAGCTCGAAATACGATGGCGGCACCGTGACGTTGGTTCACCGCATAAATGGAGCGTGGGGCAGCGGGATTGTGCAGGCGAGCTACACGTACAGCCACGCTTCAGACGAAGTGTCGAATGGGGGATTTTTTCCGTTCTCCTCGACCAGCCTGCTGAACCCGCAGGATCCGTTCAATACGCACGGGAATTATGGGCCTGCGGACTATGACGCACGCCCCTCGGTGACCGCGAATTACGTGTGGCAGCTCCCGATCCGGCGGCTGGTGGGCGCGCGTTTCTCGAACCGGCTTACCGATGGATGGGAGATTTCCGGCACGGTGTTTGCGCGCAGCGGATTTCCCTACAGCGTGGTTGATGGAACGCTGAGCAATGATTTGGCGGCAAACAACAATTATTTCGGGCAAGTGATTCCACAATTCCTGGGGGGGCCGAATACGTGTCGGGTGACCTCGGCCGGACCGAGCTGTTTTGCGAGTGCTTCGGAGTTCAACGTGGGCGCGGAGCCTGGTTTTACGACGGGGCAGAGGAATATCTTCCGCGGGCCACGGTACATTAACGCGGACGCGTCAGTGATGAAATTCACGAGAATTCCGGGATGGGACAGCGCGCAACTGGGAATCGGCGTGCAAGCGTTCAATGTATTCAACCATCCGAATTTTGGCCTGCCGGTGAACAACGCAGCGAGCCCGAACTTCGGGGAGATATTGTCGACGGTAGGTTCGCCGACAAGCATTTTGGGTTCGCAGCTTGGAGCGAGCAGTTCGGCGCGGGTGCTGCAATTGAAAGCGCAATTTATCTTTTAACAGGTCTCGGCAGTATCGAGTAGCTTGGTTTCGGGCGGCTCTGAAAAAATCAGAGCCGCCTTTTTTTTCGCCGCCCGTCGCGTAACAGATCGGCCCAACCATGCGTATGATAATGTGAAATCATGGCACGCAAGACGACACTGGCGTTTTGGGAAGCGGTGCGCATCGCGCTGGGAAGCTTGTGGGCCCACAAAATGCGGAGCGTGCTGACGCTGCTGGGCGTGGTAATCGGCGTGACTTCGGTGATCGCCGTGGTGAGCATCATCAGCGGGTTGAATGGGTACGTGGCGGAGAAAGTTTTCAATCTTGGCGCGGACGTTTTTGTGATTAACCGCGGGCCTTCGATCATCACCAACATCGAGGAATACAACGAAACGCAGAAGCGGCGCAAATTTACGATGGATGATTATGAGGCGATTCTGAGCGCATGCAGAACCTGCATCGATGTGGGCGCGGCGATGAGCCAGCAGACCGCGCAAGTGAAATACGGGATGGACTACCTGACGAACGTCAACGTGCGGGGGTGGACGCCGTCGATGACGCGGATTTATGACACGGATCTGGTCTCCGGAAGGCACATTACGGGGATCGACCTGCAGCAGGCGTCGCCCGTCTGCACCGTCGGCATGGATATTGTGGAGAAGCTGCTGCCGGGCGTTGACCCGATGGGGAAGGAAATTCGCGTCGACAATGAAAATTGCACGGTGATTGGCGTGGGGAAAAAGCAGGGTTCGGTGCTGGGGCAATCGCGCGACGACTGGGTGATCATTCCCATTACGAATTATTTGAAAATGTACGGCACGCAGGACCAATCGGTGCAGATTTGGGTGAAGGGGTATTCAACCGCTCATCTGGAAAATACCATGGACGAAGT
>VFSW01012188.1_pt1 | contig 12024 bp, 13 predicted proteins | sample 5358111 | NCBI WGS metagenome assembly VFSW01 (sample SAMN11554181, study PRJNA540505) | mine drainage metagenome | isolation source: sediment from site ElyBrook_90M | place: USA: Ely Copper Mine, Vershire, VT | collected 2017 | reverse complement strand
GATTCTGACGATCCTTCCGATCATCAAGCGCATGGGCGCAAAGCTCATAAGCTTGACCGGCAGCGCGCAATCGAGCCTCGCGCTACAGGCGGACGTGAATCTGGACGTGGGGGTGGAAAAAGAGGCCTGTCCGCTCAACCTTGCGCCAACCGCCAGCACCACCGCCACCCTGGCCATGGGCGACGCCCTGGCGATGGCATTGTTCCAGTCGCGCGGCGTTACGTCAGAGGACTTTGCGCGATCCCACCCGGGCGGAAAACTTGGCCGCCGGCTGCTGCTCTACGTAAGCGACATTATGCACACCGGGGAAAGCATACCGCTGGTCAACGAAGACGCGTCCCTGCGCGAGGCGCTGCTGCAGATGACGAGCAAGGGGCTGGGAATGACCGGCATAGCGGATGCGGCAGGCAGACTCATCGGGATCTACACCGACGGGGATCTGAGGCGGACCCTGAACAAGGGCGTCGATGTTTATGGCGCGGCGATCAGTGAAGTCATGACCCGCGACCCAAAGACCACCCGTCCGGACAAGCTTGCCGCAGAAACGGTTCAGCTGATGCGATCCCTCAACATCAGCGGCCTGTTCGTCGTCGACGACGACAATCGGGTGGTCGGCGCGCTCAACATGCACGATCTGCTGAAGGCCGGCGTGGTCTGATGACCAGCGGCTGCACATTGCCATTCGATGTGCCGCGTGCCACCCTTGAGCGGGCGGCTGGCGTCAAGCTGGTTCTGTTCGATGTGGACGGAGTGCTGACCGACGGCAGTCTTTTTCTGGATAACGCCGGAGAGGAGTACAAGGCATTCAATTCGCGTGACGGCCATGGAATCAAGATGTTGCAGCGCAATGGCGTGGAAGTCGGGGTCATCACCGGTCGCACGTCGCGCATCGTCGCGCATCGCACCGCCGAACTGGGAGTAAGGCATGTCTGCCAGGGGTGCGCGGACAAGCTGGCCGCCTTCGAATCGCTGCTCTTTCGGCTGGGCCTCGAATCCGCGCACGTGGCCTTCGCCGGTGACGACGTAGTCGACCTGCCCGTCATGCTGCGTGCCGGATTTGCCATTGCCGTCCAGGACGCCCATGCACTCGTCAAGAAGCACGCTCACTGGGTGACGCCGAGCGCCGGTGGTCGTGGCGCCGCTCGCGAGCTGTGCGAACTGATCATGGCAGCGCAAGGCAGCTACGCCGCTGAAATGCAGCGTTACCTCTGAGGTGGAAGCGGCCCGTCGGTGCACCGGCTGAACGCATGAACTGGAGCATCAACAAACTCATTATCGCGGCGATCCTTCTGGCGCTGCTGATTCTGACAGTGTGGCTGCCGAATGCGCTTGTCACCCCGGTAATTGCACTGAAGCCCGGCCAACAGCACCAACCCGACTACATCATCCGCAATTTCACCGTAACCGCGATGAGCAAGCTGGGGAGACCCAAGTATGTACTGACTGCTAGCACCCTGGTGCACTATCCCAACGAGAAATCCGCCACATTGACGCAACCGCGCCTGATCCAGTACACACCGGGTGCGCCGGCAGTCTACACTTCGGCGGAACGCGGCCGTGTTTATAACAACGGCAAGGAATTGCTCATGACCGGAAATGTCAAAGTGAAGCGTGGACACGACAAAGGGGCCCCGGCAGGCGAAATTACGACGCATCAGCTGCGGATCGTGCTCGACTGATGCGCCTCCCCTCGATCGTGGCCGTGGCGCTTGTCCTGGTGGGCTCCGCGCTGTACCTCGGCGAACCCCCGGCGGCGCGTGCCGGCAGGCAACCGCCTTCCCGGGGCGCGGGGCACGCGGCGGTTGCGGCGGCCGCCGCAACCCATCGCGCGGGCGGAATCGCTTCCGAGCGCAGTCTGCCGATCCAGATCAGCGCGGACCGCATAGAAATAGACCAGAAGAATGGCATGGCCTATTACCGGGGGCACGTGACGTTCGTGCAGGGCGGACTGCGCATCACAGCGGCCAAAGCCCAAGCGAGCATGCACAACAATGCCGTTCAGACTATCTCCGCCCAAGGCAATCCGATCACCTTTTTCCAGAGAATGCCGGCTCCGCAAGAGGACATCCGGGGTTCCGCATTGCGCCTCAAGTATTACGCGTCCGAACGGCGCCTCGACCTTTACGAAATGGTCCGTTTCAGACAGGGAAACGACACGTTGCGCAGCGCCAGGCTGCATTACGACATTGCAACTGGCACTCTGACTGCGGTAGCGGGCTCCGCCCAGGACAGCGTTCACGTCGTCATCCAGCCACAAGAGGCTTCAGCACCTACAAATTCCGGTCCGGTTCAGCCCGGCAAGAGGCCTTGAATTGACGATCCTCGCCGCAACCGGCCTAAGTAAGCGCTACAAGGCACGTCAGGTCGTTCAGGACGTGTCGCTTGAAATCCGCAGCGGTGAGGTCGTGGGCCTGCTCGGTCCGAACGGCGCCGGGAAGACAACCTGCTTCTACATGATCGTCGGCCTCATTCCCATTGACCGCGGCACAATCCACCTCGATGGCCGGGATATCAGCCGCCTGCCAATGCACAAACGTGCACGCCTTGGACTGGGTTATCTGCCCCAGGAACCATCGGTTTTTCGCAAGCTTTCAGTACAGGACAACATTCTTGCAATACTCGAAACTGTCTCCGGCCTAAGCCCGACCGAGCGTGCTCATCGGCTCGAAGAACTGCTGCAGGAGCTTCACATCACGGAGCGGCGCACGACGCTCGGGGTGAGCCTGTCCGGCGGCGAGAGGCGGCGCGTGGAGATTGCGCGTGCACGCGCGACTCGACCCCAGTTTATCCTCCTGGATGAGCCATTCGCCGGTGGCGACCCCATCTCGGTTCTCGATATACAACAACTCATCACACATCTGCGAGAACTGGGGATAGGAGTGCTGATTACCGACCATAACGTGCGCGAAACCCTGAAAATCTGTGATCGCGCCTACATCCTTAGCGAAGGCCGGGTACTCGCCGCGGGCATGCCGGCGGAAATCTTGTATAATGAAGAGGTAAAAAAGGTCTACCTGGGCGAAGACTTCCGTCTATAGCAGTGCCAGGCGGACAATGCAGCTTTCCGGCCCCGCTGACCGCAGATATTCGGGGTAAAAGGCAACGGACCGCGGCGCCCGCCCGTCCAAGGCGGCAGCATATCTATCAGTGAGGCAACTTCCGGGCCGGCCGCTGCTTGCAACCAGCCCGCCAAATGACATTCAATGGATCGGAAAATGGACTAGACTTCTGGGCAAGGGAAGACAAAAACATCACTTTCGCTGCATGGCCCATGCAGCACGGACACCAAGAACGATACCGTTTCGCCAATGAAGCAGTCGTTGGATCTTAAACTCGGTCAGCATCTGACCATCACGCCCCAGCTGCAGCAGGCAATACGGCTGCTGCAGCTGTCGTCGTTGGAACTGCAGCAGGAAATCCAGGAGGCGATCGAAAACAATCCTCTGCTGGAAGAGGTTGATGAGGAGGTCAGCGCCGGCAAGAACGATGGCGACAGCCCCCCGGGCGACCAGGAAAAGAAGGACGAACCCGAAGCAGGCGGAGAGGAAAGCGAAGAGGCGGTCGCGGGCGATGAGGTCGCGACGGATACAGGTCCGGACCACGATGCCGAGACAAACCCGGACGACTATGTCGCCGAGTCGTGGGAAGATACCTTCGACACTTCTGCAGGCACGGCTGACCGGCCGGCTTCGGATGACGGACTTCCCGACATCGATACCCGTAACAGCATTCCGCTCACCCTCCGGGACCATCTCCTGTGGCAGATGCAGATGACGCCTTTCTCGGATGCCGACCGCCAGATCGCGATGGCCCTGATCGATGCCATCAATGACGATGGCTATCTGACCGTCGGCCTGGAGGAAATTCGCCAGGCAGTGGGCACCGACGCCCGCCAAGACCCGGCAGGCCAGTCGGACAACGCAGACACGGTGGAGCTGGATGAGATTGAAGCGGTACTGCATCAGATCCAGAACTTCGACCCCATCGGAGTGGGGGCACGCAACCTGAGCGAATGCCTGCTGTTGCAGCTGCGCGGGATGAAGCCCGGCACTCCGTTTCTTGACGCCGCACACGAACTCGCGCAGCCTGGGAACCTCGATCTGCTGGCATCACGCGACTTCAAGCAGCTGCGCCGGGTATTGAAGCTGCGGCCGGATGAACTGCAGGCGGCGATTGAGCTTATTCAGCAGCTCAATCCCAGACCCGGCGGAAGTGTCCAGACTTCGCAAGCCAGCTACGTCGTGCCCGATATCATCGTGAAAAAAATGCGCGGTGTATGGCGGGCCGAGCTGAATAGTGGTACGACACCGCGGCTGCGCATCAACACGCACTACGAAAAGATGATTCACCGCGGAAGCGGAAGTGCCGACAACAAATACCTGCAGGAGCGCCTGCAGGAGGCACGCTGGTTCATCAAGAGCCTGGCAAGCCGCAACGACACGTTGCTGAAGGTGGCAAGAGCCATTGTCGATCGTCAGCGCGCGTTCTTTGACCACGGGCCCGAGGCCATGAAACCGCTGGTACTGCACGACATCGCCGAGGTGGTCGAAATGCACGAATCGACCATTTCGCGCGTTACAACCCAGAAATACATGCTGACACCGCGCGGCATCTTTGAGCTCAAGTACTTCTTTTCAAGCCACGTGAATACCGCCGATGGTGGTACCTGTTCGGCGACTGCGATCCGCAGTCTGATCAAGAAGCTGGTGGAATCGGAAACCTCATCCAGGCCCATCAGCGACAGCAAGATCGCCGAGATCCTGGAGGAGCAGGGCATTCATGTAGCACGGCGCACCGTCGCCAAGTACCGAGAATCCCTTAATATTCCCCCATCCAGCCAGAGGAAATCGCTGGTTTAATCGTTGCATTCGGAGAGCAGCTATGCAGATCACAGTGACCGGACAGCAGGTAGAAGTTACTGAACCCCTGCGCAACTATGTCTCGGAGAAAATCGGTCGGATTCAGAAGCACTTTGATTACATGACAACCACCAACGTAGTGCTGCATTTCGAGAAACGCAAGAATCGTCACACGGTCGAGGCCACGATCAACGCCAAGGGCACCAAGCTGCATGCGGATTCCGAGCACAATGACATGTATGCCGCCATCGACAACCTGGCCGATAAGCTGGACCGTCAGGTTTTGAGACACAATGAAAAAATGACGGACCATCACCGCACCGGCGGCGCTCTCAAGGATCATAACGCTGACTACCACAGCTAGCGCGCGGTTAACCACGGCGCGCACACAGCGCGCCCGGCGTCGAGGCACGTGGACTACGTGACCGAGGCGCCGGCACCTCACTTCATGATTTACAGCGTTCCACTAAGACACCAGCCAGACTGGCTGGCAACCCATTCCGGTGCCAGTTGCCCTCTTTGCAGCGGCTCCGTGACGGTCGCTCTATGCCTGCCGCGACGTCCACTGGATACCCCAAGATATTGATTTTTCGTAATTGCGACGCCATTGTGCTAGCGTGACATGTTGAGGGGCATGGACCGCTTCCAGGTGGATCGCAGCGCACTTGCCTCGGTAACCGTCCGGAAAAACCTCTCGCCCACGGCCCAGGACCTGGCTTGCGTGGCGTGCAACATCGGTGGCAACCTTGCGGACTGCTTGAGCGTCTGATATTTACCCGGACAGTGCGGTCGCGCTCCAGGCTTTGGGGGTGTATGGCGTGCCCGGATCAGACAGTTTAATTATACTGGCTAATCACACAGTCTTTATGCGATTCCTTCATGCCCTCCAGTTTTGAACGGGAACCCCTGCTGCGGGTTGCCGCCGCATTGCGCAGCCGGGCCCCAGAACGCGCCAGCCGCGCGCGGGAGCGCCGCTGGCTGTTCCACTCCAACGGGCCCTTCCCCCCTTTTGGCCAGCGTTGGCGACGGGCACGGTCTTTGGCCTCCCCGCACAGCGTCCAGCCGGGCCGGACACACAGATCCGGTAACCGTACACGGCGCGCCAGTCCGGCAGATTCATTGTCTGCGCGGCGCACTACAGGGACCCGGGGGCCATGCACCCGGCACGGGAGAACGCTGCCAGACATCGGCGGCGGGGGCCTGACGAGGTGGCTTGCGGCATCGGCGATATGGCGCGGAGCACTGCAGACATCAGCGGATGCCTGGTCGGAATAAATGCGCCGGTCACAATGTCTTGTCCCCGAACATTGACTTTGCGAGCATGCGGCACAAACGACTGCACATATGACCACGATTCTTACCGCCAATGGCCTGTTTGAGGCCCAGCACGAGCCCCTGAAGCTCAAGTGGCTTTCTGGCCATGCCGGCCGGGACCGGCTGTTGGAACCGGCGACTGCGAAATTCCCAGGCATGGCGCTGGTCGGTCACCTGAATTTCGTGCACCCCAACCGCGTGCAGGTTCTCGGGAGTGCCGAGACCGCCTATTTGCGGAAACTCTCGGTGGCAAAACGCCGCCAGGCCGTCCGTGATTTGTTCAGCTGCGCCACAACCGCCGTGGTGGTCGTGGCCAATGGCGAAAAGGTGGCCACCGACCTGCGCTCGGCATCTGAATCGATGAAATTGCCACTGCTGTCTTCACCGTTGCCCAGCCCCAAGCTGATCGACCACCTGCAGCATTACCTTGCCGCTGCGCTAGCTGCGCACGTCACACTGCACGGAGTATACCTGGAGGTAATGGGCGTGGGCGTACTGCTAACCGGCGAAAGCGGCATGGGCAAAAGTGAACTGGCGCTGGAATTGCTGAGCCGCAATCATCGCCTCATCGCCGACGATGCCGTCGAATTCTTCCGAACCGGCCCTGACGTGCTGCTTGGGCGCAGCCCGAGCATCTTGCGGGATTTCCTCGAAGTACGCGGCCTTGGGATACTCAATGTGCGCGCCATGTTCGGCGAAACCGCGGTGCGTTCGGAGAAGACCCTGCGACTGATTGTGCGTCTCGAGCAGCTGAAACGCAGGCGGCTGGGCAGCATAGACCGCCTGCAGGCTGAACAGAAGACCCGGCGCATCCTCGACGTCGAGATTCCCGAAGTGGTGCTTTACGTGGCGCCCGGCAGAAATCTTGCGGTTCTGGTCGAAGTCGCGACCCGCAGCCATATCCTCCGCATGCGCGGAGTGAACCCGCTGGACGACATAGTGAAGCGGCAGGAAGCGGCAATGCACGGTGCCGAGAAATGATCACATACCGGATCATCGGTATTCCGGCGACACCTGCAGCCCCTGCGCCGGGGCGGTTCCAGACATGACATTTCTGATAGTCAGCGGGCTCTCCGGATCCGGAAAAAGTATAGCGCTCCACGCGCTGGAGGATATGGGGTTCTACTGCATAGACAACCTCCCGGCGGCGCTGCTGCCGCACTTTGCGCGCCAGATCATGGAAAGCGGGCGCGACGAACTGCGCAACGCGGCAGTCGGCATCGACGCGCGCACTCACCGCTTCCTTGACGCCCTGCCGACCGGGCTGGCCCAGCTCGAATCCATTGGACTGAGCTATAGGATCATTTTTCTCGAGGCGGAGGAATCCGTCCTGGTCACGCGTTTCAAGGCTACGCGCCGCAAGCACCCGCTCACCAAGCGGGGGATTCCCCTGCTGGATGGAATCCGTCAGGAGAAAGCGCTGCTCGTGCCGCTGTCTGCCAATGCCGCACTACGGGTCGACACTACCCATACCACCCCGCACGAGCTGCGCCATCTGGTGAATAACTTCGCGCGCAGCGATAATACGGAGGGAATGACCCTGATGTTCGAATCCTTTGGGTTCAAAAACGGGACCCCGCTTGATGCAGATTTCGTTTTCGATGTTCGCTGCCTTCCAAATCCCTACTGGGAGGCCGACCTGCGCAAGCTGACAGGACTCGACCCGCCGGTCATGGCGTTCCTCGAGAAAGACAAGCGGGTGCAAGCCATGTTTGGGCAGCTATGCGACTTCCTTGAGAACTGGCTGCCGAGCTTCGAGGCAGAACATCGCAGCTACATGACCATCGCCTTGGGGTGTACCGGCGGCCAGCACCGCTCGGTATATCTGGTCAAGAGGCTGGCAGAGTACTTTTCGCGCAAAGGGGTAAACGCGCAGGTTCGACACCGGGAGTTGGCATGATAGGTCTGTTGATTCTGGCTCAGGCAGATTTCGGCAAGGGATTACTGCGCTCGGCGGAACACGTTCTGGGCGAACTGCCGCCTGGCGTCGAGACCCTTCCTGTGGACTACGAACTGCCGCAGGAGCTTCTGGAGCAGTCTATCTCAGAACTGCTTAATAAGCTAGACCATGGCAAGGGGGTGCTGATTCTGGCTGACATCTACGGCGCGTCCCACACCAACACGGCCTGCCGCCTCCTCAGAAAGAGTCACATCGAACTCGTGAGCGGCGTGAACCTTCCGATGCTCATCCGGATACTGAATTACCGCGGCCTGGACATGGCGGGGCTCGTCGCAAAAGCTCTGACGGGTGGCCCCGAAGGCATAGTGTCGGCACCGGTGGAACTGCGCAAGGCGGAGCCGCGTCGATGAAGAATGCGACCATAACGGTAGTCAACAAACTCGGCATGCATGCGCGCGCTTCAGCAAAGTTCGTCAATCTTGCATCGCAGTTCAAGAGTGACATCATTCTGGAGCGCAATGGCCACCAGGCGAATGGAAAGAGCATCATGGGAATCATGATGCTGGCTGCCGGCCAAGGAAGCCAGCTTATCCTGCGCGTCGATGGAAAAGACGAGGACGAAGCAATGCAGGCCTTGCGCAATTTGATGGATAACCGCTTCGGCGAGGAAGAGTAAACGCCATGCTCGTACTGCACGTAACCGGCGTCAGCAGCGGAATTGCCATCGGCAAGGCCTACGTGCTGCACCGCGAACGGCCGGAGGTGCCGGAGTATGCATTGCCGGAGAACCTGATCGAAGGAGAGATCAGGCGTTTCACTGCGGCAATCGATTCCGCACGAAGCCAGCTCGAGAGCATACGCGACCACATCCCGAAGTCCGCGCCTCCCGAAATTTCGAGCATTATCGACACACATCTGCTGATTCTGCACGACAAGATGATATGCGAGGCTCCGGTCGACACAATCCGCAAGAAACGATGCAACGCCGAGTGGGCGCTCAAGACGCAGAGCGATGAACTTTCCGCCGTGTTCGAGCAGATGGACGATCCCTATCTGCGCAGCAAGAAAACCGACGTCGGTCAGGTTGTAGACCGCATCCTGCGCAATCTGCTGGTGTCCAACGATGAGGAACATGAACAGATAACGGATGCGCTTGACGGGCAAATCGTGGTCGCCAACGACCTCACGCCCGCTGATATAGTGCTGCTCAAGCACACCCGCATCGCGGCATTCGTGACCAATCTAGGAGGTCCGATTTCCCACACGGCGATCTTGGCTCGCAGCCTTGAAATCCCTGCCATCGTCGCGGTGCATAATGCCACGCGCGCCATACGCAGCGGCGAACAGCTGATCGTCGACGGGAAGCTCGGCGTCCTGATTGTGCTGCCCGAGCCCGGCGTCGTCGCCGAGTACCAACACCGGCAGAAGAGGATAGTCCAGCTCAAGCGCGAACTGGAGACCATCAAGGCCAGCCGCTCGGAAACACGTGACGGATGCGCGATCAAGCTTTACGCAAACATAGAACTGCCGGATGACATCAAAGCAGCAAACAAGGTCGCGGCCGAGGGAATCGGGCTGTACCGTACCGAGTTTCTGTTCATGAACCGGCCCGATCTGCCTGACGAAGAAGAACAATACCGGGCCTATGCGAAGGTCGTGAAGGCCATCCCCGGAAAACCGGTAACGATACGCACGCTTGATCTCGGTGCTGATAAGCGCATCGATAGCAACAGTCGGGGCGGCGAAACGATCACCGTAAATCCGGCCCTGGGCTTGCGTGCCGTGCGGCTGTGCCTGCACGACACATCACTGTTCCGGCCGCAGCTTCGGGCAATACTGCGGACTTCGGCGCTGGGTCAAGTGCGTATCATGATCCCCATGCTTTCTAGCCTCGGGGAAATGTTCCGCGTTCTGGATCTTATCGAGGAGACCAAGGCGGAACTGACACGCCAGGGGCAGCCATTCGATCCGGAAACGCAGATTGGCGGCATGATCGAGGTACCGGCAGCGGCCGTTTCAGCGGACCTGTTTGCGCCACACCTGGATTTTTTTTCGATCGGGACGAACGATCTGATCCAGTACACACTTGCGATCGACCGCGTCGACGAGGCGGTAAACTATCTCTACGATCCGCTGCACCCGTCGGTGTTGCGGCTGATTTCAATGACGATACGCGCCGGGAAATCGGCCGGCATTCCCGTCGCCATGTGTGGTGAAATGGCCGGCGACGTGCGTTATACACGCCTGTTACTGGGCTTGGGCCTGGACGAATTCAGCATGCACCCGTCCGCGCTGCTGGAAATCAAGAGGATTGTGCGCGAAAGCGACCTCACCGAGCTGGGCAGGTTCGCAGAAGATGTGCTGAATGCGCGCCACACCGGCGAACTGCACGCGCTGGTGGACAAAATGAACGAACGCTAACCGGATTTACCGCTGTTTCCCGGCGATGCCGCAACGGCATACAGCCGGGAAACGCGAGACACTGCTTCAGCGGCGGTGGGGGTTGCCCGGCAGGTGCGGTCCCATTTCTTCTGGCCCCGCCGACGAAGGAAAGACAAACGACTGACGCCGGTCGTCCACCATCGCAAGCAGCTTATCGCGGTATTTTTCCTTGGCCGACGCGAAACCATCCCCGGTTCGCGTCTCGAAGGACTCCTTCAGCAGCGAGACCGCGCTGATCTTTTTCAGCCGGTAGGGGCGCCAGAACGGCGGCTGGCGGCCCGAAGAAGAATAGCCGCGGATCTGGTATCCATCGACCACGATTTCTCCATTCTCGGCGGTATAGATCGCATGCGGCTCTATAACGCGGATATGGGTCTGGTCGTGATAACGGATCGCCACGCAGCGCTTTTCCTTGACCGCCGCGGTAAGTACCTGCAAGACATTGGGAATCATAGATCCAGCCTTCACTTTCTCATCCGGTTTGGGCGCCTTCTTGACTAAAAATACTACGCCATCCGGCAAAACAGCGGCAAGCAGTCCGGACCGGTGGTCCATTTCCAGGTCTGTACGGTCACCTGTCGCGATCCGATACCCCGAATATTTGATCCGCGAGGCCCCACTTGCTCGCCAGGGTTTCGGCTGCATTGACGAATTCCTCAGCCCGCGTAGGGTGATTGACCCAGGCGTGCGCGAGCAGCGCGAGTGTGGACGCATGATCTGGTGCAAGCGCCAGCATATGGATCAGTTCCCCCGCTTCGCTCCCGACCACTTCCGCCCCCAGGAGCGCTCCACTGTCCAGTTCTCCGATCAGGCGCACGAAACCGCGGGTGTCGTCCTGGCCCAGGGCGCACGGCGATTTCTCGAAGGCTGCAAAACCCACCGCAGGTTCAAGTCCGGCGTCTTCCGCAAGATCCTCATTCAGGCCGATGCGCGCAAGCTCCACGGCACTGTAGACCACTTCCGGCACCCACAGCACGTCGCGCCGTCTCTGCGCCTGTGGCGAACCACCGGAGACGATGTTCTGCACCGCAACAGCGGCATCGGCAAGTGCCTGATTGGCAGTCATGTGTTCGGATACGCAGTCGCCGACCGCGTAAACGTGCGGCAGGCTGGTCTGCAGCCATTCGTTCACGCGCACGAACCCGCGATCGTCCCGCTCGATCCCGACAGCGTCGAGCGCAAGTCCGTCCGTGAACGGAACGCGCCCTGTGCCAAGCAGCGCCCAGTCGACGGCCAGCTCTTGTCCCCCAGCAAGCCCAAGTACCAGATCCCCATCGCGCACCTCGCTGCTCGTAACGCTTGTTCCTTCTAGCGGCTCAATACCGTGGTCGCGCAATGCTTCCCTGAGGGCGGTCAGCGCCTGCGGACTGAATCGGGTTCGGCTCAGGGGCAAACGACGTGTGATCCAGCGCACCTGCAGGCCAAGCATCGACAGTATAAAAGCGAATTCGGCACCTATCAGACCGCCGCCGATGACTGCGACACGACGTCCCGGCGGGGGTGGATCAT
>VFSW01012187.1_pt1 | contig 12025 bp, 7 predicted proteins | sample 5358111 | NCBI WGS metagenome assembly VFSW01 (sample SAMN11554181, study PRJNA540505) | mine drainage metagenome | isolation source: sediment from site ElyBrook_90M | place: USA: Ely Copper Mine, Vershire, VT | collected 2017 | reverse complement strand
GCCCCATCCACAACCGCACCGTGCTCCATCTGCTGGGCGCTCTCCAGTTCCTGGAAATGAAGGTGCCTGGCGGCGGACGCGAGACTCGCCGCCTCAGCTTCCGCGCCCTCGATATCGAACAGATCGGCCACGTTTACGAGGGCCTGCTCGATCACACCGCGCGCCGCGCCACGGAAATCGTGCTCGGACTCGAGGGAAAGGAAGAGCCCGAGGTGGCGCTCTCCGAACTCCACCGCCGCCACGCGCAGTCGAGCTTCGCCGAATGGCTCGTCGATGAAACCGGCCGCAGCACTAAGGCCGTCGATAAGGCGCTGGCGCAGATCACTGTTGACGATCCCATGCGCTGGCCAGAGTGGGAGCAGGTGGCGCCGTTCGCCGGCCTGGTCCGCCGCGACGACAACGGAGACCCGTGGGTGATCCCCGCCGGCAGCCTTTACGTCACCGCCGGAACAGCGCGCCGCCAGACCGGGACGCAGTACACGCCGCGCACGCTTACCGAATCCGTGGTGGAGCATGCGCTGGCGCCGCTGGTCTACACAGGTCCCGCCGAGGGCCATCCGCCCGAAGCCTGGCGCCTGAAACCTGCTGGGCAGATTCTCGATCTCAAGATCTGCGACTTCGCCTGCGGCTCGGCGGCGTTCCTGGTGGCCGCCGCCCGTTACCTTTCCGCTCGTCTGGCGGAGGCGTGGGACGCGGCGCAGCGGGAGCACGGGGCTGGGGTCCAGATCACTCCCTACGGCCATCCCTCGCTCGGTTCACCGAATGAGGAGTTGATCCCATCCAATCCCGAAGAGCGCGGCATCTACGGGCTACGCATCGTGGTGGAGCGCTGTCTCTATGGCGTGGACCGCAACCCGCTGGCGGTGGAGATGGCCAAGCTCTCGCTCTGGCTGTTGACGCTCCAGCGCAACCGGCCGTTCACGTTTCTCGACCACGCCATCCGCTGTGGCGATTCGCTGCTGGGCATCGATCTGAAGCAGCTTGCCACCTACAGCCTCACGGGCGACGGCGCGCAGATCCTGCTCTTCGATGACGATTTGAACTTCGCAGCGGACAAACGTGAGGGCCTCATGAAGATGCAGTACAGGCCCGGCGACCAGCGGCGATTGCTCGATGCAGCGCTCGCCAAGACCCGCCGACTCCGTGCGGCCGCCGACCGGTTGATTGCAACGGCATTCGAGGTGAACCCAGACGCGCTCAGCGGTGCTGTATCCATGGGCCTCGATCAACAGGAAGCCGAGGCGCAGCGGATTCTCGAAGGACGGCGGCCGTTTCACTGGCCGGTAGAGTTCCCGGAGGTGTTTCTCCACGGCGGAGGGTTCGATGCGATTGTCGGCAATCCGCCGTTCGTCGGTGGGCAGCGCATCACAGGAGTGTTCGGTCAGCCGTACCGCAATTACCTTGTCGAACTCATCGCGGGCGGTCAGCGAGGCAGTGCGGACTACGTGGCGTACTTTTTCCTGCGCGCCCAAGGGCTGCTCAAGAGTGGTGGCACGGCCGGATTGCTTGCCACTAACACAATTGCCCAGGGCGACACGAGGGAAGTCGGACTCGATCAGATGACCGCGCGCGGAGCCACCATATACCGCGCCATCCCCAGCCGAAAATGGCCCGGCGAGGCGAACCTGGAGGTGGCCCACGTCTGGTTCAGTAAAGGCGCATGGGCCGGACCGTTTCTTCTGGATGATGCGGCGGTCGGCGGTATCACAAGCCAGTTGCAGCCGCCCGGCAAGGTCAGTGGCAAGCCGCACCGGTTAGCTGCGAACGCTGGGAAGAGCTACATCGGGTCGTATGTGTTGGGCATGGGCTTTGTGCTGGAGCCGGACGAAGCGCAACGCCTGCTAGACAAAGACCCGCGCAACCGCGACGTGCTGTTCCCGTACCTGAACGGTGAGGATTTGAACAGCCGCTGGGATCAGTCGCCGAGCCGTTGGGTGATCAACTTCCACGACTGGCCGCTGGGAAAGGCGATGGAGTACCCGGACTGCTACGAGATTGTGGAGCGGCTGGTGAAGCCGGAGCGCGAGAAAAACAACCGCAAGGTCTACCGTGACAGATGGTGGCACTATGCCGAGAAGCGCCCGGGGTTGTACGCGACGATCGCGGGGCTTGAGCGCTTCCTGGTACATCCGCTGACCAGCAAATACCACAGCCTTGCCTTCTATGAGCAGGGAATAGTTCCAAGTCACATGACTGTAGTGCTGGCGATAACAGGGTGGGAGGAGTACGCCCTACTGCAATGCGATCTGCACTGGCAGTGGGCATTGGCGTACGGGAACAAGCTGGAAACTCGCCCCCAATACACCCCATCGGATTGCTTCGAAACATTCCCCTATCCGTTTACAATGGGGTCACTCAAGAACATCGGCGGGCGCTACCACTCCCACCGCCGCGACATCATGACCGCCCGCCGCGAGGGCCTCACCGCCACTTACAACCGCTTCCACTCCCCGCACGAAGTCTCGCACGACATCGCCGCTCTTCGGGCGCTGCACGTCGAGATGGACCACGCCGTTGCCGCCGCGTACGGCTGGACCAACCTCGACCTCGGCCACGGCTTCCACCAGACCAAACAAGGCCTCCGCTACACCATCTCCGAAGCCGCCCGGCGAGAAGTGCTCGACCGCCTGCTCGCCTTGAATCACGAACGCTACGCTGCGGAACAGGCAGCGTTGCTCGCTGCGCCGCGTCCCAAGGCGAAAGCGCGCAAGCGCGCGCCGGAGCAGCCGGGTCTATTCTGAGGAATCCACTATGTCCACCGCGCCCCTCCGTCAGGAACTCGAAGATCTCATCCGCCGCGACCTGTTGGGTCCAGCCGGCGGCGAGCAGGAGACCATTACCGAGCAGAGCGTCCGCAATCGCTATCTGCTCGGCATGCTCGCTCCGCTGAAGGTCATCGAAGTCGACGAGGAGCCCTTCGACGAACTGGCCGACGGCTCGGAAGACAACGCCGAAGAGGGAACAGCGGAGCCGTCCACGCCCGCCAAACGCGGCGTCGCGCCTTCCACCTTCGGCCTGAGCTTCTGTCTGGACCTGGCGGAGGCCGCCTTCGACGCGGAAGCCCGCTGGGGACAGTACCTGAAGGAGCCGGACGCCGACGGCAAGCCCGGCTGGAAGCGGTATCCGCGTGCCGGCAGCCTGACCATCCCGCTCAAGGAAGGCAATCTGCGCGCGTGGTCGCCGGACGCCGAGAGTCCCCACGTGGTGGTGCGCGGACGAGTGCGGCGGCGCGCGGGCCACTGGAGCGTCACCCTCTTCCTCTCGAACGAACAGGAAGAAGGCCGTCCCCGCGACATGTACTGGCTGTTTCAGGCGGAGTTGGCGGTGTGCGGGCGATTCGCGCGACGCCCGGGGCAGGGGCACGTCTCGACGCTTGACGCCGTTTCGCGCCTCGAGGACCAGACCAACGAGATGCTTTACCGGCGAGAGGTGGAGTTCGCCCGCGGCCACGGCATCAGCGTCGAGTGGGAACTCGCCGAGGGCCGGTCGGACCAGGCCGTCCGCATCCGCACTGCCGCCATGCCGCGCGCGATAGTGCGCACGGTGGAGCAGTGCAAGGTTCCGGACCTGATCACCGACATGCAGGAGTTGGCCGAAGCCGCGGACGGCGATCTGGCAGCGAAACTGCGTCCACTGACGGAAGCATACGCCGCGTGGATCGCGGAACTCGAAGCGCGGCGCACGCCGGAGGCGGACCTGCTCGACTACGCCGATGCGGCGGCCCAGGGGGTGGGGCGGGCACGCGAAGTTCTGGGCCGTCTGGAACAGGGGATCGCGCTGCTCGAGGCCAATGCGGACGCGCGCGAGGCGTTTCGCTTCGCCAACCGCGCCATGTGGCAGCAGCGCGTGCGGTCCGTGTGGATCGAGGCGCGGAAGACGGAGCCGGGGCGGCCGTTGGCCGAAGTCGACATTCCGAAGAACCGCAGTTGGCGCGCCTTCCAGTTGGCCTTCATCCTGATCAACCTGCCGGGGCTCACCAGCCTGGATCACCCCGACCGCGGTACCGGGCCGTATGCCGGGGCGGACCTGCTGTGGTTCCCAACCGGCGGCGGCAAGACGGAAGCCTACCTGGGACTCGCGGCCTACACCATGGCGGTGCGCAGGTTGCAGAAGAACGCAGGCGGGCGCGACGGCGAAAACGGCGTGGCGGTGCTGATGCGATACACCCTGCGGCTGCTCACGCTGCAACAATTCCAGCGCGCCGCCACGCTGATGTGCGCCTGCGAGCAGATCCGCCTGGGCAATACCGCGCGGTGGGGTGAAACGCCCTTCCGGCTGGGTCTGTGGGTGGGACGCAAGACCACGCCCAACCGCACCGCGCAATCGGCGGAAGTGGTGGAGGCGCTGCGCAGCGGCCGGCGGCCGGTGTTCGGCGTCGGGTCGCCGCACCAGTTCGCGGCGTGCCCGTGGTGTTGCACAGTGATCGACCCCGGTCAGCACATTATGGTGGAGCACTACCCGGCGGGACGGGCGCGCACCTTGATCTATTGCGGGGACACGCGGGGCCAGTGCGAATATTCGCGGCGCCAGTCGCCGGACGAAGGTCTGCCGCTGCTGGTGGTGGATGAGGAGATCTACCGGCAGCCACCTTCCATGCTGATTGCGACGGTAGACAAGTTCGCGCAGATGGCCTGGCAGGGGCAGGTGCAGACGCTGTTCGGGCAGGTGACCGGGTGGTGCCCGCGCCACGGGTTCCGCTCACCGGAGCTGGAAGATACGAACTCGCACCAGGCGGCGGGGAGGTTCCCGGCGATCGCGACGCGGCCGCACGCGCTGCTACGCCCGCCGGACCTGATCATTCAGGATGAGCTGCACCTGATCAGCGGTCCGCTGGGCAGCCTGGTGGGGATCTACGAGGGCGCGGTGGATCAACTGGCCACCTGGGAGGTGGATGGGAAGAAGGTTCGTCCCAAGGTGATCGCGTCGACGGCGACGGTGCGTCGAGCTGCGGCGCAGGTGGCGGCGCTGTTCAACCGCCAGGTGCGCGTGTTTCCCCCGCCGGGGCTGGAGGCCGGCGCCAACTTCTTCTCGCGCGAACTGCCGGTGAGCGATGCTGCGCCCGGACGCCTGTACCTGGGCGTCTGCGCGCCGGGGCGGCGGTTAAAGCCCGCGCTTATCCGCGTCTATGTGGCGGCGCTCGCCGCCGGGCAGACGCTCTACGAGAAGTACGGAGAAGCTGCCGACCCGTTCCTGCCTGCGGTGGGCTATTTCAGCTCACTGCGCGAGCTGGGTGGCATGCGGCGACTGGTGGATGACGACGTGCGTTCGCTGCTCACTCAGATTGGCTCGCGCGGGTTGAAGAAGCGGAACCTGCGGCTGCCGCATGCGGTGGAGGAACTGACCTCGCGCAAGTCCGCCACCGAGATTCCCGAAGTGCTGGAGCGGATGAAATGCAAGTTCCCGCCGCCCGGGCAGCAGGCGCCAAAGCCACCGATTGACGTGCTGCTGGCGACCAATATGCTGTCGGTGGGCGTGGACGTGGGAAGGCTTGGGCTCATGATTGTGGCCGGGCAGCCGAAATCGACCTCGGAGTACATCCAGGCGACGAGTCGCGTGGGGCGCGCGAGTCCAGGGATGGTGCTTACGGTGGCGAATTGGGCGCGGCCGCGCGACCTCTCGCACTTCGAGAGCTTCTGTCACTATCACGCCACGTTCTACCGTCAGGTGGAGGCGCTGAGCGTGACACCGTACTCGACGGGTGCGATCGATCGTGCTTTGACTGGCGTGCTGGTGAGCGCCATCCGGCAGGCAGGCTCCGACTACAATCGGAACGATAGCGCGCATCAGATGCAGGCGGCGCATGCCGTGGTGCAGAGTGCATTGTCGGCGCTATCGGTGCGGGCAGGCGAGGCGGGCACGAAGGCATCGCTTGAGGGCGACGTGCGAGCGGCGCTGCAAAGCCGGATTGACGCTTGGCGCGACCGTGCTGTGCGGATGAAGGGCGGCGCGCACCTGGGGTATAACGACGGCCGCGACGGCGTCACAGTCGGGCTGCTCCAGATGCCGGGATCGTCGGCGTGGAGTGAGTTCACGGTGCTGAATTCCCTGCGCGACGTGGAGCCGGAAGTCGAGCTCACGTTCAACGACAGCGGCATGGATAGCGTGGAGGCGAGCCAATGAGCGGGCAGAACGTCGGGAGCGTGCGGCCGACGCAGTTGATCTATACCTACGGGGTCGGCTCGGCGGTGGATTTGCCGCAGTTCTCGGCTATGGTGATGGGGCTGGACGATTGGCCCGCCGCCGACATGCAGGAGATTCGCGAAGATCGTCTGCTGCGCGTGGTGCGGCATGTATTGGGCGCCCAGGTGCGGCAGCTCAAGGCCCCGCCGCTGCGCGAGGAGGTGCCCGGTCCGCTGTTCCGCAATTCGTCAGGGGAACGCGTGCCGGTGGGCTCCTTTCCGCGCAGGCTAGTGTGTACGCAGTGCCGGCTGCTGGCGCCCATCCGGTCGGGGCTGTTCGAGTTCCGATCCGACACGAACCGGCCGGAGCGCTCGGGCTTCATCCACAAAAACTGCCCGCGCCTCGCCAGGGCGGCGGCCATTCCGGCGCGTTTCCTGGTAGCGTGCGAGAACGGCCACATCGACGACTTTCCTTGGAGCGAATACCTGCACGGCGGTCCAGACACCTGTCCGGGTCCGCTGGAGTTGCGTGATGTTGGGGCCAGCGGTGAGGCGGCCGACGTGATGCTGATCTGTCGGGCTTGTCAGAAACGCAAGCCGATGGCGCCGGCGTTTTCCCAAGAAGGCAAAGCGGCGCTGCCGACGTGCCGTGGACGGCATCCGCATCTGCGAGTGGCGCCGCTTGAGGAATGCGACGCCCCGTCGCAGCCGATTACGCTGGGCGCGACCAATATGTGGTTCTCGCGGACGCTGTCGGCGCTTTCCATCCCGTCATCAGCGGACCCGTTGGAGCAGTTGGTCGAGCAGGATCTGACGTCACTGTTTGAGGATGCGGAGTCAGAGCGCGACGTCAAGCTGGTCCGCAAGGGCCATCCCCGTTATGACAAGTACACGAATGCGCAGGTCTGGGGTGTAATCGAAAAGTTGCGTGCGCAGGACAGCGCCGCACCTCTTACCCCCAAGGATTTGAAGCTGCCCGAATGGAAGCTGTTCTCGAAACCGGATCCGGCGAAGAACGGCCGCGATCTGCGCCTGCGCGCGGGGACGCCGCCGGCGAAGTATGCGCCGAGGATCGAGAGCGTAGTGCTGATCGACCGTTTGCGCGAAGTGCAGGCGCTGGCGGGATTCACCCGGTTGGAATCGGGGGGCGACGATTCCACGGCGAAGCTGGCGCCGCTGCGGCGCGGTCCGGCCGAGTGGGTACCGGCGGCAGAGGTGCGGGGTGAGGGACTGTTCCTGCGCCTTTCCGAAGCCATGGTGTCGGAGTGGCTGGAGAAAGCACGGCCGCTGGAAGCGCAGTTCTTCGGCGCGCACCGGCGCTGGCGAGCGCAGAGGGGCCTGGAACCGTCACTTGGGTTTCCGGGGGTACGGTATATCCTGCTGCACTCGTTGTCGCATGCGCTGATCCGGCAGTTTTCCGTGGAGTGCGGGTACGCGGCGGCCAGCCTGCGGGAGCGCATTTACTCCTCGACGCCGGATGATGAGGAGTCGATGGCGGGCATCCTGATCTACACCGCTGCGCCTGATAGCGAGGGCACTCTTGGCGGGCTGGTAACGTTGGGGGAGACGGCCAACCTGGAGCAACATTTGGACCAGGCGTTGGAGGTTCTGGAGATTTGTTCGTCCGATCCGTTGTGCGCGGAGACGCAGCCCGAGCAGGCGTTCATGTCTCTGCACGGCGCCGCCTGTCACAACTGCCTGTTTCTGCCGGAGACTTCGTGCGAGCGCGGCAATCGGTACCTGGACCGGACAGTGCTGGTCCCGACCATGGAGCGCGGCGAGTTCGCGTTTTTCCACCCATGACAACCGCCGAAGCGTGCCTCAAACTCGTGGATGAGTTGCCGGGCAGCCTGGTGGAGTCGTTGATCCAACAACTGCGCCGTAGCGCCGCGCCTGTCATGGCCAATCCCGGCTACCAGGCGCGCGTTGATGAGTTCTTGCGGATCGGCCTGACCTCCCGCAACGAACTCTCGGCCATGCTCGATGTGGCACTGGCCGCAAAGCATGCCCGTCAATCAACCGAGCTGGTGTGGACCGGGCCGGCTACGCCGTTGGTCCCGGTTCGACACACGGAACAGGTACTCTCAGATCTGATTGACGGTGCCGAACGACGGCTCACGATCATGAGCTTCGGCATCTTCCAAGTACAGCGTCTCGTCTCGGGACTCGAACTGGCGATACAACGCAAAGTGCAGGTCCGCGTGATTCTCGGCGAGCGCGAATCACAGAGCGACTTGGCGATTGCACACCAGAAGCAGCAGCTTGGCCGCGTCATCACAGAGGGGGCACTGCTCTACTGGTGGCCCCATGAGCGCCGGCTTCGCGACGCGCAGGGGCATGCCGGCTTGATGCACGCCAAGGCGGCCGTCGCCGACTCCCGGGTCGCGTTCCTAAGCAGCGCAAATCTAACCGAGGCGGCCTTCGAGCGAAACATGGAACTCGGTGTTCTGATCCGCGGCTGCAGCCTTCCCGCCTCCATTGACCGCCTGATCGACGTTCTGGTGGAATCGGGGGATTTGGAAGCGGTCTAGGCATTGTGTAGCGAGATGACCGCTGTGTGGCTCAGTGTCCTCTCTGACTGCTTTGCACTGCCGGGCGGGGTGGGCCGATAATGAAACATGGACATGCGGGCGCACGCGCGCCCATTTTCTTGGCTGTATGCCGCGTGATATGATCTCAGAGCCGGTTTCCGCAGAAGGCGGAAGTCCTTCGTCGCTGGCGGCATCTCGTGCGTCTAATCTGATAGGAAGGCCATGGAGCAGACGGTCGTAGACAACCTGATCCCGGCGATCGTCACCTGGGTCGTTGCCCACGACAGCTACGCTACGAAAACCAAACTATTGAAACTGTTGTACTTGTTCGACGTGGAGTACTATCGGCAGCACCGGCGCACGTTCACCGGCTTTGAGTGGAAGTTCTTCCACCTCGGCCCTTGGGCAGCGGCATACGATCCCGCTCTGAGCGGGTTGGTCGCCCACGGGATACTTTTGGAGCAGCGGTCCAGCTCGTCGGAGTACGATACTGCCTTCTACAAGCCTGGCGAGCGCGTTGAGACGCGCCGCGCCGTTACAACCGTGAAGGACGAGTCGATCCTCCTGGAAGTACTGAAACGGTGGGGCGCGTTGACGACCGGCGAAATCCTGAACTACGTGTACTTCCAGACCGAACCCATGGAGGCGGGAATCCGAAATCAGCCCCTTGATTTCTCCCTTATTTCGACTGAACGCCCCGCCGTGTATTCGCGCTCGTCCTCCTGCAAATCGCCTGCCGGCATTCGCAAACTCCGTGCGCAGTTCGAGCGCCGCCAAGCGGAGAAGAAGGCCGAAGGGCAACGGCCCTTCACGTTCACGCCCCCCAAGTACGACGAAGAGTACTTCGAGGCAATGGCCAAGCTCCAGAGCGCCTAGCCGGGATGTTTATCGACGAGTGGTTTGGTGACAGCTTCTACAAGAAGCTCCAGCTCGGCTACCACAATGACGCGAACTTCTGCTTCGGCCAGATCTTCTGGACCCACGCATACTACCCACACGAGAACCTGGAACTCTGGCGTCCAGTAATGGACCCCGCTGAACCGACGAAGACAATGGCATCGCAGTTTCGCATCACCGCCGCCGGCCAGGATGCGTTCAAGCGGACTCTACCGCTACAAGTACCGAGGCTCGAAACGAACGAAGAGTTCATCGTCTTGCGCGCGAAGGTGCGGCCTGTGATGCTGATCCAGACCGAGCTACCGCTCGCGGGCGTGGATAATCGTGGATACCGCGGCAAAATCCAGCGCCGTCGCACGCTGGTCGCACAGGTGTTCGGCCTCGCGGACTCCGCTACCAGGGAGCCGCAGTTCAACCCGGCATTCGTTGATCGCGTGCGGAAGATGGAGTTTCCTCAGCTTATGTTCCTGCCCGAAAAGGCAGGCGTCTTTGCGGTGGACAGTATGCTTCGGCTTGATGAGGCCCAGTCCGTCTTCATGCCGCACCTGGATGCGAAGCAGTTCTGCCTAGCCGACGAAGTGGCCACCGTCCTGCGGCACCAACTGGCGTTCCTTCAGACTGGGATCGGGCCGAACGAATACACGGACCTCCGCGAGTTTCTGATAAACGAATAGGCGCGCCGGCACACCGGCGCCGATCAAGCGCCAAAGTGATACCAATCGGATTCCTGGAGTAGCCGAGAAGGGAGTCCCCTGCGTCCACTTGAGTCCAAACCGCATTTGATGCATGGGCAGCCTTAGGCACCGTGCGGATTTTAATGCTATCCACGACTGGGCCACCAGCTTCAATGAGTTGGCGAGATTGGGCAGTGTGGGCACCGTTTTTCACGCTTGTTGTCCGCTTGAGACGACGACAAATGCTTTCCATATAAGGATGATGCCCAGTGTGTTGCGACAGCGCCATGAGGTCATGCGGTAGGGCTACAGGGAAGAGTTGTGGTAGTCCAGGTAGCAGAGCTTGCCATTTTTGGCACACGAAGCACGGCTACTGACTTCTGAGAATCTGCGTCTTGAAACACAATGCGGCGCGAAAAGCAGTGCGCGCCTTGTAGAGATTACCCCCAAACCGGGCCTCCACCTCAGAGGTGGTATGCCGCAGCCCGTCCCACGCATAGATCATATGCGTATACCGCTCCGGCTTGTCCCCGAGAGATTCCATCAGATTTGAATTCCTTCCCGGATCAACTGCGATTTCTTCGAAGCACTCATTCAAAGCGACTTCGGGAAAACCGGCACGACGCATCGCATCCTTCAAGCTGGTGCGGCCGTCCAGGTAAACGCACAGCACTTTTCCTTGGCCGATTTTCGCCCTGAGCAATTCAAGCGATACCTCGCCGTCGATCATCCCGCCAGCCTCAGAGAACGTAGGAAAACTCTGACCGAGCCACAATTTCAGCATCGTGAGCATGTCGCCAATTTCCCATTCATTGCACGATTCTTCAATTTGCGCATGCAGCTTTTCCCGTGCGATAACCGCGAGGTTCTGGGAACGTACGTCCCATGAGAAGACCCCCAAAGCTGGGCCTTCTGTCCCGAGCTTGCGCAGTTGCTCCTCAAGGCGCTTCCGGCCTTGCGAAGTCCAGATCGGCCTCAGTTTATAGCCGTAGACATCCTCAATCGCTTGGAGTTCCAGTTCAAGTCCGGGTATCTCCGGACCGACCCAACAGACTCTGGGGTGCAATCCATGCACCGAGGGATTCCATTGCAGAACCTTGCCAGTCGCCCGATTCCAGCTGCGCCTAAGGCCCAGTAGAAAATCGGCGCATGACTGGAAATCCATACCTGACGCGCCGACAATGGAGACTGGCCGTCTGTAGGCGGCCTCCAAGCCGGCAGGCAGGCTTAGAGCTAGGTCATAGAAGCTCAACGAATCGGCGGATGGACAACAGCACGACAGAATGTGCAGGTCATCACCAGCTTGGCCGGCTCCCCAGTATATCCGTGCCCATTCTGAGATAAGCTGCAGATGCTCCTGCAATTCTCCGAGCGGCCGAACCTGCAAAGGGTCGTAATCCGTAGGTCGCGCCGGAAACGAGAACCTCCAGGTGCGGCCGACACCAGCGAACTCGACAATCTTGCCCAACACGCTTTCCGGGTTGGGAGAAGCAGTTGACGAATCGAATGCGCACTCGGCTATCTCAAAGATGTTGAACACACGAGGCCCCCGATCGCTCCGAATCCTTAGTCAAGGTGATGAGCGGCTAGCGCGATAACAAGATCCTCAATTATCCATCGATTTGAGATGACTCTAGAAATCCGATGGTGCCGCGCAGCTTCAACAGGCTCTTGATGACATCATCGATTTGGCGAACTACGGATGCTGATTCGGGGAGACCCCCGCGGGCCATTGGAGAGTTGGGCGCTCCCAGGCTCGCGCGAATCCCAGGGGAAGGACCCGAAACCCGGGCCCCTGGGTCGT
>VFSW01012186.1_pt1 | contig 12025 bp, 11 predicted proteins | sample 5358111 | NCBI WGS metagenome assembly VFSW01 (sample SAMN11554181, study PRJNA540505) | mine drainage metagenome | isolation source: sediment from site ElyBrook_90M | place: USA: Ely Copper Mine, Vershire, VT | collected 2017 | reverse complement strand
AACCTATATTGGCGATATTTCCGCCATACGGCAAAAGGACAATAGCAAACGCAGTAATAAAAATACCCACATTGATCACTCTATCTTTTGAAATGACGTGTAGATAGTTAGTGAGAAAATATGCCCCAATCCCCATTCCAAGAGATGCTGGCATGACAAAAAGAAGAGGAAATGCATTAACAGGAATTTTCAGAATCGTTGTTGCAAATCCCGGACCAATAACTGCAATAACAAGAATAAGGATCTGTGAGAGTGCCAAAAGAAGAAATGAATGAGAGATTTTTCTATTCCCGAAAATGGTACGTAGTACATGTCGTACTTCCCCACTTACCGTCATATGCTTTGTACCTATTCGGGATTGCTTCTTCACCTCTTTACTTCGCTTAATAAGACTAGAGAGAATACTGGCAAGGAGAAACATGCCAGAGAGAGCAAGAAAGACATGCATTTGTCCAAAGACAATAAGGAATGGACCAGACAATGCATACGCAATAAGGAGTGACCCATAAAATGCAATACCAAAAAGTGCATTTGCAGCAAGGAGATTATTTTTTTCGACAAGAAGCGGAATCATCGGCGTCTCTGCAGGAATAAAAAATTGTGTTGCCGTTGCAACCAAGAACGTAAGAAGGTATACCCACGCAATATTTGTATTTGTGAATGCAAGAATAAGCAGGATCACGCCCCGAACAATATTGACAACGGTAAGTACGTGCTTTTTGTCCTGATGATCAACAAAAACACCTGCAAAAATACCAAAAAGGATTGCCGGGACTAAGAATGCTATCATAATACCTGAAACAGCAGTATTAGAATGAGTAAGAGAGAAAATAACTAACAAAAGAATAAAATTAGTCATATTTGAGGCAATTTGTGAAATGAGTTCAGCAAGCCAAAGAAAAAGGAATGGGCGAATCCGTAAAGCAGCAAGGAGATTATTTTTCATATAGAACAAGGTTTACGGTTTAGAATGTAAGGTTTGAGTAAGAGCGAATAGAATTTATTCTTACAACATATGTCTTATGCTCTTTCTGTATACTGTCCTGTTCTGGTGTCAACGCGAATGACATCGCCCACACTAATAAAAAGGGGAACTTTTACCTGAAGTCCATTTTCAAGTGTCGCTTCTTTAAACACATTTGATGCCGAATTTCCTTTGACTCCTGGTGCAGTATCGGTCACTTTTAGCTCTACTTTTGGCGTCATCACAAGAGATAATGCCTCATCGCCTTTGAAAGAAATAGGATAGTTTTGTCCCTCTTTCAAGTAGACAGCTTCCGGAAGAATCGCCAATGGGATACTTATTTGTTCAAAAGTAACAGGATTCATAAAATAGACAACTTCTGGATCCTGGTATAGATACTGCATTTCTCTTTTGATAACCTGTATATCTTGGACTTTTTGCCCATTAAGGAAGCCTTTTTCAGAAATTGACCCTGTGCGGAGATTTTTAACTTTTACTTTAATGGTTGCACTTCCACGACCCATTTTAATATGTTCAAATGATAAAACTTGCAATAAACTCCCATTTTCTTCATAAATGGCGCCATTTCGAAGGTCATTGACTGAAATCATACTATCTATTATACACGTTTTGTGAGATATTTTTCAATTGCTTCCCCGTCTCTCTTGAGCCATGCAATATTTGATGCAATTTGCTCCAGAACTTGTTTCATTGTTTTTTCAAGTTTAGGGTGAGGATGCTTGGCAAAGAAAAGTGTTATGTCGCTAAGTAAGTTTTCGGAAACAACTTCAGATGCCCCCTCTATGATCCAGTCCATTCCAAGCCCCTCCATTTTTACGAGAAGCATGTCCCAATGTTTCGTAACAAATTCCCATGCGATGCGCTTTCCTCTTTTGTTTCCAAAAACTCCCATAATAAATCTTCCAATATCCTGACTACGCACATCACTTGTGAGAGAAAAATTCAAAGCCCTCCCAATAAGCACGGGATCTTCAAAAAGACAGAGGGCACTGCCTAGTCTATTTTTCTCTGTTGCTAAATCCTCAGCAACATACATCTTTTGTAACGCCACAAACTCCTCTTCTCCACCGCTTTCTGCAATGAGTGCATAAACGACTCCCCGAATATCAGTATCAACGGTGTTTCGTCCTTGCGTAACTATTTTTTGGAAAAGCTCCTTCGCTCTTTTGATTGTTGGAATATCTTTGTATCTCCCAAGAGACGATAGAACAAGAGCGCGAAGGAGAATATCTTCGTGGACATCGCTTTGCTTCTTTTCCCATCCAACTTTTTTCCCAACTTCAATAAAAATGCTATGCGCATACTCCTCAAATGCTGATAGAAAATCCGTTTCAGAAAGAAGATTCCCAACAACATTCAGCTTGCTCGTAAGATTTGCCCACACAATATACGATGTTTCATTTCCATACATACTTGTCAAATACAGCGCTCGATCTGTCGGCAAATATCCGCTCTCCGCACTATCAAAAACATCCCGCAGTACACCCATCCGGTCAATGCTTGATATACGTTTTTCTTGAATTGGCTGTTCAAGTCTCTCGTATAAGAGACTATCATAGACAATCCTCGTGAAACTTGTTTCTCCAGCGTTTAACTTTATCCAATAAGAAGTGAAAGGAATCGTTGTCGACCTAATGTCAAATAAAAAGCTTTCTCTTTTGTTTTGTGAACTAGCAACATGAAGCGGGATTGACCACAATGTCGTATCTTTTACTTTTTTTCGAGAGAGAAAACTATTGAAAAAGCGAACCTGAGAAAGATATAGCATATCTCCTTTGCATGATACTATCACCAACGGATAACCCGGCTTTTTTGTATAGATTCCCATCATTTTCTCAAGTTCTTTTCCCGATATTTTTTCCAAATCCTGCCATAAATCAGTTGTTTCTGCATTTCCGTACGCATGCTTAGTAAGATAATAGTGAATACCTGCCCTGAAATCTTTTTCTCCAATATAATCAACAAGCATTTGAATAATACTCGCTCCCTTTGAATAGCTGACCGCATCAAAAAGTTCTCCAACTTTTTCTACGTCTGTTATATGTGCCTGAATAGGATGTGTATGTTCAAGGCCATCGAGTCCGAGCGCCCTATTGTGATCCAGCACGGCAAATTGCTCCCAGATATTCCACTCTGGAAAAAGACTATCGACACCAACATACTCCATATAGGAAGCGAATCCCTCATTTAACCACAAATCATCCCACCACTTCATCGTAACTAAATTTCCAAACCACATATGAGTCAATTCATGGGCAATAACAGTGGCTACCCATTGCTTGTTAGCACTTGATGTTTGCTTCTCGTCCACAAGCAGTGCCACCTCGCGGGCAGTAATTGCCCCCCAGTTTTCCATTGCACCTGCATCAAAATCGGGAATAGCAATAAGGTCCAAAACTGGCAATGGATATTGAATACCAAAATATTTTTCATATAACGGAAGGAGTTTTACTGCCGTATCAAGCGCAAAATGCGCTTGTGATTTCTTTCCTGGTGTTACAAAAATACGCACGATAATTCCTGACGGCGTTTTTTCTCGAATATATTCGAATTCACCCACAATAAATGCTAAGGCATACGTCGCCATTTTGGGCGTTGGTGCAAACGTGATTACCTTATAGACCCCATCTTCTTCCGTTGCTGCCTCGATGGTATTTGAGATAGCCGTCAAATTTTTGGGAATACGAAGTGAAATGACGAATACCGCCTTTGCTGATGGGTCATCAATACAAGGAAAAACCTCCCGTGCGCCAATTTGCTCGAATTGCGTTGTTGCCATATATCGCTTTTCCCCGTCCACTGTATATGCACTCTTGTACCAACCCATCAACTTTTCCCCAATGACGCCTTTGAATGTAATTTGGAGAATTTTCTCACCAGGGGAAAGAACATGGTCAAACGCTAACTCAACAGACATCCCTTTCTTGTTGTGTGAGATTTTTGCTGAATATTCCAAGCCGCCCTCCTTCATACAAGCTCCTATCACCACGAGATTTTTTGCATGTAATGATATCGTTTTTGTTTTCCCCAAAATCTTACAATGAATGGTTTCTTCTCCCCTGAATGTAAATTCAGCCATGTTAGGCGTGAGCAAAAGATGATATTCTTGCGGTCTGATTTGGTCTAAAAGTCGATTTTTACTTGTCATTTATTGATCTGAGAATACCTAACAGTATATAATAGGAGGACTTAAAACGGAAGATTCTTTATTTTTAAAAAATGTCGCGCCGGGATGGTGGAATGGTAGACACGAAGGTCTCAAAAACCTTTGATCGTAATTGGTCATGTGGGTTCGAGTCCCTCTCCCGGCACCAGATGCGACACTCGTGTTCTCAAAGATATAAATTTGTCAGAATTACTTTTCAAATTGGCATTTCTCTAAATTCGCTATTTTGAATTTTTGGAATTAAGATTCTGTCTCTATGTTGATGAGGAGGAATACCCCTAATTGTTGCCTCCAAAATCTCACCAATGTCTTTATGGGTTACCAAAAGAACTGTTTTATCATGATATGTTTCTTCTATTTCTTGGATAAGGTTTAGAACTCTTGTTTGAACTTCTGATATACTCTCTACGCCGTCCTCTTTGTTGTCTGGATTATTCCTATCATTTGCATATACTTTTTTATAATTAGCTCCGCCATGAAATTCAAATCTGCCAAAATCTCGTTCGTTCAGCTCCCATCTTATCTGTACCGCTGTAAGCGGAATATCTAATTCAGCTGCAACTATCTCAAGACTATCCCTGCACCTTCTTAGCTGCGAGCTAAAAATGATTGTATCTAAAGGATCTATCAATCCATTCATTATAGCGATGCGAGTGGATCGCCTTAAATCTTCTATTCCTTTTGAAGTAAGTTTCGCCCAATCATCGTGTTCTGGTTTGCATACAATAAAATTTCTTCTATTCGCTTCGCTTTCCGCATGACGGAGAATAATAAATCTATTTCTTCCTTCAATTTTCGTATTCATATTCACTAATCTTTTACATCTGTGTAACGAGTTGAATCAATTGAAGTAAGTCGGTAGAGCTCCTTTTTTCGTAACGCCCAAAATTCTTTATTGTAATGTGGGATTTATCAATCAGTCTTGCTGATCGTTCTTCTTCAGAAAAACGAAATGCAAACTCATCTGGGTTTTTTTGTATAAGTTGAGGAGATCTTCTTCGAACTCTTTCTACTCTCACTATGTCTGGTGCATAAATATTTATTATAAGAGCATCTTCAAAAATATCTTCAGGTTTAACCGTTTCAGGATTTTTCAATACTCCATTATTTGCAAAGTATATTGGTATTTTTCCTTCCTCTGGCTTTAGATATCCATATCCTTCTTTCCTTCCTTTCTCCATAAACTTCACACCGTATAAACCTAATTCACCTCTATCTACCATTCCACTAAACTCTTCTGGTGTTTTATGAACAACTTCATCTGAATCATCATCTCGAGGATCTCGAGTAATTACTCTCTTAGGAAGACTCATTTTGCCTCCGAGTTCTTGGTCTTGTTGTAGTGCCGATTGAGTGATCTGTTGCAATGTGGATTTTCCAACCCCTGATGAACCAACAAGTATAATTCGCTTAACACTCTGCAATCGTAGAAGTTTTTCTGTATTGAACCTAAGAGAATCTAAATATTCTGCATCATTTATTCTTCTTTCTTCAACATGCAGAAATAATCTTTGACCCATATGTGACATTTGTGTGAACGTCTCTCTCATATTCTCCACATTCCACCACAAAAAAACCTCCATCCGGAGGCTTTTTTCGCACAAGAACCTCCGTTAGGCGGTCTGTATCATCATTGAAACTTGAACTGAAATCGATTTCCTCATGTTAAAATTAATATAGCCATCAAAACATCACTTGTCAACAGTAGACAATCAGCTATGAATGGTCACCAAAATTAATCCTCAAAATCTTTTCTTCTTAGCAGAGAAATACAAGCTTGCAAGTCCTGGATATTGAAGAAGAATTTTTGACGCTAAAAAATCAAATCTCAAAACATAATAAATCCCAACACATGGTTGGGATTTATGAGAAGCTACCCTTCGATAAACTCAGGGAAAGAGGGTTTACCCCATCTTCTTTTCCATTGCTTCTAATTTTACTTCTATTCTATCCAGTGAATCAAGAATTTCATTCAAGACATCTTCCGCATATGAATAATCATCTTTCGCTTCTGATGCTACCTCACCTGCTTGAACAGGTCCTGCTGTACTTGGCATAACAGGCGCTGGTGGCGGTGGTGTCATACCTGCAACATCACTAAGACTAGACATACTGTCTTGTTGCATTGATTGCTGATTGTCTGTTGCTGGTTGTGCTGTTTGTTGGGTATCGTCCATGACACTCACCTCCTTCCGTAATAAAAACTATTACTAGTATTAGTAAACATGATGAGATAAGGGCTTGTCAATTGGGAGAATCTTATGTAGTAGAATGAGCTTCGTTTCCTTTTTTATCAAGACTAAAAAATTTGATTCTATCTCCCCTGAAAAGCAAATTTACCTCGCCCGTTGGACCATTACGATGCTTGGCTACAAGTAAGTTAACAGGGAGGGGCGAGCCTGTTGCTTCCGGATCTGCCCTATAAAGGAACATGACGACATCAGCATCTTGTTCTATTGCACCTGACTCACGAAGGTCCGCAAGTTGAGGTCTTGCTTCCCCTCGATGTTCAACCGCACGGGAAAGTTGGGATAATGCAATGACGGGAATTTTTAATTCGCGAGCTAAATTCTTCAGAGCCTGAGAGACAATAGAAACTTCTTGAACCCTATTCTCTACTTTCCTTCCCGGATTGACAAGCTGTAGATAATCAACAACGATAAGTCCCACACCATGCTCAAGCTGCAATCTCCTTGCTTTGGTACGCATTTCAGAAAGCGTAATTCCTGGTGTATCGTCAATAAAAATTGGCGCATCCGCAAGTTGTCCCATTGCCTCTGACAATTTTGTAAAATCCGATTCAGAAAGCTTACCTGTCTTGAGCCTCCAGGCATCAACATCCGCCTGCCCCACCAACAAACGGTCAACTAATTCTTCTTGCGACATTTCCAAAGAAAAAATACCAATTGGAATTTTATCATTTACTGCAACAAATTGTGCAATATTCATTGCCATTGCAGTTTTTCCAGTTCCAGGACGCGCAGCTAATATAAGCAAATTAGATGCCTGCATACCAGAAAGCATAGTGTCCAAGTCTGCAAATCCTGTTCGCACACCACGTAACCCTGCACCTTTTTTGTGTAACTCATCAATTCTGTCAAAACTTGCTGCAAGAGATTGCTTAATGGGAATGAAGCCTCTCAGGGTATTTCCTTGTGAGATAGAAAAAATGCCTGACTCTGCTGTTTCAATGACATCGCGGAGTTCTTTCTCATCGTTAAAAGAGAGATCTGCTATCTGGCTACTCAGCGTAATAAGATGTCGTTTAATCGAACTCTCTTTAATAAATCTCGCATACTGTTCAACGTTGGCAGCTGTTGGGACGCTATTGACCAGATCGGTAATGTACGAGCTTGCAATGCCTGCTCCTTCTTTCTTTTTTTTAAGAGTTGCAGCAAGTGTGACAAGATCAATCGGCTTTCGCTCCTCATACAAAGCGAGCATAGCATCAAAAATAATGCCATTTTGTCCATTATAGAAATCTGATGGCTTTAGAATTTCTGATACGGTATTGATCGCTTCATGATCAATGAGGATTGCACCTAAAACAGATGTTTCAGCATCCAGGTTATTTGGAGGAACTTTTGCTTTCATAAAGTATTACTAATAGTATACTAAATAGCATGAAACACAAGGGGAGAAAGAGAAAATTATCCAAGGAAAATAAATTCTACTTCCTGAGGCAATTTTTCTTTTGTGATGGTATATTTTGTCGTCTTCTGTAATTCTTTTCCATATGCTTTTGCATTCTCTTCTAACTTATCGCCAAAAAAAATAATGACCTTCGCGCTCAAAAATCCAAGACTTGTTTGACTTAATACATCGTCTGCGTCAATAATTGCAATATCGTGCTCATGTAATTTATCCTTTGCCTTCATACACGAGCTGCTATTACCGACAAAAACGGACATACCATCAAGTGAAATCGTAAACATTGTCTCATTCTCTACTTTAAAGCCCGTTGTCTTTGCAGCTTTTACTTCATACTCCCCTGCGCCTTGGAAAATAACTTCGCCATCTTCATGAAAAAAATATTGCGAACGAGTCGTCCCAAGAAGAAGCGAGGCATCGGCAGATATTTTGTTTTTCCCTTCTTCGGGATTTACTAAAAAAATAACTTGTTTTCCTTTTATTTTTACTGAGCGCTGCGAGATACTTGAAACTTCCATAGTACTTATACTACCAAACCCTTCTTTGATTGACAAGCATGGATCTTTGCACTATTATAGTCCAGACATTTCACGTTCAATTTTATTCTCCTGTTCAAACAGTATAAAGCATATGCGAATCGAAAAAATTATTCTTTCTATCGGTGCCATATTGGTAGGATTATTTGTTGCAGGTATTGCATTTTATATTTATCAAACAACCCGAACCATTTCACCAGGAAGCATACAAACCATTACCATCAACAAACCGACCCCGACCCCTGGTCCACAAATACCATTGTCTATTGATACGCCAATCGATGAGTCTGTTGTTTCTTCTCAAATCGTTGCCATGAGCGGAAAGACAGATCCAACAGCAACACTGATTGTCACAACCGATACAACGGATACGGTCGTTACTCCCGCATCAACTGGTGCGTTTTCTCTCACACTTACCCTTAGTAGCGGCGAAAATAGGATTATACTAACGTCTGTACTACCAAACGGTCAGGAAACACAAAAAGTTCTTACAGTCAACGTTACAACAGAAAATTTTTAATAATATGAAAAAAATACTTATCATTTTTCTTCTCCTTACTTATTTACTGAATCCCCCTGCACTTTTTGCTGCAACAGCAGCAACAAAAAGTGCAAATAGTATCCCAAGTAGTACAGAGACACAGTTAATCGATAACTTACAAAATAGGATTGCATCTCGCGTTGCGCAATTAAACTTAGTTGAAAAACGAGGCATTATCGGTACGGTAACTGATGTCTCAGAGACACAAATCACTATAAATGATCTACAAGGCAATATCCGCATAATTGATGTGGATGAACTTACTAAATTCTCCTCTCCGACAGCAACAAAAGATAACTTTGGTATTTCAGACATTACAAAAGGCACAACAATTGGTGCGATAGGATTGTACAATAAGGATTCTCGAAGACTCTTAGCACGATTTATTGACGTTCTTGACGAACCGAAAATTATATCCGGAGGAATTCTTGCAATCAATAAAGACTCTTTTACTTTCACGATGGCAACACTTACATCCGACCAAACAACAGTAAGCGTTGAGGACATTACTCGAACCGTATCCTACACCAAGGCTGATGGGACTGTAAAATCAGGATTTTCCAAGCTCCTCATAGGAGAACGGGTTATGGTTGTTGGGTTCCCTGATGTAAACGATGCCAAAACAATCATCGCATCCCGCATTCTTGTTTTCCCAGACATTCCACCAGATCCTAAGATTCCTTTGGTCAAACCGGGCGACATTGCACCTATTACGCCCTCAACAGGAAGCGGAAAAAAGCTGACGCCTATAATCAAATAACCTTTAATCTTCATTTTTATATCTTAAGAGAAATGTCATAAACAAATCCTGGACAAGCGAAGATGACGTGATAAAATACACATATGGAAAATCGCATTGACCATCTCCGAAACATTCTTCGACAGCAAAAAACCGACGCCATACTCATATCTAGTTCGAGCAATATCTTCTACCTATCAGGATTTAATAGATTTTTGGTGGATCACGATGGATACCTCTTAGTTACCATGAAACGAACTTTCTTAATTACTAGTCCGCTCTACACGGAAGCTGTTAAAAAATTCACTCCAGATCTGAGGCTACTTGAGACAACTCCAGACGTGTGGACTGCCCAGCATGTTAAAAAAATCATTGATGAGGACCAGATAAAGATTTTGGGATTTGAAGAAGAAGACCTTCGTGTCTCAGAATTTTTTGATTTACAAGACAAACAAATTTCTTTACAACCCGTATCTCTTCGATCTTTGCGTTTAGAAAAAGACGAGAAGGAACTTATCGCAATACAAAAAGCATGTAACATTACAGACAAAGTTTTTTCCCATATACTCTCATTTATCAAAGAGGGTGTTAGTGAAATACAACTTTCTGATGAAATGGATCACTTCGCAAAAGAATGTGGCGCAATGATTGGATTCCCTTCAATTGTTGCTTTCGGCATGCACGCTGCTGTTCCCCATCATATGACAAGTGAGGAAAAATTACAGAGAAACAGCTTTATTCTTTTTGATTTTGGCATTCGATCAGACGGATATTTATCAGACATGAGTCGTACTGTCTTTTTCGGAACACCGAGTGTCGAACAGAAAATTATGCACGAGGTAACTAAAAAATCACAGGAAGAAGCAATTTCCTTTTTAGAGAACCAATTAAAAACAAGTAGCTCAGCAAAGATTAGTGGAAAAGAGACGGACAACGCAGCTCGCACAGTCATTAAAAAAGCAAATTTGCCGGTCTATCCCCACTCACTGGGACACGGAGTCGGACTTGACGTCCACGAAGCACCAGGACTGTCACACATTGGCAAAGATGAATTGAGTGAGGGTATGGTCTTCACCATAGAACCAGGCATCTATATCCCCTCCCTGGGTGGAATCAGAATTGAAGATGTCTTTACTATAAAAAACGGCAAACTCCTACAACTTACTCACTCCTCCAAAGAACTTATTGTAATCTAACCAATGTTCAATTACTATAAAGAGAGATTTCACATCCCAGAAGACTCTGAAATTTAGAAAAATCGGGCAATCAGATATATTTCACACTGAATCTCTGATAATTCTTAGTATTGTCACCTATGTTTGACGGATTAAAAAAGCAACCAGTTCTCATCAATCTCTTTCTCACTTTGGGAAGCATCGCACTGGGTATTTACCTTTTTCAAGTTTTCTGGGGAATTTTGGGATTTTTTTCAGACGTTATTATCATTCTTTTTTCTGCATGGATTCTCAGCTTCATTTTGGGACCAGCAGTTGAGGGACTATCGAAGTACTTTCATATTTCCAAAGCAATCGCTGCAACTATTGTCTACCTTCTCTTTTTTGCTCTTTTTGCATTTGCGGTGCTTTCTTTTATTCCAGTTGTCACATCTCAGTATTTTGCCCTTGTTAAAGTTCTCCCTAAGTACCAACATACATTTCCCTATTATGTAAATCGCGCAACACAAATTATCTTGACTGCTGTTGGTGATTCACTGGCAATTATTCCAGCAATCGGGAGCTTTTTGGTAGGACTAATTATGGTTCTTATCGCATCATTTTACTTTGTTGTTGATAAAGAACGAATCAATCGTGAACTTTTCTTTCTTCTCCCAAAGCAGTACCGTGAACACGCACAGTACGTTCAGGAAGTGATCGATAACACCTTTGGGTCTTTTATCCGCGTACAAATAATTTTTGGCATCATCGCCGGGGTAGCTACATGGATTATTATGAGTATTTTCGGCGTTGGCTTTGCCGCGTCCACTGCTCTTGTTGCAGGTATTTTGACGATTGTTCCTTTGGTCGGTGGACTTTTTGCCCTTGTTCCTCCTGTTGCCATTGCGCTCTTGATTGATCCCTGGAAAGCACTATTTGTTCTTATCTCCCTTGTTATTATGCAGCAAATTATTTTTAACATTATTTTCCCAAAAGTTATCGGCAATGCACTCAAACTACATCCAGTTGTTGTAATTTTTTCATTCTTTGTTGGATATAAAATTGCGGGAAGTTTTGGTGTTATCTTTGCAGTTCCCATCATTGCTGTTGTTTTGGTTATCTTGCACCGCATCTCTCACCACTTCCTTGATGATGAAGCCTAAATTTGCAATATTTCCCCTATTGACTTTATTTAAGTAAAGTACTATACTTATTTTTACTTTAGTTAAATAAAGTATGAATTATCTCAATAC
>VFSW01012185.1_pt1 | contig 12026 bp, 16 predicted proteins | sample 5358111 | NCBI WGS metagenome assembly VFSW01 (sample SAMN11554181, study PRJNA540505) | mine drainage metagenome | isolation source: sediment from site ElyBrook_90M | place: USA: Ely Copper Mine, Vershire, VT | collected 2017 | reverse complement strand
AAGTTGCACCGACACTGGTGGGCAAATGAGTCAACTTCAGGTTCTAGATCTCTTCTGTGGGGTCGAAGACGCACAAGGGCATCATGGCTGGCGCAAGGCTTTCGAAGAGAGAGGTCACAACGTCACGGCACTAGACTTCAATCCCGCATTCAATGCAGACTATGTAGAGGACATCTTCAAGGTCAGAGCGATAAGAGGATACCAGGCAATCCTGATTTCCCCTCCTTGCGAATGCTTCAGCGTCGCGTCGATAGGGCGCTGCTGGCTGCATGGTGGAATCCCGAAGACTCCTGAAGCCAAGAGAGCGATAGAACTCGTAGAGCATACTCTGAAGCTGGTCAAGGAGTCTGACTGCATCTACTGGATAATGGAGAATCCCAGGGCGATGCGCCGCAAGCTAATCGGTATGCCGAACGCCTGGATAACATACTGCCAATACGGTCTAAGGATAATGAAGCCTACAGATCTCTGGGGAACATGGCCCGCGATGTTCAAGCCAAGGCCACCATGCAGGCCACTAGCGACGTGCCATGAATCAGCACCAAGGGGCGCTAAGACAGGGACGCAGGGAATCAAGAACGCCGCGCTGCGAGCCGTGATTCCGTTCTCTCTCTCTCTCTCGACTTTTGCCTTGCTGTCGAAGGGTCGAACCCATCACCGCTTACCACTATGCCCGCAATCGAATTCAACGAGACCCGTTCGACGCTTGACCAGTTCGTGGTTCTATTTCATCTCCGCGTGGTCTGAACGGGCGTTTCAGAACGCGTGGTCAGAACCACACACTATATTGGTTGTAATAGCCGACTGGCCCAACGAATCCTCCATACCCAAACAAGTCGTATGTTGTGGAGCCGTAGCCACTTAGGCCTGTATTACAACCAAATATTGCGTCTGGTGCGAGATGGTGCAGACAGCCAGTGGAGGTTGTGGCGGAGATGAAAGGCATCGGGGCGAAGACCGCGAACAGGCCCACGCCTACCAAAAGAAGAACGACTGCAAGTGAGGCTCGTCTGGTCGGCAATACTCTCTCGGTCAGGTGAGCCCCGCTTAATATGGGGTGTGGAGGATATGTCTACTCCTCGTTCTTCTGAATCGCCGACCTTAGCAGGCCCGCCCATGTCGCCTTCCCTTCGCTGACCTGAGCCGCTTGTGCGGGTGTCTGCCCTTCCAAAGCCATGTGAGGCTTCACGAAGTTGTAGTGGATGCGCTGGCCTTCCGCGTTGGGTGTCTTCATGGACTTCCAACCGCGCTGAACCTTCACCCTCTCCCTCAGCGTCCCGTTCGCCCTCTCCATCCGATTGTTACTCGCGTGAGGCTTCCCAATCCCCATCTTGGCGACGAGTTCGGGCCTGCTCTCGCCCTCCCAGTAGGTCATAGCTTGTGGGTAGGCGTTCAGTTTGTCAGCGAAAATCTTCTCGGGCTGGCTGTCCTTGGCGACCTTGCGGGCCGCGTTGAAGGCCCCAACCGCGCCGTTCACGTTCCTATGCTGAGAGAGTCGGGAGGCGAGCAAGAACCTCGTCTTCCTGTCCATCACGTTCCAGAGGTAGGCCATGCGCTTCTGTCCGTATTGCTTCTCGTTCTCTCCGCCCTTCATCTTCACGAATAGCTCGTCTGCTTGCCAAGTGTCAGAGAGTTGAGGCGAGAGTGAGTCCACAAACTCGCTAATCATAGGGACGTATCGCTTCACCCACCGATAGATTGAGGCCGCACCCATGTTGGTGTCGAGGTTGTCGTTCAACGCTCGGGCAATCTTGTTGTAGCTCATGCCTGAGAAATACAAGTCCAGAGTCAGAGAGACGACCTTCGGCGAATACTTCGCCTTCTTGATGAGGCTCGGGGTGAATCGGCATCCGCAATCATTGCACCGATAGGTCTGCTTGCCTCCCCTCGTCCCGAACCTGATTGCTCGGATGGAGCCGCACTTCGGGCATTGGATCGCGTCGTCGGCGAAGACCTTCGGCTTTGGTTGGGCCTGTAGCTCCACTCTCGCGGCAATCCACAGCTTCACCGCGAGGCCGTGCTTGCAAGCATCTATCTGGTCTGCTCGCGTCTCAAAGTCTGGGCATGAGCAGACCCAGACGGACCCGAGAAGTTTGACCTGATAGACTACATCGGACTTCGATTGGCTCGGGACGGCGAACGAGCCGTCCAGACTCTCCGAGATTCGTCCTGCCTCAACGATTGCCGTGGCCTTGGTCATTCGAGCGTCCTTCTGCGCGGGTTCCATGTCCAGATATCTGGATATCGGCGTATATATTGTTTACGGGATATACTAATGTTTAATTATACCCATATCTGGATATCTGACATGGCCAAAATCGGGCTGAACATAAACGACGACCTTGAAGACCGATTCAAGCGGAAGGTCTTCGAACGCATGGGGATGAAGAAGGGGAACATCACTGACGCACTGGAAGACGCAATCGAGCTTTGGATTGACCCCGACTCAACGGCCCTGATAGAGAAGTATCGGACGAAGAAGACGAGAGGGAAGGGAGATTGACGAGAGACCTTAGACCTTACGACGATTATCCATTCGTCGTCTGCAAGAACTGTCTCGAAGCGTTCGATTTCGAGGATGTGTTAGAGCCGGGCCTGTGGGACAAAGAAAGGAGAGTGCAACTCTATTCATACTACAAAGACAAGCTCAGCCCTGATAACTACGGAGACTGGGCCGAACTCAAATGCGTCTGCCCTCACTGCTATCACGAGGATACTTACACGAAGGGAGAGTGGCACTTTGTTGATGGCGACAAGAAGGTTCTCGCCGCGACGGAAGCTGATAACTAAATCCTGAGAAGACTATTTCTTTGTATGAAAAAAATTAAAACTTCGCTCCAACAACAAGCTCAGAACAGCACCGACGAAATCAAACGACTCAAGAAGGACAACGCGCGGCTTGCAGACCTCGCCTATGCCAGATTGCCCCGCGAACAGCGAGACGACCTACGATGAGGGGTTCCGTGACAGACGGGGTTCGGATTTGTCCGTCGTGTCGGGCGAGCCTGATTGATGAAGAAGGGACAAAACACAAGCACTCCGACACCTACAGGCTCGAAGCCGATTTCCTCTGGGTGCGGTGGTGGGACGGCCTTTGGCACAAGGTTCCGATACCACGCGAAGTGAAACGCGGCTACCGACCACGCGGAGATGAAATAGAACCCAGTTCGTGATTGCATGATGCCAACTCTCTACCGAAGCATAATGATTGACCCGCCCTGGAAAGAACAAGGCGGCGGTCAAATCAAGCGTGGTGCAGACCGTCATTACGACCTTATGGACACATACGACATAATCAAGGCAATCAAGACTTCTGGCGTGTTCACGCCGCACCCGAAAGGTTGCCACCTATATCTCTGGGTCACGAACAGCTTCTTAGAAGACGGTCTGAGGGTGATGCGCGAACTCGGGTTCAGATACATCACGAATCTAGTATGGGCTAAAGACAGGTTCGGGCTGGGTCAGTATTTCAGGCAGCAGACAGAACTCTGCCTCTTCGGAGTCGCAGGATCAGAAACTTTAATGACTTCCAACCGCTCGACATCGAACCTTATCCAAGAACCGAAGCGCGAGCATAGCCAGAAGCCAGAGGCAATCTACCAGCTTATCGAGGCATGCAGCATCCCCCCCCCGCCTCGACATGTTTGCAAGGTCGAAGAGAGAAGGCTGGGATGGTTGGGGCGATGAAGTGACGCCTCCAAAGACTCCACTGGAGTATCACGTCCAGAGCAGCATGGACGATGTTCTATCGCATTAGGTTTTTATCGTCTGCGTGAGTTCTCAAGCATCCTCCATGCCAGCGCGCAGAGGCTTAAAGAGCCAGGTCGCTACTGCACATTCTAGGCGTTCCCCACCAGAGGGAGTCGCAGATGATTGGGGCAAGTCTCAGAACTTCTGGTGTCTCCACTGCGGGCGTGGGTTCTCCTCACCAGAGCGCACGAGGAAACACATGAACGCCGAGAAGCATCTTGGGAAGTTCAGCGAGGAGGGAACCGAGATGGGCGCTAGAGGGCTGACAGAGAAGCAGAAGGATTGGGCATTCCGTTATCGCAACAGATAAGGCCAGTTAGGTTTTTTACCTCGGAGACCCACCTATTTTCTCTCGAAATGCCTGCTCGTAGGGGCCTGAAGTCCAGTGGCGCGCGGCAAAAGTCAGAGCCTTCTGACGTGGAGATCTTCAGAGGCTTTGACGATGCTTCTGCTAGGAACGCAGAGGAGGCGCTTAAACGGGCGAATATCCCATACAAGCTGACCAGTTCGACCGAAGGATCCAACAATCAGTTCAAGATGATTGAGTTTCATGTAGCTCCCAAGGATCAAGAGCGAGCCTTCCAGATTGTCGACAACGAGATAAACAACGACGGGATGCAGATGGAAGACTTGGAATAGATGCCTGCCCGTCGTGGTCTCCCACCAGAGCATCGCAAGCGCGCGGGCGAGCGGCCCGAGCAAATATCGGGGCAGTTGGCAGACGGCGGGGCCTACAACTTTCCAGCGGACCTAGACAACCAAGACATCCGCAAGCGCATCGAATATGCCGACATCAAGGGAATCAAAGGATACAACTGCGGCAACTGCTATTGGTATCTTCTAGGCTATTGTAGGAAGTTCCACATCAAAGTCAAGTCGACCGCATGCTGCCGCGAATGGAAATCGCGGGGCAAGTCTTAAATCGAGAGCGCCGCACTAATCCCGTGTGGTAGTCCTCATCTCGGGCCTTGAAGAGCGCCTGAACAACATCCGAGTCTACGACAAACAGATGCCCAAATGGTTCTGGGACCAATACGCTCTTGAGGACGTTACGCCACTATTCGTTGAGGACATGGCGATCCAGATTGCCAAATGGCAGTCGATTTACGGCTTCATAACTGGATGTCTCGTTGGGGATGAGCGTGTCATTATGGCGAACGGCACGATTGAACTCATTGGGAATCTCGGTAAGAACCATCTGGATATAGTTGACCGTTCGGTTCTAACTGGCAGAACTCCTTCAGATGGAGCGCAGGCTAGAGCGACGACTTTCTTCAAGTATGAGGCTCAACCCGTGGTAGAGATAATCACCCAGAGTGGTAAGAGCATCAAGGGAACATACAACCATCCTGTCCTCGTTATTGTAAGCGGTTTTCAGCACCAACAGAAATGGGTTCCATTAGGGGAGATTAGAGTCGGAGACAAACTTCAGACCGTCACGAGCTATCAGTGCAAGGCAACGAATCTGGCGCGAACCACGTTCGTCGCAGTCTCGCGTCACTACGGTCCACGTTTCAGAGGAAGATTACCCGAATTCGTCACTCCTAACTTCGCGGCGTTACTCGGATACATGCTGGGAGATGGGTTCGCATCAAAGGACGGATACAAATCGGGCTTCGTAGTAATAGAGCCAGAAATCGACATCCTCGCGCCTCTGTTGGATTTTGTTAAAGACGCGTTTAATCTTACCCCTCTGGTCTATCCCGCTAAACTGGATCAAGGTAGAACGGTCCCGATGATGAGGGTTGAGATTGATAGCAAGGATGTATCGCACAATCTACAATTCCTTCGCACACGGAGAGTGCCACCGATAATCTTCAGATCACCAAACCATGTTGTTGCTCAGTTCTTGCGCTGGCTCTTTGAGGCAGATGGAAGCATGAGCATCAGACGCTCGGACGGGCGCAAGGTAAAATTCGTTATCAATCTGAAGGGAGCAACCAACATCGAACTACTACGCGATGTTCAGCTACTTCTATTACGTTGGGGCATCTACTCTCGGATTGACGATAAGAATCTGAGCATTGGGCGATCCGTCCACATCGCCAGGTTCGCAGAACACATTGGTTTCGCATCCATAAAGAAGAGAACAAAACTCCAGGCTGCTGTCGAGAACATCAAGAATCTCAATCAAGAGAAGATTCGCAAGAAGTCTGATGCTTATGAGAAGGTCAAGAAGATAGTCTATCATCCTGAACTTCAGGATGTTTACGACATAGAGGTTCCAGGCGCAGAGCGGTTCGTCGCCAATGGCATAATCTCCCACAACAGTCCAGGGGAGGGAAAGAGCCTTCTAGGGCAGAGCATCGCCTACACCGTAGCTGAGATAACAGAGAGACCATTCATCATAGCGCAACACCTGAAGTCAGGGACAGTCGAGGCTCAAGACGCACTTTCAGCGGCCAAAGACTTCGACACGATAATCCAAGACGAGAACCTGCGCCTCCACGGGCAGGGAACAGACATCACCACCGATGCCGTATCAAACCTTCTGAAGACGGTCAGGATCCGTCAGATCAACTTCTGGAGGATTGGCAACGAGTTTGACGGCAATCGAGATTACCGTTACGTCCTCATCACGAAGTTCCGCGACCTTCAAGACGACGACTACAGGAAGACCAACTGGATAGCAGCGGAGATATGGATGAAGGTCTATCTCTCTCTCGAAGCCAACTATCTGCCAGTGGGCATGATCTACTATCCCGTCCCAGAGGAGTATCTGATCAAGGAATACATCAACAAAGAGAAGATGAAGAAAGTCAGGTCAGTCCAGTCCGAGCGCGGAATAGTGGAGAGGGAGGGACTGCAAAAGAACTACGATGAACTCTACCCGAACAGAGGGCCAAAAGAGGAAGAGTAGTTGACAAGGTGTCAGCATTTAGAGGCTCATTAGGTTTTTATCGTCTACTCGTCCAGTCTGTCAACGATGCCTGCTAGGAGAGGATTGCCAAGCAGTTCCAGTCCGTCACAGCCGCCCAAGGCACACTCATACACTTTCAAGGACAAGTATGGAGACAAGGAGTATGAAGTCACTGCCTATTCGGTAGACGACGCCTACAAGGTTCTGGCGGCGCAGATGACAAACGAGGGAAAGACGGCAGACGTGGAGTATCTGAAACACGTCTATGACCTCAAAGCATCGTCACAAAAGGGCGCGAAAGCAGAAGTCGAACAGGCACACAAGACAAGAGCTATCGAGGGTCTGAAGAAAGACTTGCCTCCTGGCACGACAATCTACACAATCCTCAAACACGTCTCCTCATCTGGGATGATGCGAACGGTAGACATGGTTTACGTCAAGAACGGAGAGATTGTCAGAGCCTCCCCAAGCGCGCTCGAAGAGGCTGGCCTTGGTTACAAATACGACAACAACGCTGGCGGCTGGCGTATTGGCGGAGCAGGGATGGACATGGGATTCGCAATCGTCTACGACGTGTCGACGAAACTCTACGGCCACGAGGAACGCGGCGGCTATGCTCTCAAGCAAAGGTGGTTGTAGAGATTGCCAGCGAGACGCGGATTGAGATCAGAAGGGATGTCAACGAAGCGGGCAGATTCTACGGATTCAATTCTTGCACAGGACGAACTCTCTGAGAAAGACGTTCGGCTGCTCATGCGGAGGATCAATGAGGACTTGTCGTGGGAGGGCGGCAATTCGCGTCTAGGGCCTACTGGCTCTGCAATCTTGAATCGTTTGCTCGAAAAAGAGCAATACAAACTGAGTCCTGAGCAGGTCGAGAAGGGCAGGGCTTGGCTGATGAAGCATTACAAGAACGACATGGGCTATCGGGAAAAGGACGTGATGGATAGGTTCGAGACAATCACATTGATTGGGACTGCGCCTGGAGAGCGAAACAACTACCAGTATCCCTACTACCGTGTCAAATCAAAGCCCGACGCTGAAGGCCACAGGTCGACCTTCGAATACAAGGTAGAGGGCGGCCAACTCTACATTCTGGGTTAGAGAGTATGCCAGCACGTCGCGGGCTTAAATCTACAGGATCTGGCGGGAGACCACAGAAATCACGCAAAATTCTGTTCGAGGAAGTGAACTGGCAGATGCCGATGCCTCTTGCAGTCTACGAAGAGGAGGCGGATGGAAAAGTCGTGGTAATCGTAGAGAACATGAGGACCAATGAAAAGAAGACGTATTCCAACATCGAAGACGTGATGGAACAGTATGGGATACGAAACCCGCCCGCTCCGCCTGTCCCTCCTCGTTAGGTTTTTATCGTCTAATCAGGTATTCAGTGAATAATGCCCGCGCGCCGTGGTCTAAAAGGCAGTTCAAACATTCCGAAACAGAAGGAAGAGGGGTCATGGCTTGACGGTGCTACACGACGCTACGTCGCTACTTCAACCCCTTGGGGAACGTCTGAAGTCGGTTACACGATTACCGAGGGAATGATATTATACGAGACGCCTAGCCATGGTGGAATCCACCTTTCTCCGAAGCTAGAAGAGCAGATGCCTGCCGCACTGAAATCAGACAGCGAAGAGGGCTGGGGTGGCTGGTATGAAGAGGATGTAGACGCCAACAAGGTAATAGTTGCGTTCCCGCAATACTTCAGGCCGCAGGATGTGGTCAGGGCGAAAGAGTCTCTGAAGCATTGGGATCCAGACGCATACGAGGCGTTCTATCACGAGACCATCCCAGAGGGCCAGAGCAGGATCAAGGACGAGAAGATTGCGAAGGAACGCAACGTCAACAACTACACAACAAGAGCGGCTTGGGGAGACTGGCAGGAGGGCGTCCCGAAGGGAAAGGTTCTCGTCCTCGCGCAGCGGGACTCCGACAAGAGCGAGAAGTATTTTCTCGTCCCACAGTCAGAGTATAAGGCGTCTCGGACATTCGTAATCGACGAGTCACGGCACGAAGCCTACACGGGGCCGAAACCATAGTTGCCCGCCCGTAGAGGATTGAAGAAAGGGCCAACACGGTATCCCCTGGTCAGCCCAAACAAGTTCAACATCGGAGACGAAGTAGTGGTGGCTGAACGCTGGCCTGGGAAGGTCACTTACATCCGCTACGGAGACCGTGAAGACCCAATGAATAAGTATAGGGTCAGAGACAATAAGACAGGCGACATAAAGTTCTGGGACGAGCCGAGCCTTTCCCGCGTCTCAACAGGAATCCCAATCGGCAAGGCTCTCCAATCTGACCCGTTCGAGGATCCTAACGACCCGAAGGGAGCCAAACTCATAATGGTCAACAACGGCAGAGGGTTGGTCGACTCCTACGCCGTCTATATGTTTTCGATGGGTGGCCCTGGTGGGACTCCTCTCTGGGTCCAGCGCGACGGGAGATGGCGCAGCTATCTCAACAAGAACTACTACGCATCAGAGGCAGAGTCGCGCAAGCTGGATGAAGTCGCAGCGAAGATTAGCGCGAAGGATTACCACGAGTGATTTGTATGCCCGCTCGCCGAGGTTTGAAGGCAGAAAAATCGCATTGGACGGTCAGGGCATACCTTGTCACGCACAGATTGATACCCAACAAGAAGGGAACAGATCTCTTCGATGCCGACAAGACAATCAACGCACATGTGCGCCTGGAGCAAGTGAAGGGCGATGCAGCGCCGATGATTTACGTCACAATCTTCGACAACACAATCAAGGACGCAGACGAGGCGTTCCAAGATGCCCAGGCGTTCCTCAATGACGAGGGAGGCGCACGAGAAGCGACAGAATATCTCAGAGACAATGGGATAAAGCGCGTGACAATCCAGCCTGCCAAGGTTTAGGTTTTTAACCTCTAACCGTTCTCTCAGATTCAGTCATGCCTTCAAGGAAGGGCCTTCCAAAAGCGTCTCGCAAGCGCGGTTACGCGAAAGCGAAAGATTTCCACGATGATCCAAAGGTCAGAGGAGGACGGGATCGTGCGACCGTCAACTGGAACGAACCCTGGGAGAAGAAGTATGCACTGGCCCACAAATACAAGAAGGTTGGTGGTCATAGGACGAGACACCGTGGGATGCGCGGCAAGCCCAACAGCGCCTACGGGCTTCCGAACAGTTTTAGCCTGTAGGGGTAGGATGATGTGCCTGCCCGCCGTGGCCTGAACTCGCATACAAAAACTAGCAGTTACAGGAACCTTCCAAAACGGGTAGTCGTCAACGGAGTAACCTACGAGCTAAAGGACGAATACTCGGGCGGGCAACCACAACAGGAACGCAAGGCTAGACCTCGGGCAGCTAAGAAGGCTAGAGTGATACCGCAAAAGAGGGAGTCTCCAAAACCAGAAGTGAGAATCGCTCCAGCACCGAGAAGATTGCCGACGCCTGAAGAGTTGGCCGTCCCGCAGACCACCAAGAACAATCCCTACATCAAGACTGATGCCAGCAATGAGGAGATCATAAAGGAGACTCTGAGAGAGAGTCGCGCTGCGAAACCAGAATCGACAGTTGGAGGATTTGGGGGTCGATTCGTCAACACTGGTCACAAGGGCGGGATAACTCCGATTGAACCATCATCGATGGAGGCTCACGCATCGTCTCGCAAACCTGAGCCAGTCAAGGTTCCCAAGGCTGCATCAAGTCCTCCAAAGCCCAAGGTCGACATCTCCAAGATTTTTGACGACAAGCGGATAACCGCGATGGTCAAGTCTTCTGTTCAGGCTGAAGCAGAGGACGAGATCCAGAAAGACCGAGCGCACAAACTTGAGAGGGAACCAAAGTCAGACGACGATACATACTTCGTCACGAACGCGACCTCTGGATTCAAAGAAGACCTTTCGTTCTGGGGCCTCAACAAGAAGCTGAAAGGTGAAGTCGACGCAGACCAACAGATGATCCAGCGGTTCGACAAGTTCAGGGCCTCTAGGCTGCAACGTCTACAGTTGGAGATTCGCAGACACGAGGAGCGGTCTCAAGAGGAATGGCGCAAACGGCAGAACCTCATCGAGACTGTCAACAAGATTCGCGCGCTTCCAGAGGACCAGCGGGAGGCATACTATGGCAGCCAGTATCTTACCAAGGATGGGAAAGAGACGCAGTCTCTCAGACGCGAGCTAGAATCAATGCGTTGGCAGATGGAGAGGGAGTCGAGCGATGCTAGGACTCTGACCGAGGAATACAAGGAGTTGAGCAAGCAGCCGACCCAGGCTCAGATGGAGGAACTGACCAGGGCGGCCCAGAAGGAATTGGACGCCGATGCGACGCGCACGAGGGAATCGGCAGAGCGCAAGGTCCAGGATAACGTCAAGAACTTCGAGACCAGCAAGAGGTTCGTCAACCGCGCGCTGGAATCCAAGTTCGGTGGGGTCGCAGAGCCAGAGCGCCCAGAAGACTACAGGCTCTCAATCGACTATGAGGACGAGCGATATGTAATCAAATACACCGCGAACACCATCGAGGGCAGGCACAAGCAGGTCGAAGTCTATGCTGGCGATTATGGGCAACTGGTCGACATCACTGGAGACCTGATTCCCACAATGAAGTCAGACATGAAGGAATACTGGAAAGACGGAGACAACAAGAGCAAGCTGCCCAACATGGAGTGGAGCGAAGCAGCGCGCAACAAGGCCCTCGCAGAGATCTCTTCCAGATACTTCAAGGCTGCCACTGGAGCGACTGAGAAGTTCAAGGATGCGTCCAAGAAAGAAGTCGGCAAGCCTGCCTACACGAATCAGGTTAGGCTCATCACCAAACTGACAGAGGAATTCCAAGTAGAGAATAACAAGATTGTAATTGATAATGTAATGGACTCTTCGCACATCGCACTGATGCGCGGGACTATCGATGTGTCAGAACTCGGCCTGAAAGATGGGTGGTATACGCCAATCGGTGGAGGCGAACTTGGAAAGGTTGAAGACCGCTACACTAAGACTGGTAATCCAATTCCGAAACTCAGCTTCACAGCGGATGTCGAAGTCGATAGAGCCTCCATGATCAAGAGCCTCAAAGACATCGAGTCGACATCAGATCAGGTCAGAATGACCGCTGCCGAGAAGAGTCTTCTTTTGAGCGGCAAGAGTGATGCTGGAGAGGGTGCGATAACCCTGTCAACAGACAACGCCGCTCTTCTCCGCTATCATGCCGATGGAGAACCAACTGCAACCTACAACATCGGATACGTGGCTGACTTCCTGAGATACTTGCCTCCAGAATACAAGACTGTCAGGGTGCAGTTCGACAACAAGAAGCCTCTGAAACTGACTGCGAAGAGCGATTCATCAAAAGACGAAATCGAATACTGGCTCGCGCCCAAGATAGAATCTTAAATACGTGGTTGAGGATATGACGGGAGGATTGACTCTATCTATGCAGAAATTAAAC
>VFSW01012184.1_pt1 | contig 12026 bp, 10 predicted proteins | sample 5358111 | NCBI WGS metagenome assembly VFSW01 (sample SAMN11554181, study PRJNA540505) | mine drainage metagenome | isolation source: sediment from site ElyBrook_90M | place: USA: Ely Copper Mine, Vershire, VT | collected 2017 | reverse complement strand
TGCGCGCGCCGTTGGTCGCGATCAGCGATTTTTCCTCGCCGAGTTGCTGCCGGGAGACCGCCAGCCAATGACAGGTGAGAGGCAGGTTCCAGTAGCCGCCGACGCCCAGAGTGGTGCCGAGAAAAGGCCGCATGGTCTCGACGTCCGGTATGAATCCGAGCAGGCGCCCGGCCATGACGACCGCTTCGCCGCCTGAGCGAAATGCCGCGGCGGCCAAATCCGGAACACGCTCGCTCTGGCCGGTGATCTTGACCCACAATGGGATGTCGATGGCCTGCCGCACCGCGGAGACAATCTCAGCCACCCGCTCCGGGTCGAGTTCGGTGGAGACCACGCCTTTCGCCTGGCTGGCATAGGGAGTACCGATGTTCAGTTCGAGTACCCGCAGGCCGGCCCGCTCGACCTGCTTCGCCATCGCGACCGTCTGCGAGACATCCGCAACGATGAGACTCGCAATCGCGTAAGCATCCGACGCCCTGGCCTCACGATCAAGTTGCGCCGTCTGATCGAGCCAGGCCTCGAAGGTTTGCGGAGTCAGACCGGAGCGGCACGCAAAAAACGCCGTTGAGGGCGCATCTCGCGTCCATGGAATTTCGCGCCACGCGTCATCGAGCAGCATGTATTCCGCCCGCTGCAACTGGTCTCGCCCGCGCTCTGATTCGTTGGTCGATTTGACGACCACGGCCGCCGCTCCGGCTCGCAGCGCATGTCGAACGCCATCCGCCTCGATGAGGTGCTCAGCCGATCCCGCGATGAGCGGATTCTTCAAAACGGTCTTGCCGACGTTAACCTCTAACGTACCCATCCCTCGGTCCTTTGCACGGCTACGCCGCAGGTATTGGACGGCTGTTGCCAACTGAATCCACGCCCCCGGCCGGATCGTCAGTTTCGCTTCAGGCGGCGTATTCTGGCCGCTTGGGCGTAAAGACATCGAGGTTCATTACCGGCTCATCGCCGAGGACTTCGCCCCAGTGCATGACGTTCGGGGGAATAAGAACCAATCCGCCGGGACCGACGTCGCGCACCTCGTCGCCAATATGGAAGCGAAGGCGTCCCGACATGATGTAGGCGATCTGTTCGTGGGGATGGCTGTGCGGCTTCGGCTCATGGCCTGGCATCAGCCGATGAAGCGCGACTGTCGCACCGTCGCCCGAGAATGCCTTCTGCTCCACACCCTGGCGAATCTGCTTCCACTCAATCTTGCTCCAGTCAATTTCATGAATATTCATGGCGTTCCTCACTTGGCTTGGTTGGCTATTTGGCGGGACCGAGCAGCCCCGTCGGACGGACGAAGAGAAAGATCAACAGGATAGAGAGCGCGGCGACGTTCTTGAAAGCCGCGCCAAGCAACACAATGGCCAGCGCCTGCGCGATGCCGAGCAGAATGCCACCGGCGAAGGCACCCAGCGGACGACCGAAGCCACCGACGATCGCCGCGATAAATCCACTGATCGCAAAGGGCACGCCGACATTGAAGGCGGTGTATTGCGTGGGCGTAATAAGAATGCCCGCAAAGGCGCCAAGTGCCGCGCTGAGCGCAAAAGCGAGCGCCAGCATGCGCGATACCGGAATCCCCTGCAGCGCGGCAGCGTCACGGTTGATGGAGCAGGCCCGCATTGCCTTGCCGGTTTTGGTCGACGAAAAGAACATCCCCAGCAGGATAATGACCAGGGCCGAGCAGCCGAGGATCCACAGAAACTGGAAATTGACGGCGAAACCGAACGGCCGCAACGGCGGCAGATCGGTAAATACTGGCAGCGTCCGCGGCTGATCGCCGGCCAGGATTTGCGTGACACGCTCGACCACGATCTGCGCGGCAAGAGTGGCAAGGATCATCACGAACATGGTCGAATTGCGGTTCCAGAGCGGCCGCACCACGATGCGTTCCAGCGCCACACCGGAAATCGCGACAATCACGATGGCGCCGATGGCGGCGAGCGGCAACGGCAGGCCGAGCCTGGTCATGCCAGCATGGGTGAGCATGCCGCCGAGCATGACGAAGGCGCCCTGGGCGAAGTTCACGATGCCGCTGGCATTGTAGATAACGCAAAAGCCGATCCCGATCAGGCCATAGACAGCGCCGATACCGATGCCGCTGAGAACCGATTGCGCGATGAGATCAAACATGCGCGGCCTCTTCGGTACCGAGGTAAGCGGCAATCACGTCTGGATTGCGCCGGATTTCATCCGGCTTGCCCTTGGCGATCAGGCGACCGAAGTCGAGCACAGCAATCTCGTCGGCAACGTTCATCACCAGGTTCATGTCATGCTCGATGAGCAAGACGGCGGTGCCGGTCCTGACGATACGGCGCAACAGCGCCGCGAGAGCATCGGTTTCCTGCCGGTTAAGGCCCGCAGCCGGCTCGTCCAGCATCAGGAGTTTCGGCTGCGCGGCCAGCGCGCGGGTAATTTCAAGCAAGCGCTTCTGGCCGTAAGGCAGCACGGTGGCCAGGCTGTGCGCTTGCGCGGTGAGCCCGGTTTCTGCCAGAAGGCGCCATGCCTCGGCTTCCACCGAGGCCTCTTCCGCCCGCGCGGCACGGGTCGGCACAAGTGCGGCCAGGAAGCCGCCGCGCGTGTGCAAATGGCAGCCAACCTTGACGTTTTCAAGCACCGTGAGGTCTTCAAAGAGCTGAACGAGCTGGAACGTGCGGATCAGGCCACGGCGCGCGTTCTTCTCGGGCGGCTGACCGGTGATGTCAGCCCCATCAAAATGCACGCGGCCGTCGCTCGGCGGCATGAAGCCGGAAATCATATTGAACAGCGTAGTCTTGCCGGCGCCGTTCGGGCCGATCACTGCCGACAGGCCATGCCCCGGGATTTCCAGCGAGACATTGTCGAGCGCGACCAGACCGCCGAAGCGGCGCGTGATGCCTTCGAGGCGCAAGAGACTCATGCGCCCCTCCGCCGCCATCTGGCCCACAGTTCGGGCAATGACGCGAGCCCGCGCGGCGCGTAGATGAGGATGACGATCAGCGCGGCACCGTAAGCGAGGTCCTGATAATCCTTGAAGGTACGGAAACTCTCCGGCAGCACCGAGATGATGATGGCACCGAGCGCGGGCCCGGCAATGGTACCGATGCCGCCCACGTAGAGCATGGTAAAGGACATGACGACCATCGGCAGGCCGAACACTTCTGGGCTGACGAAGCCGACGGCATGCACAAACAGAGAGCCGGCGATGGACGCGTAGGCCGCGGAGATCATGAAGGCGATCAGCTTGTAGCGAGCGACATCGATGCCGAGCGCGCGCGCGGCATCTTCGCTGCCGGCGACGGCGACCAAAGCGCGACCGAGCCGAGAGCGGCGGATGCCGGCGGCCGACAGCAAAGCCAGCGCGGCGACGATGATGAGAAACACCAGCAAGGCGCGGTCAGATACAATCGTAAAGCTGCCAATGCCGATCGGCGGGATGCCGGAAATACCCATATAGCCCTGCGTCACCGATTGCCATTGCACGGCAACCTCATAGACAATCAGTCCAATCGCCAGGGTCGCCATCGCGAGGTAGTGGCCGCGCAGCCGCAGAACCGGATAGCCGACGACGATCGCGCAGCCGAGCGCTCCAGCAAGCCCAAGCAAGCAGGCCGGCAACGGCTCCCAGCCATAGGTCGCGGTCAGTACGGCCGAGCTGTAACCACCGATCGCAGCAAAGGCATTATGACCGAACGACACCTGTCCGGTGAACCCCATGAAAATGTTCAGGCCGGTGACCAGGACCGTATAGATGAAAGCGAAGTGCAGAACGGCGATGAGATAGCCGCCGGTCGCGAAACTGTAGGCAACAAATACAGCAGCGAGGCCCCACAGGAGCCACGTCGCGAGGTTGCCGCGGCCCTTAGCCCAGGTAGTAATGAGCGAGTTCATCGTGTGACTTGATGGTGCGCGGATCTATTTCGGCGGCGATGGAGCCGACCGAGAGCAGATAGGCGCGGCGGGCGAGCTTGAGTACTAGCGGCGCCTTCTGCTCGACGAGAATGATGGAGAGGCCCTGGCGGTTGAGCTCGCCGAGCTTCTGGAGGATCTCTTCGATGATGCGCGGCGCGAGGCCGAGCGAGGGCTCATCGAGCAGGAGAATCTTCGGTTCGGCCATCAGCGCGCGGCCGACCGCCAACATCTGCTGCTCGCCGCCGGACAATGAGCCCGCCGTTTGCGAGAGGCGTTCCTTCAGGCGTGGAAACATGGCGAGCACACGCGCGTGGCGGCGCGTATATTCGTGCTTGTCGTTGAGCAGATAGGCGCCGAGCTCGAGATTTTCAGCGACCGTCATCGGCGCGAATATGCCGCGGCCTTCCGGCACCAGCACGATGCCGAGCGCAGCGGCGGCGGCAGGCGCGCCGCGCGGCACGTCGCGCCCGCGGAATCTCACTTGGCCCTGCGTCGGCACCAAACCCATGATCGCGTTCATGAGCGTGGATTTGCCGGCGCCGTTCGGTCCCAGTACCGCGACCAATTCGCCTTCATCGACATGCAGATCGACCGGCCGAAGGGCCTCGACGTGCCCGTAACGCGCCGAAAGCCCTTCGATCTCGAGGATCCGCGTATGGGTCGTCGGGTTGCTCACTTCACCACTTTGACCTGGCCGCCGGCGATGGTGGCGAGCAGCAGGGGATTTTCCGTGATGCCCTGATGGTTGGTCGCTGACATGTGATAGACGCCGGTGGTGCCCTGGAAATTGTCCATCAACTCCAGCGCGTCGCGAAGCCTTGGACCCTCGACGGATTTGGCCTTTTCGGCTGACGCGGCAATCAGCATTACCGCGTCCCAGCCGCGCCCGGCCCAGTTTGGATCGCGGTCCTGATACTTGGCGCGCCAAGGCGCGAGAAACTTGCCGATCTCAGTCTTCAGGGGGCTTTCCGCGAGCCCGTCATAGACCTGCGAGGGGGCGGCCACGAAGAAGAATCTGTCGCCGAGCACTTCCGCTACCGGGCGGAACACAGCGATGTCCTCGAGACTGGTCAACATGATCATATCGAGGTCGAGTTGCTTGATGTTTTTCGCGGCGGTCAGCGTGGTGCCGCCGAGACCGATCTTGATCACCGCGCGCGCGCCGGCGGCGTACATCTTCTGGATCTGGACACTGAGATCGGCGTCGTCGGTCTTGTACTGCTCGATCCCCACGATCTCGAGTCCGTAGTCCTTGGCCTCCTTCTCCGCCGCTGCCTTCTGCGCGTTGGCGTAGGGCGACGGATCATGCAGCACACCGATTTTCCTGATCTGGGTCTTCTTCTGGATATATTCGAGACGCGTCTCGACCTCGAAGCGCGGCGGCGGAATCGTGGTGAAGGCCCATTTCACCTGATCCGGCTGCTGCGGCAGGATCGAGCACCGCACCATCGGTGTTTCCGCGCGCGCCACCAGCGGCGCTGCCGCGAAATTGCCGGCTGACACGCAGCCGCTGGCGAAAACCCGGACCTGGTCCGACGAAAGCATCTTTCGATAGGCGGTCACCGCTTCCTGTGGTTCAGAACGATTGTCCTCGACCACCAGTTCGACCTTGCGGCCATTGATGCCACCCCTGGCGTTGAGCGCCGCAATCGCGACCTCAACACCGTCGCGCCAGGCGCGATCGACGGTGGCGGCATAGCCGGACAGCCCCGCCGACATTCCTATCTTGTAGACGTCCTGCGCCCGCGCGACCGAAAAGCCGGACGGCGCCACCGTGGCAGCAAGCAAGAAGGCGGATATCCACCGGAATTGAACCATGTTTCCCCCGTATTTTCTGATCATTAGCGTCACGAGACTCGCGGAAAATCGGTCAGTCGAGGATGAACTCCCGCAGGTTTGGAACGCCGAGCCCTTCATAGGCGGTCGAGTTCAGCCGCAGCGAGATGGCCTTCGTGCAGGCGCGGAGCAGCTTGAGTTGCTCCGGGTCGACCGGCTCGTGCACGTCTTGCGTGGTCCCGACGATCGCGATCACGCCGACAAGCTCATTGTCAAAATTGAGAATCGGCGCGGCCACGGCGGAAATGCCCAGCAGTGTCTCATCCATGGAAACATCGAAGAGCTGCTGCCGGATTTGCGTCAGTCGCTCCCGCAGCTTCGCTGGATCGACCATCGTGCGCGGCGTGAAGACCTGGAGCTTGCGTGAAAGGATGCGCTGCTGCACCGCCGGGGGCGCAAAGGCGAGATTCAGGCGCCCCTGCGCCGACGCATGTGCCGGCAAGCGGTAGCCGAGCCGCACCGAAATCGTCACCAGATTGGGGCTCTCGACGACGGCATTGATGATGGCATCGCCGCTCGCCGGCGTGCTCATCACGACCGTCTGACGCGTCAGATCGCGCAGCCGCGACATGTAGGGCTCCGCCAGGCGCCGCAGATCGAATTGGTCGGTGGCGGACTGACCGATATAGGCGAGCTTGAGGCCGAGGCGGTAGGTCTCGGTCTTGGGGTCCTGCTCGACGAAGCCCAGATGCTTCAGCGTCGACAGATGGCGATGCATCTTCGCCTTCGGCTCGCCGAGCTGGTTGGCGAGCGCGGTGAGCCGCATCGGTTGCCCGGCGGCGGCCAGCGCCTCGATGATCTGGCCGGAGATCACGACGGACTGGATGAGCTCGGAATTGCCCGTGCGCTCGTCGTCCTCTGCGCGATCGAGCGCTTCGGTTTTCATGCAATGGCCTTCGTCCGTGGGCGCGAATTGAGCCGCACGCGCTCGCCCGTCAGGTCATTGCGCCTGCTGATCTCCATGATCTCGCGCCCTCGACCACCCACCGCCGCCCTCCGCTCCTTATCTCGGTATAAGAGACAAGGTTATGAATTTTGGAACACGCTAACTATCCGAATGCTCTGATGTCAATCCGAAATTAGAATTTGACAGCAAAAATGGATTTCCTATAGTCCAATTAACGGAACGTCGTATCGTACCAAGAAACAATCTGTTCCGGCTTAGGAAACCTGAGGGCGTCTTTCCATGTCGAACTATGCCTTGGCCGTCGATATTGGCGGGACCTTCACCGATGTCGTTCTGCGGAGCGGCTCCGGCCAGACCTGGGTCGACAAGACACTTACCACCCCCGAAAGTCTCGATATCGGGTTCTTCCGCGCCGTCGATTCCGCCCTGGCGAAAGCCGGGATCGAGGCTGCCGCCGTGACCGACGTGGTCGTGCACGCTACCACCGTCGTCACCAATGCGGTGATCGAGCGCAAAGGGCCGCTGACGGCACTGCTGGTCACGGAAGGCTTCCGCGACATCCTCACCATCAGGGACGAGCATCGCTACGAGATGTTCGATCCGCAGATCGAATTCCCGGAACAGCTGGTCACTCGCGAGATGACCTTCGGCATCCCGGAGCGCGTATTGGCGAGCGGCGAAGTGCTTACCCCACTTGATACCAGCAAGGCCGCCGCGATCGTCGATGCCCTAAAGGCGAAAGGCGTCGTTTCCGTCGCCATCTCCTTCCTCAACTCCTATCTCAACCCTGTGAACGAACGCGCGATGCGCGAGGTGGTGCAGGCGCGCGCGCCGGGCATGTATGTCACGATCTCGGCGGACGTCGCACCGCAGATACGTGAATATCCGCGCACTTCAACGGTGGTGATGAACGCCTACACGACGCCGATCACGGGCCCCTATCTCGACGCGCTGAGCGACGGCCTGCGCAAGCGCGGTTTCGTCAACGATCCGCTCATCATGCTGAGCAATGGCGGCGTCATCGGCATCGACATTGCCAAGAAGTTCCCGGTACGCATGGTGGAATCGGGCCCGGCCGCCGGCGCGCTTGCCGCGGCCTATTATGCCGAAGTGCTCGGCCTCGACCGTCTGCTGTCGTTCGACATGGGCGGCACCACGGCAAAAGCCTGCATCATCGAGGACCGTCATCCCCTTATCAGCGGCAATTTCGAGGTCGACCGCATCTATCGCTTCAAGTCCGGCAGCGGACTGCCGATTCTCATTCCCTCGGTCGATATGATCGAAATCGGCGCCGGCGGCGGCAGTATCGCCTCGGTGAGCAATCTTGGCCTGTTGAAGGTCGGACCGCAGAGCGCCGGCTCTACGCCAGGCCCGGTTGCCTATGGCCGCGGCGGCCAGAATGCCACCGTCACCGACGCTGACCTTGTGCTCGGCTATCTCAGCGCCGACAACTTCCTCGGCGGCGACATGAAGCTCGATCTCGCCGGCGCCGAAACGCAACTTGCGAAACTGGGCAGCAGCCTCGGTACGTCGGTACGCGACGTCGCCGCTGGCATTTACCGCGTCGTCGGCGAGTCCATGACCGCCGCTGCGCGCGCCCATGCCGTCGATCGCGGTATCGATTATCGCGGCGTGCCGTTGTTTGCCTTCGGTGGCGCCGGGCCGGTCCATGCCTGTTACGTCGCCGAGTTGCTCGACAGTCCGATGGTGATCTATCCGCCGCTTGCGAGCGTGCTGTCGGCCTTCGGCACGCTGGTAACGCCGCCGCGGCTCGATCTCAGCCAGGGAGCGCTATCGCGTCTTTCCGCGCTGAAATGGGATGATGTCGATCGGATAGTCGCGAGGCTGGTCGCAGACGCCAGTAGCGGGTTGGCCAGCGCCGGCTGCAAGCCGTCCGTCATTACGTTCCAGTTCGGCGCCGATCTGCGCTATTTCGGCCAGCAGAACGAAGTGACCGCCTGGTTCGGTACCGACCCGCGCAAAAGGCACGACGCCGCCTGGGTTCGTGCCATCTTCGAGGACGCATACGAGAAACTGTACAGCCTGAGACTGCCCGAGGTCGACGTGGAAATCGTAAGCTGGCGGCTGGTTGCGACCGGCCCGGTGGCGTCGCGCGACAGCAAGGTCGCGCTCGCGTCAGCCCCCGCCAAACCGCACCGCACACGTAGCGCGCGTTTCGGTGCCAACGATATCGAAACACCGGTCTATGCCCGCAAGGATCTGGCGAAAGGTCAGAGTCTCGAAGGGCCCGCCATCATCGAAGAACGCGAAACCACAATCGTCATCCTGCCGGGCTGGCGCGCCAGAGTGGACGCGACCGGCTGCATCATGGCGTCGAAGGAGTAGCCGACATGGACGGCATCGAACTCGAGATCGTCTGGAGCAATCTCATCAGCATCGTCAGCGAACAGGCCAAGGCGTTGCAGCGCATCGCCTTCAGCCCGATCGTCCGCGAGGCCGGCGATCTGGCGAACGCCCTGTTCGACCGGCAGGGCCGCATGGTGGCGCAGGCAGTGACCGGTACGCCGGGCCACATCAATTCGCTGGCCGCGGCCGGCAGACATTTCGTCGACGCCTTCCCCACCCAAACGCTGCAGCCCGGCGACGTCCTTATCACCAACGATCCCTGGCTGTCCGCCGGCCACTTTTTCGACATCACCGTCATGTTGCCCGCGTTTCACAAGGGCAAGCTGATCGGCTTTTTCGGCTCGACCATCCATCACACCGACATCGGCGGATATGGCGTCGGCGCGGGCGCCCGCGCCGGGCATGAGGATGGGGTCTGGATACCCATGCTCAAGCTCTACGAAGCGGGCGAACCGAACAAGGTGCTGCACGCGATGATCCGCGCCAACGTGCGAACGCCCGACCACGTGTTCGGCGATCTCGCGGCACAGGTGTCGAGCGGGCGCCTCGCCTGCAAGCGGCTGTCCACTCTGCTCGATCGCCAGGGCTATGACGACATTGACGAATTATCCGAAGAGATCATCTTGCGGTCGGAGAAAGCCACCCGCGACTCGATCCGCAAGCTGAAAGCCGGCACCTATCACGGCGAAAGCTCGTTCGACGTGCCTGGCGGCGACGTGATTACCCTCAAGACCGCCGTCACCGTCGACACCAAGGACGGCACCATCACGATCGACTTTGCCGGCAGCTCGGGACCGAGCCCCTACGGCATCAACGTGGTGATGAATTACACCCACGCGTATTCCACCTTCGCGATACGCTCCTGCCTCGATCCCGAACTGCCCAACAATTTCGGCAGCCTGGCGCCGATCCGGGTGACTGCGCCGGAAGGCTGTATCGTCAATTGCAAATATCCCGCGCCGGTAAACGCGCGCCATGTCGTCGGCATGTATGTCCCGATGCCGATTCTCAAGGCGCTTTATCACATCATGCCTGACCGCGTTCTGGCGGAAGGCTCCGGCGCGGTCTGGACGATACAGATCCAGGGCAAGAACGCTGCCGGTGATCCGTTCACAAGTTCGATGTTCAATTATTCAGGCGGCATGGGCGCAAGGATGACCAAGAGCGGCCCGTCGGCGACCTGCTACCCGACCGGCGTCGCCGCCGTGCCGATCGAAGTGCTGGAAGCATCGATGCCGATCCTGTTCACAAAAAAGGAACTGCGCGAGGGCTCCGGGGGAGCCGGAGCATCGTTCGGCGGCGACGGACAGGTCATACAGTGGCACATGCGAACGGAAAACGACTGGCTGCTCAATGCCGTGGCCAGCCGCATAAGCCTTGCGCCGGAGGGACTCGGCGGCGACAAGCCCGGAGCGGCCGGCCGGTTCCTGGTGAACGGAAAGAATGCGAGTGAGGCGCGCAAGATGGTGATGAAGCGGGATGACGAAGTCACGCTTGAAACGCCGGGCGGTGGCGGCTACGGGGTGCCGCACTCGTGAAGACGGCTATGCCGGCGAGCCCGTCGACGCTCGAGTAGTTTCTTCGCCGCTTCAAACGGCGATCATGACGAAAAGATCGACTATAGCGGGTGACCCCAGCAGCAGGGAGTTGGCGAACGACCGCCTTGCGCCATAAGCGGCCATTCGCCAAAGATAGCGCGATACGGTCATGGTGGGCTGACCGGCCACGCCAGCGAAATTACAAAATCATCCGATCCCAACGACGGATTTGACCGACTCGGCGATGCTATAGCAGAAGGGCACGGCGAGAGTGTCAGTCAATTCCTATTGATGTCAAACCTGTTTTTCATTTCAGCACGTGCGAACCTACGGTCCGGCAACCAGCCATTGGCCCATCCTGTGCTCACTCAACCGAGCTACCTCGCGGACTCGACGCGGCATCTCGCTTTACGCCATGGATTGCTGTCCTGCCGGCACCTGCTTCATAGTAACCTCGTTAGCGGCTTTCGCCGGCAGATCACGACCGAGTGTCGCTGACACTTCACTTGAAGTCGGAAAAAGGCAGGCCTCCGTTTAAGCTCTCCCGGCCTTTGTCCCTTCCACCTAGTGAAAGCCGGACCTTTAATGCCCGCGTCGGCGCGGTTACAGGTTTCGGCAAGTATGAAAACTAAAGGGAGAAGCCGCTAGATGGCAAAAATATCAGCACTTATCGCAAGAAGCACGACCTCGATTGCCGCCGTGATGATGTTGGTGAGCACAGCCAGCGCGGCAGAACTCAAAGTCCTGACCACCGGTATTCTGAAGGGCTCGTTCACGGAAATCGCCACTCGCTTCGAACGAGAGACCGGCCATAAGGTTATCATGTCATGGGGCCCATCATCCGGCAATTCGCCCGAAGCCAGCCAAGTCCGCGTGAAAAGTGGTGAACATGTAGACGTGCTGATCATGGTCAACGCCGGCATGGACGAGTTGGTCAAGGGCGGATACTTCACTCCCGTCGAGCGAAAGGACGTCGCGGTCTCCAAGATCGGCGTCGCAGTGAAGACCGGACACGAGCTGCCGGACATTTCGACGGAAGCAGCACTGCGTCAGACACTTTTGGATGCTACCTCGATCGGCTATTCCGAGGGAGCAAGCGGAACGTATGTTGCTACCGTTCTTCTCAGGAAATTAGGTATAGTCGATCAGGTTGCGGGCAAGAGCCACGTTATTCTGGGCCGGAAATTTGTCGGCGAAGCGATCGCCAGCGGTGAGGTCGAACTCGGGCTCCAACAGATAAGCGAGTTGCGCCTGGAGCCGGGAATCACTGTAGTCGGCCCATTGCCCGAAGAGCTGCAGAAGAACAGCGTAGTTTCTGCCGCCGTCTCTTCCAAGGCGACCGATATGGAAGCTGCGAAGCAATTCCTGGCGTATCTGACGTCGGCCGCGTCTACGGAATCGATGAGGAAGAGCGGCTTGGACCTACCGGACGCAAAACCATAGCTAGGAATGACTCCCACTGTCCAAAAGCGCCGCCCACCGGACCGGCCCTT
>VFSW01012183.1_pt1 | contig 12026 bp, 17 predicted proteins | sample 5358111 | NCBI WGS metagenome assembly VFSW01 (sample SAMN11554181, study PRJNA540505) | mine drainage metagenome | isolation source: sediment from site ElyBrook_90M | place: USA: Ely Copper Mine, Vershire, VT | collected 2017 | reverse complement strand
CATGGCTATCACCACATACAATCCGGCCGCCTCGCTTGTGCTCATGGGATTGAGCACGGACACCAAGCCGACGTCCGGTGTCGCTCCCGGGACGCGATTCCTGGCGACTGACACCGGCGCGGTGTACATGTTCTACAACACCGGCGCTTGGGTGCAGGTGGCGCTGGTGGCTCAGTCGGCATGGACGGAGACCGGCATAGCGATTGCGCTATGAGTGGTGATCTCCAGACATACGGGACTGGCGCCGGCACGTGGTTCGATTACCCGGAATGCATCGGGTTTTCGCGCCAGCCCTTTGCGAGTATGACCGCCGGTCCGTGGATGATCGTTGCTGGGCCGCAGGGTTTGGCAATCGGCGCGTTCGCTTGGGTTGACCCCGACACAGGGCGGGCTGAGAACATACAGTCTCCGAACACGCTGCTTGGCTTCGTGCTCCCGCATGCGAACCCGTACAACTTATGGGAACGGGTCTACATGCAGTTCCCCGTGGATGGCGTTCCGCCGTTCCCGCAGCAGATCATCCGCCCCGGCGTTCAGTGTGTCGTTGCGCAGTCTGGCGTGTTCTCCCCACGCTTTCCGAATGGCGGGCAGGTTGGGACGCAGGTATTCGTTGACCCGGCGACCGGTCTGCCGTATTCCGGCAACACTACGGGATCGTATGTTGCAACCCCTTGGACGGTGATGCGCAGTGGTGGCCCTGGGGCTGCTCTGCGGATTTCGAGTTTTGTGAAACCCTTTCAGAGCTGAGGTATTTTCAATGGCGAATGAACCGCAGAACATCGGCAATCGCAACGACACCGTGATTGTAGGCAACAAGCTACCGCATGGAATTTGGGCGGAGCTGATGCCGCCCCCGCGTGAAGCGCCGGACGGTCAGGTGCGCTCACCGCCGCCAACCGGAAAGCGCATGCTTTTGAACGGTGCCAATACCGCCTCTGCGACTGGCACGCTTGGCGGAACTCTTGTGCGCGTCAATCCGCGCGTGCTCAATTACGGTCGCACGGCCGTTTCGCGCGAGTTCTGGGAGCGCTGGTCGAAGCAGGAGGTTGCGCAGCAATTCATCGGCAAGGGGTTAATCTTTGCCGAAACGAAGGAGACGGATTTCAAGGCGCAGGTGCGCGAGAAGCTGCCGGAGAAAACCGGTCTCGAAGGGCTTTCTCCCGAGGGCAATGACGAGCGCATGAAGAAGATCCAGATTCCGGGGCAGCCGGAGACGAAGATTGAAACCGACGCACAGCATCTGCGGCGGTTGCAGACCGAGATCAGCGAGGTTTCGTGATCACGCCGGGCATCGTCGTATTCGATCCGGCCGCTTTCATAGCGGACTTCCCGGCGTTTGCGACGGTGTCCACTTCTGCGCTGACGTTCAACTTCAACCTCGCGACGCTACAGCTCAACAACAGCTACTGCGCCATCGTTCAGGACGAGCCGACGCGGGCGCAGTTGCTGAACCTACTCACGGCGCACATCACCGCGCTGCTGAACGGGGTGAACGGTGAGTCGCCCACCGGAGTGGTCGGGCGCATCTCGAGTGCCACGCAGGGATCGGTGAGCGTACAGACGGAGTTCAAGAGCGACAGCGAGGCGGCGAGTTACTTTAACCAAACGCAGTGGGGCGCTACGTTTTGGAGGGCCACGGCGATTTACCGTACCGCTCGATACGTGCCGCCGCTTTGCTACAGCAACTATTCCGGCGATGCGTGGCCGGATTGAGGTGAGCGGTGTCGTTTAAAGGCTTGGTGGAAAAACTTGAGCGCGGCGGCAAGTCGCATGAGTATGCGACGAAGATCGCCGGTAAGGTCGCGAACGAGAAGCGCGCCAAGGGAGATTGCTCGATGGACGAGCTTCGCGAGAAACGCGAGCGCGGAGAGCATCTGTCCGGTCGCGATCTCGCAAGGATGCGCCGGTGAGTGAAGTGTCCCTCAAGTTCAAAGGCGGCGGCAAACTGGCCGAGCGCCTGAGCGCGATGGCAGCGGACCTGAAGAAGGCCCATGCCGTGCGCGTTGGATTTCTTGAGGGCACGATGTACCCAGCATCCGATGGCGGCGCTCGGCTCGCGGACGCCGCCAAGCGTGTTACGCCTGAAATTGCCGCCGATCACCCGGATTGGAAACCCCGGCTCGAGGCGTGGTCGAAGTGGCAGGCTAGCCATACACGGACGCTCAGCGTGGCACAGGTGGCGTTCTGGAACGAGTTTGGAACCACAACCAGCAAGCCGCGCCCGTTTTTCCGCAATACGATCACGAAGCACTCCGGCGAGTGGGGCGAGCGGCTCGGGAAGTACTTGAAATCGTCCGAGTTCGACGCCGGACTGGCGCTCGCCAAGCTCGGGCTTTTGGTGCAGACGCAGATCGAGGCGTCGATTCGCGAGTGGCCGGCGGACAATGCCCCGCTGACTGTGCACATCAAGGGGTTCGATCACGGCCTAGTCGATCATTCAACGATGCTGAACTCTGTCCGCTACGAGGTGCGGTCATGACGCTGCGATACGCGCCGTGGTGGATCGCTTGCTACACCGCCGCAATAGCCTCTGGGAATTTCGAATGGGCGCTCTGGCTTGCAGAGAATCCCTCGATTGAGATTTGCGCATGAGCCTGAACCTGCACAACATTGCGAGGCAAGTCATACCGGCGGTGAATGCGGACACCGCCGGCTGGTGGTATCGCTCTGCGGGCAGCGTGCTGAATTCCGACGGGCGGCAGGTGGCGGCCTTTCAGGCTGCGATTGCGGTGCAGTTGCAGATTCAGCCGCCATCGGCTCGCGACTTGCGGTTCATGGAATTCTTGCAGATGCAGGGCGTGATCCGCACGGTGTGGATGTACTCGAATCCGCAGGGCATCGTGCGGGTGAATCAAACCGGCAACGATTTGTTGCTGTTTCCGCAGTGGGCCGGAGCGCCCAACGATACGTGGCTGGTGGCGCAGTCCGATGAGGGCTGGGACGTCACCGCATCGGGCTGGACAAAGCTGTACGCCACGCTCCAGACCGACCGCGCGTACAGCCTGAGTGATAGCAACGGGCTGCTGGTGCTCGATTCCGATGGTCGGATTGTGAGGACGCAGTGAGCGTCACCGTCTCTCCAAGTCAAGACGCGGTGTACCAAGCGCTCGAGGCGTTTCTGGTCAGTGTGCTGCCAACCGGAATACCGGTGATTCGAGGCTTGCCAAATCGCGTCGCGATGCCGCAGCCCGTGCCCGGTTTCGTGATGATGCAGGCGCTGATGGTCAATCGGCTTCGGTGGAACCAAGACAGTTGGGATACCGCCAGTGCAACTCCGACCACGATGACGCTCGAGGAAGGCATGGAGGTGCGTGTTCAGATCGACTTCTACGGGGCATCCTCCGCCGATTGGGCCGCCACGGTGTCAACGCTGCTACGCGATAGCTACGGGTGTGTCGCATTGGGTCCGAACTGCCAGCCGCTCTACGCGGACGACGCGCACATGATGCCGCTCACGGACGCAGAACAGCGGTACGAGGAGCGCTGGAGCCTGGACGCACGCATCCAGTACAACCCGGTGACCACGATCACGCAGGCATTCGCAAATTCGACGCAGATCACTCCCATCAATGTCAACGAGACTTATCCGCCCTAGGAATTCACCATGACCATTCCCGCTTCAGAGTTCGTCAATGTCATTCCGGGCGTAGTCAGCGCAGGCGGCAGCCCGCTCTCGCTAAATGCGGTGTTCGTCGATACGAATACCTCGATCCCGATTGGGACCGTGCAGGCGTTTGGTTCGCTGACGGCCGTGCAAAACTGGTTCGGCCCGACTTCAATCGAAGCCACGTTGGCTGCGGTGTACTTCTCGGGGTTCACCGGGTGCACGCAGCTCCCCGGCACCCTCTACTTCACGCAGTACAACACGTCTGCGGTTTCTGCGTACCTTCGCGGCGGGTCGGTCGCCGCGCTGACGCTGGCACAGATTCAGGCGCTCTCCGGTACGATCACTGTGGCGATTGACGGCGTATCGATCACATCGGCGGCCATCAATCTGTCATCGGCCACGAGTTTCTCGAATGCCGCCGCGCTGATTCAGACGGGGTTGCAGGCCGGCACGCCGACTACTACGGCTACCGTCACCTATGACTCCCTGCGGCAGGCGTTCGTCATCACGAGTTCTACAACGGGCACCACTAGCTCACTGGCCTACCCGACCGATACGTCGCTCTCGCCGAGCCTGTATCTGACGCAGGCCACCGGGGGTGTGCTCTCGCAGGGCGCGGCTATCGCCACGCCGGCCGGCACGATGAATAACGTCGTGTCCGTTACTCAGAACTGGTTCAGCTTCATGACCGTGCAGCAGCCCTCGCAGACCGTCATGGAAGAGTTCGCCGCTTGGGTGAACGGAACTAATCAGCGCTACTGCTACGTCAATTGGGACTCAAACGTGCTCTACACCGAGAGTCCTCCGCAGACTACAGTCTACGCGCAGGTGGTCAAAGCGTATAACGGGTGCGTCACCGTGTACGATGCGGTGGGCACAATCGCCGCGTTCGTGTGCGGCGCTGTAGCTTCGATCAACTACAGCGGAACCAACGAGTACGTGGTGCTGGCGGCAAAGGGCAATTCGCTCCTCACGCCGAACGTCACGAGCCTTCAGACGTACCAGAACGTCACTGCGAATGGCGCGAGCTGCTACGCCGCAGTCGCTACCGCGAATGCGAGCTTCCAGTGGTTCCAGAACGGGCAGATTTCTGGCGTTTGGAACTGGATCGACGAGTACGCCTTCCAGGTATATCTGAACTCGCAGCTTCAGCTCGCAGGGGCGAACCTGCTGAACACGGTGAAGTCGATCCCGTACAACCACGTCGGCGTCTCGATGCAGTACTCGGCGTATCAGTCGCCAATCAGCCAAGGCGTGACATTCGGCGGGATTCAGACCGGCATCACACTGGATGCGACCCAGGTGCTCGCGGTCAATACCGCCGCAGGGGTGCCGATTGATTCCACGCTGTATCAGTCCGGGTGGTATCTCCAGATCACGATTCCGAGTGCCACCGTGCAGGGGCAGCGCGGGCCGATGCCCGCAACGCTCTGGTACACCAACGCAGGTGGATTGCAGTCACTTTCGCTCAACTCGCTCAACGTCCAGTAAGGTGCAGACATGGCCGATATCACCAGTGCAAACGCTGTCTACACGCTGAGCGTGCCGGATGTTTTCCCGGTCCCGCAAGTGTTGCAGGGCTACGCGACCGACGATGGTTTTGCCACCGAGGCAATTGAGATCGCGGAGACCATGCTAGGCGTGGACGGCATCATGTCCTACGGATTCACGCCGTTCATCGTGCACCAGACAATCGTGTTCCAAGCGGACAGCTATTCGATTCCGAACACGATGGAGCCGTGGATCTCTGCGGAGATCGCCACCCGCTCGAAGTTTCGCGCGTCGGCCAGCATCGTGCTGCCGTCGCTCGGGAAAGTCTACCAGCTCGGCAACGGCGTCATCACTCGCATGACCCCAATTTCGGCGGCGAAAAAGGTCATGGGGCCGCAGACGTATCAGATCGACTGGAATTACTGGATTCCGCAGCCGTACACGACGGTGCTGTAAGTCATGGCTCGCCGCAAGCAAGTCGTCACCATCACCGATCCGGGCCGAGACAAAGGCAAGACGTTCATCGTCACGGAGATGCCAGCGGATGTCGGCGAGCGCTGGGCCACGCAGGCGATGTTCCTTCTCGCTCAGGCTGGGGTCACTGTGCCCGCTGGCGTTCAGGAAGCCGGTATGGCAGGGCTCGCGGCCACGGGCGTGGATTTCTTGAGCGTGGCACAGCTTCGTGCATTGCAGGACCCGTCGCTCGACGAGCAATGGGATTACGTCGAGTACCAGCACAATCCGCAGCATCCGACGCAGAAGTTACAGACCGGCGAATTGTCACAAATCGAGGAGATCCGCACGCGCAGTCAGTTGCGGCAGGAGGTGCTGAAACTGCACTTGGGTTTTTTTCCGGACGCAAGTTCCCAGAACTCGGCGTAGTCCCTCCCGTCGCGGGGTTGATAGATTACATCAACGTCCCGCGCATCATTGGAGTACTCGTGTCTGCGAAGGTAGCGACACTGATCGAATTGCAGACCATGTACGGCGTCAAGGACGCTTACGATTTGCTTGAGATCATGCTCGTCGATCAGTTCAACGAGCGCAAGATGCGCGCCCGGAGAGCGTGATGGCGGGGAATGTTGTCGATAGCCTGATTTTGACTCTCGGCTTGGATGCCTCGCAGTTCACCCGCGAGCAGAAGAAGGCCGCCGAAGCGCTCGTCAAAACCAAGGAGTCGATGAGCAACACGGCCTCAGAAATGGGGCTGGCGTTCCGCCGCGTCGGACTGGAATTCGCCGGTCTGTTTTTCGGCATTCGCGGCGTCGGGGACATCATCCACAAGTTCACCGAGTTGAACAGCAGCATGGCGGAGCTGGGTTACAACTCGCGTCAGCTCGGGGAGAGCGCGGCGAATCTCAGGCTCTACCAGCAGATCGCCGGAGGCTTCGGCGGAACTGCGGCGGGCGTTACGCAGATGGTCGGCGGCCTCGAGCAGGGCATGTTCAACCTGCGCTACATGGGGCAGATGTCGGGCCAGATGGCAGCATGGATGCGTTTCGGTGGCGGCTTGCCACCGACCAATGCGCAGGGCGGCATCGACGTTCTGAAGATGGTCTCGGACCTACGCGCGCGGCTACACGGCATGAGCGCGGTGGATCAGAACCAGATTCTCACCGCGCTGGGCGTGAGCACTGGCGTTCGAAATGCGATCATGGCGACTCAGAGCCAGTACGACTCGTGGGTTCGCTCGCAACGCGCGTCCGCTAAGCAGATGGCGGCTGGCACGCACTCTGCGCAGTCGCTGCAAAGATCGTGGCGCAATCTCCAGTATTCGGTTGATGGTGCTGCCGCGACGATTCTGACGAATCTGACCCCGGCCTTAAAAGGCATGCTCGGCAATCTCGCCAAGATCGCCCCGACAGAGCTTGAGAATTTGGCGAAGTGGATCAAATCGAATGGGCCGCAGGTCAAGGCGTTCTTTGGAGAACTCAACACGGTCATAGGCGGCATAGCCGAATCCATGAAAATCCTTGGTCCCGCGTTTCACTACACGTTCGGAGTGGTCGGGAAAGCTTTAGGTGTCACCGCCGGATGGCTTGTGGACAAGGGCCGACAGAATCAAGGATGGATAACGCGCGGAACGTATCAGCCAACCGTCATGGCTGCTGCCGCGAAGTACGGTGTCCCGGCCTCGATTTTGAACGCACAGATTCAGCGTGAGTCTGGATGGAATCCGAATGCGGTGAACGGCGCTGCCGTCGGGCTCGGACAGTTCACGCCGGCGACAGCGAAACAGTACGGAGTAAATGCGCGCGACCCGGTGAGTTCTATTTACGGAATGGCTCGATATGACGCCGCGCTGTACAAGCAACTCGGTAGCTGGCCGGCCGCGCTTGCCGGTTACAACGGTGGAGCGGGTACGTTCGAGAAGCGCGGCTTTACGTCACAGACTAGCGCATACGCACTCAGTATCATGGCGCACGCTGCGCCGCACGCCGTCGCCCATCACACGACGCACATCACCACGGGTGACATCAACATCAACGCGCCGAATGCCCGTGATTCGCTCGGCATTTCGCGTTCCATTCGGCAGGAGATCGACCGACAGTTTCACGTGTTTCAGGTCGATAACGGAGTGACGCCGTAATGGCGCTTCCGTATCCAAATGTGCCGAATCTTCCAGGTGTGCCACAGGTTCCACGGCTTCCAGGGGTGACGCCGCCCACAGGTCCGACGCTGGGGACGGCCTCTACGAATAACTCGCTCTTTCAATCCTCTCAGGCCGCGCCGACCTGGGGGATATTCGATGCGAACGGCAATCAGGTAGTGACGCCGGATTCAATTTACGATTTCTCGTATGACAAGGAGTACGACCTGCCGACGTTCCCCGTGCAGGCCGGTGGGCCGACTATTCCGACGGGGTTCGCGAACTACAACAAAGTAGAGTTGCCATTCGACAATTCGGTGCGCATGACCAAGGGCGGCACGCAATCGGATCGAGAAGCGTTCATCAAGCAAGTCGAAGCTATCGCCGGTACGACCAATCTCTACACCGTTCTGACGCCAGAGAAAGCCTATCTGAACTGCAACGTCAGGCGCGTCGAGCTGATACGCCGTGGGGCATCTGGAGCGTACTTCTTTGCCGACCTGACCGTATCGTTCAAGGAGGTCATGCAAACAACCGCACAGTATACCAGCACGTCGCTTCCGAATACCGCGAATGCCGCCGATCCGACCGCGCAGCCGTCTACGTCGCTCGGGTCGATTTCGGCGACGCTGCCGTCTCCGCAGCTTCAGTCAATCGCGCTCACATCGCTGCCGCTGGAGGCGCCGTGACCGCCACGTCATTTGCGACCGAAAAGCAACTGCGGGTTACGCTGACGCTCGGCAAGTCCGGCGCAACCTTTCCGCAGACCGGCGACAACACGCTGGTGCTAACGAACATGCGCATGGCGGCTACCGTTCAAGGCGTGGTGCGTTTCGCCACGCAAGTCGATCTGAACATCTACGGCATGCGCCAGCCCGACATGAATGCGCTCACCGTGCTGTACTTCGGGCCGAATCCGAGCATTCAGCTCAACAATACGGTGCTGATCGAGGCGAACGGTGGAGATGGGTGGACGCAGGTGTTTTTCGGCACGATCATCCAGGGCTCACCGGACTATCGGAATGTGCCGGATGTACCGTTTCACATCCAGGCGAGATTCGGATATTTCGCAGGTATCGCCCCGCTTCCGGCGCTGAGTTATCCAAACGGCGTTTCTGTCGCGAGCGCCGTTCAGACGCTTGCCAATGAAATGAACATGCAGTTTCAGAACAACGGGGTGACCGCGACACTTTCGAGCGGGTCGTACTTTCCCGGTTCACCGTGGGAGCAGCTACGCGCGATTTGCGCTGCCGCAGACGTGGATTACTACACAGATATCAACACGATTGCGATTTGCCCAAAGGGAGCACCACGGAACAATACGCCGACGATTCTGCTCACGCCAGAAACCGGCCTCATCGGCTACCCGCGCATCGAGGTCGGCGGCATCGGCGTGGACTGCTATTACAATCCGGCGATTCAGAATGGGGGCATCATCCAGATTTCGGGTTCTGACCTGCCGGCCGCCAATGGGCCGTGGCTCCCGTACGCGCTCATGCATTACCTGAGTTCGTGGACCCCTGGAGGCCGGTGGCATTCCGAGCTGCGCTGCCTGTGGCAAGCCCCATGACCGCCCCTAGTGGAAATACCGGCCAGTGGTCGCCGCAGAGCTTCGCGACCGACTACCAAGCCACCGTATTCATGATCGAGCAGATCATAGCCCGTGGCGCTACCTGCGCTTGGGTGCAGGTGGTTTCGTGCTCGAATTCAGGATCGGTTTCCGCCCCTGGGACCGTCACCGTACAGCCGCTCGTCAATCAGGTCGCTGGCGGTGGGATACCAGTCCCGCACGGGCAGATTGCGCAAATGCCGTTTGTGCGGCTCCAGGGCGGCGGCAGCGCCATGATCGTTGACCCCGTGGCTGGTGATATCGGCTTGGCGCTGTTCGCCGCTCGGGACAGCTCGCTCGTGCGCAAGGCCGCCCTCGGGGTCGGCTTGGCGCTCGGGAAGATGTTCAACCCCGGATCGAAACGCCAATACTCGTGGTCGGACGGCGTTTACCTGGGCGGCATCCTGAACGGGGTGCCGACGCAGTACGTGCAGTTTTTGCCGAACGGCGGCGGCGTGAATATCAAATCGGCTGGCCCCGTGAACATCAACGGGGCGGTCATCAGCGCGGCTGGAGAAATCACGGATGCCAGTGGGATCGTCCTGGGCACGCACCAGCACACGCCGGGCACGTACGTCGCGCCGAGCGGCGGCGGCCCGATCACCGGAGATTCTGGGAGCCCGGCATGAGTTCTACGCAAGCCACTCTGTTGCTCGATACCGTCACCTGGGACCTTGTGATCGACAGCAACGGAAATATCGCGGTTGCCACTCCGCCGTACTCCACCGCGCAGGATGTGGCCAGCGCGGTGCGCACGTTCCTGGGGGATGCGTATTACGATCAGACATATGGGATCGATTACCTCGGCACCATTCTCGGTCACGCCCCGCCGTTGCCGGTATTTCAGGCCGCAATCGAGGCTGCGGCCCTTACGGTTCCTGGGGTAGTCTCCGCACAATGTACGATCACCGGGATTGTTGGCAGGCAAGTGACTGGTCAGGTGGCATTCACGACGAGTGACGGAGTTCAGCAGACGGTGGTGCTCTGATGCAAGCCATTCCGCTAACGCCAGTACCCGCTCAGTCGTTCGGCATCGTGCTCGCTGGGCAGAACTGTCAGATCAACCTGTACAGCCTACAGACGCCAGGGGACATCCTGGGGCCGGTGCAGGTCCCGGTGCTTGATTCTCAAGGGCGGCAGATTTACGACAGTTACGGGCACGCCATATACACAGAGAATTTCAGCACGCTGGAACTCCCAGGATACCCGGCTCTGTATGCGGATGTTTTGCTCAACGGGGCCGCAGTGATTAGCTGCCGCATCGTGCGCAATCTCATCCCGTGGTTGCTGGATGCGAAGTATCAGGGATTCGTCGGCGATCTCGTCATGGTGGATACGCTGGCTGACACCGAGCCGACTTGGACCGGTCTCGGCACGCAATACCAACTCGCCTATCTGCAAGCGTCGGATTTATCATGAGCGCCGTTCCGCAAATTCAGTGGACACCAGCAGGTCTGGTTATCCCGACCGCTGCCGCCGTGCTGGCTGGATGTCAGGCGGACATAAATCAGGCGTTCGGTGGAAATCTGAACTTTGCCGTATCGACCACTCCGCAAGCGCAGCTCGCGACGGCGTGGGCGGCGAACATCAATTCGGCGAATGCCGCGCTGGCCTATTTTGTCAATAACATCGATCCCGATACGGCCTCGGGATTCATGCAGGACGCGGTGGGGCGCATATACTTTCTGGACCGCAATCCCGGTCTGCCCACAACCGTGCAGTGCGTTTGCACTGGCGCACAGGGCACGCTGATTCCGGGTGGCGCTCAGGCTCAGGACACCTCTGGCAACCTGTATACATGCACGTCTGGGGGAACTATTGGATCGAGTGGAAACATCACGCTGCCGTTCGAGAACGTCGTGCTCGGCCCGATTGCGTGCCCGGCCAACACGCTAACAAATATCTACTTGCAGATTCCGGGCTGGGACACGATCAACAATCCCACCGCTGGAGTCGTCGGCGCCAATGTCGAGAGTCAAGCCGCGTTTGCACTCCGCCGCGCCGCTTCGGTGGCGGCGAATTCCCAGGGCTCGCTACAGTCGATATATGGCGCGGTCTTTGGTGTCGCAGACGTTATCGACGTGTACTGCTACGAGAATCCATCGAACGTCGCGATCACCGTTGGGCAGACCAATTACTCCATGCTTCCGAACTCCATTTATGTCGGCGTGGCCGGCGGAACTTCTGCGGCCATCGCGCAGGCGATCTACACGAAGAAGTCGCCCGGCTGCAACATGAACGGAAATACCACGGTGGTAGTGTCGGACACGTCTGGGTATCAGTCTCCGATTCCTACGTACAACATCACGTACAACGCTTTGACCGACACCCCGCTCTACTTCGCGGTTCAGATTCAGAATGTCTCTACGGTCCCGTCGAATATCGTGACATTGGTGCAAAACGCCATCATTGCGCAGTTCACAGGGGTGAACGGGGCGCCGCGCGCGAGGGCCGGGTCGTATGTGCTCGCGAGTCAGTATTACGCGCCGATTGCCGCCATCTCTCCGGGGGCAATCCCGCTGATTTCTGTGCTGGTTGGGACTTCGTCGCCCGGCACGCAGGCGAGCGTGCTAATGGGAATTGATCAGGAGCCAACGATTTCGGCGGCCAACATTTCGGTGACATTGCTCTAGGAAACACACATGGCAGGCGCACCCACTCCTCCGCTGATTCAGGCCGCATGGGCAAATGCTGCCGCCAGCGGAAATATCAACACCATTCCGGTTTCC
>VFSW01012182.1_pt1 | contig 12027 bp, 10 predicted proteins | sample 5358111 | NCBI WGS metagenome assembly VFSW01 (sample SAMN11554181, study PRJNA540505) | mine drainage metagenome | isolation source: sediment from site ElyBrook_90M | place: USA: Ely Copper Mine, Vershire, VT | collected 2017 | reverse complement strand
GTCTGGCCGTCGGCCAGTTCAATCAAATACCGCACCGTGCCGTCGGTCGAAACAAACTTGCGCACAATCAACGGCTGACCGACCTGCCAGCCTTCCTCCGCCAGACGAGCTCGGTATTCGAGTGGCAGAGTGGAAACCTGATCGAGCCGATCAATCTTTTGCCGGTAGACGGCATCAAACAGTTGCTGGCCGCGATAGGCAGGCTCACCTGTCGCCGTCGCAAGATTGGTAAACTCCTGCAAGTTAAGGCCGAGTAGCGAATTGGACGGCTGGTTTGGCATGGGTTCTTTGGAGTCTCTGAGGAGGATCAGTCCGCTTCGTACCATAAAGATCATGATGCAAAACGGGCCACTAAGTTACAGAAAGTAAAGATGAATAGACCCCTTGCATTCTGGCTGCCCCGGATTGTGGGACAATACTAGTTGCGGCCTGCCCTGGAAATCTCGTATTTGCATCCGAATTTCATAGTAATAGTAAAGGATGTCCTGTTCATAAGCTCATGGTAAAAGAGACCCGCAATATTCGTCGTCAAACGCTGCCCAACGGACTCACCGTAATCACCGAGCAGATGGCGCACATCCGTTCGGTGGCGATCGGCATCTGGCTCAAGTCTGGCTCGCGCGATGAAGATTCCGAATGGAACGGCATCTCTCACTTCATCGAACACATGGTGTTCAAAGGAACGGAAACTCGTTCCGCGGAAGACATCGCCCGCCAGGTCGATTCGATAGGCGGCAACATGGACGCTTTCACGGCGAAGGAATGTATCTGCTTCAACATCAAAGTCCTCGACGAGCATCTACCGGTTGCGATGGAGGTTCTCAGCGATCTCGTGCTTCACCCCGTGTTCGATGCGGGCGACATTGCCAAGGAACGCGGCGTTATTCTCGAGGAGATCAAGATGGACCAGGACAATCCCGACTACCTCGTCCACGAAATCTTCACCCAGAGTTTCTGGAAGAATCACGGACTCGGTCTTCCGATCCTGGGGACACGCGACACTGTCAGGAAATTCGAGCGCCCAGTCGTTTCCCGTTTCTACGGACACCATTTTGCGCCCGGTAATCTCATCGTCAGCGCGGCCGGCAACCTCGAACACAAACACTTCGTCGAACTGGTTGCCAAACATTTCGAACACGTAAAGCCGGCGAAAAACGGATTGCACTCGCCCGCTCCGACAATTTCTTCTCGCATCAACCTGCGCAATAAGAAATCACTGGAGCAGGTGCAGATCTGCATCGGCGTCCCGTCGCATCCCATCGCGCACGAACGCCGCTACGCTTCCTACATTCTGAACACGCTGCTCGGAGGCGGTATGAGTTCGCGACTGTTCCAGAATATCCGCGAGCGTCAGGGACTCGCCTACTCCATCTACAGCGACTTGAATCCCTATCGTGACACCGGTTCCATGTGCGTGTATGCTGGCACGTCGCGCGAGTCGGCGATCAAAGTAGTCGAGTGCGTGGTCGCGGAGTTCCGCAACCTGAAAAGGACACCCGTACCGGCAGAAGAACTGCGCCGCTCCAAGGACCAACTCAAAGGCAGTCTCATGCTCTCGCTGGAGTCGTCGACCGCTCGCATGTCGAACCTGGCGCGGCAGGAGATGTATTACGACCACTTTTATGGTCTCGACGAACTGATCGAACGCATTGAAGCGGTAACCGCGGAAGACCTGCAACAGACCGCCGACGAGTTTTTCCGCACTGAGCAGATCGCAGTCACGGTTCTGGGCAACCTGACCGGCATGAGATTGACCCGGGAGCAGTTAGTCTGCTGACGGCTAACCGCCCCAAACTTAGCACGCCCCAAACTTGGCAATGTACCGCTCGTGCCCGGCTTGTTATTCTAAGTAACAGGATCTCGCATAAAGCGGATGCCCCAGCCACCAAGTCTCTCAGGATTGAATACGGGCCCAACAGCTGTCAGCCGAGCAGCAAGGACTACATCCTGTTCTCCAACTGATCAAGCATGCAGATGGTGATCGATGTCTTCGCGCAGATCTTCAGCACCCTCTGGGCGCATAAGCTGCGCTCGTTCCTGACCATGTTCGGCATCGCCTGGGGAGTCGGTTCCCTGCTGCTGCTGGTCGGACTGGGCGAGGGCTTCCGAACCGGCAACCAGCGCGGCCTCTCGGAGTACGGGGAAAATATCATGATGATATTCCCTGGCCGGGCTCCAGTCGTGGCAGGCAGCATTAACTCAGCTCGCCAATACCACCTTACCTACCAGGATTACATGGACGTCCGCAGAGAGGCACCGCACGTACGTGCCTCAACCCCGGTTCTTGTGACCGACGGGGTAAACGCCGTGAGTGAGTTCGCCAGCGCCAGCGGGCAACTCACCGGAGCCGAACCGCAATACAACGGAATCCGATTCCTCCCGTTGAAACAGGGACGCTGGCTCAACGACCTCGACGAGACGCAGAAGCGCAATGTCGTCGTCCTCGGCGACGAGATGTCACACAATCTTTTCCCCGGACGGCCTGTGCTGGGCGCATTCATCCTGCTGAATGGCTACCGCTTTGAGGTTGTCGGCGCTCTCAAGCGTGTTGGTCGCGGCGACGACAACTCGACCAACACCCGCGCCTATATCCCTTTTCAGGTTATGCGCAGCGATTTCCCGATCAAAGGAGAGGAAGCATTCGACGCGATTTCCTCCATCAATTTTCAGCCCCGCGTCGCCGAAGAACACGAACTCGCACTCGACGAGGTCCACCGAGTCATTGCCCGCAATCATCATTTCGACTATCGCGACGAAGATGCCTTCGAAGGCTGGGATACCGTCAAGCAGGCGGAGATGATGGGCACCATCTTCGACGCGATGAACGAATTTCTCGGCACCGTCGGAATGGTCACTCTCGCTCTCGGCGCCATCGGCGTCATCAACATCATGCTCGTCGCGGTTACTGAGCGTACGCGCGAAATCGGATTGCGTAAAGCTCTCGGTGCAACCAACCGCAGCATCATGCTGCAATTTTTCGCCGAAGGCATTCTGCTCACACTGGTCAGCGGACTGATCGGTATGGGATTGGCCGGCGGCCTCATGGCCGCGCTCGGAAATATCAACGGTCCCGGCGGTTTCGATCCGCCGCGGCTCGTCCCGAAAACTGCAATCCTGGCTATCGCCAGCCTGACGCTCGCCGGCGTCGTCGCCGGACTTTATCCCGCGCGCAAGGCCGCTCGTCTGGAACCGGTCGAGGCCCTGAGGAAGGAATAAGAATTTGTAAACGGCAATTTGTTAATTTGTGACTTATTTGCGAAGCGTCCAATCACAAATTGGAAATTGCCAACTTGATTTATGATCCGCGACCTGCTTCAGGAATCCTACGACGCGATGCGCCACAACACGCGCCGCACCGCCCTCACCATGCTGGGCATGGCCTGGGGGATTGCGACCGTCGTCATGCTGCTTGCCTATGGTGATGGCTTCGGCCGAGCCTGCGCCAATATCTTCGCCAATTTCGGAACCAAGCTCTTCATCGTGGTTCCTGGCCGCTCCACCATGCAGGCCGGGGGCTCGAAAGCTGGAGCGCAAACCCGCCTCACACTGGACGACATCGATCTGCTGACTACCAATATTCCGCAGATCACCCACATCACTCCCAGTTGCAACAAAGACGCCACCATGCAATACGACAATCGCTCCTTTACCATGTCCGTCAACGGGGAATATCCCAACACCTTCGCGATCCGCGCTCTGAGCCTGGCGCAGGGCCGCTTCTACAACCCGGAGGATCAGATTCAGCGCGCGCGCGTCGCCGTCATCGGTTCCGACACCAAAGACAAACTCTTTTCAGGACGCAACGCCCTGGGCGAGCACATCCGGATTGATGGCATCAGCTTTGAGGTCATAGGTATTCTCACGGCCAAGATGCAGGCCGGCGACGACAATATCAATCGCGTCGTGTACGTACCTTTTAGTGCTATGAGCGACATCAAGGACACTCATTATCTTGACTCTATCTGGTTCAATTACGAAACAAACGACTATGAACGGATCGAGCAATCGGTTCGCTACATCTTGGGGATGCAACACAAATTCAATCCGGCAGACCGTCGCGCCCTATATGTCTTTAATCTCATGGAGCAGGTGCATCAGTTCGAGGTCATTACGCTTGGCTTGAAGATTTTGCTCGGTTTCATCGGTACCCTCACTCTGGGCATTGGAGGTGTGGGACTGATGAACATCATGCTCGTCTCGGTGACACAGCGTACGCGGGAAATCGGTGTCGAGAAAGCCCTTGGGGCGCGTCGCCGCCACATCTTCCTTCAGTTTCTGGCGGAGGCCCTCACGATCACTTTCATCGGCGGACTTATGGGGATCATTCTGGCCTACGCTGTTGCCTTCTCCGTCGGCAGGCTTACGCTTTACAGCGCCATGGCTAAACACGCCGAGGCAGGTGACATCCGCCTGATGATTAACCCTGTGACCCTGTTCGTCGCCGTGCTCATCCTCAGTCTCGTCGGACTGATCAGCGGCATGGTCCCCGCCATCCGCGCCTCGCGTCTCGACCCCATCGAAGCCCTACGCTACGAGTAGAACGCTCGAAGCTTGCACGGAAGAACCCCTGTCCCGCTAAACTCAATTTAAATTCCGAAACTTTTATGCCCCCGCAATCTCTTCCATCCACAGAAACACTTAACCAGTATTTTTTTCTCACCATTGGAGGAACGGGAGAATCACATGAAGAGAATAATTGGATTGCTCGCGTTTTGTTTGCTCTTCCTCGGCAGTTGCACAGCATGAGGGCCACTCCGGCGGCGGAGACAGGCTTGAGGTCGGCGGCGGCCGGCAAAACATCCCCGCGCCGGGGACCGGCCCGAGTGTAGACCTCGCGTGCTCCTGAAGAACATCGTAATTTCAGCAAAAGAGTAGGAACATGGGCGATTCCCTGACGGGTTCGGTCGCAGCCACGTGTGGCGACTGGGAGGCGGTGGTCCCGACGCTTCGGGTTGGCGGGTTCTTTTTCTCGGTTTCCCTATGACGTTAGGATTCTGTGACGGCTGGTTCTGGGATTCAGATGACATCGTCATCTATGACGATCCCGATCACGTCGGCTGTTATCTTGCTTACAACGTCAGGCTCGGAACCTACGTTCACGTCATATATTTGGGAAGGTAAGCGACCTGTAAATGGGTTGGTGGAGGGACGGGCGTCTCGCCCGTCCAGCCGTGCGGGGACGCCCGGCGCTCCACCAGATTTTCTCTACTTTTTCGGCTCGTCGTTCTTGAGCTCTTGCTTATCGTCTTTCTTGTCCGGGCCCTTCTTATCCACGATCGAAAGCAGTTCCACCTCAAAAATCAAAGTTGAATTCGGACCGATCTGCCCCCCACCGGCGCCCTGTTCGCCGTAGGCGAGGCTCGATGGTATGAAGAGTTGCCATTTTGATCCTACTGGCATCAGTTGCAGCGCTTCTGTCCAACCCTTGATGACCTGCCCTACGCCAAATGTGGCCGGTTGTCCGCGCTTGTAGGAACTGTCAAACTCCGTGCCGTTGATCAGTGTGCCCCGGTAATTACACACAACCGAGTCGCTCGCCGTTGGTTTCGGCCCGGTACCTGCGGTAAGAACCTTGTACTGCAATCCGCTCGGCAGGGTCACGACGCCTTCTTTCCTCTTGTTCTCCGCCAGGAAGGCCTCCCCTTCGGTGTTGTTCGCCACTCCGGCTTGCTGCATTTTCTCCTGCTGCTCCTTACGCACTTCGGTCAGCACCTCGTTCAACACGGTCTGCGCTTCTTCCGGCGTCAGGCGTGTCTTGCCGCCAGCCATGGCGTCCTTAAGTCCCTGGGACACAAGATTGGGGTCGAATTCCACCGACTGTTTCTTTAGGTTGCCGCCAAGCCCCGTGCCGATGTTCATTCCTAACGCGTAGCTGAATTTCTGTGTCCGCGTGGTAAGCGCCGGAGCCGCCGCCGCACTGGCCGCCGTTCCGGCCTTCTTAGCCGGAGTCTTCGCCGTGGTGGCCGTTTTGCGAGTTGTGGCTGCCGAAGCCGCAGGAGTCGTTGCCGCCGGAGTGCTTGCTGGAGTCTGCTGGGCGTAGCCAACCCCTGCCGGCATCATCGCTGCGGCCAATAGTAGCGCTGTGGTGAGAGATCTTTGCATTTCTCTATTGTCCCATTGCCCCGCATTCTGCGCCAGACCGGGGGTAATCAGTGGGTACCCCTCGATTTCCACTAACCAACTCAAGCCCTCGCGCTTTTACAATAATCCGGGGATGAAGCCCCCTCGTCTCGCTCTGCTCATTGTGTAGGATTGCGTTGTGTAGGATTGCGTCTCCGCGACGCACTCAACTTCCCGCTTATGTCGGATCTGCCTCGCAGCGTCGAGCCAGCGCTTGCCTGCGCCTTCCTTCAGATTCCCAGTCGCCCAGGACACATTTGCCGGTGAGCTAACTCTTCCCTTTGTTGGGCGAGTAGAGGAGCGCGCGCTAGCCGGGGGTATCAAAAAAACGGGTCGCCTACGGCGACCCGTTTCTGACTTTCGCTGCTTTCCCTGCATTTACAGCGTAGATTCGATTTCAAAGCCCCAAGCTTCGAGCAAGGGCTCAGGGATGTACTTGGAATTCTTGTTTCGGCGCGCCCACTCCCTCAACCTCGTCGACCTCAGGTACTGGTCAGGGGAGAGCTTGTACTCGTGCACTACCTGCTCGAATTCGGTGATTGTGGGAGTCACCGGCCCTATCGGCTCCGGCTTGCCCCAGTTCGGATTACCACGTCGCTTAGCCATGAAAAATACACCCTCTTATATGTGGGATAAGGACTTTCGTTCAATCTCCCTAACTGCTTTGATTCCTTGAAAAGCTCCGGCGATTCAGCCTAAAAGCAACAATTGGTGGCACCGTTCGGGCCTTTCGCCGTCTATGGAAGCTATTGATAATAATAGGTTTTTCTACATTAGTCAATAGAAAACTTGGCAACCTTCCACATTTCATAGTATCCCCTTTATGCACAGACACTTGCAAGGAGCCCCATGCGGGTCGGTCTGGAACCGACTCCAAGCAGCTCAATTTTCCGTATCCGGCCGATAAAGAGCAGTAGTGCCGTCCAGGGGCAGGGTTTAGTCCCTTAGGTGACTGGAGTAACCGGAAGATCGGGCCATGGCGTTGACCGCGAAAACTCATACACTTAGAGTGAAACCCGGGAGTGTTCCACCTCGCCAAGAGGCGGGGCAAAAACGGCACTGAATCGCGATGAGAAGTATGAATCTTAAGTCTTTACTCCTGAGTTCCGACGAAAAGACGGTGCGCACCCTGCGCCGTGTTCTCAGCGATCTTGAGATTGGCGTTGAGCATTGCGCCGCTGCCGATGAAGCCATCCGCCGGATCACCCGGCAGAGGTTCGAAGCGATCATCGTCGACGCGGCCAACAAAGACGCCGCCAGCATGGTATTGCGGGGCGCCCAAGCCGCTCCAGTCAACAAACGCGCCCTCGCCATTGTGCTTGTCGACTCTTCCGTCGGACTCAAGGGCGGCTTCGAAATGGGAGCCCATTTCGTGCTGCACAAACCCTTTGCGGTCGAGCGTGCCAAGGCCAGTTTTCGCGCGGTTCGAGCGCTGATGAAACGCGAACGGCGGGTGCAAATGCGCGTTTCCGTGCAAATTCCGGTCGAGTGCTACGGGACGAGGCAGTACAAAGCCACGACCATCGATCTGTGCGAAGGCGGCATGGCCATTCAGTTTGCTGGCCGGCCCGCGAAGGAGAGTCCGCTACTGTTCACGCTCGAATTGCCTGGCACGACCCAGAAGCTTGAGCTCCATGGAGAACTGGCCTGGGAAGCCAACGGCGATCAGGCCGGCGTCCGCTTCAAGAACGCCACCGACGAGCAGCGCCTCTCTCTGCGCCATTGGTTAAATGGCCAACTTCCAGAGCCCGAACCCGACGACCCACCCGTGAACTGCCGCCTGACCGACCTTAGTCTGGGCGGCTGCTATCTGAAAACCGTATCGCCGTTTCCGAGAGGCACGCGAGTCATCATGGCGATCAAGACCGCAGACCTCGAGGTGCGTGCCGGTGGCGTCGTGCTGGTCGCACACCCTGAATTCGGCATGGGTGTCGAGTTCCTGCAAACGACGGCCGAACAGCGCGATCAGGTGCATCGCATGATCACGATCCTGCGCGCCGACCCAGACAAACCTCCCGAACTACAGGTGGAACCACAAGGATTGGAATCGTCATTTTCCGACAGCGATTTTGCCAGACTCCAAGCTACTGGAACGCAGGGGTCTACCAGCCCGGCATCTGCCGGTTCCACCACCCCCGAACGCAACGTTGCTGAGGACGCGCTCGTCGATCTGTTCCGGCACAAGTTTCAGGTTCCCGTCGACGCCTTCCTCGATCAAATGCGAGAACAGCGCGAGTCGGTAGGGGCGCACTCCAGCTAACCAGCGGAAAACTTCGCCGTTAGCCTCGCGGGTGCATTAGAATTAACTTGAATATGAACCAGTGGATTGGACTCGCGCTCTTCTTCGTCGCATGGCTCGTCTTGACGCGCTGGATTCTGCCCAAGCTCGGTGTGCCGACCTGACACAGCAATTCCTGCGAGGTCGTCGACCCCGCCAAGAAAGCAGCCGAACCGGCTAGGAAGTAGCTACTGAGGCGTAGCCGCCCGCCGACTACGCCTCGCCTGCTCCTTTGGAGTTTGGCAATCACTCCAAAATACTCGATCATGGCCGTATCGTCCTTACCAGTCGGGGAAAAAATCGCCCACAGGGCCCTGCCGCAGCAAATACGCTCCCGGGCCCTGCTGTCCGCGAATCGAACGGCAGAACTCTGCAACCACGAACCCGGCTTTCAACGCCTCGCGGAAAGCCCATCGCGTCGCCTCGCGCCATTCTCGAGCCAATCCCATGTCTGTTCGCTCGACCTCCAGGATATCCCCCGGAATCTCGATACTCACGCGCTGCCGTCCGAGCGCTTCCGCCACATTGGCACGTCCGGGTTTCCCGCTGGGATCGAAACGCACCAAAGGCGCCAGAAGTTTCATAGCATCGAGCGCTTCCACACGCGCGTCATTGCCCGAAGACCGGGCCGCCAGCCGATCCTTCACCCGATTTGAATTCAACATCCAGCGCACCCACAGCCGGTCCGTTCCGTTCTGATGCAACACGCTAGAAGTTTCCGGTCCATAAAAATCCACTTTATACGTGTCAGAAACCACACCCAGCTTGGAAAAATTGAAGTGCGCGTTCCGACTCTGCAGCGGATCGTACGTCCAGGACATTTCATGAACGCCCATGGCCATGGCCCGCTCGCGCTGCGCCTGCTTTAATCGCGCCCCAAGATCCAGATGACGATAGGCGCCGAGCACGGCCAGCATGTGGGAATGAATCGTGATCCGTCCATTCTCACGGCCCAAAAATCCGAACGCGAACCCAACTAGCCTTCCCTTATCGAACGCTCCTATAAAAATATTTCCTGCCGCTTTACACGCAATGGCAAGGGTAAGGGGCAACGTGTCCGTGTCCGCCATGCCCCAGACTTCCTTCTCGACCTCTTTCAACTGGCTGAGGTCGTTGATGCCATTGAGATCGCGAATCGCGATCTGCGGAGCAGAACTGCGGGGCATCATGACGGGCCTTTCGCGCATTTCGAATTTTTACCTTGGGGCATGGCGTTCTCCGCGCAAAAGTCTGGCACCGCAGAAACACAATCGTGTACAGCAACGGTTACACCGTTGTCAATATCAATCCAGGCCTCGTCAATCCAGGCCTCGCAGGGGGAGATTCCATCGAAGGCGGTGGATCGAGTTGCAGGGCAGCTCGTCCCTGGCAGGGGATTCTCGCATCTTCGGTGGACAGGCGTGAAGACCGTCCGCTGAAAAATCACCTCGCCAACCGTTCATCCGAGCCAGTTCCGCGCATCCTAATTTACATGCTAACCTCGAACCGGAGACGAACACGCCCGTGAAATCGACGACCATTGTTCTGCATTCGATCGTACTGCTTTCGATCTTTCTGCTCTTTCTTGGAAACGCTCCGGTGCTGGCCGCCGATCGCGGCACTCTGGTGCGCGAGGCCATTATTTACCTCGCTCCCGACACCTCTTCCAACAAACTCGGCGAGGTAGAACGCGGTCGCGAACTGATTCTCCTCGATAAGAGCCGGAACTGGCTGCACGTCGAGGCTCTGCTCGGCTCCTCGGTGACTCCCGCCCCCGCCTTCGTTTTCGACGACGAAGACGAAGGAAAGCCGCTCAGCGGCTGGATCCTCGAGACCGGCCTTGTCTGGGCAACTACGCCAAATGGCGACCGCATCCTGTTCGGCGCCGCGGTGGATGCCGAAGACGAGGCTAGCCGCCGCCATGGACGCCGCGGGGCAGGGCAGGAGGCCTTTCGTTTCTATCGTCGCGTCTACGACATTTTCCCCGCTGCTCCCGCCGCCGGGGAAGCGCTTTATCGCGCTGCCGACATTCAATTGCAGATCGAACGGGCGGACCTGCTCTCCCGTCCGTCGGCACGCGAGAAAGAGTCTTACCTTCGTCAGGGAATTAACGAAGACGGCATGAAGCTGGTGATGAAAAAGTTTCCCGGCACGAAGTGGGCCCAACTCGCCGCCTTTCACCTGATCGACAACAAACTGTGCGGAGACTGGCAGGGATCTTCCAAATGCCCCGACAAAGAAGCGGATATCTACGAAAAATACTGGAAGGAGCGGCCTGACTCGCCGTCGGCTCCCGAGGCGCTTTACCACGCCGCTTCGCGCCGCGCGGCCTTGATCGAGATATACAAAACCGAAGAGCAGCCGAAGAAATCAGACCAAGCAAAGAGCCAAGCGATCGCGCTCGCGCAACAGTTGATCTCGCAGTACCCGCAAAGCGACTGGTCATCTCGCGGACAAACTCTGCTGTTCCTCGTCCAGGGCGGTGTACCGACATATGGCAACGTCCTGCAATAGCGATCCACAGGTCAATTCGCCTGCCTATCACGCCTTAGTGCGGAGCAGAGAGGTCACCTTCAAAACGCGCTGGTAGTACAGGTCTGTCCGCGAGTTCCGCTGTGTTCTCTCTGTCTTCCTCGGGGCAGTCGTAAGAAGAGAGGCGTGGATTTCACGCGCCGCGAAGGCTCCGAATGAAAGAATGTACCTGAGGCTCCGGGCTCAGTCGGCGAGTTGCACCAGGTGGTGGTTGTTCGAAACAGCTCTCCAATCTCGTCACCGTTTCCGCGACAAAGCATGTAGCCGGAAGCGCTGCTTTCACAGGATACTCGTCCTGACCGGCGGACATCCAAATAAGGTAGGTCCTGCCAAACGCCGTTCCGTAAAAGATTTCTTCGATGATGGACATCGCAGAATACGAGGTTGGTAAACTAATGCGAGTCATGTTTCGACACAAACCGGTTACGCGGCGCGAAATGCTGAAGACGGCTGGCTGGGGGCTGCTCGCCCTGCCCGCTCTCACCTCCGTTGCATGGCCTTCGGCGCCGAAGACCTTTGACGAGCCGCTGAGAAATCCTTATCGCGGTTCCGACGATCAACTGCTGGACGAAATCGAGCGCAGGGCGTTCGACTTTTTCTGGAACGAAGCGAGCAGCGCGACCGGCCAGGTCCGGGATCGTGCCCTGCTCAACGGCAACGACCACCGTCGAGTTGCCAGCATTGCGGCCACCGGTTTTGGACTCACCGCTCTGTGCATCGCGGACTCCCGCGGCTACGGCAAGCCGGCGGAGATTCGCGACCGTGTGCGGCAGACGCTCCGTTTTGCCAAGCGCCAATTACCCAATGAACACGGTTTCTTCTATCACTTCATCGATATGGAAACCGGAGAGCGGGCATGGAATTGCGAACTCTCGTCGATTGATACTTCCCTGCTGCTGTGCGGCGTGCTCACGGCGCGCCAGCACTTCAACGATGCCGAGATTCAGGACCTGGCAACGGCCATCTACGAGCGCGTGGACTGGCCATGGATGCTCAATGGCGGCAAAACGTTTTCCATGGGATGGAAGCCGAGCGGTGGGTTCCTGAGTTCACGTTGGGACCATTATTGCGAGCTCATGATGATTTATCTGCTGGCCATCGGCTCGCCGACGCACCCG
>VFSW01012181.1_pt1 | contig 12027 bp, 7 predicted proteins | sample 5358111 | NCBI WGS metagenome assembly VFSW01 (sample SAMN11554181, study PRJNA540505) | mine drainage metagenome | isolation source: sediment from site ElyBrook_90M | place: USA: Ely Copper Mine, Vershire, VT | collected 2017 | reverse complement strand
GAGGGCGGGCTCGAGGGGCAGCCCGACCGCGTAAAGGGACTGGATAATCCCGTCGTGCAGGTCCATGGCGATGCGCTCCCGCGCTTCCAGCACGGCCAGGCGGCGCTGCTGCACGCTGAGGCGCACGTTCTCGATGACGGTGCCGACCCAGGCGCTGATGGTGGACAGGAACTGCATCTCCAGTTCATCAAGCGGCTGGAGGTGGTCCGAGGCAACGCACAACACCCCCAGCACCCCGCGCCGCCCGGTGAGCGGAAGGCAGATGATCTGGCGCAGCGAGGTGGAGGCGCCGTCTTCCAGTTCTGCGCTTTCGGTGGAGGGCAGATTGATCAGGCGGTTCTGGCCGCTCTTGGCGGCTTGCCCCACCACGCCTTCACCCATACGCAGCTCGGCCCGTTTCCACAGGTGGCTGACCGTTTCGCCGCGGTGCAGCACCAGGCGCAGCAGGTTGCTTTCCTCCTGGCGCAGGTATACTTCGCCAACCTCGATGTGCAGGTATTCCATTACCTGGGTAATGGCCTTATCCAGAATCAAGTCCACGTCGCTCGATGAGGCCAGGGTAGAAGCCAGTTCGTTGAGCAGGGCCAGGGTCTCGGTACGGCGGGTGAGAATGCTGTCGCGCTCGGTCAGCTTTTTATACAGGCGGGCATTGGAAATGGCGGTGGCGGCATAGGCGGCCAGAGTCTCGATGACCTCCTGGTCCTCGGGACTGAATTCGAGGCTGCCCTGCTTGTTGGTGAGATAAATCTGGCCGTACTGGGTATTGCCAATGCGCATGGGCACACCCAGGAAGGAATCCATAGGCGGGTGGTGCTCGGGAAAGCCCACACTGCGCGGGTCGGCGCTGATGATGGGAATGCGAATGCTGTGGATGGCACGCATCAGGGCGCCAATCAGCCCCGTTCCGACCGGCGGATGCTCCATTTTGGAGATCTGAGCGTGGGACATGCCCACCGGGATGAACTGTTCCAGTTTCCCGTTTTCATCGAGTACGCCCAGGGCAGCATATTGGGCCCCGGCCTGCTCCTTGGCGAGCTCGGCGATGCGTTTCAGCAGGGCCGGCAGAGTGTTCTGGCGCACCAGCTCCAGGCTTGCGAGGTGCAGGGCAGCCAGGCGGTCTTCGAGCTGTTCACGCGTCAGGGTGGCATTCATATACATGAATTGTACTTGAAATTGTCCACTTTGGACAAACAGAATTCTTAAGAGTAGAGTTTTACTATGTTTTTTTGGCGGCTGCAGCCGCCCCAAAAAACACCTCCTACACTCGATTTATTGAAGATACCGGAAAATTCTTAATCAAATGATAGTTGAATTGTCGCGGGAATCTTGCTATAGTAGATTCAACACGAGCAGCCGGTACGTTTTGTACAATTGGGCATGGTAGTGCCTATACCAAGCACCGGGCGGCATCCCTGATGCCACCATAACTGGAGTCCTCTGGGGACTTCTACTTCCCTGAGCCAGTAGTCCGCTGTCATGAGCGGCGCCTGCTTCGCGCAGGATGTCTTCCAGGGAGGGTTGTGTGCGTGTAATAGAACGGGCTGCTCGTGTTTCATTTTCGAGCAGCCTTTTTTATGCTATAATTTTTGCGGGCCCGAGTAGCTCAAATGGACAGAGCGAAGCACTCCTAACGCTTAGGTTGAGGATTCAATTCCCTCCTCGGGCACCATTTTTATTTAAACCTCCCGGTAAACCCCTTCAACCCGTTGTGCAGTTACCGCCTCGTCAAAGTGTGCGGCGGAACCGGGGGCGTTTTGTGCCATTTTCCGGCTCAGGTCGGTTGAGGTAACCAATCTTGCCAGGGCTTCCGCCAGCTCGGGGGCATTTTCCGGGGCTACCACCAGGCCGTTAGTTTCGCCCCGCACGATTTCCTCATTCTCGCCAACTTTTGTAACCACTGCTGGCAGGCCGCAGGCCAGGGCCTCCAGCAGTGAAATCGGCATGGCTTCGTAGCGCGAAGGCAGCACAAACAGATCGCTGGCCTGGAGGTAGGGAGTCACGTCTTCCTGCCAGCCCCAAAAACGAATCCTGGCTTCAAGCCCCAGTTCGCGGGCCTGTTTTTCAAGGCCTGGGCGCAGCGGACCGTCACCCACCAACCACAGTTGAAAATTAACCTGCCGTGCAGCCACGAGCCGGGCAGCCTCAAACAGGACATCCACCCCTTTTTGCTCGCTCAAACGGCCAACGAAGGTGATCAGCGCCGGTCCATTTTCGGCCGGTACCCCCAGCCAGGCGCGCAAAGCGGCCCGATCTGTGCAGGGTTTAAATTTGGCCAGGGGAATGCCCACCGGGATGACGATGGAATTAGAGGCCGGCGAAAGCCCATCCGCCACGCAGCGGTCGCGCACCTGCTGCGAAACGTATATCAGGCAAGCGGTGGCGCCGGAATGGTTCAACAGACGGGCAAGGGCGGTATACAACCAGCGGCCAAAGCGGGCCCGCCAGGTCTGGCGAATTCCATGATACATGGTCACCGGAAGGTGCACCGTAACCACCGCCGGAATCCCCAACCCCCTTGCTGCCAGCCGCCCGGACAGGGCAGCTATAGGGCTGGGGGCGTGCACCAGGTCGATTTTCTCCCGGCGCAGGACTGCACCCAGCGCCCGCACAGCCAGAGGGTTCAGGCCGTTCCACCGGGTAAACCGGATCACTTTTGCACCCAACGCGCTCACTCTGGCGGCAAACGCATCGGAAACCGGCGAGATCAGCACGAAGCGGTATTGGTCACCCGGCATGTGGCGCAGCAGGCCCAGCAGGTGGCTTTCAACCCCGCCCACATTCAGCCGGTGATCGTACAGCAGGGCCACTGTTTTCACGGGTTTCCCCGCGGAATGTAAGGGTTGGGGTAAAGCCTGCCCGCCAGGCGGCGTCCGGCGAGTCCCAGGGCCAGCCATATCCACAGGCTGCGCGGCCGTTTCAGCCTGCGGATCGACTGCCCGGCATAATGGCGGGCTTCGGGCAGGTGACCAGCCCAAAACGCACAATCGGCGGCCCGGTAGTAGGCCATGCCGGTAGCTTCTTTTTCCAGGGAGCGCACCTCCGGCGGCAGATCGGGGCGGGCAAACAGCTTCTGGTACACCCCCACCTGCTCAACTGCAAACTGGCCAAACTGCGCCACCGACTTGGCGGCATTGTGAAAGCGGAGGGCGGCCAGGCAGGCGGGCAGGTAGGCGGCACGGTGATGCAGCCCGGCCCTCAGCCAGTAATCGAAATCCATCAGGTAATTGAGTGAGTCATCCAGGCCGCCTTCAGTTTCCAGCACGCGGCGGCGCAAAAACGTGGCTGGCTGCGGCAGATAATTGACAGCGCCGCGCAGCAGGTTCAGGTAATCGTAGGGCCGGGTTGGATAAGGTTGGAGCACGTGCCCGGCGCTGTCGATCAGGTCACAGTCGCCGTAAACCAGGTCGATTTCCGGATGGGCTGCAAAGAAGGCGCCTACCTGGCGGAGGGCCCCCGGACGGTAAAGATCGTCCGAGTTCAACCAGGAGATAATTTCTCCGCCGGTGTTTTGCCAGCCGGTATTGATGGCGTCGGTCTGGCCCCGGTCGGGGCCGCTGCGGTAGGTCAGCGAACCGGCGTATGATTTCAGGATTTCGAGGGTGCCATCTGTCGAGCCGCCGTCCATCACCAGATATTCCAGCCCGTCATAGCCCTGGCTGAGCACCGAATCAAGCGTGGCGCGAATGAAACCGGCCTGGTTGAGAGTTGGGGTGACGACCGCAATCGAGGGAAGGCTCACGGCGCGCCTGCGGGCAGGATCGAGATGTGCCTGAGCATCACCAGCAAAGGCCGGGCATCGCCGTTCGGCTGCACCTTGATGCTGGCAAGGTTATCGCATTTGATCCTGAACTGGTTGTATCCCGCCAATAATGTGACCGGAATTTCGAGCTGCTCCGGCCCATTAAAAGTGCGCGTGACCGTCGTCCGGTCGTTGCTGCGGTTGACTGTGATAAAGTCGAGGGTACGCAGTGTGTCGCTGCGAGCCGGCCCGGGCTCAACGCTCAAAACAATGCGGGTATTGACCGTTTGTTGGGACCAGATCGTAAAGCCCAGCGACTGACTCTCGCCTTCTCCCAGCCAGAAAAATGAATCACCTTCATACTGCTCGATATCCCACGCCTCCGAGTTGGGCCAGGCTTCGAGCACGCCGACCGTGCCAACCAGGGGCGGCTTAACCTCGACCAGGTGGGTGCTGTCAAAAGGATTGGGAACCGTGACGCCGGGGTCCGTTCCACTGGCTGAAGCCGGCGGGCCATACAGCTCGAATTTACCAACCTGAGCCAGCAGGTGCAGACCTTCCGGAGGGGTCAGGAAATTGAGCTGGTGCGGGCCGACCAGCAGGTAATCAAATTTCAGGTCCCCCAGCGAAGCGTATCCCGCTTTCGAATAATATGGGTCGATCTGCACCAGGGTGCGCTTGAACTGCGGGCCAAAGAAGGGGTAATCCCAGCCGTTGGTGCCCAATTTCAGCGCCAGGGTTGCATTGGATGGTACCAGGCTGTCAACAGTGCGGATGATTTCCTCGTTGATGGGATAGGTGATCGTGCGCAGCTGGATTGGATCTTTACCCCAGATGGCCTGCGGCCCGATCAGCGGTTTGGCAGGGTTGGTAAGGGTCACCCATCCGCCAATCGCCACCGCACAAGCCGCCAGAATCCAGAGCCCCGGGGTCAGCCAGCGGCGGGGATGGTAGATAAAAGCGGCGAAGGGCGCCAATAATGTGACCGCGATTACAAAATAGCGCCCCTTGTACGGCGACCAGGACAGCATCAGGCTCATGATGAACCAGAATCCTGCGGCCATTAATCCAAGACCCAGCCTTAAACTGTCCTTGCGGCGCACCCCTTGAACGGCCTGATATATCCCCGCCGGGAACAGCAGCAGAAAAGCCAGCGGGCCAAACCAGGCTGTCTCCTCGCTGGGGGAGGCTGCCGAATAGTACACGTTCGAAGGCATGATCTGGCTCCGGATGGCCTTTCCGATTGGGTCGCCTAATTTATTGAAAAGGCGCGAGAGAAGCTGAGCTTTCGAATCCAGCAGCGGGTTGGCAATAACAGGCGGCAGGCCGCTTGGGTCGATGGCCTGATAGGCAAATATCACCAGGTTGCTGGCCAGCATGTTCCCGCGTGAATATGAGAGAATGATGCGGCCTGCTTCGGGTTCATCGAGGGGGATGGGGGCCTGATAGACCAGGATATTTTGAGCGTAGGTGAATGCGCCAAACAGCAGGAACGCCGCCAGGCTGCCCAGGCCCCAAACCAGCAGCCTGTGAAAGCCTATTCGTCCGGACTGGATCCAGACCAGCACCAGCCACAGCGCCATGCCGGGCAGCAGGAACGGCACCGTGATCTTGGTGCCCAACGCCAACCCCATTGCCAGGCTGGAAAGCAGCAGCATTTTCTTTGCCCCGCTTTTAAGTCCCATGACCAGCAGGTATACCGCCATGATGACGAAAGCGGTCGTCACCAGGTCATTCTGGGTTGCGGTAGATTGGTAGACGATTTCCGGGAAGGTGGCCCACACCAGCCCTGCAAACATGCCCTGGGTTTTATTCGCCCCCAGCAGCCGGGCCAGGCCGAAAATGGCCGCCATACTAAAGGGCACCGCCAACCACTGCACAAAGCCCGCCAGCTGGTCTGTGCCCCACAGCTGAATGGTCCATAAAAGCCCGAATTCGGCATTCATGGGCGAAGTGGTCTGGCGCAGGTTCCCGGTAGGCCAGGGCAAGATCGAGTTGTGTTGAATCCAGTAACCCACCCGGGCCAGGTGGTAAGTCATGCTGTCGTAGTTATTGGGCGGGACGATCAGGATGGTGACTGCGCCGAGCAGATAGATCATCCCCACCCCCAGGATCAGCAGCCAGATGACTGCCGGTATTTTTCGCCAGGCGCTCCATTGGAAATCATGCCAGGGACCCGGCAGGGAGGGTTTGCCGGCGCGCCGCCAGGCATACCAGGCCGCCAGTGCCAGCAGCAGCTGGTATCCGATCCAGGCGGCGGGGGTAAGCAGCTGCACCACGCCGAGGACTTCGCTTCCCAGCACGATGCTGGCCCAGGCCACCAGGTACAGGCACAGTATGAATGTTATTTTGCTCGTCAGCCGGAATAGGGCCGTGGTGAACACCGCAAAAGCCACCGCCAGCACCAGGCCCAGGATAAAGATCATGCCCGTTTCCCTATTGCCATCACCTTTTCGCAGACGGACAGGGTCGTGCGGGCGTATTTGTCCCAGCTAAAGAGGCGGGCGCGTTCCAGTCCATTCGCTTTCAGCTCCTGCCGCAGAGGTTCGTTTGCAGCCAGGCTTTCCATGGCATTCAGAATGTCGGCCTCATTGTAGGGATCCACCTGAATGCCGGCGCTGTCGATGATCTCGGGCAGGGAGGTGATGTTGGAGGTAATGGTGGCGGCTCCCAGGCTCATGGCTTCCAGGACCGGCAGGCCAAACCCTTCCAGCAGGGTGGGGTCCAGGAAAGCAAAACAATTGCTGTACAACCAGTGCAGGCTGGCGTCATCCACCTATCCCAGCTGGATCACCTGAGAGCTGAGGCCCAGGTCCTTGACCAAATCGTCGAAGTGGTCCAGCAACCAGCCTTTCCCGCCGGCAATCACCAGGGGATCGGCATCCGGATGATTTAATCTGAATTTTGCGTAGGCCTGTAGCAGGCGCTCCTGGTTTTTACGTGGCTCCAGGGTGCCAACATTGAGCCAGAAATGGTCCGGGGTGAGGTGCGCAAGTGGGGTGGGCCTCTCCGGCGCGGGCAGTCCCTCGAAGCGGCTGGCCAGCGGGATAGTGAGCGTGCGCTCGGCCGGGTAGTGCGGGTAGGCCCGCTGAAACTGCTGCAGGGTGTACGCCGAGGGCGTGAGGATAAAGTCGGCGTAGATGCTGGCATTAAAGACGCCGGTAAAACAGGCGGTGCGGTTGGTTTCGGTGGTCCACTCGGGGTTTGACATGTAGCTGAGGTCGTGCACCAAGAACACCAGGCAGGCTTTTTTAAAGCCGGTGGGGCAGTAAAAATTATTGGAAATCACCACGTCCGGATTCTTCAATTGGGATTCAAAATCATCCGGGGGGTTGCGCCAGAAAGGCTGGGCGGCGTCCAGGTTGCGCTGGCCTGGCCCGCTTTCGAAGTTGGGGCGGTGGATGTGCACGGTAGTCTTGCTCCACTCCGGGTCCAGGTACACGTCACCGAAAGTGGGGTAAAGGATATATTGGTTGGGGGTATCAAGCCTGGCAAGGGCATTGACCAGGCTGTAGGCAACGTAGCCGCAGCCCGCTTTATTTTTTCCGGTCTGGCTGACATCGATCCCGATTCTCATCGGTGCATTTTCTCCTTCAGCGTTTGACGGGCATTCCCCACCACCCAATGGGCGGTTGTTGCCAGCATATTGCGCGAAATCCGTTTATTCCAGCGCAGGGCAGCCCACAGCGAGATGGCCGAAACTGCCACGGCAAAGCGGAAGCGCTGGCTGCGGGGCATGCTTTTCTGGTACAAAAAGGCGTGGCCGAAATTGAACAGCCAGCGGTCCGGCACCCGCCCGAACTTGCGAATCATCATGCCGTTCATCTCGTAGTGCAGGCTCAGTTTTCCGCTGATCGTTTTCGTTTCGGGGTAAATGCGCGCTCCGGCCAGGATAACCGGTAAATAATGAAAGACCGCTCCGCCTGTTGCCAGGCGCAGCCAGTACTCATAATCCAGAGTGTAATGGTAGGCCGGCTCAAGGTAGCCGAAGTTGTCCACCATCCGCCGGCGAAAAAAGGTGGCGGGCTGGCTGAGATAGCAGTCGCTCTTGAAGCGTTCCAGGTTCCAGGGCTCGGTGGGATACGGCTCGACCACCCGGTCGTTTTGATAGATTATATACGCGTTGACGAAAAACACCACCACCTCGGGAAGGGCCAGAAAAAAACAAACAACCACGGGCACCGCACCCCGGTACAACACGTCATCCGAATTGACCCAGCCGATAATTTCGCCGTGGGTACTTTTCAGACCCTTGTTGACGGCTTCAGGCTGACCGCTGTCCTTCTCGGAAACCCAACGCAGGCGGTCCTCGTATTTACGCAGCACGTCAACGGTATTATCGGTGCTTGCGCCATCAAACACGACGTATTCCAGGTCTGTGATGGGCTGTGAAAGTACGCTGAGGATGGTCCGCTCGATAAAGCGGCCCTGGTTATAGGAAGGCGTGATGATCGATAATGAGGTCATTGTCCCTGGTTGAACTCATACAGCGTGGTAACTGCATTGTCCTGCCCAACAATCCGGCACGAATGGCACAGGCAGCTCAGGAAGCGGTTGTCCGGCCCAATACCCAGGGCCGAGGGCTGGACGGCGGGATTGAAGGAAAGCAAGACCTTGCCACTTTGGGGAGGCAGCGGAACTGTGAGCGTGGTCCGTTTGCCGCGCGGCAGCCGGTAGGTCTTCCTGGTCCTGGCTGCGGGGTTATGGATGGTCACCGATACTCTGTCCCTGGGCATCCAGGGGGCAACCTCCAGGTCCAACTCGAGCCGGCGCGGCGCGCCTTCATCTACAAACGAAATGTCCACCTGCTGGCTGATCCAGCCATCGCCCGAAATGCCGTCGACCCAATTGGAGCTGGTTGGTGCAAGGTAAGCGGCTTCAACGAACACCTGCATGTATTGCCGGGCCCAATCTTCGGGTCTGGCAAACGTGGCGGCCTGCTTCAGCCCGGCCTGGACCAATTCATGGCGCAGTGCCGGCTCTTCTACGATCCGGTCGATGGCCTTCACGATCTCATCCGGGCGGCGCGGGTCAAAATATAATACGGCATCTCCGCCAATTTCCGGCAGGCTGGTGACGCTGCTGCACAGAACTGGTTTTCCGAAAGCCATGGCTTCTAAAACGGGAACGCCGAACCCTTCAAACAGGGATGGGAAGATCAACGCCAGGCTGGACTGCAGTATGCCGGTCAATTCATCGCCCTTCAGGTAGCCGGGGAGGATGACGTGCCGGTCCAGGCCCATGCGCTGCACCGCCAATTGGACGGCGTCCATGCGCCGGTCGGGAGCGCCGGATAAAACCAGCTTGAGATCGGACTGCGGATGGTCCCTCAAATACATGCCGAATGCGGTCAGCAGCATGGCGTGGTTCTTGTGCAGCCAGAAATTGGCCGGATAAAACAGGTAACCGTTTTCACTCAGGCCATATTTTTGCAGGATCTGGCCCGCCCGGGCCGGGTCGATGCGGGCACGGTCGCTGTACAGCACGCATGGGATGGTCGTGACCCGTTCCAGCTCGATTTCGGCTTTTTCCAGGATCGTTTGGCGGGTATACTCCGAAATGGCGACCAGACGCGAAGCCACCTTGCAGGACTGCTCGAAATAGCGCCGGGCATTAATGGTCTCTTCGATCGAAAAGAACTGCGGGTAATACAGGCTTTGCAAATCGTAAACGATGATCACGATCGGAGTCTGCGGGTCGTAATAAAACGGGGCTGTGAAAGGGCAAAAGACCAGGTCGACATCCAGCTGTTTGATCAGGCTGTTGGATTTTATCGGCTGCCGCCGGCCGCGGTAGGCGCTGTAAACCTTTACGTAGGTCTCGCGCGGCAGCAGAGTTTCCAGGCTTTTCCCAACGGCGTGCACCAGTCCCGAGCGCCCGGCCTGGGCAGCAGGCTGAGCAGCAGGCGGCGGGTTCTTTTGGACCACGCATACCCGGTGCACGTTTGGGGCATCCAGGTCGGCGAGCTCGGCGTGCGAGTCGTCGGCGGTGAGCAGGATAAATTCGCAATCCGGTGCAACCTTGCGGCTCAGCTGGCGCAGCAGCTCCAGGGTGATTAATTTTGCACCGCCGTTCTCTCCGCCTGGCCGGACGGGGGTTAAATCGACTGCAATCCGTTTCAGCTTTTTCGCCGCGGCCGGTTCGGGGCTAGCCGCAGCCTTGCCTGGTCCTTCTAGAGCGGCATATTTTTTCTCAATGGCGGTCATCCGGCCCAGGCGGCGCAGCACCCGGTAAGAGCGCAGCCGGCGAAAAGATTGGATCATATCCCGCAGCGCCTTCACCTCCCGGTCGCGCTGAGCCAGTGCGGCCTGCTGCTGTGCAATTTGATTCTGGAGGGCGCTCACATTTTTCTGGTTGGCTGCTTCGATCGCCATCATCTGTTCGTTCAACTTCTCGATCAGCGCCAGGCGCGCCGCCCGGTCATCATCAGATATCTGAAGTTGGGCATTGATCTTCTCGATAATTTCCTGCCGGCCAATCCGATCCAAATCGGCCTGGGCATAGCTTTTCTCGAGCTGGCGGTCTTTCTTGAAAAGGTCGAGCAGGCTCAGCAGGATGCGCCGCTCCGGGGCGGATTCCAGCCAGCGCTCGATATCAGGCCAGGGATGGGCTTCCAACGGGACCCGGCTGACCACCAGGAACATATCGTACTGGCTGAAAAAGGCCGGTTCAAAGCGTACTGAGGGAGCACCAAGCTCTTTGAAAAGCCGGGCTGCCGACGTTTCTGAGAAAAGGAAAAGATGCTCCTGCGGCAAAAGCAGGCTTAAAAACGGATCACCGGCTTTTTCCAGGTCGGCCAGCGATTGGCCTGGGCGGAAGCATGGGGTCTGAATGAAGAGCGCGCCGTCCGGCTTGAGCAGGCTCAGACAGTGCCGCATGGTCCCCACCGGGTTGGGAAGGTGTTCCAGCACGTCCATCAGGACGATAAAATCCAGCGACCCCGGCGGGATGGGCTGATCTTCAACCGGCCCCAGCAGCATGGGAACCCCGAAGGTCTGGCGGGCAAAATCGACCACCCAGGGGCTCAATTCCAGACCGTGGCTGTCGAACCCGGCCTGCCGCAGCAGAGCCACAAATCCCCCATGCGAGCTTCCCAATTCCAGGGATCGCCCCGGCGGCAGTTCATATTTCAACACCGCGCCCAGCCAGTGCAAACAGCGCTCGAACAAATCGCTGCGGGCCCGGCCGGCAATGTCTGGACGACCCTGCTCGCGCTGATTGTCAAGCCAGTATTCCTTACCGTAAAATGCTGCCGGATCGCCGGTACCATTGGCAATGGATGGCTCGATCTCGCCGGTATACACCAGCGTTCCGCACTCCCGGCAGACAGCATAATCGGCCGAGAATGGCGTAAATTCTTCGCTTCCGCACCAGCAGCGCAGCTTATGTTCCATGGACCATCCCTACGGCACAGCCGCCCGGCAGGTTGGCGATGCCGTGATGAAGCAGTTGGATTGGCCTGCCGTTTTTTCGGAAGGCCACGCCAAAGTATCCCGCATTGACCACGATCGCAATCACCGCCACCTTTGAGTCCAGGTCGGCGTGAGCGAAAGACGCCCGCCGCTGAAAATCGGACCTGGAAAGAGTGGAAAAGCCCAGGTTAAAGGTATATTCGCCGATCATCAAATCCAGCTGGATATCGAACCGGTAGCGCAAGCGGGCGCCCGCCGGCACGGTAAAAGGCACTTCAACGTCATACTGCAGGGTGTTTTTGCCGTAGACGATGATCCCCTGCTGGTTGATCAGCTCCAGGCCGCCCACGGGCACTTCAAGGTCGCGCAGCACTTCAACTTCGTAGAAAAAGCTGGCTGTTTCTCCCTGTTCGAAGTTAAGGCTCGGCCGGCAGCCCTGGTTGCAGACGGCCAGTGCGGGGAACCGTGCCCAATCGTTCGAGACCTGGGTTTTGGAAGATATGTCCAGGAAAGCCTCGGGGGCGGGCCAGGATAACTCTCCCAGGGCAGGCGGAGGGGTCAGGGCGGGCAGCTGCGGTTCCTCTTTTACGGAAAACCCGGGAGCAATGGCCGGCAGGCGGTCCATCTGCTCGATCAGGTAGTAGCGCTTGACGGCTTCGGTGCTGCCGCCCAGAAATTCCAGCCGCCCGCCGTTCAACAGCGCCGCCCGCTCGCAGAACTGCTCCACCTCAGACATGGCGTGCGACACCAGCAAAATGGTGGTGCCTTTCCTACGCAGGTTTTCCAGGCGCTGGTAGCATTTTTGGCGGAAGAAAATATCACCAACCGCCAGCGCTTCATCGATCAGCATTACGTCGGCGTCGACCCCGGCCACCA
>VFSW01012180.1_pt1 | contig 12027 bp, 10 predicted proteins | sample 5358111 | NCBI WGS metagenome assembly VFSW01 (sample SAMN11554181, study PRJNA540505) | mine drainage metagenome | isolation source: sediment from site ElyBrook_90M | place: USA: Ely Copper Mine, Vershire, VT | collected 2017 | reverse complement strand
ACTAGGCTTCCTCTCGCGGAGAAATGGGGGGCGCGTATGAAATATAAAATCTGTCTATTGCGCTATTGTCATCCGCTTCTTCTCAGACTGGCCATCGTCCTGCTGGCATCGGGCGTGCCGCTCGCGGCACCCGCTGGCGCCTTTGCCGCGCCGCCTGAAGTCAAAATTGTCGCCATCGGAGACAGCGGCATCAGGGGTCGTGGCGTGCCGCAAAGCGAGGCCTATCCTGCCCAACTCGAAGCCGCATTGAATGCGCGGGGGCATCACGTCACCGTGATCAATCAAGGCGTGGATGGGGACACCACACAGGGCGTGTTGCAGCGCCTGGATCGGGATGTTCCCGCGGGCACAGATATTGTCGTGCTCAAGGTCGGCGTAAATGATATCGTGCTCCATCATTTATCACGGCAATATGTCGAGGCGAACACCCGGAAGATCGTCGGACGCCTGCGGGCCAGGGGAATCGCGGTCTACCGGCTCGTGAAGATGCAGCAAGGCCTGGTCAATCGCGCCGATCTGCACGTCGAACCCTTTCGCATCGCCAATACGACTATGTGGCACCTCAATGCTGCGGGCTACGCTATCGTCGTTCGGCGGACGCTGCCGACAATAGAGGCTTTGGTGAAGAAAGCCGAAAAGCGCAAGGAGCGCAAGCATTGACAGTGGTGCGCAAGCGCCGAATTTTCTCAGGGGTTGATCGGCGTACAAAACTGTCGCCCCAGCGGCACAAAAGCGCTCCCCATTTTCATGCCTGAAACAACTGCTCGTGCCGGCTCAGCCAGCCAATTCGCCTTCTGCTTTTGAGATATAGTCGCGAATCAGCGGCACGGCGCCGTGGGTGCGCGCCAGTTGAATCTGAAACACCATCATCGGCCCGTGCCGGAAATTGGCTTCCGCGGCGGCCAGATAGAATTCCCACATACGGCAGAAGCGCTCGTCATAGAGCTTCGCCACTTCGGCGCGGCTGGCCGCAAAGCGCCGCGACCATTCCTGCAGGGTTCTGGCATAGTGTTGACGCCAGATTTCAATATCGGTCACCCAGATATGGGCGCGCTCGATGGCCGGAAGCACTTCGGACAAAGGCGGGCAATAGCCCCCCGGAAAAATATATTTGGCGACCCAGGGATTGGCTTGCGTGGGCGTTTCCGAAACCCCGATCGCGTGCACGAGTGCCACGCCCTCGCGCGTCAGCAGCTGTTTGATGATCTTGAAGAATTTCTGATAATTCGGGACGCCGACGTGCTCGAACATGCCGACTGAGACAATCCGGTCATAGGTGCCGGTTTCCTGGCGGTAATCACGCAGTTCGAAATGAACCCGGTCGGCCAGCCCGGCTTCCACGGCCCGTGCCCGGGCAATCTTGAGCTGGGATTGCGACAGCGTCAGGCCGGTGACCTCGATGCCCGGCGCGGCGCGGGCGATCTCGAGCGCCAGGCCACCCCAGCCCGAGCCGATATCCAGCACTTTCATGCCCGGCTTCAACAGCAGCTTGGCAATGATATGGCGTTTCTTTTTGAGCTGAGCCTCTTCGAGGGTTTCATCACCGTTCTGGAAATAGGCGCACGAATATTGCCGATCCGCATCCAGGAACAATTCGTAAAGCCGATCGGAGAGATCATAATGCACGGCGACATTGCGACGGGCGCGAAACAGGCGGTTGGATTGATGGACAACCCTTAAGGCGCGGCCAGTCAGCCTCCGCATGACAGCGAGCGGCAATTGTTCAAGCTCTCCAAGCCCGAAGGCGCAAATATCGAGAAATTGTTGCAGGCTGCCGCTCTCCAGCGTCAGCTGACCCTTCATGTAGGCCTCGCCGACGGCCATATCGGTATGCAGAACCAGTTGGCGCAGGGTGGCGCTGTCATGAATGCGGATGGTCACATAAGGCTCGCTGCCCGAACCAAATACGTGACTGATCCCGGCAGGGTCGATCACCGTAAGGCTACCATAGACGACGATCCTGCGCAGGAGTTGTGACATCAATTTTATGAATAGGGCGTCGGGGGCCTTTGCCTTGAGCGTCTGGTCAGGCACCCTTTTGGCCGCCCCATAAGGACTCCGCTCCGCGCCGACAGTTCCAGTGTCAGGCGTTGTCTTCCGCGCTGTGGTGGCCTGGCTGTCCATAAGATGCACTCCATCTCTGAAATAACAATCTCGACGGCGAGGCTTTTGCGATTAGGGCCTAGCGCGTCCGGTTCGAGGGTCTGTCGGCTTCTGCCGGTCAGACCGAACACACCAAGAGAACGTTGTTCAAGTCGGTTTGGTTTCAACAAGCCAAAGATTCGCAGTGTACCGTTGCGCCGAAATCTCCCATATTATAGCCGCAATAACGAAGGATCAGGCGTCAATTTTCACTATAAGGCTCCCTTGTTCCATGGCCCCACACGAACGTAGTGTCGTCTCTACGTTCGTGACAATTTCGCCATCCAACGCGCCTCAGTCAGAGGACAGGCGCGATATCACGGCACGTCCGCGACGCTCGTCGTCGGCCGATCATCACCCCGGTCAGTTTCCTCGTGTTTGCCACCTGCCTTATCTTGGTAGGCAATCACGCGGGTTTCATCAGGAATCCGATGTTCCCGCGCAGCGCGCGTTGCTGCTTTGAGCGCTTGCTCATGTGAAGCGAAGGTCTCGGAATAAGAACCATCAACTTCGTAGGCCCAGCCTCCGTCATGTTGAACGACTTCATATGTGACTTTGCTCATTGACGTTTCCCACCGGTATCACGCACCCATACGCGCCCTGAACGACCACAGCATGGCGCTCCCGAACGCGGCTAGGAGCGGACGTTTGATCCGCCCCTCGCCCTTCGTCTTCAATATGTGGTGGGCCGCATTTCAATTCAACCCGCCACCCTGCCAACGTCCCAAACAGACCAGGGTTCCAGTCTCTTCTGTGCGCCTCTGAAACGCCCAAGACCCATTCGTTCAGGCGAGCTGCGAATGGAACAATTGCGCTCATTGCGAATTGTTCACGTGCCTTCGCATCGCTACACCAACGGCACCGCTGGATGGATATTTTGAGCTTCATCATCATTCTGCTCTCAAGGGCCTTGCTGATCTTGATATTTCTGCCCTTCAGCGCCTTCGACAAGGTCGCCAATTTCGGCCCCGCGCTAGCGCAAGCTGGTTCAGTGTTTCATGTGCGCGTCGTCGCGGTATTGGCCATTTTGGCCGGACTTTTCATCGAGATCAGCATGTCGCTCGCCGTTCTGACCGGCATAGCGGATCGCATGGCGGCGCTGGTCCTGGCGCTCTATTGCGTTGTCACCGCACTCCTCTGGAAACAGTTTTGGAAAATCAATGGCTTCAGTTTGTTGGGGCCCGGTTCGAATCGTGACCTCTTTTGGGATTTTCTTAAAAATCTTGCGCTGGCAGGAGGGTTTCTCATGCTGGCTTTTGGCGGCGGGGCGAGCGGACTTCGCACGTTTCTCGAGCACCCGCTGGCCTCGTCGCATCCCTATGCAATCACGGGAGATGGCCGCCTATGACAACCGGCCCGACAATGGCTTATTGGCATTTATGGACAGATGCCGAGGGCATCAGCCGGCAAACGCGCTGCGTCATGACGGGTTTTGCCATGAAATCCATCGCGCCGTTGATTGCGCCGCAATGGCAGGGCACCCCAACCAGTGGCGCAATGACAACGAATTTCATGATTTTGCCCGCAGGCTGGATCGGTGCGTGGCATGAAAACCCCAAGCCACAATGGATTGTGCCTTTGTCCGGGCGTTGGTTCGTTGAGGCCATGGATGGCATGCGGGCCGAAATGGGGCCGGGCGAGATTGCCTTTGGCGGGGATCAAAATTGCCGAGCGATTGACGGCAGGATCGGGCACCGCTCAGGAACATTGGGCAACGAGCCTGCCGTGCTGATGGTGGTGCAGCTTGACGACAGGCCCGCGCCGATAGTGCCCTGCGGGTTGAATTGACAGACTTTGGGAGGTTCGTATCCATGACGCCAGGCGCCCCATCTGAAGAAAGCAAAATCGCCCGCTTCATTCTGGTGAGCGCCGACGCGTCGCGCCTTGCGCTGTTTTACTGCCAGGCCTTTGGCTTCCACCAGCTTTCATCGGCGCTTTGTTCCAGCGCGGCTATGGAAAGTTTGACCGGAACGGCTGGCGCGGCACAGAGTGTCGTACTGGGCCTTGGAGCGCAGACCCTTGAGATTTTGCAATTTGAACAGAATGGTCGCCCCTATCCGGAGAACGCTGACGCGGCGGACGTCGGCTTTCAGCATTTTGCCATTGTGGCCGGCACGATGGCGGTCGCCTTTGCGCGCCTTTCGACAATTGACGGGTGGTCGCATATCTCGCAGGGCGGGCCGGTGCAACTGCCTGCGACATCCGGGAGTGTCATCGCCTTTAAATTTCGTGATCCCGAAGGCCACCCGCTGGAACTGATTGAATTTGCGCCGAAAACCATGCCACAATATCAGTTTATGCAATCACAACAAAGTAATTGCATTGGCATCGACCATTCAGCCATTGTGGTTGCCGATACCGCGCGCTCCATAGCATTTTACAAGCGGCTGGGCTTCCAGCAACACATGCAGTCTCTGAATTGGGGTGCGGCACAAGCGCGCCTTGATGATGTCTCAGGCCCGCATGTCGAAGTGACCGCATTGATGCTGGCGCAACCAACGCCGCATCTGGAACTGCTGTGTTATAGCAAGACCAGCGCGCGCGGCCCACCAACGCAGGCCCGGGATATAGCTGCCACGCGTTTGGTGTTGGCTTTGCCGGAGCTATCACCGCTTCTGTCCAGCGGTGCCGACTCAACTTTGCTGGATCCCGACGGCCACCATCTCAGCCTTGTTCCCCTACGTGCTGTAGGCCTCGCTGTCTCCGGCCTGACGACTTCCTCATCTCAAAAGGTGTGCCTGCCATGACTGTTTCACCAAATGCACCAGCGCCGACAGGTGTGCCGCCAGTTGTCGTTCACAAGCTCCTTATCGGCCAAAAGGCTCTGGTCACCGGTGCCAACTCAGGCATTGGCAAGGGCGTCGCGCTGGCCCTTGGCCTCGCTGGGGCCGATGTCGTGGTCAATTACCTCGAAGGCGATGACGAGGCCAACGCGGTCGTCGCCGAAATCCAGGCATCGGGGGTCAATGCCTACGCGCACAAGGCCGATGTCTCTTCGGAGGATCAGGTCGCGGCGATGTTTGCGCTGATGGAGAGCAAATTTGGCACCATCGATATTTTGGTCGCCAATGCCGGGTTGCAGCGCGATGCGGCCTTCAGCGAGATGACCTTGGCGCAATGGAACACGGTTCTCGACGTCAATCTGACCGGACAGTTTTTATGCGCGCGCGAAGCCATACGCGAATTCCTGCGGCGAGGGGTGGTTCCCGCTGTTTCAAGCGCGGCTGGCAAAATCATCTGCATGAGTTCCGTGCATCAGGTGATCCCCTGGGGAGGCCATGCCAATTATGCCACCTCGAAAGGCGGCATCAAACTGCTGATGGAAAGTCTGGCCCAGGAGGTCGCACCCAAGCGCATCCGCGTCAATGCCATTGCGCCCGGCGCCATCCGCACGCCCATCAACACCAAAGCCTGGGATACCAAGGAAGCCTATGATCAGTTGATGACCCTGGTTCCCTATGGGCGCATCGGCGAGCCCGAAGATATCGCCCGCGCCGCTGTCTGGCTTGCTTCAGACCATTCCGATTACGTGGTGGGCACAACTCTTTTCGTTGACGGCGGCATGACGCTTTATCCGGGATTTTCCACCGGCGGCTAGGGAGGCGCGGATGGCCATTCATTACGACATTATTGTCATTGGCAGCGGGCCGGGCGGCGCCGCTGTGGCGCAGCGTCTGGCCCCCACCGGCAAGAGCATCCTGCTTCTGGAGCGCGGTGACTATCTGCTTCGATCGCCGGCCAACTGGGATGCGCAAAACGTGTTTGTCGATGCGGCCTATCAAGCCAAAGAGACGTGGTATGACAGCGCCGGGCACAGGTTTCATCCAGGGCTGCACTATTTTGTTGGCGGCAATTCCAAGGTTTTTGGCGCAGCTTTGTTTCGGATGCGCGAACGAGATTTTGGCGAAATTATCCATAAAGACGGCCTGTCCCCGGCGTGGCCTTTGAAATATGACGTGTTTGAGCCCTATTATGCGGAGGCTGAGAAGCTTTTCCATGTTCATGGCCAACGTGGTGAAGACCCGAACGAACCGCCCGCAAGCGGGCCGTTTCCGTTCCCGGCGGTTTCGCATGAGCCGCATATAGAGGCTCTCAGCGCCCGGCTTCGCCTCAGGGGATTGCATCCGTTCCACCTGCCGCTCGGCATATTGCTGGATGAAAAGGATGGCAAGGTGACGCCCACCAGCACGTGCATCCGCTGTGATGCCTTTGACGGGTTCCCGTGCCTGCTCAATGGCAAGGCGGACGCGCAAGTCATGTGCGTAGATCCGGCGCTCAAGGCCCATCCCAACCTGACATTGCTCACCGGGGCCTATGTGTCGAAGCTTGAGACTGATGCCGCGGGCAGGGTCATCACTGGCGTTCGCGTGACACGGGGAGGCGAGGACGAAACCTATTCTGGCGATATCGTTGTGGTGGCATGCGGCGCCTTGTCGTCGGCGTTGCTGCTCCTGCGCTCGGCCAATGATCATCACCCACGCGGTCTGGCCAATGGCTCAGATCAGGTCGGCCGCAATTACATGCGCCATAATCAATCAATATTGATGGCGCTGATGCGTGAGCCCAACGACACCGTATTTCAAAAAACCCTTGCAGTCAGTGACTATTATTTTGGCGCGGATGATTGGGATTATCCGCTCGGCCTCATCCAGATGTGCGCAACCTCGCACGGCGCGCAAATTCGCGGCGAAGCCTTGCCCTCCTGGCTGGAGTGGATGCCCAAAATGCCCTTCGACCAGATGGCACGCCATTCCATGGATTTTTGGCTCTCGAGCGAAGACCTGCCAAATCCAGACAACCGCATTTCCTATGATGGCGAGCGGGTTATTCTCGACGTGACCGGGAGCAACCAGGAGGCGCATCTGAGATTGCGCAAAAAGCTTGAGCAGATGCTGACCGATGACGACGTTCATCCAGCCTTGATGGAGCGAAACCTGTATCTGGGCGATGATGTCCCGATCAGCGGCACGGCCCACCAGGCTGGCACCGCGCGTTTTGGCATTGACCCGGCAAATTCGGTGCTTGATCTCGACTGCAAAGCCCACGAAATCGACAATCTTTATGTGACCGATGCCAGCTTTTTCCCTTCAATTGGCGCGGTCAATCCCACTTTGACAATCATCGCCAATGCGTTGCGGGTGGCTGACAGGATCAGGCAGCGTCTTGGGGCGTGAGGCCATGGCCTGTCGCGCTGCGTTCAGCACGCACAAAGGCGCGCGCTGCCATTCTGATGGCCTCTGATTGCGCCGGATAGGTGTGGAGTACTTCAGCAAGCGCCCGCATGCCGAGGCCAACGCTCATGATCACCGACATTTCATTGATCATTTCGCTGGCCCGCGCCGCAACAATCGTTGCGCCCAAAATCTCGTCAGTGCCGTCGCGCACGCAGATTTTGACAAACCCATCGTCCATGCCATCGGTGATCGCCCGATCAACATCCTGCATCATCACCGTAAAACTTCGAACCGGAATCGACTGCTGTCGCGCGCCGGCAGCGTCAAGGCCAATGCGGGCGATTTCGGGGTCGCAGAAAGTGCACCAGGGGATATTCTGGCTGGTTCGCTGGCTATCAGGCCCAAAAAAGGCATTGGTGACCGCCAGCCGCCCCGAGGCTTCCGCAACATTGGCAAACTTGTGGACGGAGCAAACATCACCCGCGGCATAGATATCGGGATTTTTCGTGCATAAAAAAGCGTCGACCGCAATGCCCGTCATGGGCCGGCAATCAACGCCAGCTTTGGTCAGGTTCAGATCCTCGACATTCGGTACGCGCCCGACACTAAGCAGGATTTCGTCGGCTTGCACCTGATCGCGAACGCCGTTGTTGAGCGTGACGAGGGTCTTGATGCCATTCGAGATCTGACCGCCGGTCACCTGCGTATTCAGGCGCACCTCGACGCCATCGCGTGACAGGGCCCACGACAGGAGTTCGGCAGCATCCCGCTCTTCCTTGGGCAGGAATTTGGGTTCGTTCTGGATAATGACGACATGCGAGCCCAGACGGCAAAACGCTTGCGCCAATTCGCAGCCGAGCGGGCCACCACCGACAATTGCCAAACGTTTCGGGAGCGCGGTGATGTCGAAGATGGTCGAACTGGTGAAATAATTCAATTGCTCGAAGCCCGGAATATCCGCCGCTTTGGGGCGAGCCCCGGTCGCCACCAGCGCCTTTTTGAAGCTGATGTCTCCAGCTTCCATCACAAGACTATGGGGGCCTGCAAACCGGGCGCTGCTGAAAAATACATCGACACCGAGGTCGCGCAAGCGCGCGGCGGCATGATAGCCTGCGATGCGCGCGCGAAGCCGCTTCATGCGGGCCATGACTGTGCCGAAATCGATCTGCGGCGGCGCATCCGGGCCGACCCCAAAACGGTAGGTGTCGCGGATGCCCGCTGCTGCTCCAGCGCTGCCGATCATCGCCTTTGAGGGGATCGACCCCACATTCAGCGAGTTCCCACCAAGGGCATTGCGCTCAAACAGCGCGACGCTCAGCCCTTTTGAAACTGCCATTTCCGCCGCCGCCAACCCGGCTGGGCCAGCCCCCAGAATGGCGAGATCATAGAGGGCCTTGGGCCTGGGATTGATCCAGTCGGGGGGCCTCACCCGTGCCAGCAGCGCGGCGTCATTGCCATCCAGCGCAGGGAGTGGTGCTATCAAGTGCATGGGCCGAGCCACCCCCCGCTAAAGCCAGCTTTTCGCAATCCGGCCTGAAAATAAGAGCATTTGCGCGTCAAACCCCAGACTAATTCGGATTTGGCATTCGCAATCATCAACACCAGCAAGCCCTGGTCAAGGCCAAACCAGCCCTCCGAGATCCAGGGCGCGCCGCCTTTTGAAATGGTCGGGTTCAAACCGCTGGCAAAGCGATCCTGCGTGCACACTTGTGGATAGGTTGCCAGCAGCTTGCGGGTGCCACGCAGCGCCTCGCGGGAACCAAAGGGCAGCGTCGCCAGCATGGCCCAGGGCGACAGGGTGCCATCATCGGGGCCATAGGGCACGCCGCGTGACATATAACCAAAAAAGCGCCGGTCGCGAGCGCCTTCGCGCATGTAGAAATCGCCGGGCCCTTCACCGGCACTCACACCCCAGATATCAGCATCATAGCCGGTAAACCCGTGCGGGTTGCGGGCGCCATACTCGCGGTGAATCCTGATTGCCTGGCAAGTATTTTCAAAATAATCACTGTCTTTTTCCGTCATGAATTCATCCCGGATCCCCCGAAAATCGATCCATGCGTGCGAAAACAGATGCGTAAACAGCGGGCCTGAATAGAGCACATCGATGCCCAGCAAATTCTCGGCCTGGAACGTCGAAGTCCAGGCCAGATAGCCAGCCGTGCTCAGAGGAAATGTCGGCGAACCGAAACCAAGCACGTAAAGCAGCGTGGCCTCGTTATATCCTTCCCAGCCATAATGCAAAAAGCCACATTCAGGCTTCCAGCCCTGCGCCAGGGTTGCGCCATCATTCTGCGCCCATTGCCAATCAACCCGTCGATACAAAGCGTCCGCCAGCGACCGGATTTCGCTTTCGTCACCTTCGCCATCAAAATAGCAACCCGCCGTCAGGATGCCGGCCACGAGCAAGGCCGTGTCGATCATCGACAACTCGCATTGCCATACTCTTGCGCCGGTGTGCATATCGAGAAAGTGATAGTAAAACCCTTTGTAGCCGGTAGCAGTCGCCCCATCATTTTGCGGGCTTTGCCAAAAAAACCTGAGCGCGGCCAAGCTGCGTGAGACGGCCTCGGCGCGCGTGATCCAGCCATTTTCTACCGCAACCGGATAGCTCGACAGTGCAAATCCGACAACCGCAATGCTGCAGGGCGACCCGGTACGCGAGGTATCGGCAACGAGGCCATTATCCGGATTATGAAAGGTCGCGAGGTAACCAAAGGCACCGCGTTGCAGGCGGGCCACCATCTCACCATCCGGCAAGTCCAGAAGAGGTCGCATGCGCGCTTATCTATGCAGGGCAATCGTGGCAACGGCTTGTGGCGGCATGTCAATCTGCATAGTTATCACTCCGGCTTCATTTGTTAAATTCAGGGGCTCGCTGATCAGCTTTGATGCTTCATCCAGCACAGCAATTTGCTGGGCATTTAGATATTCCGGTTCGCCCATTTGTTCCCAATGGCGTTTGGCATTGGCATGATCAAGATCGATGCGCCGCACGACAGCTTTGGCACAGGTGTCGAATCCCGTCAGACGAAATGACACTGTTTCGAGCGCAATGGGATGACGCGGCAGGGCAAAATTGGTCAGAACCAGTGTGGCACTTTGTGGTCCGGTGACTATCCAGGCATCAAGCGTCGCATGTGCACCCATCACGGGCACAAGCCGGTCCCCCAGGTTGTGCAGCATTTCAAAGGCCCGGTAGGACGGCTTGGCGATTCCGTGGATGTTGAGAAGGCCAAAGCCTCCGTGAAAAGGTACGGAGGGGAAGTAATTCTCCTCAAATATATCCGAAAAAGTCCAGTAGCTGTAGCCTTGCACCAGACCTTGAGCCTCCATGATTGTCTTGACAATGAAGGCCGCTGCATACGGATCATCATGCATCGGATCACGAGGGTTGGAGGAGGTGCACCATTCGGTATAATACACGGGCAGGGTGCCTGCCTGCTTGCGCACGGCGCGGGTTTCCTCGCGCAGAACGCTGCGCGAGGACGCGGCCAGTTGCGCCTCGGTATCATCGCCCGGCTTGCCAAAAGCATCAGTCGGGTAGTGGTGGGTGGTGACAAAATCTGCCACAAGCTGGTTGGCACGACAATAGGCGAGGAAGTCCTCGACCCAGGCATTGGCCGCAGTCGCCGGGCCCCCGACTCTCAGGTGAGCATCGACGCCCTTGATGGCCGAAACAGTGTATTTATAGAGCTCGAAATATTCAGCCTGATTTCCAGTCCCGAAGGCCGTGAGGTTGGGCTCGTTCCACACTTCAAAAAACCACTGCCGCACTTCTTCGAGGCCATAGCGCTCGACCCAATGCTGCACGAGCTTGCGGATCAGCACCGCCCAGGCCGCATAATCCTTTGGCGGCGAAACATTGGCCCCGTAATGGAACACGAGCTGCCCCCCCGACGCCAGTGCCGAGGGCATGAAGCTTAATTCAACGAAAGGTCGCATGCCGATTGACAGCAGAAAGTCAAAAACCGTGTCAGCATTGAAAAACGAATAGAATAGAGTATCGCCTTCAGCGATCAGCGTCCCCATGTCGTCGCACAGCAACCCGTGAAACCGCACGTGCTTCATGCCCAACTCATCATGGGCGCGCTTGAGCTGCCTTTGCCAATCGGCGCGCAGCGCCAGCGTTGCATGGCCGCTGCCCACGGTGTGCTCCCAAAAATGTGGGAACCCCGTGGCAGGTGCGTTTAAATCGCATGAAAAAGGAACGGCCACATGAAGCATCCTTGCGCAGACGGCGTTGCAACGACAAACACGCCGCAGGGGCCTTTGGTTCCATGGCGCGGGGCTCCCGCAGGCATGGCTTGTTCAGAGGGCCACTTTCTGATGTGTCCTCGGCGCGGTGACCGAATTCGCGCATGTGACCATCGCACCCAGCCGGTCTTAGAATTCCGCCGCTGTCGGCGCTAGATGCACAATCTAATTTGCCAGGATCATCCTGGTTGCGCACGGGGGCCTGGCGCAGGCGATCCAGAGCGCCCTTTGAACAGACCAAGGGCGATCGGGTTCACCTGGAACTTTTGATGTGGCTGAACGTTGCGCCCCTTTGGAATCCGGGTTCCGGGTGCAGCGGCCCTCATGGTTCCATCACCTCGAAAGGCGGCCGTCATGAAACACCCCATTTCCCACAAAAGCGTCCCGAGCCAGCTTGCGGTGCCGAGCGACCTCGCCGCGACCGCAACCCGGGACATTTCCGGCGCGTTGAATG
>VFSW01012179.1_pt1 | contig 12028 bp, 10 predicted proteins | sample 5358111 | NCBI WGS metagenome assembly VFSW01 (sample SAMN11554181, study PRJNA540505) | mine drainage metagenome | isolation source: sediment from site ElyBrook_90M | place: USA: Ely Copper Mine, Vershire, VT | collected 2017 | reverse complement strand
TGGCCATCGTCCGCGCGGCTTGGATCCTCGGTGGATCCACCGTGGTGTCCGCCGTCATCGTCGCCGTGGCCATGGTCTTTGTCGTCCTGGAATACAACGACGCTGTCACCGAGTCCGACCGGGTCACCCTCGACCGTCCCGACGCGGCCGTTCCCGTGGTTCCCGTTGGTGAATCGGACACCGACGCGGCGAGGGTCACCGACGCGACCCTGGCCGTCTCAAGCGATCTCGGCGAGCGCCCCGACGTGGGACTTTCACCCGCCGACGTCGTCTCGCCCGATGTCCCCGATGGCTCGGCACCTGTCGCCAACGTCCCAGGGGTTCCCGCCGCCGCCGACGCAGGTCGCACAGTTCGTCCAATCCCGATCAACAACAACACCCCTCTTGCGGGGGATCACCCGGGAGACCGTGACCGTGCGGTTGCGATGGCACAACTCCGCCCGCGGGTTGCTGACTGTGTCGAAGGCATCGAAGAAACTTGGGTCAACATCGCGGTGCGCTACGCCGGCGCCACGGGTCAGGCCATGGCCGTACGACTCCACGGCGTGTTTCAAGACCCGCCCATCGGGCCGTGCCTCGAACAAGCCGTCCGTGCCGTGCGTCTCCCGAGATTCTCAGCGGCGTCGTGGGAAACCACCTTGTCGTTTCCGATCGAGCCGCCTCGGTGGCACCAGACCGAGCACAGGATGTAGGTCCCTGCTTGCACGCATGTGCGCGCCCCGGCCCGTCACACCGATGTCGCGATTCGACCGCCGACGGTTTACACTCATTACACTCATTACACTCAAGGCTGCTCGGCCCGGGAGCAGAGAGGATCGGAACCGTCGTGGGCGAAGTACGTAAGCGCATCACCACCGTCGTACCCGCCCAGAGCGGCTGGGTCGCCGTGTTCGCAACCCAGGCTGGCCGCAGCAGGATCGAACCGCTGGTCGGCTGGGGCCTCGCCCATTGGGAAGACACCGAAGGCCGATCGGTCGGCTCCGATCACCTGGTCCCGATGTGCATGGACCCGCATATAGGCGTGGCTTTTGACGCCCTCGGGGAGCCCCACTACCTCGGCGTCGAAACTGCCCACGACGAAGAAGCCACCCGGTGGATCCAGCCCTCCAAACGCGCGGAGACGTGGATCCGCAATCGCCCACATCAAACGCCGCCGTGCGATTGCCGCAATGCCCACCCCGAGATCTGCATCGTCGCCCGCGGCCCGACCTATGCGCTGCGCCGCACGTGCGAGTGTGCTTGCCATCCAAGTCCTTCGCGGGCGATCGCGTCCGGTACGTAGATCCAGCCACCCTCGTCGGTTCGGGGTGTCCTTGACTTGTCCAGGGCTTGACCGCCGCGCCCGCCCCGCCTACACCGCGGGGCAACCATGCATCCCGTCATGTTCACCATCCCCGGGTGGGCGTTCAAGTTCATCGTCCCGGCGCTCATCCTTTGGGGCGGCTATTCGTTGGCCGTCTCAGCCCACCGCGCGGCGCCGCCGCCCCCCAAGTCGCCTGGCAAGCCCGATGACAAAGCCCAGGGCGATGGCTTTCAGCTCCCTGCGGACAACCCGCTCAACGCCCTGATTTCCATCCTCATCGGCGTCGGCGTCTTTGTCTTTGCCGCGCCGCTGCACCTCACGGGCTCCAACACGCAAATCGCCGGGCAGGTGATCTCTGGCTTTGTCCACGGATCCGTCTGGAAGAGCCACGCCTGGCTCTCCCTCCCGATCTACTCCTACGGCGTCATGCTCGGGCTCTCCCTGGTGGTGGGCTGGTACATCGTCCTGGGTCTCTGCGAGCGCATCGGCCTCCCGCGCGACAAAATGGCCGACTGCTACGTGTTCACGGCCTTTGCCGCCATCGTTGGCGCGAGGGTGCTGTACATTGTCACCAATCTCGAAGAGTTTCCGACGCTTGCCTCCATGCTCAAGCTCCGTTCGGGCGGTCTCGTCGCCTACGGAGGCTTTCTCGGTGGGCTCCTGGGCTCTGTGATCTACCTTCGCCGCAACGGATTCCGGCTCCTCCCCTGGGCCGACGCCGCCGTGCCCGCGCTCGGTACCGGTCTCATGATTACCCGCATGGGGTGTTACATGTACGGCTGCGACTTCGGTCGCCCGCTTCCGCTCACCGCCCCTCACTTTCTCAAGCGCCTCGGGACGTTTCCGCACTGGACCGACAACCACGGTTCGCCCGCGTGGCAACAGCACGTCGAACACGGTTTCAGGGCCACCCTCCACGACTGTACAGCCTGGCACGGAGTCATCACCAACCCCGACGGGCTGTGTCACATCCTGGTTTCCGCGCGGGCTTCCGTTCCCGTGCATCCCACCCAGCTTTACGAATCCCTCATGGGACTCACCATCTTCGTCACCCTCATGGCCATCTGGCGGCGTCGTACGTGGGAGGGCGAAGTCTTTCTCGCTTTTGCCGTGCTCTACGGCATCGGACGGTCCCTTCTCGAAATCATCCGCGACGACCTTGAACGCGGCAACGTAGGGGTCCTCTCGACCTCCCAGTTCATCGGCATCCTCACGGTTGTCATCGCCATCCCCATCGGACTGTATCTACGCAAGAACGGTCGCCGGGCAGAGGGCGCCAACCTTTTTGCCCCCGTCCCCGACGTCACGGTCCCTGCTCCCGTGACCTCGCCATAATGCTCCTCAGAAGGTCAGCATAAACCGTCGCGAGCGACCGGAGGCGAGGGAGGGCGACCGAGGAATACTGGGGTATTTTGAGGGAGCCAGACCGCTGCATCCGGTTGCGCAGCAGGTTTGTGCTGACCTTCTCAGTGCGCGGTGTCCGGCCGCGAGGTCGTCGGTGCCGGCGCAACCCTTCGCGACGAGTTCCCTCCCCGCGCAACCGTCAACGCAGCCAGCACCTTGGGGGGCGTATCCCCGTCAAACATCGTCTCGGGATCGACAGTCAGCGCGTCGCGTAAGACCTCGGCGGCGAGGTCGTCACGGTCGAGGGCCACGTACGCTTCTGCGAGCCCCCGATCGATCGTCCCGCGCTGGGCCACGGTGAGCCCGTCGGTCGCTGCCAGTCGCGCACCCAGGGCCACGGCTTCGACGTACTGTCCCTGATGGAGTCGGTCGGACAAGTCCGGGATCCCGTGGTCGACTTCGGCCTGCCGCGCGTGGGTGACCGCCAACGCTCCCTCGGGCGTATCCACGGAGACATCCCGGAGTTCGACATCGGCGAGCGGGAGTACCAGCACTTGGCCATGGGTCAACCGCTGCGAACCCAAAAGGTTGTACTCCACAATGAATTGCACCTGCGACCTGTCCCCGTAAAACCTCCGCGCGATCTCGAACAAGGGCTCGTCCGACGTGATGACGTACCGCAAGAGATACGGCACGCGGATCACCGTCCCAGGGGAGGGTGAGAGATCAAAGCGGGCGTTGTTGATACGGGCGAGGTAAGGCCCGCGACGGCCTTCGCCCAGCAGTCTGTTCGCGAGTCTCTCCCAGGTGTCTCCCGTCGCGGTGCGGTGCCAGGTGATGGACGGAATCACCAGGTGCATCCCTGTCTGGATCCCTGGGTTCTGTTGCACGTAGAGAAAATTGGCACCGACGATGGCGGCTTCGTGGGAGGCCGTGCCGTAGTACCGTACGGACAACCCCGCGAGGGTCTCTCCATGGGTGTACGTATGCACCACGTCGGCGCGGGACGTCTCCGTGCGCGCGCACATTCCCACGAGCGTGAGTGCGAGAACGGCGCGGGTAAACGCTTTCATGGCGAAGCCTCGGGGTTGGGCGGGAGGTCGACGTCCAGCCAGACGGTGGCGCCTGGCGTGATGCGCACCGTGCGGTCCTGCGAGAGGTACCGAGGATTCCGAAGCCGGACGAAGTGCTCGCCGGGTGCGAGGGTGATCGCTCGGGCCGTGGGTGTCGTGTCCACCCGTGTGCCGTCGACGACGATCTCGGCCCAGGGGCGTGCAAGCACCCGGAGAAACCCACCGTCGGGACTGCCATCGGGGCGGGGTCCAAGCACGGCCGGGGCGTCGGCTGGTGCACTGTGGCCGTGAGAAAGTTCCATCGCGGCGATGGTGAGAGAGACACAACCCGCGGCGATGGCCTGGCCGATGGTGTACGCGCGTAACGGTCGCTGGGACGACGGTGACGTAGTCCATGCCGCAGCGGTGGAGCCCAAGGCCAGGGCGGCTTGTGCTTCCGTGAGTACACCCCCGGCACGGAGCCAGGTCACCAACCGCGCTTCGTGAGAGATCACGCCGGACCGAGCGAGAAAAGCATTGAGGTCGTCGCAGAGCGACCCTGTGGAGGTGTACCGATGCGCGGGGTTCTTTTCGAGGCAACGGGAGAGAATACGTTCAAGCTCGGGCGGGATGCTTCGCTGGACGCGCCGTGGGGGCACGTACCGATCGAGCCGTATCTTTTGCATGACCGTGCGGGCCGGGTCTTCTTCAAACGGTCGCCGTGCCGTGAGCATCTCGTAGAACACAATCCCGAACGAAAACACATCCGAACGGAAGTCCAGGGTGTCACCCAGCACCTGCTCGGGAGACATGTACGCTGGTGTTCCCACCACACCGAGTCCGTCCGGTGCGGTCTCCGAGAGATCCCGGGCGAGACCAAAATCCGTGAGCTTGACCTCTCCCCGGTGCCCCACCAAGACATTCGCGGGCTTTACATCCCTGTGAACAATCCCGTTGAAGTGTACGTACTCCAGCGCCCGGGCGATCTTGTGGGCAATCAGCGTGGCGATGTCCGACGGCAGTGCCCCCACGCGCTTGCTGAGTGCCCGAAGAGAAATCCCCTCGACGAGTTCCATCACGATGTACGGTCGGGTGTCCATCACCCCGCGGTCGTACACCTGGGGAATGTCCTGATGGGCGAGACTCGCCAGCAGCGCGCCCTCTCGCTCGAAGCGTACGCCAAGGGGTGAGCCGGGTGACACCGAGGCTTTGAGTACTTTGACCGCAACGTCACGGTCCAGGGACTCTTGCACCGCGCGAAAAACCTCGGACAGTGTCCCTTCGCCGATGCGAGCGGTGATCCTGCAACCACCCACCCGCGTCCCGGGAATCACGTCAGTCCCCGCACGCGTCGCGCGGGAGGTGCCGTACCGCTTCGAGCCTTGCGCGGGCGGCCTGCCCCGCAGGGGTGTTCCCATGCCGCTCGATCAGCAGTCGCAGCGTGCGCTGGGCTTCGGTGCACATCCGCAGGTTGACAAAAGCCTCGGCCAGACTGCTCAACGCATCAGGGATCACGTCTCCCGTAGGATACGTCTGCAACAACTGCTGAAACACCTGCACGGCCGTCGCTGCGCGGTTTTCGGCCAGCCACGACTGGGCGACCAGGAGCATGGCGTTGTCCGCCAGCGGATCTTGCGGCGCGCGTTGAAGCAACACCTGCGCGAGATACCGTGCGCGGGCATTGTCGTGCGCGGTCGTATACGCCGTGTTGGCCAGCGCCAGGAGCTGCCCGTTGTCAGCAGGGAGTTGCGAAGGATCCACCAGTGGCGCGATCCCTACGCGGCGCTCGATGGTTTCAACACGGGTTGCGAGCTGTGTGCGGGCCTGGGTGTCTTCATCCAGGGCGTGTCGGACGTCGTCCAGGCCGCCCGTGAGGGTACGAAGACGCTCATCCACTGTGTCGAGCCGCGCGCCGAGATCCGCGAGGTTGCGGGTCTGTGTACGGGCTTGTTCAAGTTGTTCGTTGAGGGTGTGGACCTGCGCAGTGGCTTGATCCACGGCCTCCTGGAGCTGCTGTCGACGCTGCTGGTCGTTGGACTCCAGCGACTGGATCCGGGCTTCAAGCGCGGTGCGCGTGTGGTCGTACTCTCCCGCGGTGACCCAGCACCCCGAGAGCACCGAACCGAGAGACGCCACGAGGGCGACGACGGTGCTTCGCATGGGTTTGTCCATCACGGGCGGAGGCGAAAATCCACCCGGCGATCGTGCTGCCAACCCGCTTCGTCCGTGCCCGTCGCACCTTCGGAGCCCTCGGAGGACACCGCGATGCGATCCGCGAGGACGCCCAGGGAGAGAAGATACCGTTGGACCGCCCGCGAGCGCCGTTCGCCGAGGGCAAGGTTGTACTCCGTGCTCCCACGGGGGTCGCACCGGCCGATAAGAACATACCGTGACGTGCGTTCGCGCTGGAGGCAGTCGGCGTCGTGCTGGAGGAGGTTTCGGGCGTTGCCGTCCAGCGTATTGTCGTCAAAGGGAAAAGTCGGCGCTTCGAGGGTGCACACGGGCCCGCGGTTCTCGACGGGAGGGGCTTCCACGGGCGGAGCTACACAGTGCCCGGCTGTACACACCTGTCCGCCCGAGCACGGACGGCTGTCGTCACACTCCGTGCGGGGGACGCACCGATGGGCGTCGCAGCGCTGCGAAGCGGGACAGTCTCCGTCCAGGTCACACGCGTTGATCCCGTCGACGCAGCGATTGCGAAGGCAGGTGTCCCCCGATGGGCAATCGGGCGTCGTGCGGCACTCCTGGCAGTGTCCGTTGATGCACCAACCGTGATGTCCGTCGCGATTGCAGTGTCCATCATTTTCGCAGTTGGGATAGTCCGGGGCCCCGTGGCACCCAACCGTGACACACATCAGTCCAACAGTGATTCCAAGCGTACGCAGGAGCCCTGATCTCCACGGACGAAAAGACGACATGACGACCTCCACAAGCAGTGACATCACCGCGGGTGCGTAGCCCCCATGGACAGAGCTTGTCAATGATCCATCCAGGGCGCTAGGGTGCCGCGGCTCCAAGAGAATCTCCCGGGCCCATGGCCTCGCGGGTGTCCGTGCGGTGTACCCGGAGGAAAAGGGATCGATGGCCGAGGCAGCGAGACTGACGGACGACAGGGGCTTTCTCGACACGGTCAAGGCTGGGGTAATTCTACGGCTGGCAGCGCCCGTGATCGTCGCGATGCTCACCCAGACCGGGGTCAACATCGTGGACACGTACTTTGTCGGACGGCTGCCGCCCGCGGTGGCCACGGACGGGCAGTTTGCACTGACGCCCTCGCTGATGTTTCTCTGGGCGATTGGAGGCTTTTTGTCTGCGATCGCAGTGGGGACGCAAGCGACGACCGCGCGGAGATACGGCGAGGGGAGGTACCTGGACGCCGGGGCGGTGCTCCCCAACGCTGCGGTGATTGCGCTCGTGGGCGGCGTCCTGGGGAGTGTCCTCGGGTGGGTGAGTATTCCAGCGCTTTTTCGGTTCCTGTCGGACAACCCTAACGTGGTGGCACTCGGGACGTCGTACGCCCGGTGGCGCTTTGTCGGCGTCGCTTCCATGGTCGCGATCGCGGCGTACAAAGCTTTCTACGACGGCGTGGGGCGCACGCACCTGCACCTCGTCGCCGCCGTGGCCATGAACATCGTCAACGCACTCTTATGCTGGCTGTTGATCTTTGGGCACTGGGGGCTCCCTGCGATGGGGGTCTCCGGCGCGGGCCTTGGCGCGTGCATCTCAAGCTGGATCGGCTTCGGCGTGATGGTGCTGTTTTCGCTCCGTCCCGCCGACCGGGAGAAGTACCAGTTTTACCGCGCTGGGGTGCTGTCTTCGCGCGTGATGAAGCAACTCTTGCGGCTCTCGGTACCCGGGGGCGTCGCGACCATGGCCGTGATGACAGGCTTTCTGTTGTTTACAAAAGTCGTGGGTCGCATCGACGATGAGGCGATCCGGCACGGGGCTGCGGCGAGCTACAACGGCGCAGCGACCACGATCATCATTGAAGTGCTCAGCGCGACGTTTGTTTCGTGCATGGCGTTTGGTACGGCCACGGCCACCCTTGTGGGGCAATCCATGGGCCGCGGCGACCCTGACCTCGCGGCGAGGTACGCCTGGACAAGCGTGAAGCTTGGCGTGTTGATCTTTGGCGCCGTGGGGGCGCTGATGTTTTTCTTTCCCGGTCAGGTCCTTGGGGCGTTCAGCCATCAGTCGGCGGTCGTGGCGGCGGGGATGGTCCCGATGCGGACCATGGCGGCGATGGGCCCGGTGATCGCGACGGCGATGATTCTCACGCAGGCGCTCTTCGGCGCGGGAGAAACCCGGTACGTGATGGTGGTTGAACTTAGCTTGCACTTCGGCTGCCTTGTTCCGCTCGCGTGGCTGTTTGGCATGACGCTGGATCTAGGGCTCGTGGGCGTATGGACGGCCGTTGCGATCTACGCTGTCGCCCTCGCGGGACTGATGACCGCGCGCTTTGCGCTCGGTGGCTGGAAGAAACTCACGGTGTGAAATATCTCTGAGCCCAGAGTGAGACGTTGACGAGACCGATGAGCACTGGAACCTCGACGAGCGGACCGATCACGGCGGCAAAAGCCACGCCGCTGTGGATACCAAAGCTTGAAATGGCCACGGCGAGGGCAAGCTCAAAGTTGTTGGACGCAGCCGTGAGCGAAAGCGTGGCCGACTGTTTGTAATTCGCACCCACACCCTTGCTCATGAAAAACGACACCGAGAACATCACCACGAAGTAGATGCACAGCGGTACGGCGATGCGGACCACATCCAGAGGGAGCCGCACGATGGCTTCGCCCTTGAGCGAAAACATCACGGTGATGGTAAACAGTAGCGACACGAGGGTGATGGGACTGATGCGTCGCACGAAGACTTTCTCGTACCAGTCGCGCCCTCGCGAGTGCACGAGGGCTCGACGCGTGACAAAGCCGGCCGCGAACGGTAGGCCGAGATACAAGCCAACGCTCGTGGCCATCGTGCCGATGCTGACGTGGACGACGGCCCCGGCAAGCCCCAGCCACGTAGGCAAGATCGTCATAAAGAGATAGGCGTAGACCGAAAAAAAGAGGACTTGAAAGACAGAGTTCAGCGCGACGAGTCCGGCGCAGTACGCCGTGTCGCCCTTCGCGAGGTCATTCCACACGATGACCATTGCGATGCAGCGCGCGAGGCCGATGAGTACAAGACCGAGCATGTACTCGGGCTTGTCGTGCAAGAACACCAGCGCAAGCCCGAACATCAACAACGGGCCGATCACCCAGTTTTGTACCAGCGACAGGGCGAGCAGTCTCTTGTTGCGAAAGACCTCGCCAAGCTCCTCGTACCGCACCTTGGCGAGGGGTGGGTACATCATGAGGACAAGCCCCAGGGCGATCGGGACCGAGGTTGTCCCAATGCTCATGCGTTGGATCGCGACCGAGACACCGGGCGCCAGGGTCCCCAACGCGACGCCAAGACCCATCGCGAGAAAGATCCAGAGCGTCAGGTATCGGTCGAGCACCGGGAGCCGTTGGGCAATGCCTTGCCGCGCGTCATTCATCGTCGGATGTCTCAGAACTTTCATCGGTCCGGGCAGCGTCCAGGGACAGGATCTTCAAGAAGTTCAGCCGACTGGTTCGAGCGCCGCGATCCAGGGCTCGACGACCACCTGCGAGGCATGCTCCGTGGCTTCGCGGAGGTACTTCGCTTCATGGCTCTGGCGTACGCGTAGAACAGGGTCTGTCACCACGACGGGGGAGAGGCACTGGTTGACCACCCACGCAAAGGGTTGGATCCCCGCGCGTGCAAGATCGTCTTGGAGCCGAACGGTTTCGTGCACGGGCGTCGCCTCGGGCAGCGTGACAAGGAGGATACGGGTAAACAACGGGTCACGCAGCCGCGGGAGCAATCGCCGAACATCCTCGGGCGCATGGCCCGCCGTGCGTAGCACTTCGCGGTGGTACGTCTCGGCGGCATCGAGGAGCAGAAGGGTATGACCCGTCGGGGCGGTATCGATGACGACAAATCCATGCTCGCCCTCTTCGACGATGCGCGCAAACGCTCGAAAGACCGCGATCTCCTCGGTGCATGGGCTGCGAAGATCTTCTGCAAGAAGCGCCCGCCCGGCGGTATCAAGGTCGGCTCCTGCGGATTGCAACACCGCGGCGGTGTACGCACGGGTCTCGGCGACGGGGTCGATCCTGCTCACACGCAATCCGTCCACCGGGGTGCCAAGTGTGGCTTCAACGTGCGCGGCTGGATCCGTGGTCGTGAGATGAACTTTGTGTCCGCGCAGCGCCAACGCAACGGCGATGCGGACGGCGAGGGTGGTCTTGCCCACACCCCCTTTGCCCATGGTCAGGATGACACCGCGGCCGACGGCCTCCAGGGCCGGGAGGAGTGATTCAAGTGCCGGCAGCGCGAAAGCGGCGGACACGGCCCGAACCCCCGGGGCATCGCCCACCGGTGCGTCACCAAGGAGTTGCCTCAAGGCGCCGAGGCCAACCATCCCAAACGGGAGAAGCTGTAGCTCCGTGCGCGGGAGATCCCCAAGGCCCGGGGGAATGTCTTGCAGGGCCAACCGCCCGCGTTCCGTCATGGCCGCGGCCACCGGGTCGTGGATGTCGGTGGCATGAAAGATTCCGTTGACCACCAGCTCCTGGCGGCAGATACCCAGTTCGGATAGCTCTTGTCGTGTGCGTTCCGCTTCGACAAGTGCGGATCGCTCTGCGCGCGTCACGAGGACAAGCGCCGTTCGGGCCCCGTCCATGAGGACTGCACGCGAAACGTCGTAGAGTGTTTGTTGTGCCTTGAGCCCTGAAAGAGGTCCGAGACACGACGTTCCCCCGGCGTTCGATGCGAGGTAGTCCGTCCACGCTGCGGGGAGTTCGAGCAGTCGGAGGGTGTGTCCCGTGGGCGCGGTGTCAAACACGACGTGGTCAACGTCGCGCGTGGTGCCCGGGTCGCCCAAAAGCTTCGAGAACTCGTCAAACGCTGCGATCTCAACCGTGCACGCCCCAGACAACTGCTCCATGATGCTGTCCACGGCGGCGTCTGGGAGTACGCCACGGTACGGTCCCACCACACGCTCGCGGTAGGCGTGCGCAGCGGCCTCCGGGTCGATGTTCAGGGCGAAAAGCTTCGAGACACCAACGACCGGGGTCGGCGTCGTCCCGAGCTTCGTGGCAAGTACTTCGTCCAGGTTCGATGCGGGATCCGTGCTGACCAGCAGCACCCGGTGCCCACGCTCGGCGAGCGCGACAGCCGTTGCGCAGGCGACGCTCGTCTTGCCGACGCCCCCCTTGCCCGTAAAAAACAGGTTTCGTGGCGCACGGTCAAGAAAGCCCGCCGTGCAGGCCATCAACAGCAGCCTGTCTTCGTCGCTGTGTCTCCGCTCCCACCGCAGCAATCCGTGGTGACGGCAGGTGAAGGTACCGTCGCGAGCTTTTTCACCACCACGCCGGCGAGCGCAGCCAGGGTCTCCCGCGAGGGGTACGTACCCTCGACAGCGATCCGGTCACCCACCATGACAATCGGCAGGACGTCGTTTCCCCGCGCGAGTGCTTCTCTAACTGCATGTGTCGTCGCAAACGCAGCGGGCTGCTGCGAGAGGTTGTAGCGTTCGACGGCTACACCCTGCCGGTGAAGCCAGTCGATGTCTGCCGCAAAACGCGCGAGTTCGGGATCGACGCTCGGACCGCAGACACCCGTCGCGCAGCACATCGGAGGGTCAAAGACACGGAGGGTCGTGGGCATGGAGATCCTTTCTGCAATCGTCAATGTACGATCTTTATGGTTCGCAGGGGAGCGGGTCAGAGTCCCCCGATGAGGGCTTTGAGCCTGCGGAGCGTCCGCGGTTCGATGCAGTAGCAAACCCGTGGTCCGTCGATGTCGCCGCGGATGAGACCCGCCTCCTTGAGTACTTTCAAGTGCTGGGAGACCGTCGACTGGGCGAGCGGCAGTTCGTCGACGATGTCCCCGCAGACACAAGCCGTCTTGCGCACGAGAAGACGGAGGATCTGTACCCGCGCAGGGTGCCCGACGGCTTTTGCGAGTGCTGCGAGTTCTTCGTCGGCCTCGGCGCCTTCAATCGGCCGGAGGTCCACTTGCTCGTTTGCAGGGTCACAGCAGCGCGCGCTCGCCTCGGGAGGAATTACCATCGTAGAACGACGATGGTTTACGTTGCCGCTGCTGTCAAGTCCAGACAGGACTTCCTTCCGTACAGACAGGACTTCGTTCCGTACAGACAGGACTTCCTTCCGTACAGGCAGGACTTCCTTCCGTACAGGCAGGACTTCGTTCCGTACAGGCAGGACTTCGTTCCGTACAGGCAGGACTTCGTTCCGTACAGGCA